>Ga0207986_1000057_pt1 | contig 50142 bp, 44 predicted proteins | sample ETNtaG_26_FD_185764 | JGI IMG/M metagenome (GOLD analysis project Ga0207986, IMG submission 185764) | Marine microbial and viral communities from oxygen minimum zone, Eastern Pacific Ocean - ETNP201302SV89 (SPAdes) (version 2) | ecosystem: Environmental > Aquatic > Marine > Oceanic ... | reverse complement strand
AGCGAACCAAACGTTCCCTTTGCTAATAATGTACTCGATTAACTTGGTAGCCTCTAACCATCGAGCTAGTCGACCGGAAACAAAAGGATGCCAGACGGGTATCCATAATCCACCAAACTCCCACATCGCATCGAACTCAGCCTTAAAAACTGCAATCGCCTCTTGGGGCGATTTAATCGGCATTGTGTAATCGATATCACTCATGTGGACGTATGGTGGCCAGTCGTCCATCCCCCAATGAGATGGCAATTCGACTAAATCTCCGTGCGTTGTATTCAGTATGTAAGGAACATCATCACCCATAAGTGAGGCATCATATTCGAATCCGTATTTGATCAATAAGTCTGTACTATGGGTCGAGAAGTTGTAGAGAGGGGAGCGAGACCCGCGCGGCCGCCTACCAGTAGCTTTCTCAATTACTTCGATGCTTCGACAAAGCCAATACTCCTCATCATCTTTCGTCTGTTCATTCGGATGTTCGTGAATGTAGCCGTGGTGAGCCACCTCGTGACCACCGTCGATCATTTTAGATACAGCATCAGGGTATTGCTCAATACACCATGCAGGGACAAAAAAAGTTTGTTTTATACCGAATTTTTTATATGTCTCAACTATTCTTGCAATAGCGATTTCTGGTCCATAGCGTAAAGTAGATATAGCTGCAACACGGGAAAAACTATCAGATGGCCGGTGAAGGTGTAAGAAACTATCGGCATCCATGTCAAATGTTATTGCTACTGCACACTTTGCGCCGTTTGGCCATGACGGTGGGTTTGCAATCATCTCCAGTGTCCTCTATTAGGTAGAGACTAGTATGTGGAGTCTTTCGGGGATTGATAATGATTAATGCAGAAAGTCTGGCGTTTCCCGCAGATGAACAACTCACTCTAGTTATGCTGCTTATTGTATTTCCTCTCGCATCATCGCAAATAATTTCACCTCTAGATCGACGTAACCGGGCAAGGCCAGCATATCTTCTTTTCTAGCAATGCGTTTTCCCTGTTTGAATTCCACTCGAATATCTGCTTTGATCCGACCTGGATTACGTGTAAAGAAAATTATGCGATCAGCCAGAAAAATGGCCTCTTGAATATCGTGAGTGACGGTTACTACGGTTGTTTTTTCCCGACCGATAATATCAATCATCATCTCCTGCATTTCCCAACGTACCTGGGCGTCAAGTGCGCCAAACGGTTCGTCCATTAGCAAAACGCGAGGGTTTTGTGCTAGTGTGCGGGCGATAGCAACGCGTTGTTTCATGCCGCCAGACAGACTGGTGGGGTATGATTCTGCAAATTCCTCAAGATGTACTAGTTCAAGAAATTCTTGCGCTCTTGCACGCCTGTCATCTCTTGGTACACCCATAATTTTCATGCCATATTCGATGTTTTTCCGTGTGGTTAACCATGGGAATGATGTGTAGGCTTGGAATATCATTCCTCGATCTGGTCCCGGCCCAACTATTGGTTTCTTGTATGCAACCATTTCTCCGTGAGTTGGATATTCGAGTCCGGCAATCATTCTAAGAACTGTTGTTTTCCCACAACCGGACGGTCCGATAAAGGTTACTATTTCGTTTTCTCGTAGATCTAACGAAATGTTGTCAACAGCAGTAAAACTTCCTCCAAGATACTGTTGGGTTACATTATTTACACTGATCACGACAGCATTGTCGCTGCCATTGATTTTTTGATTATTGACCATATTTGAGATAGTGGAAATGTTTGTCAATTTCGACGTTCACGATCCCATGGGAAAGAGTAGTGCGCGAGCAATCTAAAGGCTAAGTCTGTTAATACTCCAAGAATGCCGATAGTGAGTATGCCAGCCATGATGATATCTACCTTCAAGAATCTACCCGCACGCATCATGACCGCACCAATGCCATCAGTAGCAGCTACGATTTCTGCAATTACCAAATAAGTCCATCCAACGGCTATCATGTTTCGCATGGAATCTATGATCGATGGTGCAACTGCAGGCACTACCACACCTAAAACAACCCGACGACGATCGGCGCCCATTGTTAATGCTGCCTCCACCAATTCGCTCTGGACAGCTTTCGTGTTGTCGAGTACCAGCGCAATAAGAAAGAAGATAACCCCTAAAAACAATAAGGCCATTTTCTGCGTATCAGTTGGGCCGAACCAAACGAGCAGTAGTGGGATAAATGATGCCGCGGGGAGGTATCGTGAGGCTGAAATTGTGGGATTGATTAATGCGCGCAACTTAATAAAACATCCCATTAATACTCCAAGTGGTACTGCGACGACACAGACCAGAAAAAAACTACCAAATATTCGGAAACAACTTTTTCCAATGTCATAGATGTATCCCTTTTCGGTCAGCAAGACCCAGAATGCGGATAGTACTGTTTGGGGGGACGGTAAGAATCGTTTACTCTCCTCTGGAGTCATGAGATGACCCACTTCCCAGACTCCAAAAAAGGCTAACCCACCTAAAATCCCAAGTACCAGAGTAGTTTGACGAGATATAGTTCCTCGTAGTGCAAAAAATGAGCTTGTCCGCGGGCGTTGAACGCCAGTCGGCCCGATCATGGCATTCTCGTCAACGACATTTTTTTCCTTATCAGACACCCAATTCTCCAGCCTATTATTGAGCAGGCAACGGTATATCAAAATAATTTGAAGTGAGCAAGTAATTCTAACTGTAAATAATATGTCTTTGCACGATTTAGACCTGTCAAGTACACTCGGCACGAGTCGCACACTTCAAGAACGCAGTATCTCCTGGTGGTTGTTGGCTGCCGTTGTTTCACGACTGCATAAAGTGACCGGTGCCCAAGATGAAAATCATAATGCCACAAAAAATAATGCACTGTTACAATAGATTCTAGATAATATTCCGACACGGTTTGCCAATAGCAACTGACTTCAGATTTCTTAACAGAGTCACCTATAAATGCAATGAAACAACCATTTGAATACCTAAGACCTAACACTTCTGAAGAAGCGGTCGCGCTTAAAGCGAAACATAAAGACCGAGCTAGGTATTGGGCTGGTGGCACAGATTTAATGTTGCAGTGGCGCGCAGGGGAACTCGATATTGACTATTGTATAGATTTGACTTATTTGCCAACGCTTAGTTACGTCGAAAACGAACAAGGCAGTGTACGGATTGGCTCCATGGCTTCTCTAGATGATCTTGACTATGCCGCTGATTCGAACCAATTAATGGAGGTGATTGGGCATACAGCACGCCTAATGTGCACTAAACAAACACGGACCATCAGCACGGTTGGTGGCAACATGTGTAATGCTTCGCCCAGCGCAGATTTGTCAGTATTATTTGTGGCACTTGACTGCGAGGCAACTATCATGGGCAGTGGTGGAAGTCGCACGGTGTTAGTGGAGAATTTCTTCAAAGGGGTAAACGAAACAATCCTGAAAGATGACGAGTTACTAATTGAAATTAGACTCCCAGTACCAGAGTATCCAAAGGAGGCTTGCTATAAGCGGATAGCTCGAACTTTTGTTGATATCGCTTTGATAAGTTCCGCAGTATCAATTTCCTCTACAAATGGGGTAGTCACGGATGCTAGGATTTCACTCGGGTCCGTTGCTCCCGTGCCGATTAGGTCTCGCACTGCTGAACAAAAGTTGATCGGCTTAAATCTTTTGGAGGTTGATGACGACATACTAGAAGAGGCAGGGCAATTAGCTGCTACTGATGCTTCGCCGATCTCCGATGTTCGAGCAGGCAAAGTGTATCGCCAAGATATGTGCAAGGTGTTGACGCGCCGCACTGTTGAAGAATCAGTTCAGAAGCTAGTCCAGAAACAGAAATGACCAAACTGACTGTAAATGGCAAAGAATGTGAGGTTCAGATAAAACCGCACGAAAGCCTTGCTGATGTGTTAAGGGATCAACTGGATCTATTTGGGGTGCGTGTATCCTGCAACGAAGGTGAGTGTGGATCGTGCACGGTAATTATGGATGGCAAGCCGGTAACGGCCTGTATTGTGTTGGGTATGCAGGCCGAAGGGAAAGAGATTCTAACAATTGAAGGAATAGGCACAGTTGATAATTTGCATCCTATACAGCAGGCCTATATCGAGGAGCAGGGATTCCAATGTGCATTTTGTACACCAGGTTTTATTATGGCAACAAAGGCTTTTCTGGAAGAAAATCCAGACCCAACTGAAGAAGAGGCGGCGATCGGTATCAGTGGAAACATCTGTCGATGTGGAGCATACCCTTATATCGTGAAGTCTGTACTTAACGCTGCAAAAAAGTTGCAAGAGCAACAAAACACTGAGTAACTCTAAATTAAATTATGAGGCAGTAGCGTGAAGAATTCTTATTTGCAGACTGACTCCAAAGATCCATCTAGTTTTGTCATTGCCGGAAAAGGTGTTCCAGTGAAAGACGCCAAGGAGAAGGTAACTGGAACATTGAAGTTTGCAGTGGATATGAAGGTGCAAGGTATGGTGCACGGCAAGATACTTAGGAGTCCCCACGCGCACGCTAGAATCACTCATATCGATACCAGTAAGGCTGAGGCGCTTCCAGGCGTACTCGGTGTTGTGACCCACAACGATGCGCCGAACTTAAACTGGGAAAACGCGTGGTTCAACTACCGCGGAAAAGTGTTGGACGGCATAGTACGATTCGTCGGTGATGAGATGGCCGCCGTAGCAGCGACTAGCGAAGAGATTGCAGAAGCTGCCCTAGAACTCGTTGAAGTAGAGTACGAGATTTTGCCTTGTGTATTTGATCCCGAAAAGGCAATGAAACCGGATGCTCCGCAAATCCGAGAAGAGGGGAATGTTCGTGATCCTTATATTGTAGAGTGGGGCGATGTAACTAAAGGTGAGCAAGAAGCCGATTTTGTAGTTGACTGTGAGATCAAGTTTGCCAGCCAGCAGATGGCGCCGCTAGGGCGGAATGCCTGTATTGCAGAATGGAATGGTGATCGTGTCACCATGTGGACATCCTCGCAAACTCCCTCCGAACTTCGAGATGGAATCCATGAGGCATTTGGTATCCCGTTGAGTAAGGTTCGCGTCTGTGCGCTCCCATCGGGAAGTTCTTTTGGTAGCTGGTGGAGCGCAAATTTTATGATGATTACGGTGCTCCTGGCGAAAAAAGTGCGGAAGCCGGTGAAGATCGAATTAACTAATGAAGAATGTATGGCAACAGTCAAGCGGCGACATCTAGAAATTAGCCGGGGTCGTATGGGGTGCAAAAAGGATGGCACTCTTACCTTGGCTCAATTCGACCATATTATTGATAACGGAGGATACGGTTTCAAAGATGATGTTGGATTCTTTTGTGTTGATAATTGGGGACGTACAAGTCATGGACGCTATGTGATCCAAAGCGTTAATACAAATCTCGTTACCGCAGGCTGCATGCGCGCTGTTGGTGACGTTACTCTAGGGTCATGCGTTGAACGCGTTGCCGACATGTGTGCGATTCAGGTAAATATGGATCCCGTTGATTTTCGTCTTAAAAACCAAATAAAGCCGGGGGAAGAACTCCGGATGCAACATAGTAAAGGATATTTAAAGGGTAGTATCGACGAATATCTTGACGGAATTCCAGAGGCGCAAAGGAGAGATTGGCCAAAACTTTTCCATCTCTCCAGTGGCTCAACCGAGGACATTCTGATCAAGGGCGCTGAGGCGTTTGATTGGAAAGGAAAATGGAATGGTTGGGGGAAGCCATATTCGATTGATGGCCCAAAACGCCGTGCCGTTGGTGTTGGAACTGGCGCACACGTTTGTGGTGTTGAGTTCGAAGGCAATGTATCCGCGGTTGTTCGAATTAACCCTGATGGTAGTGCAAAAGTCCACTGTGCAGCCGGCCGACAAGGGCAAGGGAGCGAAACTACACAGGCACAGGTCGCTGCCGAAGAGTTAGGCATTCCTTTTGATAAAGTGGAAGTCGAAACCGGGGACACAGATTCGTGTCCCTGGAGTCACGGATCACTTGCTAGCAACACCATGTTCAGGGTGGGTTGGGCAACGCGTGCTGCGAGTAGGGACGCAAAAAGGCAATTATTGGAAATTGCTGCTCGTGAAATTTTTGATTCCGATCCTAGCGAACTGGATGTGAATAATGGGGTCATCCTTTTTAAGGACCACAACAAAAAAGATCCACAAATTTCAATCGAGGGTGTTCTGAATCATTTTCGCGGCACAGACGCACTTGGTCAGGCTTCCTCAATCACTGGTAGACCTGCATATCCAATGCCGCCATCCAGCGCATTTGCGAGGCATTTTGCGGCCCACTTTGTTGATCTCGAAGTCGATACAGAAACTGGAGAGATCAAACTTCTAGACTGGTTAGCCACTCAAGATAGTGGGACCATCATGAATCCTCAGGTCATGAAAAATCAGATGATCGGTGGCGCCATTTGTGGTGCGGGTTTTGCTATTTGTGAAAGTCTTGTATTTGATGAGGAAACGGGGCGAATTAAAAACGCCAATCTATTGGATTACAAGTTACTCCGCGCCGCGGATTTTCCGGTGAACGGAGAAGTCATTTACGGTGATTCTTATGATCCCGTTGGACCGTTTGGTGCGCGCGGTGCTGGTGAGGCTCCGGCAGCTGCCGCAGGCCCTGCGATTGCACAAGCAGTGTACAACGCCCTCGGCATGTGGGTCGATATGCCGATGACACCGGAAAACGTTATTACCGCCTTGCACAGCGATTCCTAACACTTCAGATACCTAAGAATTGCGAACCAGTGCCACTTACTACGAGATGATTAATCTATTAACTCGGACAAGCGACGGTCATTGAAAAATAGACAAAGAGTTATTGGTAATCTTGGTACAAATATTTTGATTCGTTTTGCCTACAAACAGACGGTCGATTGATCTCAAGATCAAACGAATAGTGTTCCCTGTGTCATCTGGCCCGCTGCCCTGGACAAATATATTAAGTCAATAAAGTGAAATTTCGATCGCTTTTTGTCTACCGAGGTACTAGCAGTAGTCGTGCTGACGCTTTCCTAGCTATTTGCACTTTCATAGGTTTCATCGGTTTCTGGTATTCGATATCCGAACTTGAATTCATTTCCGAAAAATTTTTGCCGAGCCCGTGGAGAGTTTTAACGGCGTTATACGGCATGCTAATTTCCCAGAATTTTATTGAAGATATTTGGATTAGCGTTGCAAGGGTGTGGGCGGCGTTCCTTTTATCTGCCGTTATGGCGATTCCTATCGGTATATGGATGTCAAGCTACCGGATTGTAGGGATGCTCACCGAGCCTATAGTTGACTTTATCCGTTATTTGCCCGTGCCAGCGTTAGTCCCTTTGCTGATTATCTGGTTTGGCATTGGTGAGAGCTCAAAGATTGCTGTTCTTTGGATGGGTACATTTTTTCAACTTGTGTTGCTCATTGGGGATGATACTAAACGTGTTCCACCAGAATTCGTCGAGACAGGATTTACTCTCGGAGCAAAACCCAGACAAATTACATGGCACATTGCGTACCGCTCTATGTTACCGAATATAGTTGATAATCTCCGAATTACGCTGGGTTGGTGTTGGACCTACATCATTATTGCGGAAATCGTCGCGGCCAACGCTGGAATTGGCCACGCCATCTGGGCAGCTCGACGGTTCGTGAAAACACCAGAAGTCATGGCCGGTATTCTGACAGTAGGCATCATTGGTCTGGTAACCGATCAAGTGATTCGATTGGCCCATCGGCGCTATTTTCGTTATTTGTGAGTGCTCAGTATGTCTTATGAAGGGCCATTTCTCCGTTTACGGCAGATCAGTAAAACATTTGCAGCCGAACCAGGCAAAGCATCGTCAACCCATGTTATCGATAGTGTCTCAATGGACATAGAGGCGGGCGAGTTTGTTGTTTTTCTTGGGCCATCAGGTTGTGGAAAAACAACCTTGATGCGCATTGTTGGTGGTTTAGAGGTTCCTACTGACGGAGAGACATTGTTAGCCGGCCAGAAAATAACGGGCCCGGATCGCAGAAAGGGTATGGTATTTCAGGCCTACACATCGTTCCCTTGGCTTACTGTTATCGAAAATATACGTTTTGGTACCAAATACCGGAACGACATCAGTAACGCTGAGAAACAGCAGGTGGCGGATTACTATCTCGAGTTGGTAGGTCTTACTGACTTCGCCAATTACTATGTCAATAGAATATCCGGCGGAATGCGGCAGCGAGTCGCTATAGCCAGAACACTTGCAGCAAACCCTGAAATTTTGTTGATGGACGAACCGTTTGGGGCTCTTGATGCTCAGACTAGAGAATTTCTTCAGAGCCAGTTGCTTGAGATAAACACTACTGAGCGTAAAACAACGATTTTTGTCACCCACGATGTCGAAGAAGCAGTAGTTTTAGCCGATCGAATTTTCATGTTTTCCGCCAGACCCGCGACAATCATCGATGAAATCGTCGTATCAAAGCACATTTCCGGAGAACGGAATATTGCAACGAAAGAAACGGAACCATTCTTTCATTTACGAAATCATGTACGGGATCTAATGCGTGCCGAAGCCACACGAACCCAAGAACTGACTGAACACCAAATTATGCACTCAGGATAGAGCGCAGAGAAATCAATCGAGATCAGGTTGTAATTACATTAAAAAAATCAGTAATACACGTGAATTTGCAGAATCGTTTCGTTCCTAGACGTAAGCAATTATTGCCTTGACTTGATTTATTTACTGATGTTAACTCAAGTTTACACAAACTAGTTAGGAGGGTTGGGTAATGATAATTCGTAAATTATTGCTGTCTGCATGTGCGTTAGGGTTCTTGTCTCCAGTATCGTCCTTTGCCGATGATAACGAGATCAATTGTTTTCTACCTTTCTGGGTTGGCTTCGGACCGACATTCCTGGCTGAAGATCTTGGCTACTATGCTGAAGAAGGATTAAAGGTGAACATCCAATTCAACGATGATCGGGCAGTGATGATGGCCGCAATGGAACAGGGTGACGTTGACTGCTGGGAAGGAACAACGTCAACCTATGTTACGAGGCCGCGCACTGCCGACAGTAGCGGCATTATTATTGGCGCAATAGACGTTTCCAATGGCGCCGACGGGGTCGTCGCTGATGCTTCGATCCAGACTGTCGCCGACCTCAAAGGCAAGGTCTATGCCGATCAAATTGGAGCACCATCCTGGACTCTAATGATGTATGAATTGAAAAAAGCAGGAATCGAGTCATCTGATGTTGAACTTCTCTCAATCGACGGTGGTGATGCCATGGCCGTCTTTGAGGATAAGAGTGTTGCTGCCGTAGGCACTTGGGAACCGCTGTTGTCGCAGGTGGTTGGCGGAACATCGCGGGAAGGTGCACACATCCTTTTGCACTCGGGACAGTATCCGGGTCTGATTCTCGATGTCATTACCATCGCAACAGCTGAGTTGCGAGCAAATCCTGATAAATATGCGGGGTTCCTGCGCAGCATCTATCGTGCGATCGATTTTTATGACAAAGATCCCGACAAGGCGATTGCAATGATGGCGCCACATTTCGATCTGTCACCAGCGGAATTTCTAGAATCGATAGCTTCCGGCGTTGATTACACGTCCTATGAGGAGAATATCGAGCTATTTGGTGCACCCGGCAGCCGTAGCACCGTGGATGATAATTTCGACGCACTAATGGCCATTTCAATCGATGTTGATATGGCAGATACAGTCCTGATCCCTAAAAATCATATCGATAAAACGATACTCGATGGCTTGTGGGATGGGCATAAACGGTAACGGGTAATTTTCGAAAATAACAGGATTTAGAAACGTCGCGGCCGTCGCAAGGCGGCCGCGACAGAGGTCTTAATGATTTTGCAACTCGTTGTGCCTCGTTATGGCATCAGGCATATTGCAGGCAGTATTGCATATTGCCAAAAGAAAATTATCCTAACTAGAAATTCCTATTTACTAATCTGTAGCAGTGCCAACTAAGTAAGGTGGAGTAGTTGGTAATGACTGATCGATAGAGTATATAGAGTATGTAGCAACAAAACGCCTTACGAGAAATGCTGCCATGAAAAAACTTCTGAATGATCCTTTCGATTATGTCGATGAAATGCTTGCTGGACTCTGTGCGGCTCACCCCGAGTACTACCGCCAGTGTGGCGATAGCGGCCGGGTTATCACACGTGCCAACAATGCTGCACCGAATAAAGTAGGCATCGTTTCCGGCGGGGGCTCCGGGCATCTTCCTATCTTTGCCGGTTACGTCGGCAAAGGATTACTCGATACCTGTGCTATTGGTGATGTATTTGCATCACCTAGTGTTGAGCAGATGGCTGACGCAATGCGGGCCGCCCACCATGACGCTGGTGTCCTACAGTTATACGGGAATTATGGTGGCGATATCATGAACTTCGATATGGCCGGCGAGATGCTGGAGATGGAGGACATAGAGTATGCATCTGTAGTGCTCGCAGATGATATCGCTAGCGCAAGTCCCGAAGAAGCCGAAAAACGGCGTGGGGTCGCGGGTATGGTCTATGCGTTTAAGTGCGCTGGTGCTAAAGCCGAAGAAATGGCGGATCTCGGCGAAGTAACACGAATAGCGCAAAAAGCAGCCAATTCCTGTCGGTCAATCGGCATGGCAATGACACCTTGCACAGTGCCGCAAGCAGGAAAACCTACCTTCGAGATTGGCGATAATGAAATGGAGATGGGGATGGGGATACACGGTGAGCCCGGTGTCTGGCGCGGTGAAATGAGAACTGCTGATGAGGTCGCTGCGGAGTTGATGGACCGATTACTGGAAGACAAGTCAGTCGCCAACGGTGATCGCGTATCGATTCTCGTCAATTCGCTCGGTGCGACGCCGCCAGAGGAACTGTACATCCTCTATCGCTACGCTGAAACTCGGCTCAAGGAAGCCGGTGTATCGATCGTTATGCCACTCGTGGGTCGCTATGCAACATCTATGGAAATGACTGGCTGTAGCATGACGCTCTGTCACCTCGACGACGAACTCGTAAAACTCCTCGAGGCTCCAGCGGACTGCGCGTTTTGGAAAGTGTAAGCAATAAATGCTGGACGGTTGAATCGCTTAAGAGCCTCATCCCAAAGTTGTCGGCCGGAATGGAGACTTCGGCCGATGAACTCAATACAATCGATGGACAACTAGGTGATGGTGATCTCGGAGTCACGTTGGTACGTGGTGCTCGCGGCCTCATGAAAGTTAAGGATGACTTGCCGGAAGATCTTGGACTGGCAATGCTGAAGTGTGCTCAGGCTCTCACGAAGGAGTCCGGATCCTCGTACGGCACCCTTATTGCAACCGCCTTTATGGCGGCTGCAAAAGATAGTAAATCGAAAACAGAACGACCCTGGTCTGACATCTCTCCGCTCCTTCGCTTAGCGGTGTCGGCTATGCTGAAACGTGGCAAGGGGCATCTTGGAGCGAAGACCGTTGTAGATGCTGTACATGTTGTAGCTGAGAAACTTGACGGGATCAACGAACCAAGAGTTGTCCTTGCGGCTGCGAGGGAGGCGGTCGCCGAGGCGCTTGAAACCTTTCGCGATAAGCCTTGTCAATTAGGGCGGGCCCGCATCTTTTCAGAAAAGAGCGTAGGTCTTGATGACCCGGGGATGGTCGCGTTCCAACGCATATTAGATTCTTTAGCTTGAGTGAAATTAGAGCTGACCAAGATCGTTTTGGCTTCGTATTGCTACATTAGCGCACAAAAATCAATTATGAGTCGGGGCAAGAGACTGGGCTAGTCGTAAAACTCTGGAGCTTTCTTCAGAGTCTTCCATTGTTCCGGATCATGATCATGAATAATCATGGCTTTTTCGCGATCAATCACATGCTTGAGTCGATCCATGGAGGCGTAGGCAACAGTTGGTGCTACAGCTGGTGTTCCGGTCATAACCCATTGTTCTAGGTTAGCGCGCCACGAGATCACCCCAGCCGGTAATACTATTGTTCCAGTGTTGGGAAGCCTAACAACCATTGTTTGTTCACCACGTGTGTGGTGTGGCGTGAACAGCACTTCGATCGAACCGTCGCCATAGATATCGAGGTCTTCGTCATGCAGTTCCCAGAACTTGAAGTCGCGCGTTGGACGGATATCTTCGAAGTGGTATGCGTCAAGTACGCGTCGATCAGGCCACCAAGCATCTTGCAGTTCTCGGAACTGGACGATAAATGTGGCATTCGGAAAGGCGCGCATGCCGCCTGCGTGGTCTGGTAATAGGCAAGATAGGACAACGTAACGGATATCGTCGGGGCTCACGCCAAGTTTTTCAAGTTGGCGCTCAACGGCTTGATCTGGGGTCATCCGCGGTTTCCAATCGCGAGCGCGCCAGCCCCAATGGCTTTCCGCATCGACTGCGACGTTGCGGTGCAGCCCAGTTTCGAACAGTACCTTACCCTCGGGATGATCGATCAGAAAAATTGGAGTCGGTACCTCGGTTGGTTTACCCATGCCCTGACTGTAGGTAAAAATACTTTGGTCCCAAGTGAGGAAAGCCCCGATCATGTAATAAAGTCGCATGTTGTCGGGGCCTGATCGTAGGTGAATGGAGTTTGTCATTGGTACACCTTCATCAGGGGTCTTTCATCACACGGTGTCGGTGACCCAGTTTTCCTTCAACAACCATGGTCCCGAGGACGTCGAGAATCACTCGGCAAGCGAGTTGCGCGGTGTTGTCATTTACATCATATGGTGGTGAAACCTCAACGACTTCCATACCACAAAGTCCCTCGCGCGCGATCAGTCGTGCCATTTCTAATGCTTCTCGGGGAAACAGGCCACCGGGTTCCGGTGTGCCAGTACCGGGGGCAAAACCGGGATCTATCGAATCAATGTCAAATGACAGAAAGACTGCTTTTGCATCCTTCCAAGCGATCTCGAGAGCTCTTTCTGCAGCCCCTTTAGCGCCAAGCTGCTCTATATCGGCCATTGTCAGGACGCTGCTGCCTCGTTCGTGAGCGACCTTGGAACCGGGCCGGGATCCATACCACCCTCCTATGCCCATCTGGACTAGATTTTTTGGGGGGCAGTTTGAAAGCCCAACGTCGTGCATATGACTGTGGTTATGATGAGATGAGCTAAGTTCCACGCTTTCATGGTGATTGGTGGTCCAAAACCACGGCGTCGTATGCATCCGTTCATCCATATCCATGTCTTGCATATCGATGTGCCGGTCGATATGTATGATGCCGACATTACCATCTATGTGAGGGGCTATCCCCCTAACATTTGGATAACCTAGACTGTGATCGCCACCACAAAGTATAGGAAAAGCCCCAGAGGTATAGACATGGGATACAGCTTTACTGACTTGGTCAAAAGTTTTTTCGATATTTCCAGGGATCACAAAAATGTCGCCAGCGTCACAAAGATCGAGTTCTTCGGGCAGGTCTACGCCTCCATCAACCGAATAGCCATCGTAGACTGCTGAGATTCGCCTAACTGCCTGTGGGCCAAATCGTGTTCCAGGCCGGTAGGTGGTTCCGGTGTCAAATGGTATGCCTACAAATGCAGCCTCATAATTCCCAACTTGTCGGATGTCTTCGCAGTAGGGCTCCTTCATAAATGTATTAATGCCGGCAAACGCCGGTTGATGACCGCGGCTGAAGAGTGAAATGCTTCGATCATTAATTGAGTCAGCAGCCTCCAGGCCAAGCTCAAGAGTACGTTGGATCTCTTCTTCCTGTTTTGTCTGAGAGATTTTTTGTAAACGTCCGAGATTTCTAGTACCACGAAACTCATCCTTGTTTGATTTCGGCACGATCAACCCCCGCCAAGAATATTGCTGCGAAAAAGGAAGCAGAAACTCCGGAGAAAATGCTCCGGAGTCTACTGCCCGATAACAACTAAATTATCATTTACGAAATTTATTCACCTAAGCGCCCAATCCACTTATTGGAACTATACCTGTCAGTGTAACCAGCACCGTCAAGTGCGCTCAGGATAGTGGTGTCGATACCAATATCAGTTGAGGCCGCAGTATCGATGACGCCAGCTTCCTTGTAGATGGAGCCGAACACATCCCAAGTGGGATAGACATAACCTGCTACACAATCTGGCGCACCGTCGAATAATAGTTCGCCCCAGCCGCTCGATCCGGCTGGAACTTCGCGCGCCTCGGCGCCGTTAGGAAGGCTGCCACATACGGGTTTTCCAGAACCAATGCCGAAGGCGCCGAGGTTCTGATCCAGATTTAACATGACTGCGCCGTACTGGGTAAGCTTCACATCGGAAACTGGCCAATCAAGAGCTTTGGCTACAATTTCATTTCCTTCTTCAGGATTTTCTTTCCACCAGTTGACAGCTTCGAACCAGGCTCTAACTATTTCTTTAGCAACCTCTGGTTTTGCCGCTAGCCAATCTTCATTACATGCCATAGATTCAGATATCAGCCCTCTCTCCCATGTGCGATCCGACAGACTGGTCTTTAACACATGAGAACCCGGCAGTTCCAGGGACTGCTTGGAAAATGGAATGTAGTTAACATCGATATCCAGTCCGCCGCTGACGAATGCAGCCGCGCTATCCCAAGGAAGCATAACTGCGTGCTTCACCTCGTCGAATCCAATGCCCGCTTTCTTTAGATTCAGGAGCATCCACATATGATTCAAAAACCCATAGTCGGCACCAAAAGTTTTCCCAGGAAAGTCATTTACGCTGGTAATATCTTTTGTAACGACCATTTCATCAAGGCCATAAGACATTGCCGGTATGGCTATATGTTTAACTGGAAGCCCAGCTGATCGAGCGACGACGACAGTGTCAAGGGTATTCAACATGCATTGAAGAGTGCCTGTGGTCAGTCCCGCATTTTTTGCATTTATGTCGTCGATGATTTGAACATCAATCTCAATATCCTTTGCCATGCCCTTTTTCTGAACGATGTACCATGGTGCATAAGGCGAAAATGAAATAATCGCAATAGTGACTTTTTCCTTTGCAAAGGCGGTGTTGGTCGTGAAAAAAAGTTGTGTGGCAAGTAGTGCAACAATTACTCCAAGACTGGACAAAAACTTATTGAAACGAGAATTAGCTATAGCCATAAGTGTCCTCCTTACAGACATTGGTGTTTTGAACTCGACTAATTCAATAGAAATCTTTGTGAAAATCAATTGAAAACGAGTTCTCTTGATTTTTCTCGTAACTGGATTATTCAAATGGATCCCATGATTTGTCAACAAGAAATGACAATATTAAAGTCTAACATCTCCCCGGAGTTCAATACTAAAGATGTAGTATCATATTTGCATAAATACTGCCCTAAAGATGGCAGCGTCCTTAATCCATACCAAGAGTGCTTATTATGAAAATGTTCAGATTTCCCTTGGGCTTGGTCGCCAGTTTTTTTGCAGGTCAAGCATATGCTCATCCATATAGCTCAGGTGACACTGTCTCTGCGATCAGCAGCTTCTTACACACTCACCCCCACAGCCTCGCTGTAGGAGTTGCGCTTACCCTGGTGGTCGGCTTGCTACTTGGGGCACAATCTCTTCGTAAGCTTTCTAACCACACTGAGCACAGGTGAGTACAAAGTGCAGCGTTCAGTGCCGCCGTCGCGAAACCATGCGTCAGGCCAGCAAAACAATCAAGCATCTTTTCGCGCCATGCAAACAACGTGCCTTCTTTGTTGATGAGATAATCGGGGCAATGATCCGCGCCCACTGAAACACGCTAAATCGGCCGTTATCGGCGTAGGCCTGCGCTGCACCTGGCCAACCATGGTTGAGTTGTAGGTAGAACCGTAACGGCAATAGCGCGCCATCTAATTCCCGCTGGTAAGCGTGGCGTTGCTCTTTCATCTCCTCAATTATCAGGCCGAAGCGCTTATTACGGTGGCGTCATCCACCAGAATCGTCACCGGCCGGTTACCCGAAAATTCCGAGTATAGGAAGGATAAACAGGTTGGCTGAAGGGTGCGAAAACTGTCGAGATCTGCTATGGCCGTGTGGCATCGGCGCAATCTAAAAGATTACCCCTGGCCTTAAGGAGGGGGGATTCGGCACCTTGTCGACCGAGCTCGATCTGTCTAGTCTCACGTCCGCGGGCGCCCTACAGATCAGCAAGAACCAGCTTTTAAACAATCTGGATTGACTCGCTAGTCTTACAACAATATGCGATGTCCTATACATCAAGGTCAATCTGGTGCTACGTCAAATGCCTCGTAACAGCGTTAGTGTACGGACTCGATTAGGTTGCCACCCTGGGTACTAAATAGAGCAAAACCACGTTCTAGTCGCTGATCAGGTCTTCAGGATTGAATGCGATCAGATTCGATTCAGCATGCCGCCCGGACGACGGGGCCTTGAAATCACCGAGAGTTTTCTCGTCACCGAAAGCGGCGCGGAGCCGCTGTGAAGCTACCCGCCACAATTGTTGGCCTGGGCTGTCGTGGTCGGTGATATTGAGTCGATTTGGTGCGTTGCAAAATCACTGAGGAGGCTTGAAGCTGGGATCAGGACTGGCCTGGATGGGGCAAAAGGTCAATAAAGAATAATAAAGGGTTAATTAATCAATTTAATAAATCACTTCATAAAGTCCGTTTTTTTCGATAATGGCCAAAAAAAGCCCGTCCTAAAAGGGGGACGGGCTTAATCTAAGGAGGAGGATATGAGAATCAGAAATTGTGCATTGCACAAAATCTAAAAAGGAAGTTAACAAGGTCCAATTTAGTTGTCAAGCGGGCTACGTGCGCGGTCTGACCGGCAGCGTATATTGGCACCCGGGAGTGACACCGCCGGCGGTGGCTGTTTGTCAGAGACTGCGGCATAGTCATAACATGACGCTATTGATCGCCCGGCACGGACAGACCGATTGGAATCGGCTTGGGCGCTGGCAGTCACGTAGCGATGTACCGCTCAACGATGCCGGCCGTGCGCAGGCAAAGGGGCTGCGCGACATCCTGCGAGCCCGAGAACTGTACCCGTCGCGAATTATCTGCTCACCGTTGCAGCGGGCTCAAGAGACAGCTTCGTTACTGGCCGAGGACACCAATGTGCAGCCCGAGACCGAATCGCTGCTGGTAGAACTGAATCTGGGGGAGTTCGAGGGGCGTTTCGAGCAAGATATCCGTGCGGCTGATCCGGCGGCGTATGCACGCTGGCGCGAGACTTGCTATCTCGAAGCGGCACCGGGTGGTGAGAGTATTCTGGACGTTGCCGACCGGATCGCGCCCTTCTTAGAGGTTCTCGACGATTCGGCCGGCGACATCTTGGTGGTGGGACACCAGGGCGTAAACATGGCGATGAAGGCGCAGCTCAGCGATTGCTTCTCGGTCGAATGCCTGATGGCTTTTCGCCAGGGTAACGACGAAATCGACCTGTGGGACTTCAACCCACCGCGCTCGATTGGACGACTGCGAACGCGAGCCCTGGCGTGAACGGCAACTACGGCTTTGATCCGGTGGTGGCATGCGCCCATCTGGCGGCGCGGGACCGGGGATTGGCCCGGGTTATCGCGAGTGTCGGTGAGTTGCGACTGCCGGTCAGGCGCAACCGTTCGGTGTTCGAGTATCTCTGCCGCAGCATCGTCTACCAGCAGTTGAGTGGCAAGGCCGCCGGCACCATCCACGGCCGGTTGCTGGATCTGTTTCCGGGCCGGCGTTTGCGTCCCGAACGCCTGATCGAGGTGCCTGAAGCACGCCTGCGCGGGGCAGGCCTGTCTCGGTCCAAGTGCCTGGCGCTGCGCGACCTCAGTCACCGGGCTGCGGCGGGCGAGTTGCCGGATACGCGCCGGCTACACGGTCTGACAGACGATGAGATCATCGAGCGGTTGACGGTGGTGCGTGGTGTGGGCGAGTGGACTGCGCAAATGTTGCTGATCTTCTATCTTGGCCGGCCCGACGTATTGCCGCTGCGTGATCTGGGGGTGCTCAAGGGCTATCAGAAGATGCGCGCATTGCCGGTGTTGCCCAGGCCCGAGCGCCTGGCACGCGCCGGCCGCAAGTGGCGACCTTACCGTTCGGTGGCGAGTTGGTACCTGTGGCGGTGCCTGGACATCGCGCTGCCGAGCGCCTGATCAGGCGCCGGTTTCCCCCACTTGCTTGGTAAGTGTCAGGTAGCGGGCCAATAGCACCTCTTGTGGTTCCTGCCGCGCCGGATCAACGCTGATGCACTCGACCGGGCAGACCACTACGCACTGGGAGGCCTCAAAATGGCCCACGCACTCAGTGCAGCGGCCAGGGTCTATCTGGTAGATCTCCTCGCCCTGGGAGATCGCATCGTTGGGGCACTCGGGCTCGCAGACATCACAGTTGATGCACTCGTCAGTGATCAGCAGAGCCATCGACGGAAAACCTGGCTTTGTGAGATCCCGGGTCAGGCCAGTTTGGCTTTCAACGCAGCGTTGACTTTAGGGTCTAAGAACTGGGACACGTCGCCACCCAGGGAGGCGATCTCCTTAACCAGGGAAGCTGATAAGAAAGTGTAGTTCTCGGCCGGCGTCAGGAACACGGTGTCTATTTCGGGATCGAGTCGCTGGTTCATTGCCGCCAACTGGAACTCGTACTCGAAGTCCGAGACTGCGCGCAGGCCACGCAACACCACCTGGGCATTGTATTTTGCCGCGCAATCGATCAGTAGGCCCTCAAAACCGATAACTGTCAGGTCATCAATGTGGGCCAGTGTCTGGCGAGTCATGTCCAGGCGCTCTTCAAGAGAGAATAAAGGTTCCTTGGTCGGGTTGGCCGCGATCGCTATCAGCAACTGATCGAACATCCGGCTCGCCCGTTCGACCAGGTCAATGTGACCGTTGGTAATCGGGTCGAAAGTGCCCGGGTAGATCGCCTTGATCGCCATCGTTGCTTTATCTTTTGGGCTGCGTGAGGTCGGAACTGGGGGTGATACTACCAATCGTTGACCGAATCAGCCAGCGTGCGCCCCAGCATACACGAGGCCTCCGCCCTCGGAAACTGGCATGGAGGTCATCGATTCTTCTCAGCTGGCGATTGGAACCCGTGAGGTTCTGTAAAAAGTAGGGTTGGGCCTGCGTCAATCCAGACTACCAGAGTGCGGCGCTGGGGTTCTTCAAGCCCATGCTGCGGTGGCCGTTCCGGCAGAGGAGTATGAATGGCTTCGAAGGGCGGGCAAGCTACCGTGATACTGCGGCTACCTGATCAGGTTTGATTGGCGTGTTTGTTACTTGACTCTACCCGGTACAGTCGGTAATTGACCTCGCTCGCCTGTCTAGAGCGCCATTCGCTCCAGCCATCGGGCAGCATCAGTTGATCGTTGCGGGCAGTCTCAACATAGACCAGGCTATTTTCTTTAGCAATGCCGTACCGGGCGAGGCGGCGCAGGCTTCTTGCTGCGAGGCCTTTGTCATAAGGTGGGTCAACGAAGATAATGTCGTAGCGCTGGCGGCAGTGGTCCAACCAGTCGAGCGCATCGGCACATTGGACTGTGACGTTGTTTGCGCCGAGCAGGCGTACGCTTTTCTCGAGTTGCTCACAGGTGAATGATCGTTGCTCAACCAGGGTCACACTGGCGGCGCCGCGCGAGACGGCCTCAAGACCCAGCACACCACTGCCGGCAAAAAGGTCGAGGCAGGCAGTGCCCTCAATTACAGGCGCTAGCCAGTTGAACAGGGTTTCGCGCACTGCGTCGGGAGTGGGTCTTAAGTCCTGGCCGCCTCGGAAGTGCAGGGTCCGACGTTTCCATCGACCAGCGATGATGCGCAAGCGGCCGTGTTGCTTGCCGCGCCTGTGCTGGGATGTCATGACCGGTCCTCGTCAGGTAAGTTGAGCGCGAATGATACGATAGTGCGTTTTATTCACCTGCCGCTGGCATACAGTGGCCCATACATCGACCGATGGCACACAGCAGCAACCAGGATCAGAGTGGTGGGGGTCTTTTTTCCCGCCTGAAGAAGACCCGTGACAGTATCGCTGGCGGCCTGGCTGGCCTTTTTTCCGGCAACCGGGTTGAATTCAGCCAGGCAGTATTCGAAGAGCTGGAGGATCAGCTGATAATGGCTGATTTTGGTGTGCGCCCGAGTGCGCAGGTCATCGAGAACCTGCGCACTCGGGCGGGGCAAGGCGGCCTCGAGACCGTCGAAGAGTTGCAGGAGTTACTGGCAGAGCAGCTGGCGGCGTTGCTGCACGACTCGGCCCGACCCATCAGTTATTCGGTGCAGCGGCGGTTACCGTTCGTCATCCTGATGGTGGGGGTGAACGGGGTGGGTAAGACCACCACCTCGGCCAAGTTGGCCGCCTGGTTCCAGGGAGCCGGCAGGTCGGTAATGCTGGCGGCATGTGACACCTTCCGCGCGGCAGCGATAGAGCAATTGCAGGTCTGGGGAGAAAGGCTCAACGTACCGGTAATAGCCCAGGCCCACGGGGCCGATGCGGCGGCGGTCGCCCACGATGCGCTGCACGCGGCTACAGCCCGCAAGGTTGATGTGCTGATCATCGACTCGGCCGGCCGGGCGCACGTGAACGACGATCTCATGGAACAGTTGCGCAAGGTACGGCGCGTGATCAGCGCGATCGATACCGCAGCGCCGCACGAGACCCTGCTGGTGGTGGACGGGGGCACTGGCCAGAACGTGCTGTCGCAGGCAAGCGCCTTTGCCGGCGTGGTGGATTTGACCGGTGTTTGCGTTACTAAACTGGACGGCACCGCTCGTGGTGGGGTGGTAGTGGCGTTGGCGCAGCAAAGTGGTCTACCGATTTCGTTCATTGGGGTGGGCGAGGCGCTTGAGGATTTGCGCCCTTTTAATGCCCGCGACTACGCTCGGGCCCTGGTCGGGGTCAATGGCTAGGGTTACCTGCCGGCACATCGGCAACCGTGGGTGGACGTTGGTCGAGGTGCCTCGGCGGCAGAGGCACTGGGTGTTATCACCACAGTCTGGATTCTAGGACAAACTATGAAAGGTTATTTAATCTATTGAAAAATAAGGATAAAAATAATCAGGTTGCTTGGAGAAATATTAGCACTCTTAACCAGAGAGTGCTAAAATAGGGTTGTGGAAGAAATCAAGGAGAACCCGTGAGTCAGACACTACCCATCGCACTCGATTTCGGCCCCAGCCAGGGGCTGGCGAACTATCTGCGGCTGGTCAACGAGGCACCGCTATTGTCGGTGCAGGAGGAGAAGCGCCTGGCCCGGGCTTACCGTGACGAGGACGACCTGGATGCTGCTCGGCAACTGGTGTTCTCCCACTTGCGCTACGTGGTCTCCGTTGCCCGGGGCTTCACCGGCTATGGTTTGCCACTGGACGACCTCATTCAGGAAGGCAATGTGGGCCTGATGAAGGCGGTCAAGCGCTTTGACCATGAGCGCGACGTGCGACTGGTGTCTTTTGCCGTGCATTGGATTAAGGCGGAGATTTACGATTACGTCGTGCGCAACTGGCGCATGGTCAAGGTCGCTACCACCAAGGCCCAGCGTAAACTGTTCTTCAACCTACGCAAGAACCGAGCCCGGCTGGGTTGGATGCGCGAGAAAGAAGTTGAATCCATGGCACAGAACCTGGATGTGGATACAGCCACGGTCCGGGAAATGGAATCGCGCCTGACCGGTACGGATATCTCCTTTGACCCTGCTGCCAGAGATACCGAGGATAGCCGGCCGTTGGCGCCGGCCGAGACGTTGGGGGATGTTTCCTATGATCCCGGGATGCTAGTTGCCCGGGCCGATGCAGAGCGCGTGCGCCAGGAGCAACTACATGCCGCGCTGGCAGTGCTGGATGAGCGCAGCCGCGACATCGTCGAATCCCGTTGGCTGGGTGAAGATGGGACCAAGCAGACTCTGGGGAAACTGGCGCAGAAGTACGGCGTGTCGGCAGAGCGTATTCGCCAGATAGAAAAACGCGCCCTCGGGCAGATGCGTACGGCCGCAACGGCCTGACTATCCCTCCGGCACCCGTGGTCAGGGCGTGCCGTCAAGTAGGAACTCGAGCAGCGCTTTCTGCGCGTGCAGTCGATTCTCTGCTTCATCCCAGACCACGCTACGTGGTCCGTCGATCACCTCGCTGCTGACTTCCTGCCCGCGGTAGGCAGGCAGGCAATGCATGAACAGGGCATCTTTGTTGGCCTGTGTCATCAACTCGGCGGTAACACAGAACCCGGCGAAGGCCTGCTGTCGGACTACTTTTTGATCCTCTTGCCCCATACCGGTCCAGGCGTCGGTGACAACCAAATCGGCTGCCGCGACAGCCGCTTTGGGCTGGTCGGTAACGGTACATTGTCCACTGGCAGTTTTAGCCAGCGCTGGATCAGGCTGGTATGGCGCTGGAGTCGCTATGCTCAGCGAGAAATCTAGCAGTGCGGCAGCGTTGACCCATGATTGGCAAACGTTGCCGCTACCATCGCCGACAAAAGCGACCTTAGCGCCACTGAGTTCCCCGCGGTGTTCGGCGAACGTCAGTATATCTGCCAGCAACTGGCAGGGATGGAACGAGTCGGATAGGGCATTTACCACCGGCACCCGTGAAGCTGCTGCCATGGCCACCACCCGTTCATGGCCGCTGGTTCGCATGACGATGATGTCCGCCATACTTGAGATGATGCGGGCAGTGTCGCTGAGTGACTCGCCGCGACTCATCTGGCTGTCGCCGGGAGCCAGGAAAACCGGGTGACCGCCGAACTGGGAGCAGGCGACTTCGAACGATACCCGTGTGCGGGTTGATGATTTCTCGAAAATGAGCACCATGGTGCGCCCGCGCATGAACCCGGGTCGACGTGCCTCGCCACTAGCGCTCTTGAGCTCGCGGGCCCGGTCAATCAGTTGCCTGAGTTCGGTTGCAGAAAGATCCTGCAGGGTCAGAAAGTGTCGAGTCACACGAGGTCTCCCCAATAAGAGCCACGGGTATTGCAACCATAACGAGAAAACGCCCGTTTCCGGGCGTCTACAAAAAATCATTCTAACCACAATCGGCTGCGGCTGACAACCGTGCGGGCAAATGGCGCTGATATAATGCGTTTCCTTTGCCAGGTGCGGGCACGCTCCGCTGTTAGCCTCGCCATCCCTTGACCTCAACAACCCGGTAACCATGGGCAGAATCAGCAAAGTCGTGCTCGCCTATTCGGGGGGGCTTGATACTTCCGTCATCCTCAAGTGGCTGCAGCAACGCTACGGCTGCGAGATAGTCACTTTCACCGCTGATCTCGGGCAGGGTGAGGAACTCGAGCCGGCACGCGACAAGGCGCAAACGCTGGGTGTGAGCGAGATCTACATCGAGGACCTGCGCGAGGAGTTCGCTCGCGATTACATCTTTCCCATGTTTCGCGCCAATACATTGTATGAGGGCGAGTACCTGCTCGGCACCGCCATCGCCCGACCGCTGATTGCCCGGCACCTAGTACGGTTAGCCAGTGAGACCGGCGCTGACGCGATAGCGCATGGTGCCACCGGCAAGGGCAACGACCAGGTGCGCTTCGAACTCAGCGCCTACGCGCTCAATCCCGACATCCAGGTGATCGCACCTTGGCGCGAGTGGGACCTCACTTCCCGCGAAAAACTGGTGGCCTATGCCGGTGAGCACGGCATTCCAGTCGAGACCAGGGCTGATGGTGCTTCTGCCTATTCGATGGATGCCAACATGCTGCACATTTCCTACGAGGGTGGGGACCTTGAGAACCCGTGGTTGACGCCGGACGAGTCAATGTGGCGTTGGACGGTGTCGCCGCAGCAGGCGCCTGCTGAGCCAGAAATCATCGAGATCGACTTCGCAGCCGGGGACGCGGTCGCGATCAATGGCGAGAGCTTGTCCCCAGCCAGGCTGTTGTTACGGCTGAATAAACTCGGTGGCCGGCATGGAATCGGGCGGGCAGACTTGGTCGAGAACCGCTACGTGGGCATGAAGTCCCGGGGCTGCTACGAGACACCCGGGGGCGCCATACTGCTAAAAGCACACCGGGCCATCGAATCGATCACGCTGGATCGGGAGGCAGCGCACCTCAAGGACGAGATGATGCCCCGGTATGCGTCATTTATCTACAACGGCTATTGGTTCGCACCGGAGCGGCGGATGCTGCAGCAAATGATCGATGCCTCACAGACAGTAGTCAACGGCACCGTTCGCCTGGAACTGTACAAAGGCAACGTGATAGTGCATGGCCGACGTTCGGTTTCGGATTCCCTGTTCGACGAGAGCATTGCCACCTTCGAGGATGACCGGGGCGCCTACAACCAAGGTGATGCCGAAGGATTCATTAAACTTAATGCGTTGAGGCTGCGGATTGCCGGGAGAAAAGGCCGCGATTGAGGGCTTGCTACGCCCTTGGGGCCTGTCGCTGGCGCTAGCCACGCGGTATCACTGGGGCAGACCATGGAAGAGTCTCAGGTAGGTATGCGATTCCGAGCGTCTTTTCTTGGGCCTCGGCACTGGTTCGGCTGGCTGATGATTGGCCTGATCGCTCTGGGCTTGTTGTTGCCGCGCCCGCTCATATTGCTGTTCGGCCGTGGTCTCGGTCGGCTGTTTCACTCGCGCAATCGCAAGCGTGTGCACATCGCCCAGGTAAACCTGCAGTTGTGTTTTCCTGCGTTGAGTGAGGAGCGCCGGATGCGACTGCTGAAAGAGCATCTTGCGCGTTACGGACAGGCCATCATGGACTTGGGACTGGTCTGGTGGGCGTCTGAGCGCCGGCTGGATCGGCTCTGTACGGTCTCTGGCGAGCAGGGATTACGCGCACTGCACCAGGCCGGCCGGCCGGTGCTGCTCGTCACCCCGCACACCGTCGGCATTGACATGAGTGGCGCCATACTGTCGCGGTTGTTGCCCGGGGTATCAATGATGAAGCGCGCCTCGGATCCGCTGCTCAGTTGGTGCCTGTGGCGGGGGCGCAGCCGTTTTGGCGCGCAGATATTGATGCGCGACCAGGGCTTGCGGCCTTTCCTGCGGGCGCTCAAATCGGGAAGGGTGGGCTACTTTATGCCGGACGAGGATCTCGGCCCTGCGCAATCGGTATTCGCGCCGTTTTTTGGGGTAGCTACCGCGACTCTGCCGATAGTAGGGCGATTGGCTCAACTGACTGGGGCCGCAGTGGTGCCGGTATTTACCTGCCTCGCTAACTCGGGCCATTACCACGTCAGCATTGGCGAGGCCCTGACGGACTTTCCCACTGGTGACCAGATTGCCGATACCACCCGGGTCAACGCGGCTTTCGAGGCCCTGGTCCGCGGCGCGCCCGAACAATACCTGTGGACCCTAAAATGGTTTCGCACCCGTCCATCCGGGGAGAGTCCGCCCTATGACTGAACTCAGGGCGTCGATGAATATCCTCGTCATCAAGCAGACGTCGCTGGGCGATGTCGTGCATGCGACGGCAGCACTGCGAGCAATACGTCGGGCCCATCCAGATGCCCATATCACGGTCCTGACTTCGACCAGCGCTCGTGATGTTTTTCGTCACAACCCGGATGTCGACTTGCTGTTGGCTTTTGACCGCTACCGGGTGAAGTCTCACTGGTGGCGACAGCCGTCGTGGACGCTGGCACACTTCCGGGAGACGTTCCGCGCTGTCAGGAAGCGGCATTACGACCTGGCATTTGACCTGCAAGGTAGTTGGAAAACCGTGATCTTTCTGTGGGCAGCACGGGCCCGAGTGCGCTTCGTCAAAGGGCGCTGGTGGTTTGCTCGCAAGTTCCGTCAGCCACAGTTGCACGCGCTAGCCGAAATGGCAGGCGTATTGGCGCTTGCCGGGATAGAGGCTGGTAGCCAGCAGATGACGCTGTGCATATCCACGGCCGAGGAAGCGGCAGTGACGGCGCGCCTCGAGGCACTGGGTGCGGCAGCCCGGCGCCTGGTGGTGTTTTGCCCGTTGACCCGCTGGCCGACTAAGAACTGGCCGATCGACCGTTTTGTTGGCCTGGCCGCAAAACTGCCGGCCGACTGTTTTGTTGTCTTCGCTGGAGTCGAAGCGGATCGGGCCGCAATAGCCGGGGCCAGCGCCAAGCTGCCATCGGCGCGGGGCGGCAGCCTCGCTGGCGAACTGTCGCTACTGGAGTTTTTTGCTCTTATCCACCAGGCGGACGCCGTGGTGACGGGCGACAGCCTGGCACTGCACGTGGCGCAGGCACTGCACCGGCCACTGGTGGCGTTGTTCGGACCAACCGACGAAGGCCGGGTGGGTCCCAGAGGCGAGGACTCGGTGGTGGTCCGTGCGCGAGTCGACTGCCGCCGCTGCTACCGGCGTCGCCATTGTCCGCGAAACTGTATCGATCGGGTCAGCGTTGACCAGGTGGCGGGTGCGCTCGCCCGGGTGTTGCACCCAGCCTGAAGCCGGCGTCCGGCAAAACCGCTAACTGCGCCAGAAGGCCGGGCTCAGCAGCACCAGCAGGGTGAAAATCTCCAACCGCCCCAGCAGCATCGCCGCGCAGAGTATCCACTTGCCGATGTTATCCAGGTCTTTGTAGTTGTCGGCGACGGTGCCAAGGCCCGGGCCGAGATTATTCAAACAGGCTGTCACTGCAGAGAAGGCAGTAACCAGATCAGCACCGGTTGCGGTCATCGCGATTGACAGGCCGACGTAGCTCAGAATGTACAGGGCGAAGAATCCCCAAACCGCGTTGATCACGTGATCTGGTACCGGTTTGGCGCCGAGTTTGATCGGTATGAGGGCGCTGGGGTGAATCAATTTCTCGATCTCGCGGCGGCCCTGCTTGTACAGTAACACTGCCCGTATCATCTTCATGCCGCCAGCGGTGGAACCAGCACAACCGCCGACGGCGCTCATGATGATGAGCATCACCGGCAGAAACGATGGCCACCAGTGATAGCCGCTGGTGGTGAAGCCGGTGGTGGTGCCGACAGAGACGACCTGGAACACGCCGTGCCAGAGGGTTTCGCCCACGGTATCAAAGCTGCGCCAGTAAATCAGCATCACCACGGCAACCGCCGCTACCGTAATGATAAATCCGGCAAAAGCGCGTACTTCAGGGTCCTTCAGGTAGACGCCCGGTCTGCGGGCCCGGACTGCGGTGAAATGCAAAGCGAAATTGATGGCCGAGACCAGCATAAAAACGGTCGCGATAGCCAGAATCCACGGGCTGTCGTAGTAACCGATGCTTTGGTCGTGGGTCGAGAAGCCGCCGATAGCCACGGTCGAGAAACTGTGGCCCACTGCGTCGAACAAGGTCATTCCCGCGAACCAGTAACCCAGGGCACAGGCGACCGTCAGCCCGAGATATATGTACCAGAGCGCCTTGGCAGTCTCAGTGATCCGCGGGGTGAGTTTGCTGTCTTTCATTGGGCCGGGTGTTTCGGCCCGGTACAGCTGCATGCCGCCTACACCCAGCATGGGCATAACGGCCACCGCCAGTACGATAATGCCCATTCCCCCCAGCCACTGCAGTTGCTGGCGGTAGTAGAGAATCGAGGGGGGCAGGTGGTCAATGCCGGTTAGCACTGTGGCGCCAGTGGTCGTCAGCCCCGACATCGACTCGAACAGGGCGTCGGTAAGATTCAGTTGTGGGTTCGACGACAGCAGTAGAGGGATGGAGCCGAAACCTGCCAGTACGGTCCAAAACAGCACCACGATGACAAAACCATCGCGCACCCGCAACTCGCCGCGGTGGGCTCGCAGTGGCCCCCACAGAGTGAGACCGACCAGCAGCGTGATGAAGAAGGTGACCAGGAAGGGCATGGTGGAACCATCCTCCGCGATCAGCGCAATGGTCAGCGATGGCAGCACAGTGATGCTGAACATCATGAGCAGCACGCCGAGGATTTTCAGCACGGCCTTGGGTCGCATGGATACTGGCTCAGGCTAGACGAAAGTCACGGCCACTTGGAACAGTTGCTCGACTGCGCGGATGTGTTGCTTGTCCACGAGGAACAGGATCACGTGATCCTCTGACTCGATGACCGTGTCGTGGTGGGCAATGATGACCTCCTCGCCTCGCAGAATGGCCCCGAGGGTTGTACCCGGGGGCAGGGGAATATCCTCGACCGGCTGGCCTACCACGCGCGAGTTACTGACATCCCCGTGAGCGATGGCTTCGATGGCCTCCGCGGCACCGCGTCGCAGCGAATGGACCGCTACCATGTCGCCACGGCGGACGTGAGTGAGCAGGGTGCCAACCGTAGCAACGCGCGGAGATATGATGACGTCAACTGCACTACTCTCGAGCAAGTCGACATAAGCCGAACGATTGACTAGCGCCATGGCCCGGTGGGCTCCCATGCGCTTAGCCAGCATGGCCGACAAAATGTTGGCCTCGTCGTCGTTAGTCAGAGAACAGAACACCTCGATATTGTCGATGTTCTCCTGCAGCATGAGATCTTCATCGGCTGCATCGCCGTGCAGCACTACGGTGCGATCCAGTTGTTCGGCCGCCTGCTTTGCGCGGGCGTCGCTCTTTTCCACCAGTTTGACGTGATAATGATCCTGTTCCAGCGTTTCGGCCAGGCGAAGGCCAATGTTGCCAGCTCCGGCCAGCATGATTCGGCGGCCTGGTTTTTCCACTTCGCACAACTCACTCATGACTGCGTGTATATCTTTTTTGGCGGCCACAAAAAAGATCTCATCCTCAGGTTCAATGACGGTATCACCCGCGGGTCTGATCGCGCGATTCTGGCGGTAGATCGCAGCGACTCGGGTTTGGATTGTGGGCAGGTCGTCGCGCAGAGCCCTGAGTTCGCGACCCACCAACGGTCCGGTTCGGTACGCCTTAACGCCGACCAGTTGAATCCGCCCGCCGGCAAAATCCACCACCTGCAGGGCGCCAGGGTACTCGATCAAGTGCAGTATGTGCTGCGTGATAATGTGCTCGGGGCTAATAATGACATCGATCGGTATGGAGTCGTCCCTGAATATTTCGGGATGGGAGAGGTATTCGGCCGAGCGGATGCGGGCGATCTTCTTAGGCGTGTTGTAGAGTGAATGCGCGATCTGGCAGGCCGCCATGTTGACCTCGTCTTCATTAGTAACGGCTAGGATCAGATCGGCATCGGGGCCGCCCGCCTGCTCCAATATGCTGGGGTGGGATGCTGCACCGTGGATAGTGCGGATGTCGAGCCGGTCCTGCAGGCCCTCTAATCGTTGCTTGGCGATATCGACGAGGGTGACATCGTTGTCTTCACGGGAAAGTATTTCGGCCATTGAGGTGCCGACTTGGCCTGCTCCGAGGATGATGATCTTCATGGACGTCTCCGTCGTTAGAGCAGAGCTCTTGTCATGGCCGGTATTCCTCCGACTTGGGATCTATGCCCAATCCCTTGAGTTTGCGGTACAGGTGGGTGCGCTCAAGGCCGGTACGCCGCGCCAATTCGGTGATGTTGCCGCTGCTTTGGCGGAGGTGGAAAACAAGGTAATCCCGCTCAAAATGCTCGCGGGCAGCCTTGAGCGGTTGACCGAAGTCTTTCCACGCGTTCTTCTCTGCCACCTTCTCGACTGGGCTCGCGCTCATGCCCATGGCCTCCCGCGTTTCGTCGGCATCAATCTCCTCGCTGGTCGAGGTCAACAGCAGCCGATGGATGAAGTTGCGTAGTTCGCGCACGTTGCCGGGCCACGGCCGATTGCGCAGGTAATTGACCGATGAAGTGGAGAATCTGCGAAAGGCGAGATGCTCGCTGTCCGTGATCTGCCGGGTGTAATAAGCGATCAGGTCGGGAACATCCTCACGGTGCTCCCGCAGCGGCACCACAGTGAGCGGCACTGCGTTTAGCCGGTAGTAGAGATCTTCACGGAAATTCTCGTCGGTGATCTTATCCTCGAGGTTCTGATTGGAAGTGGCGATGATCCGAACATCGAGGTCAAGGGCCGTGTTGCCACCCAGCCGGTAAAAGCGACCCGCTTCAAGAGCGCTCAACAATTTGGTCTGGGTATCGTTGTCGAGATCGCCAACTTCATCGAGCACCAGCGTGCCGCCGCTGGCCTGTTCCAGTCGGCCTGGTTGCACATTGGCGCCGTCTTCGGTGCCGAACAACTGGATGGCCACGCTCCCCGGCGGCATGGCGCCAAGGTTGACTTCAATGAATGGTCCGTCGGCCCTGCGACTGGCCCGGTGCAGCGCCCGCGCGGCCACCCCCTTGCCCACGCCCGCCTCGCCGCGGATCAGCACCCAGTTGTTGGTCGGGGCAATCCGCTCGATTTGGTGCTTGAGTTCGGTGACGGCGTTGCTGTGACCGATAAAGCCGGCTGCCGGCTCAATCCGGCTCCTCAATTGGGTGTTTTCAGTCAGCAGACGGCGGCTCTCCAGCCCCCTTGCCACTGTCACCAGCAGTTTGGCGGTAGATAGGGGTTTCTCGAGAAAGTCATAAGCGCCGATCCGGATGGCTTCGACCGCGGTCTCGACCGTACCATGACCTGAAATCATGATCACCGGCGTTTGTTCGTCCGAGCGTTGGCGCCACTCCGTCAGCAGTGCGATCCCGTCGCCGTCTGGCATCCAGATATCCAGCAGTACCAGGTCAGGCTGAAGTGAGGAGAATTTCTTACGCGCCTCGGCGGCATTGCAGGCGGTTTCTACTGAATAGCCCTCATCGGCGAGGACATCGTTGACTACCTGCCGGATGTCCGGCTCGTCATCGACAACGAGAACAGTCTGTTTGCTCATGATTCCCGGGTGTCGGGTGGGCGCGTTGGACCGATTTCTTGCCGCAGCGACAAAGTGATTATAACGGTAGCCCCGCCAGCGGGCAGGTTATTGACGCGTATGCTGCCGCCGTGTTCTTCGATGATTCTGCGGCTGATGGCGAGTCCCAGCCCGCTGCCTTTTTCCTTGCCGGTCACGTATGGCTCGAAGATATTGTCGATCAGTTTCTCCGGAAACCCGGGACCATTGTCCTGCAGGCAGATCTCGACTGCCTTGTTACCACTCACCCGTCGGGTAGAAAACCGCATTTTGGCCGGATTGTCCGCAAGCGCCTCCTGCGCGTTAATGATCAAATTATTCAGCACCTGTCGTAGTGCGTTCCGATCGGCCCGAATCCGGGGTAGCTCAGGATCGAGATCCATGGCGATGCGGGTGGACTGACCTTCCCGGTGGAACAGGTCTACCGTATCGCTAATAAGTTGATTGATGTCCAGCAGTGCCGGCCGTAGCGGCGCAGGCCGGGCATATTCAGAGAAGGCGTTGACCATGGCCTTCATGGCCTCGACCTGTTGCACAATAGTCCGGGTCGATCGGTCAAGGGCCTCACGCCCGGCAGAGCCCACCTCTCCCAGGTACTTGCGACGAATGCGCTCGGCTGATAGTTGGATCGGCGTAAGTGGATTCTTGATTTCATGTGCCAAGCGCCGGGCTACCTCGCCCCAAGCGGCATCGCGCTGCGCCTTCAGCAGTTCGGTGGCATCTTCGAATACCACCACGTAGCCGGGTTCGTGACCCTCACCCTCACCCTCACCGGACAGGCGACTGCCACTCAGGATGAGCGTCTGGCGGCCGTCTTTACCAGTGATGTCGATCTCGCGTTGCCATTCGCGGGCATGGTGCCTCATGCCGTCACCTATGGCATTGAGCAGCGGTTCTGTTGCCGGCAGAGTCGCCCTGATGTTCTCAATTTCAGCGCCCTCGAAGCGGCTAAGTTCGGTGTGCAGGATTCGTCCAGCCGCGGGGTTGTGCGTACGCAGCCTGCGATCATGGTCGAACGACAGTACGCCAGCCGACAGGTGGGTAAGTACCGTATCGAGGTAAGCGTGTTCTGCCTCGGCCACTTGCTGGCTGTGGCGCGCAGCTTGCTGGGCGGAACTGATCTCGCGGGTCATCTGGTTGAAAGAACTCACCAGTACACCCAGTTCATCGCCGCTGTTGACCGGCAGTTGCTTGCGGTAATCGCCTTGGGCGACTGCACGAGTACCCTCAGCAAGATCCCGCAGGGGCGCGAGAAGTCGCTGCGCCAAGTAGATGGCTGCCAACAGCGCGATTAGCAGCGTCATTATACTGACCAAGGTTAATGTCAGCACGAAACTGAAGGCCAATGGCTCGCGCAAGTACTTGAGTTTTTCGTATTCTGCCGAGGCCGATTCCACACTCTCGCCCAAGCGCGAATAGCGCACTGGCAGGTTATGCAGGATCTGCAGTACGTGCATTGGCTGGCTAACCGTGCGACCCGGAACCTGCACTGCCACCCGCAACCTCAATCCACCTTCTGTCACTGGCTCGAACTCGGCGTAGGTTTCGCCCCGGCGAATCTTGCGTAACACGTGCTCGTTAGGTGCGTCGGGTACCAGCGAAATGGCGACACTGCTGCTCGAGGCCAGGATACGGCCAGTGGCAGAGTGCAAACTCATCTCCTCGAAGCCAGCCTTTTCGCGCAGTTGGTCGAGCAGGCTGAACAACTGAAAGGCTGAGTCGGCCTCTTCGATTCGCCGAGCATCTTGCCGCGCGCGGTGCACGACATCGAGCTTGATGGTTTCGAGCGTACTGCGGCCGAGCAACATGGCATCATCCAGGGTCTGTTCGATCTGCAGGTCGAACCAAGAGTCGATGCTGCGGCTGAGGAATTGCACCGCGAAGTAATAGACCACGGCCAGCGGAACCAGAGTCAGGATGGTGAAGGTGCCAACGAATCGAAGGGTCAGGCGTGAGCCCAGTGTGCGTGCTCGGAACTGTCTGATCAGTCGCCAAACCTGTAATGCAGTCAGTATGGCGAGCAGGCCGATACCCGCGACGCTGACCACGATCAACGCTGTGTAGTAGTCGCCGAAAAGTTCGTCGTTTTTGGCTGCCCGGCTGAGCAGGAACGACGCCACCAGCAGCAGTGTTGACAGGGCCAGCGTGAGGGCGAACCCTGGCGCTCGGCTCATTGGTGAACGACCTTCCAGCGTTGCCAATTGCTTTGTAGTTGCCAGTCGTTGGAGAAGAACGCCATCAGTTTCAGGGGTCCAGGCAGGTCGCTGCGGTCCAGCACTGTCCGCAGCCGCACCTCCAGTCGATCTTCCACAGCAACCCCTGGGGGCAGGTTGAGCTCAACCGAAAAGTCCTCAATCGCCCCCAAGGTCTCAGATAGGGTGGGAAAGGTTTCGGGTGGACCAGCGCCTGGGCGAGTCAGGGTATAGCGGTTGGACAACGCGTGGTACTCGATCAGGTAAGGATGTTGCCACGTGGCAATCTCGAAAAACCGGGATAGCAGGCTGGCGCGGTACAGTCGGGTCTCGACCAGAACGGTAAGCGGTATGCCCTTGGACAAGGCCTCGGCCGGATCACCAGTGATGCTAAGCGAAAGCCTGGCAGTGGTCGTCAGGACCTGATGTTCGATGTAGGCGCTACCGGAGCGGGTTGCAAACTCTGCTTGGGCATTGAGCGGCAGCAGAGCAATAAACGTTGCCCACAGCAATGCCAGGTGCCAGCACGGGATGAGTTTGGAGGGCATCGGCGTGACGTTTTGGGTTCGCACTTTGGTGAGTGCAAGCGTAAGTTCAGGCAGAATTATACGGCTTGGCACGAATGCCTGGCTCAGTCCTTTCTGATCCGCGCGTAATACAACCCATCGTGATAGGGTCCAGGAAGAAACTGGCAGCCTAGGTCTGTAGCCAACCCCTCGGCTGTGGTCACCAGTTCTGGCCGCGCATCTGCTTGCCGCGAGACCAGATTATGCAGTGGCCCGTCGTTTTCCTCGGGCAACACCGAGCAGGTGATGTAGAGCAGTCGTCCACCCGGTGTCAGCAGAGGCCAGAGGGCTTCAAGCAATTGCTCCTGTTTGTTGGCGTAGTTGGCGATGTCCGAGTGTCGGCGGTGAACCCGAATATCCGGGTGCCGCCGCATCACCCCCGTACCGCTGCAGGGTGCATCCAGGACGATCAGATCAAATGCCTGTCCGTCCCACCAGTTCCCGGGCACCAGGGCATCGCCGCCGGTCACATTGCAGTTAAGCCCGAGACGCAGGAGATTTTCGCGGATGGTATACACCCGTCCGGGCCGGTCGAGCGCGGTTAACGAGGTTATTGTTGGTTCAAGTTCCAGCAGTTGTGAGCATTTGCCTCCAGGCGCGGCGCAGGCATCCAATACCCGGCAGCCTGCGAGCTGTCCGCTGAAAAACGGCGTCACTTGTGCCGCCGCATCCTGCACCGAGACCTCACCCTCGGCGAAGCCCGGAAGTTTGGTTACCGGCATTGCCCGTTCGAGCAACACCCCCCAGGGGCTCAAGTTCGATGGCTGCGCCGGGATGTCCGCTACCGCTAGCCGCCGCAGGTAACTGTCCCGGTCGGTGCGTGCTACGTTCACCCGCAGGGTCATCGGCGGGTGCTGGTTAGCGCTCTGTAGTACCTGTTGCCAGTGCCCGGGCCATGCGTGCCGCAGCCGTTTGATCAGCCATGCCGGGGTTGCGTAACAGGTTTCTTCGTCACTCGTCAATGCAGCCCGGGAATCACGCAGGTGGGATCTGAGTACGGCATTGATCAGGCCGCGGGCGCGCGCCCGGCCCAAGCGTGTGGCTGCCTCGACGCTACCGGTGGTGACCGCATAGTCGGGCTCATCGAGATGATGGTACTGGTACAACGCGCAAAGCAGCAGCGCTTCGAGGCTCCCGTCGCGCCGGCGCAATGGCTGGCGCAGGTAGCGGTGTAGCAGCGGCCGGTAGCGATAGAGCCAGCGGACAGTGCCCCAGGCGATTGCGCGCGCCTCGCTGTGACGGCGCAAGGGCAATTTAGACAAGTGGCGCGCAGCGACTGCGTCGAGTGAGCGTCCCCGGGTAACGACATCGTCGACGATGCGGGCGGCCGCTGCACAGACCTCAGCTGTCGGCATGACCTTTGCCTGGGGTGGTAAATCGTGCACCGGGTTTAACGGCGTGCCCATTGAGGAAAGACCGAGCGTCGAGCACTCTGCGGCCAGGTAGCTGCAGTTCTAACAGGTCGAGAGTGCCATCGCCCGCCTGAATCCGCAGCAGTCCGGCGCTCGCTTCGAGCACAGTACCGGCAGTGGCCGTAGTGGTTGTTGGCCCTGGTCGTGCGCGCCAGATCAGCCAGTCATTGTCGTCCAGGTGTGAACGCGCCAGTGGCCAGGGGTTAAAAGCCCGGATGCGTCGATCCAGCGTTGCCGCACTCTCCCTCCAATCCAGGCAGGCTTCCTCCCGGCTTAGTCGAGGCGCGTAACAAACACCTGCAGCGGACTGTGGCTGGGCGGTGACTGGTCCACCTGCCATTTGCCCCAGCAGATCGATCAGCAGGTCTGCACCCAATTCGCTGAGCCGGTCGTGCAGAGTCTGGGTGTTGTCGTCCGGATGGATGGGCGTGTTTGTCTGAGCCAGAAGCGCGCCGGTGTCCAAGCCTTGATCCATCTGCATCAGGGTAATGCCAGTGCGGGCATCGCCGGCTTCGATGGCGCGTTGTATGGGTGCGGCGCCACGCCAGCGTGGCAGCAGCGACGCGTGCACGTTGACGCAACCCAGTCGGGGCAGGTCCAGTATGGTCTGGGGCAGAATGAGGCCATAGGCAACCACCACGATTAAATCCGGCGCCAGTTGGGCAAGAGGGCCAATCTCCGCACCGAGCGATTGTGGTTGGCGCACACTGAGGCCATGCTTGATTGCGAACTGTTTGATTGGCCCGGGTCGTAATTTACGACCGCGACCCGCGGGGCGGTCAGGCTGGGTGTAAACGGCTGGGATATCGATCTTGGCTTCGCACATAGCCTGCAGCGATGGCAGTGCGAAAGCCGGGGTTCCGGCGAAGACCGCGCGCAGGGTCACTGGGGTCAGATGACCAGCGAGTTTTCCCGGGTAGGCGCAAGCGGTCCTTCCTTGGCCTCGCGCACGAGGCGTTTGCGGATCCGGTCACGCTTCAGCCGGGAAAGGTGATCGGTGAAGACCTTACCGTCCAGGTGGTCCACTTCATGTTGGAGGCAGATCGCCAGCAGGCCCGTGACGGCCGTTTCGAACGGCTTGCCTTCCCGGTCCAGCGCACACACCCGTATGTGCTCATGCCGAGTTATCGGTGCAACAATGCCCGGTAAGGATAAGCAGCCCTCCTCGGTTTCGATACTGCCCTCAGCGTCGCTGATGAGCGGATTAATAAAGACCTGCAACTGGTTTCGTTCCTCGGAGAGGTCGATAATGACCACCCGTTGCTGAACGTTGACCTGGGTGGCAGCGAGACCAATACCCGGCGCGGCATACATGGTTTGGGCCATGTCATCGACCAGGGTGCTGATTTTCCGGTCGACCGTCTCGACAGCCGGGGCCTTTTTACGCAGCCTGGGATCGGGGTGATCAGAATTTCGAGCAGGGCCATGGCAGTCCCCCCCGGGGGGGGGGTTGGGGATTTTGTGATCTGGTTCGCTTGGATCGCACTCCCAACTGGCCGTAGACTACAACCAGCCGTAGGCTACAATGGATTGCAAAGGGCGCGATTTGAATGCAGGCCGATTCTAACGGATTCGCTGGCGGCGAAGGTCCCGGTATCGGGAACTTCGGCTCGCGCACGACCGGGCGTGGCGTTCCGGGCAACGTTAGCAGGGTCGCACGGGCGGCGCTCGCTCAGGTTGTTCTCCTGCTGATTTTGGTCTCCTTCCAGGCGGGTTTTGCTGGAGCCGATGACCCCGCGGCACCAGCGTTCTATACGGTACAGCCAGGTGACACCCTTTGGAGTATCGCGTCGCGTTTTCTGGACGAGCCTGGGCACTGGCCGGAACTATTGCAGTTGAACCCGCAGTTGGCCGATGCCGGTGCCCTGCAAGTTGGCCAGGTGCTGCTACTTACACGCGGCATTGACGCTGCCACCCGGGCCAAGGTTCTGCCGGTGGCAAAACTCAGCCCGCAGGTGCGGGCCAGCACCCATGAACGTATCCCCCTCGTTATTCCGCCTCACGCAATCCGGCCGTTTTTGTCCGATCCCCAGGTACTGAATGAACGCGACGCCTTGTACGCGGGTCAAGTGATAGCCGGAGTTGATGGGAATAACTTGTTGGGACAGTTCAGCCGTTTCTTTGCCGAGAGACTGCCGCCATCACTTAACGGTTTGTACCAGGTTTACCGACCTGGCGAAGCTTTCATCGATCCGGTCAGTAGCGAATTGCTCGGTGTAGCCGCCAGGCACCTGGGAACCGCTCGGCTGCTGGTGGCCGATACCCGTGGTCGCAACTACGACCAGATCGCTAAGTTGGAGATGTTGAGCAGCACTGAGGAAGCGGGTCCGGGGGACCGCTTGATTCCAAAAAACGCAGAGATCGGCCTGCCGTCTCTTTATCCCCAAAGACCCAGGCAAGCGGTTGCCGGTCATATCGTCAGCACCCTGGGCAATATTAACGAACTGAGCTTAATGTCGGTCGTGGTGGTGTCGGTCGGCAGTGCCGATGGGCTTCAGGTCGGGGATATGCTGAACATACTGCGACCGGAAAAGACCACGGTTACGTCCGTTGAATCGGTCCGCCCGGCCTTTGCCGGGAGTTCATGCAGGCCGCCGATCGCCGAATCGAAAATTGTCCATACCCGAATTATATGCGGGGCACAGAGTTGGCTTGGCCTGAATTTGGCGAAGTTTCAGAGCGCTGGAAGCGGTTTTTCGCCGTATCGACCCGCCTATCTCAGGGGCGAGTTCAACACTCTGCCAGAGGATGTGTCTGGCCAACTGATCGTTTTCCGGGTATTTAGGCGGGTGAGTTACGCGCTGGTCCTCGAATCAATTCGTGCCTTGCACCGCAACGATAGAGTAGTCAGCCCGGGCGTTTGAACCGCTTGTTCCTGGCGGCGCAAGGATGCTGCCCTCCAGGATGACAGTGCTACGAAGGACTGCGACTAAAGCCGCAGCCTTACCCAAGCGACCAGGGAGGGTCTGTTATGGGCGCACAAAGTTTGGATTGGCTGCGTGTTGCCCGCAGCCGCCTGCCCGATGGCGCCAAGCGTCTGTTGCTGGAGCGTTACCCGGATCCTGCCCGCGCACTGACTGCCGATCTTTCCAGAATTTCGAGCGCTGGGCGGTTGCCCGGATCGGGCCGGCTGACGATGAAGAGTTTTTGTGATGCACAAGCAGTGGCGCGGGACCGCGCCTGGCTTGAGAGCACTGCTGCTACCGTGGTTGGGTTGACCGACCCACATTACCCTCGATTATTGCGCCAGATACCTGACCCTCCCGTGGTGCTCTACTGCCTGGGCGCCACTGCGTTGCTGCAGGTACCAGCACTGGCCATTGTCGGCAGCCGTAACCCGACGCCGGTTGGCCGCGAGATCGCCCGTAACTTGGCACGCCAACTCGCAGGTGGTGGTGCCGTTATCGTTAGCGGCCTGGCTGTGGGCATCGACGGTGCTGCGCACCAAGGTGCGCTCGATGCGAAAGGTGCCACGATTGCGATATGTGCTACTGGCCTGGACACCGTCTACCCGCACTGTCACCAGCAGTTGGCCGGGCTGATTGGCCATAGCGGTCTTTTAGTATCAGAATTTCCGCCCGGCACTGGGGTCAAGCGTTACCACTTCCCGCGCCGCAATCGGATCATCAGCGGCCTTACTCTGGGCACACTGATTGTTGAGGCTGCGCGGAAAAGTGGCAGCCTGATCACTGCCTTTTTTGCCGCGGAGCAGGGCCGCGAAGTGTTGGCAGTGCCCGGCTCAATTCATTCACCGCTGTCGCGCGGGCCACATCGTTTGCTTCGGGACGGCGCGCGCTTGGTCGAGTCGATAGCGGATATTCTAGAGGAGTTGCCAGCCCTGGGGATGGCGCCTGGGGCAAGCTTTTCTGCTGCTGCTGGCAGTGTCAGGGCCAACCCGGTGCTTGATGCTGTTGACTTTGCGCCGACCAGCGTAGACCAGGTCATCGAACGCTCTGGTTTGACGATCACCGAGGTTTGCGCCATGCTGATACGGATGGAGTTGGCGGGTGCGGTGCGCAGTTGTGCCGGGGGGTATGTTCGTCTGCCCGGCTGAGAGCACCCTGCGATAGCCGCTCGGTCGCATGTTTGGCCTGCCTGGCAAACACATCTTTAGCAGCAATGTCGAGACCACAATATTGTCCAATAATCTGATTATCGTCGAGTCCCCGGCCAAGGCCCGGACGATGGAGAAATACCTCGGACCGGATTTCGAGGCGCTGGCCTCGTACGGTCACGTGAGGGATTTGATCGGATCCGGTGGTCGCGGGGTGGTCGAGAAGGTCGTGGATGGCAAGACTATCTTTACCCCGGTATGGGAACTCGACGAACGCGGCCAGAAACAGATGACCGCCATCGCCAGGGCGGTGAAAAGTGCTGATAACGTCTACCTGGCAACGGACCCGGATCGCGAGGGCGAGGCGATTTCCTGGCATATCCACGAAATCCTGCGGGAGCAGGGTGTACTCGAAGCCAAACCCGTTTACCGGGTGGTGTTCTATGAGGTGACCCGCCGGGCCATACAAGAAGCCATCGATGCGCCACGTGCGCTGTCACTGGAATTGGTCGAGGCCTACCTGGCGCGGCGCATCCTGGATTATCTGTTGGGCTTTAACTTGTCGCCGGAGCTGTGGAAGAAAATTAAACGTGGTCTTTCCGCAGGCCGGGTCCAGAGCCCTGCTCTACGGTTGCTTTGCGATCGTGAGCGAGAAATCGTCCAGTTCGTGCCGCGGGAGTACTGGACCATAGAGTCTGATCTTAATGCAGGCGGTGCGGATGGTTGCTTCCAGGCCAGGTTGTCGCTACTCGAGGGCAACAAGGTGGAGCAGTTCAGTATCACCTCAACTGATCAGGCCCAGGCGATCCGGCAGCGTCTTGAGCAGGCGGCAGGTGGACACCTGCTGGTTCGCTCGATCGAAGAAAAACCGAGAAAGCGCAATCCGGCTCCGCCATTTACCACCTCCACGTTGCAGCAGGAGGCCTCGCGTAAACTCGGTTTCGGCGCCCGCAAAACTATGCAGGTCGCCCAGCAACTGTATGAAGGCATAGACATCGAAGGCAGCCGTGTGGGGTTGATCACCTACATGCGTACTGACTCGGTCAACGTGGCGGGTGAGGCCCTCAACGAGCTGCGTGAACTGATCACCGAGCGTTTCGGCAAGGCCAACCTGCCGCAAACGCCCAATCGGTACAAATCCAAGGCCCGTAACGCACAGGAGGCCCACGAGGCTGTCCGGCCGACTTCGGTTCGGCGCACGCCGGAGTCAGTGAAGCAGACGCTGACTACTGATCAGTCTCGGTTGTATGACTTAGTCTGGAAACGGGCAGTCGCGAGTCAGATGATCCCGGCAACCCTGCGGCTGGTGGCCGTCGAGTTGTTGGTCGAGGAAGATTCGGCCGACGTCTTCCGCGCAACTGGCTCTACCGTGGTTGATCCCGGCTATATGCAGGTCTACCAGGAGGATGCCGATGATGCTGGCGACGACAAGGGCCGGTTGCTGCCACCGCTGAAACGCGGGCAGGTGGTCGATCTGGAGACCATTCGGGCAGAGCAACATTTCACCGAGCCCAAACCACGCTATACGGAGGCGAGCCTGGTCCGCGAACTGGAGACGCGCGGGATCGGTCGACCGTCCACTTATGCTTCGATTCTCTCCACTCTAGTGGACCGGGAATACGCCCTACTTGAGCGTCGGCGCTTCGAGCCGACGGCGCTGGGGTATGCGGTCAACGGGTTCTTGACCACGAGTTATGAACCTTTTGTGGATTTCGAGTTCACAGCCCGCATGGAAGAGGATCTCGATCGCATTGCCAGCGGCGATACCGGTCGCGATGGCGTGATCGAGACATTCTGGCAGCGACTGCAGGAGCATCTCGGAACGGATCACCCCAAGCCAGTCTTTAGCCTGGACAGCGATCCTGCGACTGGTCGCCAAGTGTCCTGGCGGGTCGGTCCCTATGGCGCTTATGTGCAACTGGGCGATGAGGATGACGGTGACGAGCCGGTTCGAAAAACCCTGCCGCCGGGCCTGCCACTAGGCTGGCATGCGCCAGCGATGACCCGGGACAAAGCACTGTGGCTGCTGTCGTTGCCGCGCGTACTCGGCCGCGCCAACACCGGCGAAGATATCGTACTCGACACCGGTCGTTACGGGCTGTACCTGCGCTGCGACATGCAGACAGCCTCGATCCCCCCGGGTACCGATCCGATAACTATCGATGCCAACCTGGCTGTGGAACTTTTGGACAATGCCGCGCGGTTGCCCCGGGAACTGGGCAGCACAGCCGACGGTGAGAGCGTGATCGTAACCACTGGTCGCTTTGGGCCATACCTCAAGTGTGGCTCGGTGTCGGCGTCGTTGGGAAAACGAGAAGACCCCTACACCATCGAGTTGGAGCGGGCACTGGAACTGGTGGCTAAAAAGCGCGCGGCGGATGCCAAGCGCACCATCGCCGTGTTCGATGGCGGCATTAAGGTATTACGCGGTCGCTGGGGACCCTTCGTGACCGATGGCAAGGCTCGGGCTCGGGTGGCCAAGGAGCAGGATCCCCAGGCCCTGACCCTGGAAGACTGCCAGCGGCTGCTGGCCGAGACACCAGCTCAGGGGAAGAAAAAAAAGGCGAAGAAAAAAGCGAAGAAGAAAATAATAAAGAAAACAGCTGGCAAGCAGAAAACGAAAAAGAAAGATATACCCCCGGGGTGAAAGCTCTTGCCAACTAAGGCCCTGGCAGAGACCGGTACCAACAAAACTGATGACGTGCTGGCCGGTTAAGCCAAAACTCCCTTCGGGCCTAATCGGGCAAGCCAGTTAGAACAGGCCTTCGACCTGCTGGGTCCCCTGACGCCTACCCGCCGCTTCCTCGCCGAATGGTGACTGGGCCTGTGGTTCGGTCCCCATGACGAAATACTCCTCGAAGCCGTCGGGATCATCCGTGGCTGTGGGTTCACCGCTGTCGCCATTGATAAACGCGGTGATGATGTTTTCGGGCATCACTCGCCGCGCCTCAGGTTTGTCGGCCAAAGCTACTGCCATGTAATCTATCCATACGGGCAGGGCGGCGCGGGCGCCGGACTCGCGTGTTCCCAAGTCCCGGGGATTGTCAAAACCCACCCAGACACTGGTGACGACATCCGGGTTGTAACCCGTGAACCAGGCATCGTGGAAGTTGTTGGTGGTGCCGGTCTTGCCGGCAAGGTCGTGCCGTTCAAGTTTCTGCGCAGCACGGCCGGTACCCGTGCGAATGACCTCACCCAGCAGGCTGGTCATAATGAAGGCATTCTCGGGGGCCAGCACCCGTCGGGCAAAGCGGGGATCAACTGCCCGACTAGTGGTGCTGTTCTGCGCTGGGCCGGCAACGGGCGTGCAGTCTGGGCAGACCATGGTCCGGTTGGCATATTCCATAACCCCACCAGCCTGGCCTTCCACCCGGGCAATGAAGTACGGTTCGACCAGGTAGCCGCCGTTGGCAAAAGCTGCATAGCCGCGGGCGATCTCCATGGGCGTGACAGTCGCCGAGCCCAGTGCCAGCGACAGCCCCTGTGGCAGGCGGGAGCGATCGAATCCAAACTGTTCCAGGTGATCTGTTACCAGCGGAATGCCCATAGCTCGGGTAATGCGAACGGACACCAGATTAAGCGATAGGCTCAGCGCCTTGCGCAGCCGGGTCGGGCCGAAGACCTTACGGCTGTAGTTTTCGGGGCGCCAGGCATCCCCCAGGTTGTTTTCGACCACGATGGGAGCACCGCTGACGAGGGTGGCGGCGGTGAAGCCGTTATCCAGTGCTGCGGAGTAGATAAACGGTTTGATATTGGAGCCGGGTTGCCGCTCAGCCTGGGTTGCCCGGTTGAATTTACTGGCCTGGAAGTCAAAGCCACCCACCAGCGCTAGCAGCGAGCCATCGACCGGGTTGAGTGAGACCAATGCACCCTGGATCTGCGGTATCTGGGCAAGGCGTGTGCCATCGCTGTGGCGCAGAACATAGACCACATCGCCGGGGTTGAAGAGTTGGCTGGGTGTGCGCCCGGTCCAGCGCCATCCCTGTTCCCCGATTTCAATGTAATGGCCATCACCGGTCCACACCTCCAGCGAGGCCGCACCCGTAGCGAGAACCAATGCTGGTTCAAGTTGCCAGGGGTGGTCGAAGCCTGCCAGTTGTGCGGCTCGCTCATCCACGCTGGTCAGCATCTCAAGGTCGATGTGCCCGGCGGTGCCACGATAGCTGTGGCGACGGTCGTAAGCCATCAGCCCCCGGCCCAGAGCCGCGTTAGCGGTAGTCTGGTACTGGGGGTTGATGGTAGTGAAGACACGAAACCCTGCACGATAGGCGTCCTCACCATAATGCCGTACCATGTAATCTCGGACCATTTCACTGACGTATGGCGCCTGGATTTCGATCTTGGCGATGTGGTGGGCTGCCGTTACCAGTGCGGCGCTAGCGCTGGCGTATTTTGCCTGGTCAATAATCTCCAGGTGGCGCATGCGGCGAAGCACGTAATTGCGTCGGGTGACTGCAGCTTCAGGGTTGGCTAATGGGTTGTTGCGCGAGGGCGTCTTGGGTAATCCCGCCAACATGGCAAGTTGTGCCAATGACAGTTCCTGTAGTTCCTTGTCGTAGTAGATCGAGGCAGCTGCTTGGAAGCCGTAGGCGCGGTGGCCCAGAAATATCTTGTTGAGGTACAACTCCAGAATCTCCTCCTTGTCGAGTTCGTGCTCCATGCGGAAGGCCAGCAGTACCTCTTTGATTTTGCGGGTGTAGGTCTTCTCGCGGGACAAGAAATAGTTGCGCGCTACCTGCATGGTGATGGTGCTGGCACCCTGGCTGGCGTCCCCAGAGTGCAGATTGGCAACTACGGCGCGCAATACCCCGGTGAAATCGACCCCGTGGTGTCTGAAGAACCGGTCATCCTCGGCGGCAAGAATGGCGTCTATGAGTAGTGGTGGAGCCTGTCCGATATTGATGGTGATGCGCCGCTCATTGCCGTACTCGGCCATCAGCCGGCCGTCGATGGTGTAGACCCGTAGCGGCTCCTTGAGGCGGATGTCACGAACCTCGCTAACTGCCGGCAGGTCTGGGATAAGGATGGCGAGTAGCCCACCGATGGCGCAGGCGGTAAGTAGTAGTACTCCCAGCAGGGACCAGAGGATGGTACGAACGAACGTCAAAACTGATCGCGTGGCCCGGTCCGCGCAGCTCGGCGAACCTGTTGAAAAGGAAATGCAAACTTCCGGAGCTGATTCTAGCAGAGCAGGGTCGGCACCCGCGCATACAGGCCGCCCGTTGGTGCCCCAAGAGCGCAGCTGCGCGGCTTCCGACAGCAGGCGCCGCCCACCTTGGATACAGGCGACAGTATCCCGCCTCTAACAGGTTAAACTTGCCTCATGCCGGGAAAAACTATCGCCAAGACTGGGCCTTGTCGCCTCACGTTTGGATCGCAAAGGACGGGTTCAGTCTCTATACCTCGAGCCTGTACAACATGAGGTTGTTCAGTCGCAAGGGTCACCGGGCCGTTGGTATCGACATCGGTAGCGGCGCGGTCAAACTGCTGGAGGTCACGGTGGCCCGTGGTGGCTATCGGGCCGAGCGCTGTGCTATCGAACCGTTGGCCCGCAACGCGGTGGTCGAACATGGCATCAGCGATCTCGAGCAGACCAGCGATGCACTGCGTCGCGCGCTGCGCAATTCTAGGACCCGTAGAAAAAAGGCAGTGGTGGCGGTGTCGTCTACACACGTTGTCTCGAGGAAGATCAGCCTGCCGGCAGGGCTCAGCGAAGCGGAAATAGAACAGCAGGTGATGATCGAGGCGGCTCAGCACATTCCCCATCCGCTGGAAGAGGTGAATTTGGACTACCGCGTGACTGGCGGGGCGCGTTCCGGCAATGATGACGAGATCATGATCACGGCTTGTCGCAAGGAAATAGTTGAGGATTACGTAGCCGTGGTGGAGGCTGCTGGTTTGAGCGCGGCAATCGTGGACGTTGGTGGTTTTGCGGTAGAGCGGGGATTTGCCTTTGTCGCGCCAACGCTAGCCCAGTCCCTAGAGGGCAAGGTTGTGGCACTGATAGATTTCGGAGACGTCACCACTCACCTGGACGTTTTCCATAATGGCACTGTCATCTACAGCCGAGACCAGAATTTTGGCGGCCGTATTCTGACCGAGAATGTGCGCGCGCGTTATGGTATCGGTTATCCGGAGGCGGAAGCAGCCAAGCGTTCCGGTGAACTGCCACAGAATTACGAGGTGGACCTGCTCGAGCCTTTTCGTTCTTCCATGGCAAGGGAGGTCGCCCGGGGCATCGAGTTCTTCCTTTCTGCCGGCCGTGGGTACGGTAGTGTCGACGCCCTGTTAGTTTGCGGCGGCTGTGGCCAGTTACCCGGTGTTGCCGAGGTAATAGAGGCGCACGCCGGCATACCCACGGTTATCGCCAATCCGTTTGCGCCGGGCAGTCGAATCACGGCCGGCAAGGCTGTCCAGAGACAGGCGTCGTTGCTGCTCAAGGCCGCCGGGTTGGCAGTCAGGGGGGCAGGATGAGCGAGGGCATCAATCTGTTGCCTTGGCGGGAAGCGCGGCGCTCGCGCCAGCAGCGCCGCGCGCTGGCCACGGCCATTATGTTGTGGGTACTGAGCCTGGCCACGGTCGCTGCCAGTTGGTGGTATTTCGAGGGTGAGATTCGTTTCCAGCGTACCCGTAATACTTTCCTTGAAGGCCAGATTGCAAAGGTTGAGCGACAGTTACAGGAAATCAGCGAGATACGCCAACGTAAGGACGAACTGATTGAACGGATGGGTGTTATCCACCAACTGCAAGCCGAGCGGATACGCCTGGTGCGTGGTTTGGATCACCTGCCGCGCGAACTTCCAGAAGGTGTATTCTTTTCCTCACTGGAACGTGACAACAAAGGCATCAACTTGACCGGGATTGCCCAGTCCAGCTCTCGTGTCTCGACACTGATGGAACGCCTCGACCAGACCCGAATCTTCGGCCACTCGGAACTCAACATCATCAACGTAGGTGATACCCACCAGTTCGAGTTATGGGTGATGTATCCGTCCTTGGCACCGACCGACGCCGATGCAGACTCGGACAACGCCCAGTGAATACCCCTGAGGCTGAGGCAGTGACAGCATGAGTCGGCTCGACGAACTGCGAGACATTGAGATCGGCCAACCAACCAGTTGGCCAGCCTGGTTCGTCGTGGTTGCGGCGCTGGTGTTGGCTGCGCTGCTAGCGTTTGGTGGTTGGCAGTTCCTAGTCCAGGACCAGTTGCAGATGCTGGAACGCGAGCGAGCCCGGGAAGGGGAGTTGCGCAACACCTACAACAGCAAGAAGGGTATGGTGGTGAACCTGCCGGCGTACCAGGCGCAGATGGTGGAGATAGAGCAGATGCTTGCTGCCATGGTGCGCCAGTTGCCGGACAGTGCCGAGGTGCCCTCGTTGCTGATCGATATCACCGAGGCTGGCACCCAGCGCGGCCTGCACTTTGTGACTTTTGATCCACAGCAGGAAGAAGTGGGGGATTTCTATGCGGTTTTGCCCATCCGTGTCGAAGTGAGTGGGGGTTATCACCAGTTGGCCGGATTTATCAGCGACCTGGCAAGAATGCCCCGCATTGTCACCGTCGGCGACCTGACCATCAGTGCGGACGACAGCGGTGGACTGACCACTTCCGTTATGCTCCAGACGTACCGTTACCTGACGGAGGAGGGCGGCTGATGGTCGGCCGTAACTGTCTGGCAGGTAGGCCCTGGCCGGCGCTCGCGGTCGTCATCGTGGCTCTGCTTGGCACCTCATGCAGCCGCGAGCACTCGCTGGCGGATCTCGAGCATTTTGTGCGATCGGCGCACAAGAACACCACGCCGCGGGTGGAGCCGCTCCCGGAACTGCCGCCGGTGGAATCCTACCTGTACACCGCCGACACCCTGGTCGATCCATTTGCCCCGGAGAACGTCTATGGCAAGGTCGAGGAAGTCGAGGACGAGGAGGTCGCCGAGGTGGTGCCCGACCCGCTGGAGCCCGATTCGACGAGACCCCGCGAAAAACTAGAGAGTTTTCCGTTGGATTCTCTGCGGTTGGTGGGTACTATTGTGCGCGAGGGCGAGGTCAGCGCGTTAGTGACGGCGCCTGACAACCAGATTCACCAGGTCATTGAGGGCAATTACCTCGGTCAGAACAACGGCAAAGTGGTAGCCGTAGACCTCGCTGCCGGTGCATTGGACCTGGAAGAAGTGGTAAAGGGCCCGACTGGCCAGTGGGAGATCCGCCCATACCGGATGAGCACCGGGCAGTAAGATGATTCGGATTACGGTACATTCAGGGCCATGAGTAAAAGTGCGGGCAGGCGAGGTTTGGAATCAACCAGGATGGTGTGGCTCGCCGGGCGACGCGTACTGGCAACGACCAGCATCTACCTGGCTTTACTCGGCGGTTTGCACGCGACCGCTAACGCCGATACCGAGTTACTCGAGATCAAACATGTGATGCTCTCGGGTGGACAACTGCAACTGGATATTGGCGCCTCCGGGCCGATGCCCAAGCCGGTCGTTTTTCGTACCAGCGGTCCCGACCGGATCGTGCTGGACTTCTTTGGCGTGACTAGCCGGGTCGAGCCGCCACTGATCAAGATCGGCCGGGGCTCGGTCGAGAGCGTCATGGTGGTGGCCACTGCAGAGCGTTGTCGGGTCGTCATTAACCTGATTGCGTCGGTGGCGTTCGAGAGCCGGCCACGGGCACGGGGCATGACTCTGCTGATCGACCAGGCTTATGTCGCCGGGGAAAATGATGCAGGGCGGACGCAGTCGATCATGGGTGAGGTCGAGCACAGTGGCAGTAGCCGGGTTGAGCGGGTCGATTTTCGCCGTAGCCCGGACGGGGCGGGCCGCGTCATGGTTTACCTGGATCGGGAGGATGCCGCCATCGACGTGCGAGAGCGGTCGGGTGAGATCGTGTTGGAAATTGCCGACGCCATGTTGGATACTGTTTTGGAACAGCGACTCGACGTCATCGACTTTGCTACCCCGGTACAGTTTGTGGACGTTTTCGACGTCGACGGTGCTGTGCGGATAGTGGTCAGTCCCCGTGGTGAATACGACTACGTATCATTTCAGTCAGGGGGGTTATTCACCCTGGAGGTGACGGCACGACCGGCAGCGGGGCAGGGGGATACGGCCGGGACCGGTTACACTGGCAAGTTGATCAGTTTCGATTTTCAGAACATCTCGGTGCGCGGCGCACTGCAGATGATTGCCGATGACACTGGACTCAACTTCGTCATCAGCGACAGCGTCTCGGGGGACCTGAGTCTGCGCCTCAAGGAGGTGCCCTGGGACCAGGCATTGGATACCATCATGCAGGCCAAGGGGTTGGCTCGGCGCGAGCACGGCAAAGTGGTATGGATCGCGCCGGCGGAGGAGATATCCAATCAGGAGCGCCTGGCCTTAGAGGCATCCCGGCAGGTCAGCGAACTGGAGCCGCTGATATCCGAACTTATCCAGGTGAACTACGCCAAGGCCGAGGACATCGCTAGCTTACTGAAGTCGGTGCGGGCAGTAGAGCCCAACGTGCAGAGCACGATGTTCGGTAATGTGTCCGTCGCCGAAGTTCAAACGGAAGAGAACCGACTGCTTTCCGATCGCGGCAGCGTGACCGTTGATTCCCGCACCAATTCCCTGCTCATCCAGGATACGGCCCATAAAATCCACGAGATTCGAAAGCTCATCAACGAGTTGGACCGGCCGGTCAAGCAGGTCTTGATCGAGACCCGGATTGTTGAGGCAAACGAGGATTTCAGCCGCAATCTTGGAGTCAAGTTGGGCTTGACCGGCATCAACAGCAATACCGACCTGGGCACGGTAAGCGGGTCGGGTTCGGTCGACAACACTGGCACCATCCGCAGTGATGGAGTCAACGCCAGCGGTGATGGTTCGCTCGGGGTCAATTTTCCCGCCCAGTCTATTGGCTCAGTAGCTCCCGCATCCTATGCCTTGAATCTGGCCAAGGCTGGTGCCGGCTGGGCAGCGTTGATAGATCTTGAGATCTCGGCGCTGGAAGCCGAGGGTACCGGCAAAATCATTGCCAACCCGCAACTCCTTACAGCCGACAAGCAGGAAGCGTATATCGAGCAGGGCCAGGAGCGCATCTTTACCACCAGCACGGCTGGTGTGAGCGAGATGGTTACCAAAAAGGCTGTGTTGAGCTTGACGGTTACCCCACAGATCACGCCGGACGATCGGATCATCCTGGAGGTCAATATCACCAAGGATTCGTTCGTCTCGCCGACCGAGGAAAACATCAATACGTTGCAGGTGCGCACCCAGGTGCTATTGGACAATGGGGAGACAGTGGTCATTGGCGGCATCTACACCCTGGAATCATCAGTAAGCGTTTCGAAGGTGCCGGTACTCGGTGATTTGCCGATTGTGGGGGTGCTTTTCAAAACCCGGGGAATCCACGATGATCGGAAGGAATTACTGATATTCCTGACGCCGCGCATCATCAATCCAGCGCTGACTGCGGGTTAGCCGGCGTCGCCACACTCACATCACCAGCTGGTTGAATAGACCAGCCCGGCGCCCGATACGGGCGGAGTTTTTCCTAGCATGGCAACGCGAAGCAATATCTATCTAGTTGGCCCAATGGGTGTGGGTAAGACCACCATCGGCAAAGCCCTGGCGAAAAATCTTGGGATGGATTTTGTCGATTCCGACGAGAGCATCGAAGAGCGTACCGGGGTCAGCATCTTGACCATCTTTGATATCGAGGGCGAGGACGGGTTCAGGCAGCGCGAGGCCCAGATGATCAGTGAATTGACCGGGCGAAAAAACATCGTTCTGGCAACCGGTGGCGGGGCAGTGATCCGTGACGATGTGCGTAAGACGTTGCGGCATAACGGGTTGGTCATCTACCTGCATGCCACCGTCGACATGCTGCTTGAGCGGACCCGCAACAGTAAGAACAGGCCGCTGCTTAACAGGGGCGGGGACCGGCGGAAGATTTTCGAGGATCTGATGAGCGAGCGTGAGCCGTTGTACCGCCAGGAGGCCGACATCGTATTCGAGACCGATGGCCGTTCGCCGCACGCCGTCGCCCGGGATATCCTCAGTGAGGTAAAAAAGCGATGGTTGTGCTAAACGTCGACCTGGGCGAGCACAGTTATCCCATCCATGTCGGCGGTGGCCTGCTGCGTGAGGCGGAACTCCTAGGTAGCCACATCACCTCGAGCGAGGTGATGGTAGTGACTAACGAAACCGTGGCGCCGTTATATCTGGATACCCTGCTTGGCTGTCTCAGCGGCTATCAGGTAACCTGCCAGGCACTGCCGGATGGCGAGCAGTATAAATCGCTCGAGACCCTGGCCGGGTTGTTCGACACCCTGCTGGCTGCTACCTGCAGTCGTGACACTACCTTGATTGCGCTCGGTGGCGGGGTGGTGGGGGATATCGCCGGATTTGCCGCGGCCTGTTACCAGCGCGGCATTCGTTTTATCCAGGTGCCCACAACCCTGTT
>Ga0207986_1000043_pt1 | contig 58499 bp, 47 predicted proteins | sample ETNtaG_26_FD_185764 | JGI IMG/M metagenome (GOLD analysis project Ga0207986, IMG submission 185764) | Marine microbial and viral communities from oxygen minimum zone, Eastern Pacific Ocean - ETNP201302SV89 (SPAdes) (version 2) | ecosystem: Environmental > Aquatic > Marine > Oceanic ... | reverse complement strand
TGCTCCTCGCCGTCATCGGCGGTGAAGAAGAAGGCGCCGTTAGCTTCATCCCAGAAGAGGTCAGTCATGATCTCAGTGAGACGTAAACTTTCCGAAAGATATTTTATATCAAACGTCGCTTCATAAAACTCCAGAAGACCCCAGGATAAAAAAGCATAATCCTCAAGATGAGCGGGTAAAGACGATTCACCTTTCCTGTACCGTTTCAGTAGTCGACCATCTTTTCCTTTGAGATTTTCCAGGACAAAATCGGTGGCGTTTCCGGCGGCCTGCGCGTAGGAATCATCATTCAGAACTTGTGCCCCTTTTGCGAATGCAGCAATCATCAGTCCGTTCCAGTCAGTGAGTATCTTGTCATCCTTCAGGGGGTGCACCCTCTTATCTCTGGTGTCGAAAAGTTTCTGACGCATCTTTTCCAGTTTCGCTCTGAGCTCAGATGTTTCCATATCGCTATCCTGAGCCACTTTGGCGATTGAATTGGTAAGATGTGGTATATTTCTTTCTGTGGAATGCCCAGTTGATTCTTCACGGAAATTCCCTTCTTTGGAAAAGTTGTACACTTCACCAAACAGGGTACCGTCACTTTCACCCAGAATAGATTTCACCTCATCCTCAGTCCAGACGTAAAACTTCCCTTCTTCACCTTCACTGTCCGCATCTTCTGCTGAGAAAAAGCCTCCTTCTGATGATGTCATGTCTCGAAGGACGTAACTGAATATCTCACGGGCAGTTGTGGCATATTCTTCTTTGCCTGTCACCTGATACGCCTCTAGGTAGGCTATGGCGTTGATGGCCTGATCATAGAGCATTTTTTCAAAATGAGGGAGGAGCCACTCTCGATCCGTTGCGTAACGGTGGAATCCAAAACCGACGTGATCATAAATGCCACCTTTTCGCATCGCTTCCAAAGTTTTCTCCACCATCATAAGTGCAGTTGGATCACCTGTTCTTTTGTGATAGCGGAGTAGAAATGAAAGGTTGTGGGCAGTGGGAAATTTCATTCGGCCTTCGAATCCACCGTACTCATCATCAAAATTTTTGAGAAACTGAGCAAAAGCACTCTTCAGAGTTTCTTCTGAAAGATCCTCGGTACCGGAAGGAGAGAAAGAATTTTGGAGGTGCTGAACAACCTGTTCCGCGGTGGTTAAGAGCCTGTTTCTGTCCTCATGCCACATTTTCCCTAAGCGCGGCAGTAGATCCATCATACCCATCCGCTGAAAACGGCTCTCTTTCGGGAGATAGGTACCGGCGAAGAACGGTTGCTTTTCCGGAGTCATTAGGATGGTGAGAGGCCAGCCGCCACTGCCGGTCAACATCTGGCAAACTGTCATATAAATGTTATCTATATCGGGACGCTCCTCACGGTCTACTTTTATGTTGATAAAATATTCATTCATAAGTGCTGCTACTGTGCTGTCTTCGAACGATTCGTGTTCCATGACATGGCACCAGTGGCATGTAGAATAACCGATGGAAAGGAAAATAGGCTTGTCCTGTTTCTCAGCAGCGGCAAATGCTTCCTCGCCCCAGGGATACCAATCCACCGGATTGTCCTTATGCTGCAGGAGATAAGGACTCTGCTCCTGGGCCAGTCTGTTCATTTTCATTTTCCCCTCAGTTGATTGACAACCGGTGGAAATTATTGCAAGAATGAGTGTCCCACCAATACAGGTTATCTTGTTCATGATTGAAGGAGAAATTAATCGCTTACCTTTCTGTATCCAAGAGGTAGCTGTTGTATTTCCCTCGGTGAAAAGCTAATTTCACTGGCTCTACCTTGGGATTACGGACTCGAGGTTTACCGTAATTATGTATTCAGCATAGGAATCTTAATGTTTCACTTAACTGTTGTTTTTACTTATCTCTTTATCCTGGTTGGTGTGGGAATCCATAAATCCAGGAAAGTTAAAACTCAAAGTGATTTTGCAGTAGCCGGTAGAAGCCTTACACCTTGGGTATTAGTTGGAACCATGCTCGCAACATGGATCGGTACGGGCTCTATCCTCGGCAATGCCGGAAAGACATATGAGACAGGTATGGCAGCCTTTATCCTTCCCTTGGGTGGTGCCCTGGGAATACTGATACTTACACGGGTGGCCGGGAAGGTTAGGGCATTTGAGAAGATCACAGTGCCGGAGATCCTGGGTGAGCGGTATGGTCAGTCCGCCCGGTTGCTGAGTCTCATAGCGTTAGTTATAGCTTACATGGTGATTGTCAGTTATCAGTTCAATGCAGGCGGAGCTGTGTTGGAAACGGTACTGACCGATGAGAACGGAGTTAGCCTGATCAGTGCAAAAACTGCGACCATTATTGCCGCTGTTTTCATCATTGTCTACACGCTCCTGGCTGGCCTATTAAGCGTAGCGTACACAGATGTGGGAAACGGCATCATCATGACGGTGTCTCTTTTAATCGCCTTTCCCATTCTGTGGGTTAAAGCCGGTGGTATGAGCGGCATGGAGACAGCTTTCTCGCAGATGGGGAAGTCGGAGCATATGCAATTTTTTGGTGTCTATTCCATAGTGGATGTGATCAATTTTTGCCTACCTCCGTTTCTCCTTGTCTTGGGGGATGCTAATATGTACCAGCGGTTCTCCGCCAGTAAAGACGCAAAAGGTGCCACCAAGGCAACATCTATTCTTGTGATTGCGGTCCTGGTCATTGAACTGTTAATCATTGCCTCAGCATGGGTCAGTTCCAGTATGATCCCGGAAGCTGAATCGGGGCGGTTTGTACTGATCTATGCATCCCACAGGCTGTTACCCACATTCCTCGGCGCCGTCATGATGACCACCATTGTTGGTATCATTATCTCTACGGCGGACTCGTATCTGCTTGTGCCGGCCAATTCGCTCATCAGGGATGTTTATCTCCTTTACATTAATCCAGATGCCAGTGAAGAGAAGATAGTTTTCTTAAGCAGAGCAATTGTCCTTCTTCTGGGAATAATTGCCTATTTCGTATCGCTCATTTTTGCACGTTCCACTACTATTTTCGAAAAAGCCCTCTATGCCTACACGATTTACGGTGCCGCTATTACTCCAGCACTTTTTGCAGCATTTTTCTGGAAAGGCGCTACGAAGGAAGGTGCGGTAACGTCCATCGTTTCAGGAACGGTAGTGACATTACTATGGAAGGAAGCTGGATTTGTACAAAAACTCATCCCTGCTAACCTTTACGGCAACTTGGACGAAGTTCTTCCAGCCATTACCATTTCGGTGATTTTGCTGGTAGGGGTCAGTCTCCTCACACAAAACAGACGCTGAGAATCGAAACTGTGAAAACGGTTCTCGACAGACTGATTACTTTCCAACTCGACTATCCCAAACGAGTGCTGACCATTATAGCTGTCATCACCGCCGCGGCTATGGGGACTGCTTCCCGAGTTCAATTTGACTTCACCATCGAAAACCTTTTCCCGGAGAACGATCCGGAAGTAGATGCTTATTTCGAATTCCGGGAAGAGTTTGAGAGGGAGGATGATCTCATTTCGCTGGCTTATGATGCAGGTGATCCGTTTAGTCGTGAAAACCTTCTGAGTACCCGAATGCTGACCGAAGCCTTCTCAAAGATAGAAGGTATCTCCGAAGTTACCTCCCTTACTAATGTAGAACTATTTGAGCCGGGAGAAAACCTGGTCATGGCAGCGGTTTACAGAACTGTCCCGGGTACACAAGATTCGCTTGATCTGCTCAAGGGCCGCGTCATGAGTTCACAGCTCCTGACCGACAATCTGGTGTCATCCGACGGCAAGACTGCGGCATTCATATTGGAGTTAGATGATGATGTCAATAATCACGAAGGGCGGGAGGGAATTATTAAGGCAATGGGTGAAATTGCAGCCTCCACTGCCTGGAAATGGTACGAGGCGGGAATCCCCATCCTAAGAACTCGTTATGTCCAGTATATGCTGGACGACTACGGCCGGTTTTTTGTTCCTGTCACTATTGTGCTTTTCGGAATTCTCTTTCTCCTTTTCAGAACATTTCGGGGAGTGCTTCTTCCATTTAGCGCAGTGCTTATTGCCGATTTCTGGGCGCTTGGTATCATGGGTGCTTTAGGGCTCACTATAAATATTGTTACCTATATTGTGCCTACACTCGTTCTTATTATAGGCGTAGCTGACTCTATACATATCCTTGTAAAATTCCACGAAGAACTGATCCGCGGCCGCGACAAGCGCGAAGCTATTCGCATCACGGTCCAAAAGATCGGTTCCGCCATCATGTTGACAAGCGTGACGACCTCCGTCGGTTTCCTCTCACTCGTTAGCACCAACATAACCATGATCCGCGAGTTCGGCGCCATCGTGGCAGTGGCAGTTATATTCGCTTTCATTGTGTCCATCACCTTTATTCCGGCCATGTTGGTGATTCTCAGAATGCCGTCTGAAGCGAAGCTTCAACGCGTTACTAGAAGCTTGCGGCACCGTTTCCTGAAATGGGTGGTGAGCATGAACAATCGCCACCAGACACCCATTGTGGTAGTTTCATCACTGCTCGTTTTCACCTTCATCTTCTATGCTATGAAAATCGATCCCCATTCGTCCCTGATGGAAGACCTCACTAGCGGAAATCGCCTCTACGATGATATGACTTTCATGGAGGAGCGTATGGGTTCTGTCCTCCCTTTCGAAGTAATAATTACCGCGAGTTCAGATGATGGTCCCGTGGAAGATGGAATCAAGGCGCCGCAAACCCTCCACGCCATTGCCAAACTTCAGGAAAAACTTTCGTCCTTTCCGGAAATCGGGAAGACAATCTCAGCGGTCGATTATCTTAAGGAAATGAACCAGGCTTTTCATGAAGGTGATCCGGCGTTTTACGCGATTCCCGCGAGTAGAGATATGGTGGCTCAGTACATTTTTCTCCAAGAGGAACAGTTTGAAACTCTAGTCAATTTTGATTATTCCAGCGCCCGGCTGGCGGGGCGAATCGCCGATGTCACCTCTCGGAGAGCTCAGGAAATTACTGATGAAGTAATGCTCTGGTGTAAAAAGAATCTCCCGTCCTCACTTGATGTAAGACTCACCGGCACAACGCTAATGGCGTTGAGAATCAACCAGTATCTGGTAACGAACCTGGTGGTCAGTTTTCTCATAGCTTTTGGCGTCATTTTTGTTTCTATGTGGGTCCTTTTTCGTAGCGTCAAACTTGCGGTCATCTCTATGATTCCCAACTTCATTCCGTTACTGTTTATGGCCGGGGTTATGGGTTTTTTCCACATAAAACTTCGCCCCACTACAGCCATGACATTTGCTATTGCTTTCGGCATCGCCGTTGATGACACCATCCATTATCTTGCAAGGTTCCGACAGGAGCTGTTCGCACACGGTGGGCATTATCGAGAGGCAAATGAATGGACGCTGTTGACGACGGGGAAAGCGATTATATCTACATCACTGATCTTGTCAGCTGGATTTTTTATCATGGTCAGCTCCAATTTTCTTCCCAGTAGGGATTTTGGATTCTTGTCCGCAGTGACAATGCTCGGTGCATTACTAGGTGACCTTTTCTTTCTTCCTGCTGTTCTGACACTGGTGAAGCCGAAAATACCGCACTTTTACAGGTCACGGTCCGAAGAATAAGACCTCTTAACAAAAAGCCCTGAATAATCAGGGCTCTGAATTTGGTTCTTTTACTTACAAATACTAATTAGAGAAATGAGATTCCCAAGATCATGAGTATGCCGGCTGCCATTTGGAAGTAGATGGTGTTGGCGCAAGTGGTGGCCAGTTCACGCTTTTCAAAATCCAGGAACACTTTGTAGGTAAGGTAAACTGCCCCGGGAGCTGCTAGCATTCCGAGAAGAGCACCCTGTGAGACTATGTCATATGTGAATAGCAGGTACATGGCCAAGAAAGAACCGGCCATGAGGCCGAGGTAACCCCACCGGGCGTTTCTAATTCCGAGAGTTGCTACCAAGTGTATCTTTCCAGTGGCGATGTCAGTTGGTGTATCCGGGAACTGGTTGATCCAGAGGATGGCCGTTGTGAGAAGTCCCACAGGAATGCCCAAAAGGAAGGCGTCCCAGCTGTGGATACCAGTGAGAGCGAAAACTGCCCCCATAGTCAACATTGGGCCGAACAAGAGGCCAATTGATACCTCTCCTAAACCCCGGCGAGCCGCTAGTTTGAAAGGCGGTGCTGTGTAGAAAAATCCGCCAACGGCGCCGGCTGCCCCATACCAGAAAAGGTCCATTCCCCTAGCCCAAGGACCGAATATAACAGCAATACCGCAGACCGCTGCCAGCAGAAGAAATGAACTCGCAAGCCTGAATAGGCCGCTCTCTGAAATAAGATCCAGTTCAATGGCCCGTGATCCACCGGAATATTGAAGAAAGTAGTCGTTGTTGGCTTGATCTGTACCAGCTTTCCAATCGAAGTAGTCGTTAAAGGTGTTAGCGGAAAGGTGAAGGAAAGAAGCTCCCAAAAACACCAAACAAAAAAGAGGCCAGTCAAAAGCACCAGCGCTGGAAAGACCGCCATTGTAGGCCCAGACTGAAGCGAGGATAACCGGAATCCATGTTGCCGATAGAAAAGGGAGGCGCGTGATGACAAGTGCGGATAGCATTTTCAGCCACCACGGGTCCTTTGGCATAGTTTCGGCAGGATCAACCCCTTCCAGAACTCTGGTCTGTCCGCAGTAACCTATCTGAATTTTCTCGCCGTCTATTGTCTTGTAGGTTGGTGTAATTCGGACCTCGGCAGGGATGGGGGAACCATCCTTGTGTACAAATGTGGTGTCGGACTGAAACTCACCTTCATTACTGGCCTTGTCTAGCCAGGTTTTCACATGTCCCAGAACAACATTTCCTGGAGAAAATCCGGAGACACGCATTTTCCCGATAACTTCATCGGCCCTGTAGCCAAAAATCTTTTCCGCACCCTCATTAAAGGTTTCAACCCGACCTTCCATATCGCATGTAATTACAGATATAGATTCTTTTTCGCTATCATCCATTTGACGGGTCCATTTTCTCTCTTGATCGCTCATAATGCCGTTCCTCTAATTGGTTAAAAGGGCTGAGAATTTAGCGACTGTTCCCTCCGCTATCAATGGGAAAGGACAGGAAGAAATTCTACAAAATGGATGATCCACCCCGAAATCAAATTTTTGCCACCAAAGGCGGGTTTTGTTCTGGAGTCTCCGGTTGTTTTTGGGGTACCAGTAGCCTTCTATAATATTCAAATCTTTTGTTGGTGCCGTGCCAGTTGTCAAATCTTTGAAGAATTTGGACTGAACCTGTGAATCGCTGTGATACACCTTCTCTCACATGTCCTGAAACATATTTAAAACCCTTTTTTTTGGCCCAGCTTAGGTAAACCCTCTTCAACGTCTTGGCGAAGCCACTCCCTTTATATTTTTGAAAAACAACAAAAGCATAGGTATAAAGTGTATTCTTTTCCCCCAAATTTCTGTCACATTGAAAGGATGGGTCATTGGAAAAATATTCCAACGGTACGCCGATGATATAGCCGATAATTTCACCGCTTTGTCTGGCCACAAAAGGTAAAGTGTGAGGGTAGTTGAAATATTTTCTAATACTTGTTTTAGTAAGTCGGACATCCTCAGTGAATTCTTCTACAAGATGCTCAGAAATCAAAATCAGCTGAGGGATGTCTTCTTCACCCACATGTTCCATCAGTTCGATTTGAAAATTAAGAGAAGATGAAGCGATAATCCTGGAGCGGGTTTTTACCGCGATCTCTAATGTAAGTTGCTCTCCGGTTTTATCTGCTGGGTCAGCCATATTAATACCTTATCTATTCAGCAGAATAAGCTAGGATTCAGAATGACGCAACGCTTTTATAGTGTCAAATGCAGATATCCAACTGTCCGTTGCTTCCCGTCAACACTACTCTGTAACTTTATAGTGTTGAAAACTTTTACTGACAGGCTTCAGGAGGCCGTTGAAAGCCATAATTCTCGCCTATGCGTTGGTCTTGACATTGATGCTCAAAAGATTGACCCTGAATCGCCACCTCCTCTGGCTGAACTAAAAGTTTTTACCAGAATGGTCATCGACTCTACGCTGGATCATGTGTCTGCCTATAAGTTAAATCTGGCCTTTTATGAGGCATATGGTTCCGAAGGGTTTAAATGGCTTGAAGAGACCATGGAGACGATTGGCGACAAACGCCTTACCATTGGCGATGCAAAACGGGGTGATATTGGAAATACTGGACAAAAACATGCAACGGCACTCTTTGACCACTTTGGTTTTGACGCTATTACCGTATCGCCTTACATGGGTCAAGATTCTCTGGAACCATTTTTAGAGCGTCCCGATCGGGGAGTATTTGTTCTTTGTCTAACTTCCAATCCCGGTGCGCGGGACATTCAGCTTACAGAAGTGTCAGGTGTGGCAGTCTACAGGAGAGTCATCTCCATGGTGAAGGATTTGAATGAAAATAATAATTGTGGTCTGATTGTAGGAGCTACTAAATCGGAACAAATGGCGGATATACGTTTAGAGGCGGGGGATATGCCTTTTCTCATTCCTGGTATAGGGGCACAGGGAGGAGATCTGGAGGCCAGTGTCCATGCTGGAAACAGTAACGGAGTGGCGCTTATTAATGTATCCCGGTCAGTCCTTTACGCTGCGGATCCAGGTTCCGCGGCGATGGATTACAATTCAATAATTAACGAGGTACTTGGTGGTTTAAAAGGGCCCTGACCATGGATATTAGTAGTATAATGGATGAAACAGGAGCGGTGTTAAAAGGCCATTTTCAGCTTACTTCAGGAAAACACAGTGATACCTATCTGGAAAAGTTTCGCCTTCTGGAACGACCTGAGATAGTAGAGGAAGTGGGCAAACAGATGGCCAAAGCTGTTAAAGGGATCGATGTGGATGTTGTTCTTGGGGCAGCTGTTGGTGGGATTTTAATAAGTAGTTCTACGGCAAATGCTTTCGGGAAAAAAGGGATTTTTGCAGAGAGGGTGAATGGTGAGCTCAAATTACGGAGAGGATTTGAGCTTGCTCCGGGCGAACAGGTATTGGTGGTGGAAGATATTGTTACTACCGGCGGATCAGTCCGAGAGCTTTTAGATATTGTTGAAGCTTTCGGCGCCGACCCTGCCGCCGTGGTATGTCTTACCGACAGAACTGCCGACGGTATTGATTTTGGGTGTCCAACAAAAGCATTAGTCAGATTTCCTGCAGTTTCGTGGGATCCGGAATCTTGTCCACTTTGCGCACAGAACGAACCATTAACTTCGAGAGGAAGAACAGGTAAATGATCAAAATTAGTGTTATAACCAAATTGTCACTTTTTCTTATGACAGCAATCTTTTTGTCCTGTGTTCAAAAGCCGGAAGAATATGCCGTTATTCACACTGATGAGGGACAGATTGTTTTGAAGTTTTTTCCTGATGTGGCTCCGAAACACGTAGAAAGTTTCAAAATTTTAGCCCGGGATGGATACTTTAACGGTACATCCTTTCATCGCGTAATTCCCGGTTTTGTGATTCAGGGTGGAGACCCCAACTCTAAAGATGGTGACAGATACAACGACGGAACCGGTGGTCGCGCCGGAAAATACTATGGTGTAGGAGAAGAAGATAATCCTGATACCTGGATGCTTCCTGCCGAATTCAATGATCGTCCACATAAGCGCGGCACTCTTTCCATGGCCCGATCGTCTGAGGAAAATAGCGCAGGTAGCCAGTTTTTTATCTGCGTTGACGATTTGCCTCAATTGGACGATAAGTATACCGTCTTTGGAGAAGTTATTGAAGGGTTGGACACTGTTGATCGAATTGTGGATACGCTGACGCCACGCAAGCGTAACTCCAACTACCAAAGGCCTGATGGTGATAATCCCGTTTTTGGAATGTTTATGGATGTTACTATTGGTACGGCTGAAAAACTGAAGCTGGACCTGTCTATTTAATTTCATTAGCGAATAATTGTTATGAGTCGATTTTCTTCAGTATCGTTAAGGTACTGCCTTCTCATTCTCTTACTGTCTATTTCCTGTGATAATAATTTCTCTAAATGGTCCACATCAGGATGGCCGGAATCAACACCGGCGGCGCAAGGTATGGATTTGGAAAAACTTTCTTCTATGGATGAGGAATTTTCGGCTGGGAAACACGGCTATATTGACGGAATGTTGGTCATCAGAAATGGTCATATCGTTTATTCAAAAAAGTATGATCAGGATTATGAAACTCCTTTCAAGGGTACCAACACGGAACCTGGTCAGTATAATTATTACGATCCTGATTGGCATCCTTACTACAAAGAAACTGAGCTTCATTCTATGCAATCTATTAGTAAGAGTATTACCTCCGCGATCGTAGGAATTGCTATTGCCCGAGGAATTATTCCAGATGTAAATGTGAAGATGAGCAGTTATCTGGGAGAGTTTTCGACTCCCGATTCAGATCACCGAAGAGAAAATATGACCCTTAAAGACGTTCTCACTATGAGGACAGGCATCAAGTGGGATGAATCGACAATCCCTTATACAGATTTGGCCAACAGTTGTGCCGGTATGGAGCAGAGCCAGGATTGGATACAGTTTGTTGTGAGTCAGCCCATGGCTGCCGAGCCTGGTGATATCTTTGTTTACAACAGCGGTGCTACCATGCTGCTTTCTCAGATGATTCGCAAAGCAACGGGACTGGAGGTAGATGAGTACGGTCAGAAATATCTTTTCGAACCTTTGGGTATTAAAGATTACTTCTGGAAAAGAACTCCCAGAGGTCTTACTGACACAGAAGGGGGTCTCTATCTGAAGCCTGAAGACTTGGCAAAAATTGGCTACCTGTTTCTTAAGGACGGTATTTGGGAAAGGCGCCGCATCCTTCCGGAAGGTTGGGTCAAAGAATCGATAACACCTAGGGTTGAGTTGGCATCCAGCAAGACACGCTACGGTTATAAGTGGTGGCTATTACCCTACAAAGAGGGCAAGTATGCCATCACGGGCCTCGGCTACGGAGGTCAGAGACTTATAGTTATACCTGAAAAAGAATTGATTGCAGTTTTTACAGGATGGAATATCTATGACAAGCCTTCTCTAAACGCCAACTTTGTTCTCAATCGTCTACTCCAGGCGTTTGGTCCAGATTCATAGCTGTCACAGTATGAGTCATAAACTGAGAATTGGGATTGCACTGGGTGGTGGTGGCGCTCGCGGAGCTGCGCATATTGGTGTACTACAAACGTTGGAATCCCAGGGCATTGGCATCGATACGATTGCAGGAACCTCTGCCGGCGCGGTGATCGGTGCCATGTACGCCGCCACGCTGAATAGTGACTGGGTGAGGCAACACTACCTCGACTATTTAAATAGTGACACTTTCCGTGCTATGGGAACCCATCACCTTCGGAGAGATACTCCAGAAAAAGATTCTTTTTTTCAACAGATTGGCAGATTTGTAAAGGATCACCTGGTGATCTCGCTGGCGGTTCACCGGCACGGCATTGTGGATAGGGAAAAACTAACTCAGGGCATTCGCTATCTGTTGCCCGTCAGTTCATTTAATGAACTGAAGATTCCGCTGACCATTACATCTACTGATCTTAACAGCGGAAAGGAGATAGTCACATCCAGTGGTGATCTGGTGGAAGCAGTGGTGGAAAGTTCATCCATTCCTGGATTCATAAAGCCTCTGGAAGAGAAGAACAGACTCATTGTAGATGGTGCTGTGGCGGCGCCGGTACCCGTGAAAGCACTTTTGACATATAAGAACGATGTTTGTATAGCTGTGGACATTGCCCGGAGAAAAATGAAACCTCTTCAGGAATTTTCTTTGCTGGAACTTATGTCACGAGTGGGTCAAGTGACAGGTGTGAAGCTTGCTGATGAGCTTGCTTCTCAGGCTGATGTTTTGATCCAGCCCGATGTGGGGGAGGCACACTGGTCAGAGTTTTCACGATCAGAGGCTTTCATCATAGCTGGTCAGGAAGGGGCGAAAGCGGCTATTCCGAAAATCAATAAACTACTGAATGAGCGATCCGGTTTACGTTATCGACTCCGGAAGAGTCTTGGATTTATCTAACCGCGACGTACCTGGAATAGTTTCTGAGTAGACACTGGCTACTTGCCGGTTGTACCGCCTAAAAGATTTTCCGCCATAAATTGTTTTGAGAATTCAAAGGCAGCAACTCGCGCTTCAGGATTTCCTCCGAAAGTTGGCCCACGACTAGCGCAAAATGCGAGAGCGATTTTTTGCCGAAGGGGCGTTATCATAGGTATATCAAAGAAATTCATCAGTATAGCGCCGTCGGCTCGCATTCGGAACTGGCAATCGGTCAGTATGTAACCATTATCCATCACTTCAGGCGGCTTTAGGCGGTCAAAGGAGTGGTGGGCGTTGGGATATACGGTCACGTTTGCTTCAGCACCGGCAGCCTTCATATCAGTAACCAGATCCTCACATGCCGCTGCAGGAACCCAATTATCCAATTCACCAATGAGGATATGGATTGGAACGTCACTGAATTCAACAACTTCAAGATCTGTAATGCAAGGAGGATAAATTGGTAAATGTGCCTTAAAACTGAGATGAGAAGTAATTGCATTTTTCAGAGGTTGCCAAGCGCTGAAAAGTGCCACGGAGCCGCCAAGGCTCCATCCTGTAATGGCTACACGATCTAAATCAATACGGGGATCGTTTGCCAGAACAGCCAATGCCTTATAAGCATCCAGAATCATCATGGCTGATGTTACTTCCACTTGTGTTCCCACTGTAGATGTGATGTTACGACTGGCAAAACTTTTTAACTCAAAGGTTGCCATACCCATATCACGGTACATCTTCAAATATTCAAGATGATGGTTCGACCATGCCAAACTGCCTGCCACACCAAAAACCATTGGTAAGTTTTTTTGTTCTACCCCTTCAGGAAATCTGAGAATTCCGTAAACCTCTTGAGGCTCCTGGTTTTCCAGGTCTGTGATAACGTGATAGAATGAGAACGGGTTTGAACTGGTAAACTCAATGCGCTCATCTTTTTGCTGAGCAAAAGATGCGGTTATGAGAAAGGTTATAATGAGAGAGAATTTCACTCTAGAGAGTATACTACAAAGATTTCTTTTTGAAACAAAGTAACAAAGATTAATTACACCCCAGTTCAATTTGATCTATCGGGCATTTTCGGTAAACTGCAACTTAGATTAAGGAGTGTGAGTATGTTGAAAAAATCAATTCTGTTTTTTGTTGTTTCGCTCTCAGTTTGGTCCTGTTCTGTAGATACAGAGAGTACATCAATTCTTCATCCCTCTGAATATTTTGGGCGTAAGATTGGGGATCCCGGTGTTTTGATCCCTCACTCAAAGATACTTGAGTACTATCGTTTCATGGAGGAGCGGAGTGACAGAGTGAAAGTTGTGGAAATAGGTGAAACCACTGAAGGTCGGCCGTTCTATTATGCCATTGTTACCTCACCGGAGAATCACGTCCGCCTTGATAATTTGATTAATATGAATAGCAAACTCTACGATCCTCGTGGTGTGTCTGATGGCGAAATCCAGAAAATTATACGGGAAGGGAAGACATTCGTGGTTGCTAACCATCAGATTCACTCCACTGAAGTAGGCGCTTCGCAAGGTGCACTCCTTATGGCATATCGTATGGCGACTGGTAATGATCATGAAGTATCACGTATTTTGGATAATGTTGTCCTGATCCACGTTCCAGTTCACAACCCGGATGGTCAGGAGAGAGTCTATGAGTGGCTCGATGAGTGGCGTGGTACGGACTACGAAAATAGCCGCCCTCCTTTCCTGTATCAAAAATATGTGGGCCACGACAACAACCGTGACTGGTATATGTTTACGCAGATTGAAACACAACTTTCCATCGAGATCCAGAACAAGTTTCACCCTCAGTTCACCCTTGACCAGCACCAGATGGGTTCCAGGGGTGCCCGAATCTTTGTTCCGCCTTTTGAAGATCCTTGGGAACCGGGTATTGATCCTGCCCTCATTGCATCCAACAATATGATTGGGACTTACATGGGCCAATACCTTACCTCTCGAGGATTAAAGGGTGTGGAGTGGAAAAACCGTTACGATGCTTGGACACCAGCCCGTGCCTATTATCACTACCACGGTGGCGTACGCATTTTGACGGAAGTGGCGAGCGCCAATTTTGCCGATGAAATTGATATCCCTTTTGACAGCCTTAATGCCGATTATCAACGGGTACGGTGGAATTTTCCCATGCCTTGGGAGGGAGGTAAATGGACTTTTAAGGAGATTGTGAATTATCACTACACTTCTTCCATGTCTGTCTTGCTTGCAGGCGCAGACCTACGGGAACAACTCCTTGCAGGTATGGCTGCTTCTCAAAAACGGTCTATTCAACCTGGTGAAGATTCTCCATTTGCTTTTATAGTTCCTGATAATCAAACGGATCCTCCCACTGCTACAAAACTTCTCCAAGTTCTGGAGATGGCCGATGTTGAGATTGAACAAGCCTCAACCTCTTTTTCAGTTGCTGGCAAAAAGTATGGTGAAGGATCACACGTTATCAGGTTTGCGCAGCCAGCTGGTCGATTCGCGAAAACTGTTCTCGAGCGACAGGATTACCCGAAGATTTTCATGTACGAAGGAGGTCCTTTAGATCCTCCCTATGATGTGACGGCACATACATTGCCTCTTCTAATGAATGTGGATGTTGATTTTGTCTATGAACCTTTTTCAGTCAACTTGAACAAAGTAGATGAGATTCAATTTTCCAAAGGTTCTGTGAAAGATGGCAGCAATACCGTAGCATGGCTTCTGGATCCCCGGGTTGATCACAGTTATTCGGCGGCCGTTGAGCTAGCCAATCATGGACTGACCCGAGCGATGGAACGGTTCACTGCCGGGGGTACTGTCTGGCCCGCTGGAACATTTGTTCTGGAAAGGCGCTCTTCCGATGAAATGACAGGCGGAATGGCAGGCCTTGTGAAAGATATTGCTTCACGATTTCATATTGATATCACGGGGGTGGAAAATTTTCCTAATGTTTCCTTAAAGCCTGTAACTACGCCAAAAGTTGCTATTTATCAAAGTTATTCACCCAGCATGCCTGAGGGGTGGTTCAGATGGGTGCTCGATGAACACAAAATCCCGTACGATATTCTTCATTATAATGATATCAATGATGATGGGTTGTCCAACTATTCTGTCCTCTTTTTACCTCCGGGAGGCGGATCTCCAAAGATGATGGTTGAAGGTCAGACGAATATGGAAAACCCAACACCACCAGCTTATGCTCATGGAATTGGCGAAGAAGGTGTTGATGCTCTTGATAAGTTTGTCCAAAGCGGCGGGATTTTGTATACCTGGTCAGGAGCTTGGCGCTTTCTGGAACAATATATGAATGTTGGCGTAAAGGCCGTAAATGATGGTTTAGATAGGACAGAGTTCAATATTCCCGGTTCACTTTTAAGAGTAAATGTAGACACCAGTCATCCTATCGGTTTTGGCCTTACCGATGAGACAGCCATCTTCTTCCGACGGGACAGTGCCTGGCCTGCCGATATGGGTGGCGCAAATGTGATTGCAAGTTATCCTCCTGATGAACTACTGTTGTCAGGGTGGATTCAAGGTGAGGACGTACTAGTCAATCAGGCTGCCATGGTTGAGATTCCCCGCGGTAAGGGGAGAATGATTATGACGGGGTTCTATCCAGAATACAGAGGCCAGGCTCACCAAACCTACAAAATGATGTTTAACGCCATTTTCTATGCTGGTAATTGATGAGTGTAGAGGAAAAAGGACAAATGGGCCGTGATTTGAACTCTCTGCAATGTTCCGTAAACTTGTAACGAATAATAGCTAAAGAAAATGGATGTAAAGAAAATAGTTGCTGTCGCAGTTATAGTTATGGGAGTGCTCATTGCCGGTATATTTTTTAGCGGGAATGAGGGAAATGCGTCTCTAGCTGTGGCTGAAGTCGCATCAGTTTCAGAAGTTTCTTCCTCCAACAAAGCACCCGATTTTTCCCTAAGTGATATGCAAGGTAATGAAGTTTCTCTATCTGATTTCAAAGGGAATATAGTCATCATAAACTTTTGGGCTACCTGGTGTGGCCCGTGTCGATTTGAGATTCCTGACCTCATTGATCTACAAGAAAAATATAACGGAGATCTGGTTGTTCTTGGTGTCTCTCTCGATTATGACGGCCCGTCGGTCGTTCCTCAATTCGCTGAAAGGTTGGGAATCAGTTATCCAGTTCTTTACGGTAATGGGCGGGTTGCGAACCGCTACGGCGGTGTTACCGGTATCCCCACAACTTTTGTCATCGACAGGGATATGAATGTCTACAGGCGATACATAGGCTACCGTCCCCAAACTGTCTTTGAAAAAGATATCCAAGATCTGATCTAAACTATTAACTGATGGAAAAGCCGGAGCCCCTTTCGGCTTTCACTTCTTTGAGAACAATCTTCTTTTGGGTTATACTTAATTCATGGAGATTCAATAGAGACAGAAGATAATGAAACATTTACGTTTTCTTTTTTTCTCCATGGTTTTACTTATGAGTTGTAATGATCCCATTGGAGAGGAGACTGTTATCAAAGCTTATGTTACTCTTCAGGGTATTGATCAGGTTGCGGTGGTGGATATTGCCGGCAGAGAAGTTATGAAATATGTGGATGTAGACATCCTCAACACCGGTGACCGCCCTCATTACGTTGTTGTAGACCAAATGCACGGATACTGGTATGTAACACTCATCTCTTCAGGCTATGTGCTGAAATTCGATATAAAAGATGATGAATTAGTTGATTCGGTAAAAGTGGACAATATGCCTGCCCTTATGGCTATTGATGCCTCGACCCAGACACTCTATGTCTCCCGGTTCATGCCCATGCCGGCCGTGGGTATGATGGGTTCTAATTCCACGGTGATCAATGTCATTGATACAGCTACCATGACGGTCACCGGTGATGTATCGGTGGGAGCTCGGTCGCCTCACGGTATTGCTATAAGTTCCGATGGTAAGACCCTTTGGGTAGTCAGCAATGAGGCTTCCCACTTTTTCAAAATCCAAACCTCCCAGATGTTTGTCGAAGGTTATGAACCTGAAAGTTTCAAGTTGGGTCACAATGTACCCGACAGTTATGCCATTAACGATATGTTTTATAATGCTTTGGAACTTGAGCTGAGCCATGATGACACGAAACTTTTCGTCACCTGCTCAGGATCAGATGAGGTGCGGGTTTTTAACACTGTTACCGGTGATAGTCTTGATACATACCCACTTGCCAAACAGCCTTGGCACCTTGTTTTAAGTGATGATGATAAGAACCTATTTGTGACCAACAGAAGCGGAGGGAGTATAAGTAAGATCAACCTTTCCAATGGATCTGTTTCAGTTCTCTCTGATAGCCTTATTGCTTTGCCACACGGGTGTGGTCTGACAACAGATGAAACAAATCTTTTGGTAAGCTCTTCGGAGGGTAACCGTCTTTTAGTCATAGATACAGAATCGATGGTTATTTCGGACGTCATCAACCTAGAAACGCCTATGTCTATGCCAACAGGTCTTGCCGTAGTGCGGGAATAGTAAAAAGCTATTGTGTATTATATCACAAGATTTCTTCTGATCGTCATTTTTTTTCTTGTCGACTGTGAACACACCCAAGATTTAACCCGGCTTGAAGAAAAAAAACTCCCCATTCAAACCTCTTTTAAGGTAGCGGACTTTGAGCCGGCAACGGACTGCAAATCTTGTCATCCCGTCCATTTCAAAGAATGGTCCGGCTCAATGCACGCCTATGCCCTGAAGGATCCTCTCTGGTTTTCCCTACAAAAAAAGGAGCAGGCTCACTTTTCGGCTGAAGGAAAGGAGCTTGGCCAATTCTGTATCATGTGCCACAGTCCCGTCGCCTTTCTTACGGATGCTATCGAAGAGCCGTCATCATTTGATATAAGTGACACTTCTAAATACGCGCCTCAGATACAGGAAGGAATTGGTTGTTCATTTTGCCACTCAACAACACATTTTTCTCCTACTACCGACGCTTATCCTGCAATTGAAGAGACTGATATTATAGAATTTAATCTGAATACAGGTGATGTGAAATATGGAACAATCAGAAATCCCATCTCAAACAATTTTCATGAATCGGAGTACCATCCAGATTATGACAACTCTGAATATTGTCGGGGTTGTCACAACCTGACTATTGATGGTCAAGGTGCTGAAATGACTTTCACTGAATGGTCCGGAACTGCCTTTGAAGCAATGGGTGTAGAGTGCCAAAGTTGTCATATGGCAACATACGCTGGCTATGCGGTTGATAAAGATCAATTTCCTGAAGCGCCCTACCGGGAAAATCTTCATACTCACACATTTGCAGGTATTGATCAGGCGCTAACATTCTTCAGGGAAGAGGAGTCCCAGGTTACAGCTATCCAAAACCTGTTGAAGTCAGCAGCTGAGATGAATTTTGCATCAGCTCTTCCCGATTCTCTCACAAACGGCGAAACTTTGGAGCTAAGCGTACTGGTGACCAACAGCTCAGGTCACAATCTTCCAACGGGAACAACTTTTTCCCGGCAGCTGTGGGTTGAAGTGACGGCTGTGGCAGGAGGTGATACCATTTACCGCAGCGGTAACCAAAATGATGAGGATGACCTCTATGATTTTCACATTGATCCTGACGGCACAGAAGATCCTGATCTAACACTTTTTAGAACAGTCCTCTATAACGCTGAGGGAGACTCAGGACTCCGCCAAGTTGCTGTAGAGCGGTTTGTGCGAAAAACAGACACCACTCTTCCTGTTCAGGGATCGAGAATAGTCCTCTACAGTTTTTCTGTTCCCGACGATTCTCAAGGCAATCTTGATTTGACAATTCGACTCCGTTTTAGGGCTTTGCCACCATTTTTTGTGAGAGAATTTGGATCCGGGATTGAGGCGCTACCCCTGAAGATTTTTAATATTGCTGAGCTGACTGAAACTATTCCTATTCGGTCATCACAATGAGGCGGGCCATCAGGCTCACTTTGCTTACACTGTTACCATTTTGTCTGTGGGCTCAAACCTTGACCCGCATGGTGGCGAAGTTTCCTGTGATTGTTGAAGGAGATACATTGAGTATGCCATTCTCCGGTGGATTCAACGGCCCTGTACCTCAGTTTCTTGACTGGGATGATGATGGTTTTCTGGATTTGTTCATCACCGATGGTGATGGACGCATTCAACATTATGAGACCGATGGATCAACACCGGACTCTTTCACACTTATGACGCGCTCCTTTAATGATCTTATCATCGGATTCTGGTTCCGTTTTATCGATTATGACCTGGACGGTGACCATGATCTTATCTTTTCGAGCGCATTCCCGGTAGCAGGTGGTTCTTATGCATGTGTTGTCTACGAAAATGTAGATGGCACTCTTACGTTGAGAACAGAGAGTCTGTTGGATGATCAGGGTAGAGTGCTCTCAGTTGGCTCGGTTGTGATTCCCACTATTGCTGATATAGACGGGGACGATTGGCCAGACCTCTTCATCGGTAGTGTGGCCGGCACGGTGACCAAGTACCGCAATTTGGGAATGAGGAATAATCTTCCTCTTTTCCAATTTCAGACCAACACTTTCCAAAATATTATGCTGGTCTGGTCACCGGGGAGAGGTAGACTTCATGGCGCCAGCGCACTGGAATTTTTTGACATAGATGCTGACGGAGATAAAGATCTTTTCTGGGGTGATTTATATCAGCCTGGGCTCTTCTTTCTAGAAAACATAGGGGATTCAGAAGTTCCTGTCATTCTTGATAGCCTAGTAGAGGTTGAATATCCGCCTCAGTCTCCCCTCAAGACAGCTGGTTTCAATGTACCCAGATTCTCCGACCTGGACGGTGACGGTGACAGCGAACTTTTTGTGGGTGTCCAGTCAGGCGTTTATGGTACCGATTTTGTAAACAACTTCGTTTATTACTCAAATAAGGGAAGTGACACACTAGCTAATTTTATCTATGAAAGGGATAATTTTCTTAAAATCCTCGATCTTGGTTCGGCATCCGTACCTGTCTTTGCTGACATAGACAGTGATGGTGATGAGGATCTGTTCGTAGGAAATGAGTTTAATGATGAATTGCCCGGCCTCCGGGGTACCGTTTTTTTCTTCAGGAATATGGGGGATGCCATAACCCCTGTTTTCACTCTGGAGGATTCAGCAGTTTTTCCCGATCTCACTGGGAACAACCTTGCTCCGACATTCGGAGATCTTGACGCTGATGGTGATCTGGATGTGGTGATAGGGGATTGGAATGGCAAGATATTTCATTACGAAAATACAGGAACAGCGGAGGTTGCTGATTTTGCGTACCGAGGACAGTTTTTGGATATAGATGTGGGTGGCCTTGCTCATCCGGCGTTGGGTGATCTGGACGGTGATAGCGATTTGGATCTGGTCGTAGGACAGAATGAGGGTGCCATTATTTACTGGAGTAATGAGGGAACCGCTGTTCAAACTGGTTTTGAGTTTCAATCTGAGGATATTTTTACAGGAACAGATTTGGGAACACAGTCGGCACCCTATTTAGTTGACCTTGATGATGACGGAGATCTTGATATACTTATTGGGAATGCTGCTGGTGAGCTATTTTTTGCTAAACAAGAGAATGGTATTTGGTCAGTCACCAAGATTACACATTTGCCATACTCCGGCCCACAGACCTCACCTGCTATCGCCCATCTGAATGGAGACGGCGAGCTTGAACTGGTGCTGGGGACATGGCACGGCGGACTTCAGCTCTACCAGATTGATATGAGTTCGGCGGCCGTAGAATTCACTCTGTTACCTACTGAGATCGGACAGCTTAACACTTATCCTAACCCCTTTAACGGTCGCCTCACTATTTCTCTTACCATACCGAGCGCCGAAACTTTGAACATCTCAGTCTGGAATTTATTAGGTGAGAAAGTTGGGACCATCAATGACGGTCCTTTACCGGTAGGTCGGCACCGTTTCAGCTGGAAAACTGGGGAACTTTCCTCCGGCATTTATTTTATCAGAGCCGAATCTGATGGGGGTACAAAACCGTGGCACACAGTACGAAAAGTGATTTATCTTAAGTAATTGTGTGAAACTTTTCTTGCATAGAATCATTGAAGCGGTAATACAATTCAATTGAAAGGAAGTGAAATGAAAAAGACGATATCTGTTTTATTTATGACTTTGGTTTTTGCGGTGAACCTGTCTGCCCAATCGGCCAAGTATTTCAGTGACACATTTGCTGATGTTGTGAAGAAGGTCAACCCAGCTGTTGTCACTATTACCAGTGAAAGAGTGGTGACGGACCAGTGGCGTCACCCTTTCGAAGAATTCTTTGATAATGATTATTTCGGGAACAATTCTCCTGAAAGAGAACGTCGGAGCCGGGCCCTCGGTTCAGGTGTTATCGTAGATGCAAAAAATGGGTACATCCTGACAAACAACCATGTTGTGGAAGATGCAGATGAGATTTCCATTTATCTTATTGATGAACGTGAGTTTAAAGCGGAAGTAGTAGGGGCTGATCCCAAAAGTGACATTGCTGTTCTCAAGATTAGTACTGATAACCTAACCGCCGTTCGGCTCGGCGATTCTGACAAACTGGATGTAGGCGAGTGGGTTCTGGCTATCGGTAGTCCATTCTCCTCTAATCTTAGTCATACGGTAACAGCGGGAATCGTCAGTGCGAAAGGGAGAAGCAGCGTTATCGGCAGCGTGGACTATGAAGATTTTATTCAGACCGATGCAGCCATTAATCCTGGTAACAGCGGCGGTGCCCTTGTGAATCTGGATGGTGAGCTGGTGGGCATCAATACGGCCATTGCTACCGGTGGCTTCATGCGTAGCAGCGCCGGTGTCGGTTTTGCCATTCCTACCAACCTGGCGAAGACCATTATGAATGATTTAATTGCTGAAGGGCGGGTTATCCGAGCGTGGCTTGGTGTCTTCATTCAGGATGTGAATGACGGTATTGCTAAAGCTTTGGATCTTCCTGATCGAAAGGGTGCTGTTGTTACTGAGGTAGTGGAGGGAAGTCCGGCGGACAAGGCCGGCTTTAAGATAGAGGATGTGGTAGTTACCTTTGGCGGCACAAAGATTCGCGACTCCTCTCACCTCAAAAACCTCGTCTCTTCAACTCGTCCTGAGACACGGCAAGAGGTAAAAATTATCCGGAGAGGACGTAGCCGCACACTCAAGGTTGACCTTGCTGAACTTCCCCAGGAAGATGTGATTTTTGCGTCAAATCGTACGCCATCTTATTCTTTAGGAATGCGCGTTGAAGATTTGGACGCTTCCATGGCCCGCCGTTTCCGGCTGGAAGATACTGAGTCCGGTGTGATTGTAATGGAGGTGTCTCCCTCCAGTGCCGCCGCCAAGGCAGGTGTTCAACCCGGTGATGTTATCAAGCGTGTTGGGGATACGGAAATTGACTCGGCAAGGGAGTTTAGGACTGCCATATCAAGAGTGAATGGTGAAGATTCAGTTTTGCTGCTCATCAGGCGGAGGGGTGGTTCCATATTTCTGCCTGTTGAGTTGAACTAATCAATACAGACATTTATTGGCTTTAAGGGGCTTTTTTTCGAGCCCCTTATTGTATCTGTTTCTCCTCGCGGAAACAACTCCACACATCCCCTGAATCGTTTTGATTTGGTTACTCTTCACAGCTAACTTTACAAGCTATGAAAGGACCAATTTCTCGACTGTGATGAGTAAAATATTTCTCATATTCAGTATTGTCTTTTTTGTCATGTGGATACTTACATCATTTGGTTCAAACTTGCCTTTACTTGGTAAACTTGGCCGTCTGCCCGGTGATATTCATTTCAACGTGAGTAATTTCTCTTTTTATTTTCCTTTAGGGACGTCCATCCTGTTGAGTATTCTACTAACGGTTGTTTTGAGACTTATTTCAAGGATTTAAGTCATGCTAAAAAAAGTTGATCCTAAAGTTGATTTTGTAGCACTAGAGCATGAAATCCTCGATTTTTGGAAAAAGAATGACATTTTTCGAAAAAGAGCATCTGCGAACAGCGGCAATGAGAAATGGTCGTTTATTGATGGTCCTATCACAGCAAACAACCCCATGGGTGTGCATCACGCTTGGGGCCGTACTTATAAAGATCTCTTTCTCCGTTACAAGGCGATGAAAGGTTTTGATCTGAGATACCAGAACGGCTTTGACTGTCAGGGCCTCTGGGTAGAGGTGGAAGTTGAAAAGGAAATGGGTTTTAAAAGCAAGAAAGATATTGAAGAGTACGGAATCGATACTTTTGTGAATAAATGTAAAGAGAGAGTGCTACGATATTCGGCTGTTCAGACACAACAGTCCGTCCGTCTTGGATACTGGATGGATTGGAATGATCTTGGTCAGTTAGAAATGCTTGCCGATAACATTATCGAAAATCCATCAAAAGAGATCACTATTGATGGCCCGGAAGGTCCAGTAACTGACACGGTTGAAAACCTTGTTGGACGGCTCGGTATGCCTGAGCTTGGCGGCAGTTACTACACTTTCTCCAATGAAAACAATTATATGATCTGGCGAGCAATTAAGACATGTTATGACAACGGCTGGCTTTACCGTGGTGCTGACAGTATGCCGTGGTGTCCCAGATGTGCTACAGGGATCAGTCAACACGAGATTGTGACGGACGGTTATGAAGAGATTACCCACCGAAGCGTTTACGTGAAATATCCTCTCAGGGGTAGAGAGGGTGAATATATTCTCATTTGGACCACCACGCCGTGGACCTTAACCAGTAATGTGGCCGTGGCTGTTGGGCCGGAACTGGATTATGTGAAAGTCAAAATGGCTGAGAGCAATAACATTTTTTACCTTGCTAAAGGTACTACCAACGTTCTGGATGGAGACTATGCTATCCTTGAAGAGCTGAAGGGGAAAGATATGGTAGGGTGGACCTATGATGGCTCCTTTGATGAACTTCCTGCACAACAGGCCCCTGGCGGTTGGACGGAACTCAAAGATATCATTGAGAAGATACCTCAAAGTTCAAAAGAAGCTCATCAGGTCATCCCATGGAATGAAGTGACTGAAGATGAGGGCACTGGAATCGTTCATATCGCTCCTGGTGCCGGTGCTGAAGACTTTCGTCTCGGAAAAGAATTCAAGCTTCCTGTCATTGCACCCTTGGATGATGAGGGAAAAATTGTGGATGGGTTTGGCTGGCTTACAGGTACAGTTGTTCATGAGGCGACACAGCCCATCTTTGACAATCTTAAGGAGAAAGGTCTCCTATATAAGATTGAGAATTTCAAGCATCGTTATCCAACATGCTGGCGCTGTAAGACTGAGCTCGTTTTTCGATTGGTGGACGAATGGTTCTTAGGCATGGATGATCTGAGACCGCTACTTATGGATATCACAAAGCAGATAAATTGGATTCCCAGCTTCGGTATGGATCGGGAACTGGACTGGCTGAAAAATATGCACGACTGGATGATCTCGAAGAAGCGGTATTGGGGACTCGCTCTCCCCATCTGGGAATGTGACAAGTGTGACCACTGGACTGTTATAGGGGATGATATTGAGTTAAAAGAACGGGCTGTTTCCGGTTATGATCAGTTCGAAAGTCACACGCCTCACCGACCGTGGATCGATGCTGTCAAAATTGGCTGCGAAAAGTGTAGTAGCGAAATGACACGTGTTCCCGATGTAGGAAATCCCTGGCTCGACGCAGGAATTGTCACTTTCAGCACACTCAGTTACCGGCATGATCCAGACTACTGGAAAGAATGGTATCCTGCTGACTGGATCAGCGAGAGCTTCCCCGGTCAGTTCAGGAATTGGTTTTATAGCATGCTTGTAATGGGTGCCATCGTTGACAAAAGCCCCTCTTTCAAAAGTAATTTCGGTTATGCCACACTTTTGGCTGAAGATGGTCGAGAAATGCATAAAAGTTGGGGCAATTCTATAGAATTCAACGAAGCTGCCGACAAGATGGGGGTGGATGTTATGCGGTGGATGTATTCAATCCAAAACCCAGAGCAAAACCTGCTTTTCGGTTACGGCACAGCCAAAGAAATTCGCCGCCGCCTCATTACTCTGTGGAATGTCTATTCCTTTTTTGTTACCTATGCCCGCCTAGATGAGTTTGATCCCGCCACGGAAGTGAAACGGGAGGATTTGACCCAGCTTGATCTTTGGATTACATCAAAGATGGATCAGCTTACTCTGCTGGCGGTTGACGCTTTCGATACTTACCGTGCTGACAAATTAATGAAGCGCTTGGATCGTTTTCTGGAAGATCTCTCCAACTGGTACGTCAGACGGAATCGCCGCCGCTATTGGAAGAGTGAGAACGATAGCGACAAGAACGCCGCCTATTTCACGCTCTATTCAGTGTTAAAGAAACTGATCCTGACTCTTGCACCTGTGGTACCGTTCATTACCGAAAAAATCTATCAGAACCTCATTCGGGAATTGGAGCCGGATGCCCCTGAAAGTATTCATCTTAATAGCTTTCCTTCAGCGAATCTTGAAGATGTGAATGAGAAGTTGATCCATGAAATGGATGGTGTGGTGAAAGTAGTTGAAATGGGCCGCTACGCCAGGAATCGGGCATCCTTGAAAATCCGCCAGCCGTTGGAAAAATTACAGTTTGCCACTGATGACAAAAAAGTGGCTGATGCTGTCATGGTGAATCAGGATCAGATCATTGAGGAGTTGAATATCAAGACTGTGGAGCAGGTTGGATCATATTCTGATCTGGTGAAACGTGAATTGGCCCCGAACTTTGCTACGCTGGGTGAAAAATATGGTGACGGGGTGATTGACGTCACAGATTTGTTGAAAATTTTTTCTTATGATGATTTTGCAAAAGAGATCAGAAATTCTGGTACTATGATATGCTCGAAAAATGGGCAGGATTACGAGTTAACGAGAGAAGATGTGATGGTAAAAGACGAATCACTCGAAGGGAAATCAGCGGTGACTGATGGTGATCTTACTGTGGCGGTAGTTACAGATCTGACTGATGAACTGATCCAGGAAGGTTATGTGAGAGATATGGTCAGGCATGTTCAGAACATGCGTAAGGAAGCTGACTTCAATGTGGAGGATCGAATCATGGTTAACTGCAATGCTAAAAATAGTGTGAGTGAAGCTATCAAAAAGTTTGAAGGTTATTTCCGGAATGAAGTTCTTGCAGTAGAACTGACTTTCGGTGATGTTGAGGGTGAGTTGACAAAAGAGATATCCATTGGCGGTGAAAAGATTGTCTTCGGTATCTCTCGGGTAAAAGAATAAATATTCGGAGAAAAACAATGACAGCAAAGAAACTGACAAAGAAGCAATTAGCGGAATATGAGAAGATTGTACTCAAACTGCGTGAAAAAACCTTAGAGGATATGGATACTGTCAAGGAAACGTCCATCAATGAAAGTGGAAATCTTGATAGCACAGCTCGAGATTCCAATTATGCCTATCACATGGCGGACGTCGGCACTGACTCTCAGGAGCGGGAGAAATCATTCCTCTGGTATACGCGGGAAAACAAATTCATCCGCTATCTGGATGAGGCTCTGGATCGTATCAAGGATGGAACCTTTGGTCTGTGCAAGGTGTGTGGTGAACTGATCCCTCATGCCCGATTGAAGGAAGTTCCCCATACGACACAGTGCGTCAATTGTAAAAACGAAAATCCATCATAATCGTTTGAACCCAGTCGTCTACTCCATCATTGCGGTGGCGGTGGATCAGATCACCAAAGCGATCACCCGCGCCACAATGGACCTTTACGATTCTGTCTCCATCCTGGGGGATTTTTTCCGCCTCACATACGTGGAGAATTCAGGTATAGCATTCGGAATAAATTTTCAGGGCGGTACAGTTGTTTTTACATTTCTGGCATCGGTGGCTACTGTGGGGGTGGCGTGGTATCTATGGAAATCTCAGGAGGCGGATTTCATTCACCGCCTGGCCTTGTCCCTGATATTGGGAGGTGCTGTGGGAAATCTCATGGATAGATTTCTTTTCGGCCGGGTAGTGGATTTCTTTCATTTCAGCATTGGACAGTATTCCTGGCCGGTTTTCAATGTGGCCGATTCGTGTGTAACAGTGGGAATGGTGCTATTCCTTTACAGCGGTTATGTCAGTGAAGACGGAAATAGCAAAACCGATGAAAGCACTTAGTATCATTGCTGAAGTGTCCGATATCCGTCTGGACAAATATCTTGCTGAGGAAATTGAACTTATCTCTCGTTCTAGGATAAAAGATTCCATTATCTCCAAGGATGTGTTGGTGAACGGAGAGGCTGTAAAACCGAGCTTTAAACTTGCAGGTGGAGAGACTATCCAGGTTGAAATCCCAGATCCTCAGCCCATGGAACTGGAGTCTCAACCAATCCCGCTGGATATTATCCACGAAGATAACCACATTGTGGTTTTGAACAAGCAGGTTGGACTGGTGGTACACCCTGGAGCTGGGAACCGGATAGGGACACTTGTGAACGGACTGATCTATCACTTTGATCAGTTATCATCCGTTTCGGGTAGCCTAAGGCCCGGTATTGTTCACCGCCTTGATAAAGACACTTCCGGTATCATGGTGGTGGCAAAGAATGACGCCGCCCATGGGAACATCGCTTTGCAGTTCTCTGAGCGAACAGTGGAAAAGACGTATCTTTCTCTCGTTTGGGGTATACCGGAAGAAACGGAAGGGAAGATTGATCTCCCAATCATCCGGCACCCTAAGGACCGTACTCTTTTCACCACCGGTGAAGTTGGTCGGCCGGCCCTGACGGAATTTCGGCTGTTGGAGTCGTTCGAGTATCTGTCACTCCTTGAACTAACTCCGCGGACAGGCAGGACCCATCAGCTCCGTGTCCATCTATCAGAAATGGGTCATCCCATATTTGGTGATGACAGTTATGGCGGAGGTGAAAAGCGGGCGAAAGGTTTTCTGCCTGAGGTGGCGAAAGAACTTTCCCACCTGACCAAAATTCTCAACCGGCAGGCGCTTCACGCAATGAGTTTGGTCTTCGACCATCCATCAACAGGGGAAAGAGTGACTTTTGTTGCACCCATTGCAGATGACATTTCATCGGTGATTCATGAATTGGAGCTAGAAGATGCCTGATAACAAAGTAAATGGCTTCCTGGAATATCTAAAGAAAGAACGAAGCTACTCTCCCCATACCATTAAAGCGTATAAGACTGACCTGATTCAGTTCAGTCGGTTCGTAAAGGAGTATGGTGGAACAGGTTCTTTTAATGTCTCATCAGTGGATAAAAAAACTGTACAGCATTTTGTAGGTTCTCTGACGGAAAAGGGTTTGTCGCCTAAATCGACAGGTAGAAAGCTCGCCAGCATAAAGTCGTTTTTCAGGTATCTGCTTAAACACGCTCATGTTGAATCAAATCCTGCTTCAACTGTCAAGGCGCCGAAGCAGCATGCCTCGCTACCAAAGTTTCTGCAGAAAGAGGTGCTGGAGCAGATCCTTTCATATTCTGATAAAGATGACTGGCAGCTGAAAAGGGACAAAACAATCCTTGAACTGCTCTACAGTACCGGTATCCGCCTCGGTGAATTGGTGGCTATTGATATGGGTGATGTCCAAATTAATCAGAAAACAGTGAAAGTTTTTGGGAAAGGGGGCAAAGAGCGGATTGTTCCGTTTGGTGGCAAAGCTGCCGAAGCTTTGGACTTTTATCTTAAAGAGAGAAATATTTATGTTCATAAAGATCTGAATGATAATCCTTTATTTATCTCGAGACAGGGGCTCAGGATTTCCCCAAGGACCGTACAATCGAGATTGAAAAAGCTGTTTGATTCAGTAGCGGCCGGGAGTGGATTTACGCCTCACCTAATGCGGCATACATTTGCCACCCACCTGCTGGATCATGGAGCTGACATTCGGGCTGTAAAAGAATTGCTCGGCCATGCCAGCCTCTCTTCTACGCAGATTTACACTCATCTCGAGACAAAGAAGATGAAGAAAATCTTTGAGCAGGCGCACCCCCATGCATAACGGTTAAGGAGCTGAATATGGATCTCGCATATCTTGGAATGAAATCTGTAGGGGAGATAAAACGGAATCTCCCCCTGAGTGAGTTGGCTGAAATGGCCGTTCAGCGGGGCGAGGGACAGCTTGGGATGAAGGGTGCTCTCATGGTGGACACAGGGAAATACACTGGCCGGTCACCCAACGACCGTTTCGTAGTGGATGAACCAAGCACCAGGGACCATATCTGGTGGGGTGATGTAAACAGACCCGTTTCGGTTGAGGTGTTTGATCATCTTTACGAACAAGTGACCAATTATTACAACTCCAATGACGATGGTCTCGGAGTTCTCGTTTTTGACGGTTTTTCCGGGACTGATGAGAATACTTCCATGCCTGTTCGGTTCTTGGCCAAGAAAGCGTGGCAAGCAATCTTCGTCAACAATATGTTCATTCGGCCAACCGATGGTCAACTGACAGATTTTTTACCTCGGTTTACCATCATCAACGCCTCAGCCGTCGTGGACGAAGAGTGGAAAGCTCACGGCCTCAATTCGGAGACATTCATTCTGTTCCATCTCGGACGAGACATTGCCATTATAGGTGGTACGGAGTACGGTGGAGAGATGAAAAAAGGGATCTTTTCCGTCATGAACTTCCGGCTACCGTTGAAAGGAATTCTTACCATGCACTGTGCCGCCAATGTTGATATGGACGGCAGGAATTCAGCCCTCTTTTTCGGTCTTTCCGGTACAGGAAAGACGACGCTTTCTACCGATCCCAACCGTCTTCTCATCGGTGATGACGAGCACGGCTGGTCAGATAACGGCATTTTCAACCTTGAGGGAGGCTGTTATGCCAAGGCCATCAACCTAAGCAAGGAGGCGGAACCGGGCATCTGGAACGCCATTGGCCATGGTGCCCTTCTTGAGAATGTTGTCTATGACGAGGCGTCACTGAAGGTCGATTTTTCTGATGGGAGTAAAACGGAAAATACCCGTATCTGCTATCCCCTTGACCATATTGAAGCTTCTGTTTATGCTACCGGAAAACCGAGCAGAGCAGGCCATCCAGAGAACATTATTTTTCTTTCCTGTGATGCCTACGGTGTGCTACCACCGGTGGCCCGACTTAATCCTGAACAGGCAATGTATCATTTCATCAGCGGCTACACCGCCAAAGTGGCCGGTACGGAAAGAGGTGTTACCGAACCTCAGGCCACATTCTCTCCCTGCTTTGGCGGACCGTTTTTAACATTGCATCCTTTGAAATATGCAAAACTTCTGAAAGAAAAGATGGAAAAGTATAAAACGAACGTCTTTCTGGTTAATACAGGATGGAGTGGTGGCACCGCATCATCGGGCGCTTCCAGAATGCCGATTAGGGAGACGAGGAAAATGATCACAGCCATTCTTTCTGGATCTATTCAGAACAGTTCTTTCGAGAACGAGCCTGTCTTTGGACTTGAGGTTCCAACTGAAATTTCGGGTGTTAATTCAAAAATTCTCATGCCGAGAAATGCCTGGACTGATTGTGGGGAGTACGACCATGTGGCGTCCGAACTGGTGGCCAAGTTCAAAGAGAATTTCGATAAATACAGGAATGATGAAGCATCTTTTGATGTTGGGGGACCGGTCCAGTAATGCTTTCGGGTTTATTTATAAAGCACTTTTAGAAGGAGGAGCTATGGACATTGTACTGACTGTACCCCATATTGATGTGACAGATGAACAGAAATCTTATCTGGAAAAGCGGCTAAACAAAGTGGACCGTCTTATTAAGCGGCCCATTTACTGCTGAGTCACCCTGGATAAGGAAAAAAATGATTTTGTTACCGAAATCAACCTTTCTGTTCCGGGGGACACCATCTTCGTAAAAGCACTTTCGAATGATCAAACAAAGTCCATTGATGATGCGGTGGATAAACTTGTCACTCGTGTGGTGAAGTTTAAAGAGACCAGATTCTCAAAAATTTGAACTGACAATCTTTTCTAACAGTATCTCTAATTATTCATGAAAGTAATCATACCAGTTGCAGGACATGGTACGCGCCTCCGTCCTCACACTGACAAAAGGCAAAAATGTCTTCTTCCGGTAGCGGGGAAGCCTGTGATTGATCACATCCTCGAACCGCTCATTGAACAGGGGTTTGATGAGATTGTTCTTGTTACAGGATATCTTGAGGAGCAGCTAAAGGCCCACGTTTCCAAATTTGATGCTCAATTTACCTTCGCGTTTCAGCAGGAACCGCTTGGTCTGGGACATGCCGTCTTTCAAGGTTTGGAGGAGAGTGACGCACCGGCCCTGATTCAGCTGGGAGATGTCATCTACGATCTTGACTTTCAGCAGTTCTGCAGGCCGGATAATCACAGAATTGCGGTGAATGAGGTACCGGATCCTGAACGTTTCGGGATTGTAGAAGTGGAAGGGGATCGGATAGTGAATGTTCTTGAGAAACCGGATAATCCTCCTTCCAATCTGGCCATTATCGGTCTCTACTTTCTATCGAGTCAGCGCCCTTTGTGGAACGTGGTGAAACATCTCATGGATAACGAGATCACCACAAGAGGAGAGATCCAGCTTGCCGATGCTTTACAGTTGATGGTGGAGAACAACGAAACGGTCACAGCGGAACATATTCCCAAATGGCACGATTGCGGTGTCCCCGAGACGTTTCTGGAAGCGAATAGGGCGCTTCTTAAACCTTCCGAAAAAACTATCGATGGGAGCACCCTTGTTGAACCTGTTTATATTGGTGAAAACTGTGAAATTGTTAATTCCACAGTTGGGCCCAATGTAACAGTCATGGACGGCGCAAAAATCAGCGACTCCCACATTTCGGAGAGTATTGTTTTGTGGAACGCCAATATAAAGGGCCAAACTGTGGAGAACCAGCTGGTTGAAGAGGGTTAGGTGGCATGGACATTTGTGTTGTTTTTCCTCGAGAAAGTGGAGTAAGTTCATCTCTATTTTCCGAGGTAGTCGATTTAAAATGAGGGAGAAAAATAAGTGAAAAGCAGGATTTTTACATCCGAGTCTGTGACAGAAGGTCATCCCGATAAGGTCTGCGACCAGATTTCCGATGCAATTCTTGATGAGATTATTGGACAGGACCCCGATGCCCGTGTAGCGTGTGAAACGCTCACCACAACCGGACTTGTTCTTGTATCCGGTGAAGTGACCACTGACTGCTATGCTGATGTTCAGAAGGTAGTGAGGAGAACATTGGGAGATATTGGTTACACTGACCCGGAGTACGGCCTTGATTATGAAGATTGCTCAGTGCTGACATCCATTCATGAGCAAAGTCCAGATATTGCTCAAGGTGTCGATTCATCTAAAGACAAAGAGCAAGGAGCCGGCGACCAGGGTTTGATGTTCGGTTATGCCTGTGATGAGACGGATGTTCTTATGCCGTTGCCTATTACATTGGCTCACCGTCTGGCGAAAAGACTGGCTGATGTCAGAAAAGATGGCACACTTTCGTGGTCCCGTCCGGACGGAAAAACACAGGTTTCCATAAGTTATAAAGATGACAAGCCAGTAGGATTGGAAAAAGTTGTAGTTGCTATTCAGCATGATCCCGATGTGGATAATGACGAGATACATTCATCCATTAAGAGCGAGGTTATTCAACCTGTTTGCAAGGATTGGCTTAACGATGGGACGCAATATTTCATCAATAGCACTGGTGCTTTCGTAAAGGGCGGCCCTGAAGCAGATACGGGACTCACTGGCCGGAAGATTATAGTGGACACTTACGGCGGTTACGGCCGCCACGGTGGCGGTGCTTTTTCCGGAAAAGATCCCTCGAAAGTAGACCGATCTGCGTCCTATATGGCACGCTATATTGCTAAGAATGTGGTTGCTGCCGGTTTAGCTTCGCGATGTGAAGTGCAGCTGGCTTATTCCATTGGTGAGGCGAAGCCTGTATCCATTAATGTGGATACCTTTGGGACCGGTGCTCTGGAGGATCAAAAGCTTGAGGCAATTGTGAGCGATCATTTTCCTGTTAAACCGAAAGAAATTATTGATGTCCTGGATCTAAAGAAACCGATTTATCAACAGACGGCGGCTTACGGCCACTTTGGTAGAGAAGAGGACGGTTTTACATGGGAAAAACTGGATAAAGCTGAACAGTTGAAGCACTATTTAAACGGGAGAGGATAAAGAAATGTCAGACTATGATGTGAAGGACTTGGGCCTCGCACCTGCTGGAAAAAAAAGGATTTTGTGGGCGGACCGACATATGCCTGTTCTCGCTTCAATCCGAGAGCGTTTTGAGAAGGAGAAACCGTTGGAAGGAACAAGGTTTTCAGCTTGTTTGCATGTAACGGCTGAGACGGCGAACCTCATGAGAACACTCAATGCAGGTGGTGCCGATACGCTACTTTGTGCCTCCAACCCACTTTCTACGCAGGATGACGTGGCAGCTTCACTGGTGCAGGATTTTGATGTGAAAACTTTCTCCATAAACGGTGAGGATAATGACATTTACTATGCCCATATCAAAGCGGCTATTGAGCACAAACCGCAGATCACCTTTGATGATGGTGCTGATCTTGTCAGTATGCTCCATTCTGACTATTCTGATCAGATCCCTGAAGTAAAATGTAGTATGGAGGAAACCACAACTGGTGTTATTAGACTGGAAGCCATGATGAACGCAGGTGCGTTGAAGATTCCCGTTGTGGCTGTGAACGACGCTGACTCAAAACACCTTTTCGATAATCGCTACGGTACTGGACAGTCTACTGTGGACGGTATCATCCGTGCCACGGATATTTTGCTGGCGGGGAAGACTTTTGTAGTGGGTGGTTACGGAATGTGCGGACGGGGTCTCGCGAACCGTGCCAGAGGCATGGGTGCCCATGTGGTCGTGACTGAAGTAGATCCCCTTCGAGCTCTGGAAGCGGCCATGGACGGTTTTGATGTCATGTCCATGACAGAAGCTGCTGACATAGGTGATATATTTTGTACTGTCACGGGGAATACAACAGTTCTTGAGAAAAAGCACTTTGAAAAGATGAAAGATGGTGCTGTTGTCGCTAACTCGGGCCATTTCAACGTCGAGATCGATATCGACTCCCTCAAAGAAATCTCAGGAGAGGTGAATGAAGGTGTCCGCGATTATGTTGATGAGTACATTTTGAAGAATGGTAACAGAGTTTATCTTCTTGGAGAGGGAAGGCTTATCAACCTTGTAGCGGCGGAAGGTCACCCAGCATCAGTCATGGATATGAGTTTTTCAGTGCAAGCTCTCATGGCCGAATACACAGTGAAAAATGATCTTGGAGTTTCAGTTCACAAGGTCCCCAGGGAAATAGATGAACTGGTGGCCGCATTGAAGCTTGAATCAATGGGCATTGAGATAGATACTCTCAGCGACAAACAGAAGACATATCTGGAATCCTGGGAGGAGGGAACCTAAGCTCTCCTCGTAATTTTCCCATGAAACGATCCTTACCGATCGTCCCCTTTTTCTTGTTAGCTCTTCATTTGAGCTGCGATTTCCAGAACCCCTCCGATTTCGAAGTACCCAAATGGAACATTAATCTCACCATTCCACTGTTGGATGCCAAATATGCTTTTGCGGACATTGTTGATGGTGAGATAATTCAAATTGATTCGACGGACAGTAGCACGATCCAGATTGAATTTGGTGGGGAGCTTACAGAAGAAACAATAGGGAGAGAATATTTAACGGTAGCAGGTGCATCACCCGATGCCATCAATGAAGAAATATCAGTACCAACCATAGCCGATATTTTAACTCTTCCTGTAGAACTGGATACCTCAATCTCTCTTCCTATAGAAGCATTTACTCAGGCTTCCGGCACTACAGTGAATGGTAGTGCTTGGAATGCTGTAGTGATGCCTTTGGAAGAAGCAATCAATGATCAATTTCCACAAAAGATTTCGGCCATACCCCTAAATAGTGCTTTTGATGATGCTGAGATAACCTTTCTTTCTCCTCAAAAGATCGTCATTACAGGCGAAGCTGATGACCCCAACAATGTATTCACTTCAAAAATTACTGTGAGTGATTTTCCTGACAATACTGGTATAACCTCAGCCGAAGTAAGGATTTTTACAGAATCGACAGGATCAACGGCAGAGACAAATCTGGCTGTTCATGAACATGACAAGGGCTCTGATCAGTCGAACGCTTGGAAAAGTGAAGAAGAGACAACATTCTTGAAAGATTCATCATTGGTTGACGGAACACTAAAATTCAGTCTTTTATTAAATTGGGATCGACCTGCCGATTCAGATGATGTTCTCATAGGTGAAAACACACCCACCATTACATTGGATTTTGGATTCAAAATTACCGACCCCGATAGTCTTGTGGTTCAAATTAAACCTAACGAACCAATGATTGACCCTTCAGTATTTGAACCCCCCAGTTTTTCTGATAATGGGGGAGGGGAGCAAGAGTGTGGTGCTAATGCCGTTTATAGCGGGAAAATTGTTGGTACAGAAGATCAAGCATACGGAGACAGCAATAAGTTTACGTTCGGCCCTGATGGCAAGACAATTGAAAGTACTTTGCCTTTCCCAGTTGATTTTAAAATAGCATTTAAAAACTTTCATCCGCCGACTGGAAAGGATTCGGTGAAGTATGAAGCAATTCTTAAGGAAGGCGCTACATACGAAAAGACAACAATAGATATTAGCGAATATGAGTTTAAGCATAGATCTGGTAAGTATGGTGAGACACAAAGTGATCCTTTAGCTGTTGAAGAGTTTGATGTTGATCTTCAAGTTATAACTCCGAGTGCAGATTATGTTGATGCACAATATCCTAATTATCCTGAAATCGGGTTTTCCATTGCGACAGAACAGGATTGGAGGTTTGGTTTTGGTCTAGAGGTGGGTACTATGGAGTTTGGATCATTAACAGCAATAGTTGAGTGCCCCTTTCCAGCCGTTGAAGATACCATCAGTGGAATGCCAACAGGTTTTACTGGTATGACTTTTGGAGGGATCAGTTTAGAGTTTATAATGATTAATCAGATTCGTGCTCCTGTAGACATGGACCTTAAGATTAAAGGTTTTACACCACTAGGTGATAGCGTTGTAGTTCCTGTGATCGCACAAATCGAATCACCTGATAACCCAGGTGACTCTGTTAAAACTATTATCAGGCTGGATAAAAAGGGAACTACTCTAATAAACTATAAGCCTTTCAATGAAGAGACACCAGATACTTGCCGATACCATCCTGTAACCGAGGAACTTGTCTGTGATGGGTGGGAAGATGTTCCTATGCCTGAGAATTCCCAAACTATTATTCAATTACTGGCTTTGGGTCCTGAAACGATCAAAGTGGATGCGGCGGCAGCAATTGATGGGAAGTCAACTCTCGATATAGGAGCGGCAATTAAGGGAAGTTTCGAACTTATTGCACCTTTTGAAATTAGTGTTGATTCTTCGATGACATTTATTCCAAACCAATCCACAATTATAGATGAGTGGAAACATGACACCCGCCAAAAGCTCCGGAATTTTGTAAGTGAAGCACTTATGACCTCCTCTGTAAAAAATGGTTTTCCATTAGGAGGAGACATTTCCGTTTTAATGTCTAATAGAGATATTTTCCCAACTGGTAGTTCTGATTCAACTTTGGCTACTTGGAGGGACAGTTTGGTAAAGGACACTGAAAATGGAGTAAACGATACCACATTGTCTCCTACGAAATGGACAGCAGAACATACCCTTGAAGTATTAACTAATAAATGTGATGACCTGATGAAAAATGATGGATCCTATTATGTTTCGAATGTTATTTATGACAAAAACGGTTGTAGTGATTCCTCTGCGTACTTGATCCAACATGTTCCTGGCGAAACTGATACTGTTATTTCCTACATCGATACACTTTTAAAAATTATTCTTCCCAGTCCTAAAGATTATTATCCTGAGAGTAATGTGCCACCATACGCTGTAAAACTTCAAGGGGAACAGACATCAACATCTGGACTTGACAGTACTAAAATGCATCTCTTGACTGACATAGGTAAACACTATATCAGACCGAGCGTAACATTTAGAAAGACCAGTGAAACTGTTGGAGAAGTTGAGCACAGCTTAGGTCAAGACCCATCGACAGTTTCTTTTTCTTTAGAAGACACACTTTTTATAGAATCTTATATTGTTTTTCAGTTACAGACTGAAGGTTTAAGTGAAAAAGCTCAAGATGAGATAGTTGTTATTTATCCTAATGGAGGCGAGACACTTCTTACAGGTGAAACTAAAAAAATCGAATGGAAGTCTCTGGGAACACAGCTGACAGATCCAGATTCAGATAAATTTGTTGAACTATTTACCTCCACTGATTCTCTCCCCGAAGTTTGTTCCGGAAACGATGGAGTGTGGAAGTCCATCAGCGGCGGAAAAATTAACAACAGTTACGAAGAACCAGAGAAATTGAAAGGTGAGCCGAAAGATTTCTGGGACTGGGAACTTACAAAGGCATCTTTAGCAGATGAAATTTCTGTTGACTCCACGATTACAGTTTGGCTCAGGATCTGTGGCAGTAATAGTGAAGAGAGCACTGACTGTACCAAGGATGTTTGTGATATGAGCCGTTCTTGGTTCACTATAAAAGAAGGCGAAACAAATTTCCTAAGCAATCAGGTAAAACCGAAGCCAAATGAAAAGAGGAAAAAAAGAGTATTTATGAGGACCAAATATTGAGAATTACTCGAATCACTCTTCTTTTGTTTTTGATTCAAGCCTTTGGTCTGGGGCAGATCAAACGTGATCCTGTTATGGTAAGTCTTGGTGGTGCTTACACAACACTGGCTGATGGTGTTCATGCTGTTGGAGTAAACCCGGCAAACCTTGCCTTTCAGCATGATAAACCATTTATGTGGCAGTTGGCAACAGTGAATTTTGGAATCGGTAATAATTTCTTTTCTTTGGAGAACTTGACGGAATTCAGTGGCAAGGACCTGGAATCTCAAGGGAAAAAAGGAAAAAATCAGCTTTATGATCAGTTGAGGGACGGATTTCGAATTTTTGGAGATGCCCACGTTGCTCCTTTATTGAGCTACGCTTCGGGGAATATGGCAATTACCAACGATTTGGTTGGTGTTTTTGATTTGGTTCTTCCTGAAGGATTAGTTCAACTACTTTTGGAAGGTAACGAAGTGGGTGTCCCCATTGATCTTGAATACAATCGGGAAAGTATGCTTGTATCAGAACATGCGTTTTCTTTTGCTGTTCCAACGAAATTTTTTTCATGGGGAGTGTCTCTAAAGTACCTTAACGGTCTTGTTTATACGGGAATCGATCCCGATTCCAGCTTTACAGAATTTACAACAGAGCCCACCAACTTTAATCTTCGTGCACGCTATTTCCTTCGTCAAGGAATTGGTGGAAGTGGCGTGGCAATGGATCTGGGTCTTATCAGCAAAGAGTTCAACGGCATGCGACTAGGTTTCTCGCTTATCAATGCATTCGGAACAATAAAGTGGAATGGGCCGTCGGCATTTCAAGTTCCTGAATTATTGATCAACAGTTTACCGGGAATTGTCCAAGAGGGAGACGAATGGGGTGCTAGTGTAGTCTCTAAAGGTGATGGTCTGATTTACGAGATAGAGGCAGACTCCATTACAATGAATAAACTAAGTAACGGCCAGTGGAGTGACCTTTTCAAAGAAAAAAAATATATTGTTAAAGATACGCTTGAAAACGGGCAGCAACGAAAGTTCAAAATGCGTTATCCCGGACTATTTAGAATAGGAGTATCAAAGCGTTTGGATCAGGATTTAATTATTGCAAGTGATCTCGTAGCCGGTTTTGACGACAGATTTGGAGTTCATCAGGGGTGGAAGCTTTCAACGGGGCTTCAGTTCAATCGATTCAAAGCTTTCCCTCTAAGGTTAGGATACATGTATGGAGGAAGGTTTGTTAAAGAACTTGGATTTGGCGGTGGTTTCCACGCAGGACCTATTATATATGATTTTGCTCTTTCTTTCCGGAACGGTACTTGGATTCACAGTATGAAAGGGGTTTCTTTTTCCTTCGGTGTGGCCATCACCAGTTTTAAGGGTCGCAAGGATAAGGCGCCTCCCAGCCAGTAGCTATTTTCTGGCCCGCATCAGCAGTATAATTCCTCCCAGACAAAAGACAATATTGCCGATCCACGCCGACAGAACCGGCTCAAGTATCCCCTTGTAGCCAAGCGTCTGCCCGAACCGAATAAAGGCGTAGTAACCGAAGATCACAAATACGCTCATCCCGGCACCAAAGGCGAGACCTGTGCGTGGTTTAAATGCCACGAGTGGAAACGCAAAGAGAACAACAATTACATTGGTGAATGCGAAAGAAATCTTGCCGTAAAGATTAACTTTCCAACGAGTTGTGTCCACACCGCTCTCATTTAACTCAGCGATAAATGTTTTTAGATTGCTATAGTTCTTTTCCTGGGGAGAAGTTGCCTGCCTCGTCAGGTCTTCCGGGCTGAAGTTTACGGTTACTACAGTATCCTTTCGGGAGAAATGAACGGCAGTCTCGAAGCCGTCAGGGTGAAATTCGCGAATGGCGTATGTTTCCAGTCTCCACTTTCCATCTTGTGGAAGCCAGGTCATTCTGTTTGTATCAATGCGCCGGGTAAGCTTTCCATCTTCCATAAAGTGGATCACAACACCAGCGGCCTTTAGGGTCTTTGGAGTGTATCGATCAATAGCGATGTGAAAGTCGTCAGATTTCCTCAGGAAGATATCCCGTTTTTTTGTTGAGTAGCGTCTGTCACGCGACTTGATCACGTATTCTTTTTCTATCTCACGTCGTTTCTGGTTTCCGGCTGTTACTACGCGGTCTTCGAAAAAGAATGAGGCGGCACTAATGAATATGGAGCATATGATAAGCGGTGCTGCTATTCTGTAAAGTGAGACGCCTGAAGCCTTCATGGCTGTGAGTTCATTTCTTCTTGAAAGAAGGCCTACAGTAAAGATAGTGGAGACAAGCACCGCCATTGGTAGTCCAATGCTTGTAAACCACGGCAAGGAATGGATATAATACGAAAAAATAATATTACCGGGAACCTCAGCATCGATGAACTTGTCCATATTCTCGACTGCATCTACTACAACAAAAATAACCAGGAATCCAAGGATGGAGACGCCTAAGAGAGACAGGAATTGACGAATTATGTAGAAATCAATCCTTTTCATCGTTCAGTCAAATTACTCAGAGCAATATGAAAAAGGGAGGAAAAATCACTTTTCTTCTGATAACTCACCCCCTATATTGACCCCCTTTGTGAACGGACAGACCCGTAAAATTTCTCTTATCGTTGCATTTATCGCACTTGTCGTGTGGGAATTGTTGGTTCCCACGGGCAATGTGACAGACTTCCGGGTTTCTTTTTCCTCCCTTATACCTCCGTTGTTTGCCATTTCCATGGCACTCATTACAAGGGAAGTGATTCTTTCACTGTTTTGTGGTGTTTGGATCGGCGCTACCATGCTCATGGGGTATAACCCCTTGGAAGGGCTTCTTAAGACCATTGATACTCACATTGTGAATTCCGTCACTGATACTGATCAGGCGGCTATACTGCTGTTTACCCTCGGTTTCGGCGGTGTCATCGGTGTGGTCAGTGCAAACGGCGGAATGGGAGGAGTGGTAAAAAGTGCTTCACAGTATGCCAATACACGAAAGCGAAGTCAAATGGCAACTATGCTCATGGGAGTGGTCATTTTCTTTGACGACTATGCCAACACTCTTTTCGTCGGAAACATGATGCGGCCGTTCACCGATAAACTCAAGGTGTCCCGGGAGAAACTTGCCTACCTGGTTGATTCCACCGCTGCACCGGTGGCGAGTCTTGCTGTTATCAGCACTTGGTCCGTTTTTCAGATGTCGCTCTTGGAAACACCATATAAAGAATACGGTATTGTGGAGAACCCTTACATCACATTCCTTAATTCCATTCCGTACTCTTTCTATTGCATTATCACCATTGTATTCATGGGTTTCTTGGTCTGGTCAGGCCGTGATTATAACAATATGCTCAAAGCGGAGCGTCGTGCTCTCAATGAAGGGAAGGTTCTGGCTGATGGTGCACAACCTCTCACAGATACAGAATTGTCCCAAGATGGGGGATTGAAGTCAGCTACTTCACACTGGACAAACGCCATGGTGCCGGTTCTTTTGCTTGTTGTCATAATTATCATCGGACTGTACGAGACTGGGACAGACGCACTGGCACCCGGTGACGATCATTCCATCAGAAATATCATCGGCTCCTCCGATCCATATCGGGCCCTAATGTGGGGCTCTTTTATAGCGGGATTTGTGGCCATTTTTCTTTCTTATGGAAGAAACCTTCTCACTTTAAGGGAAAGCCTGGAGTTTTGGGTAAAGGGAGCCAAGTCAATGCTTATGGCTTGTATGATCCTTGTTCTAGCCTGGACGCTGGGAGATATCTGCAGGGAAGTTAAGACGGCCGATTATATCATAAGTTTAACTGAAGGTTTTCTCACACCGGCCCTTTTGCCACCGATCACTTTTTTAACCGCGGCTGTTGTCAGTTTTTGTACAGGTACCTCCTGGGGGACAATGCCTATTCTCGTTCCCATCGCTGTACCGTTGGCTTTCAACCTTTTGGGAGGAGACCCCAATTCTCTTGTTGGTGAACCGATATATCTTGCAACTTTTGCCAGCGTACTCTCGGGATGTGTATTTGGTGACCACTGTTCACCCCTATCTGATACAACAATACTTTCCTCAATTGCTTCTGGCTCGGACCATGTTGATCACGTCAAGACTCAGTTGCCTTATGCTTTAACCACAGGGGTTATCAGTCTTGTTTTGGGATATTCTCTTGTCAGTTACCTGCCGGTGGGGGTGTCTATTTTGCTGGCTGCTGCTGTTGCAGTGGCAGTCGTAAAGCTGTGGGGACGAGAACCTTAATCTCCCACTGCTCTTTGCCTGATAAGGATTCGCTCAATCTGACTTGGAGTGGATCTGAGAATTTTTATTCTGCAACCGGCTGACACTAATTTTTCCCCGGGCATAGGAATTCTTCCCAGCCGTTGGATGACAAAACCACCGATTGTCTCATAATTTCCTTTCGTCAACCTGACGCCGCATACCGATTCAAGTTCCTCCAAATCTACACGACTGTCCACGACGAAACTGCCGTCAGACAGTCGGGATACCCGTTTCGTCTCCTGATCAAACACATCTTCAAATTCACCAAATAGCTCTTCAATGAGATCTTCAACCGTAACCAGACCGGAGGTCTTTCCATCAGCCCCTACAACAATGGCGAGTGTTGATCGGTATCGCCTCAATTCCCGAAGTGCTTCGCTGGACGCCATTGTTTCGCTGATAAAGAGTGGTCGGTGAGCAATTTCAAGGAGAGATTCTGACTCCGAGAAAAGGTCATGAAGAAAAATGATTCCCCGGATCTGATCGAGCGAATCTTTGTAAAGGACCAGTTTGGAGAGTCCGGTGGAAGACATAAGTTGAACGGCATCTTCAACAGAGGTGTCTTCATGCAGACCTATAATGTCGGCGCGGGGTGTCATGGCTACTCGGACCGGTTGTGAACCAAAATCAAAAATATTTGTGATCACCTCTTTTTCTTCTGCTTCCAACTCTTTACTCACTTCCATTTCATCAAACAGAATCTTCAATTCATTTCGATTCAAAAAGTGTGTGGATGACTTTTCTTTGCCTTCAGGAAACAGGGATGCGTAGCTCCGAGAAAGCCAGACAATAGGTGTGAAGAGAATCTCCGATGTCCTAAGAAATGGCGTGTTGAAGACAGCCATTGAATTGGCCCGTTCCCTGGAAAAACTTTTTGGTAATATTTCACCGAACACTAGGATAACAGCTGATATTGTTATAACGATCCACAATTGCGGCAGACCCAAACGCAGGAGTGAAATAGTGGCGTAAGATGAGGTTAAAACATTTGCCAGATTTGTCCCAATTAGGACAGTAATTAAGTATCTGTCCGGTTTGCCTAGAAATTGCTCAGTAAGGTTTACGGTTCTGTATCCTTGCTCGCGCCAGACTGCCAGTTGGAGAGGATTTGCCTGATGAAATGCAATTTCAGTGGCTGAGAAAAATGCAGATAGAGCCAGGCCAATGATTGCGACAGAAGTTTCTAACATAGGACAATTTACACAAAATCAGTTGAGTAAAGGGCTGTTCAGCGGGGAATGGAATACACTTCATTGAGACAGTGAAGGGTGATTAACTTTTTCAAGATAAGATGACCATGTTGAATAATGGCTGAAAGGCTGAACAGATCGTCTCTGGCAACGGAGCAGCAAAATCCTTCTTCCATGGATCTCGATTCCAAGTCAGTAGCTAAAATTCTGGAAATCATCAACAGGGAAGACAGCACAGTGTCGGAGGCTGTTCGTGAAGTGCTTCCTCAGTTGGAAAAGGTGGTGAATCTGGCAGTGGATGCCATCAGGGGCGGGCATCATGTTATTTATGTAGGTGCTGGTACGAGTGGTCGTTTGGGTGTTTTGGATGCTGCTGAATGTCCACCTACATTTTCGGCACCGCCTGACTTTTTCCAGGGCGTTATTGCTGGGGGAGAAGAAGCTTTAAGGCAATCCATTGAAGGTGCTGAAGACAAACCGGAAGATGCGGAACGGGACCTGAAATCAATCGGCGTTCGTGAAGGGGATGTGGTCATTGGTATTGCCAGCAGTGGAACAACAACCTATGTGCTCCATGCCCTGCAATATGCGAAAGCCAAGGGATCTTCTACTGTTTTTCTGATATGCAATCCTTCGCCTATTGTGGAAATTGATGTGGACGTTCTCATAGGTGTGGATGTGGGCCAGGAGGTTATTACAGGCTCTACCCGAATGAAATCAGGCACCGCCACAAAAATGATACTCAATATGATATCAACTGCCACTATGGTACGGTTCGGCAAAGTTTACGGCAACCTCATGGTGGACCTCAAAGCTGTGAATGAAAAGCTGGTGGACAGAGGTAACCGTATTATCTCCCAGCTAACAGGCCTGGACTATGATTCAGCAAACGATTTGCTCATGGATGCCGGGAAAGAGGTGAAAACAGCCATCGTTATGCACCACCAGAAGTGTGATTACGACACAGCCAGACAGACGTTGGATGATAATGACGGTTTCCTACGATTTGTCATCGAAACAAAATAGTCATACCGAAAGACGACTAAATGTCGGTTGATCTGAATATCCTCCGAAAAAAACAGCGTCTCACCATGGTCGGACTCATGACAGGTACCTCCATGGATGGGTTGGACATCTGTGTGGCAGAGGTAGAGTTTGGAAAGAAATCTGCGAAAATTAATGTTTTGGAAACAGGCTCAGCCCCTTACAGCGAAAAAATGCGAACCGATGTTGAAATTTGCCTAGAGCTTGATGAAAAAATGATTGCCGAAACAGATGATTCATTGGGTCGTTTCATGGCAAATGAGACAACCAGGTTTTTGAAAAGGCACGGACTAAATGACATAGATGCCGTTGCTATGCACGGACAGACCGTTCATCATGTCAGTGGTGAGTCGACTCTCCAGATTGGGGAACCGTCCTTTTTGGCTCAAGCTCTCGATGTGCCGGTGATCTCAGATTTCCGTACCGCCGACATTACCGCGGGAGGTACCGGCGCACCCCTCATTCCAATAGTGGACAAATGGCTATTCCAGCACCCCGAGGAGGCCGTTGTCTGCCTGAACCTAGGCGGCGTTGCCAATGTTACTTACCTTCCTCCCAAAACTTCAGATGAGTTGATCCTTGGCTTCGACACGGGCCCCGGCATGGCACTGTTGGATGAAGCGTCAAAAGCTCTAACGGGGAATAATTTTGATGAGGACGGCGCCATGGCTCAGGTTGGTACTGCTCGCGAGGAATCAGTGGAGGGATGGCTCAGTCACTCCTTCATAACAGCACCACCACCCAAATCCACTGGCAGAGATGAGTTTGGTGCTAATTGGATCTCGGAACAACTACCTGATATGAACAGTTGGAGAGTGAATGATGTTCTGGCAACACTATCCCTTTTTACCGCTCGGAGCGTGGCAGTAAATTGCCGAGAGTTCCTTCCGTTTGAAACTGTTAAACAATTCATAATCTCAGGCGGAGGTGTTTACAACAAATCTGTGATGCGTCAATTAGAAACTGAATTTTCTTCTGTTTCCATTCTCACTTCTCATGAGCTCGGCTTCGATCCTTTCATGAAGGAAGCGCTGGGCTTTGCCATGTTGGGGGCGGCACATCTGAAGGGAATCCCGGGCAATCTCCCTTCCGTGACGGGTGCCTCAGAGGCTGTTGTACTCGGTAAACTGACTGTTTAGAATCACACCATGAAAGTGAATCCATACGTTTTTCGGCAGTACGATATAAGGGGTGTTGTTGAGGAAGATTTTCCTCCGGAGTTTGTATCAGGACTCGGCAAAGCATTTGGGACGCTTGTCAAACAGTCCGGTGTGCGAGAGATTGCTCTTAGCGGTGATGTCCGGTTAAGTACGCCCCAGCTAAAAAAGCTTTTCAAGGAAGGCGTTTTGGAAACAGGAATTGATATCATTGATATTGGAACGCTACCCACTCCTGCCAATTATTACAGCATGTGGAAGCTGAATGCTGGTGCCGCAGTTCAGATTACTGGGAGCCACAACCCTGCAAATATGAACGGATTCAAAATGTCTCTGAATAAGGGGGCGGTTTACGGAGATCAGATCCAGCAACTGAAAAGCTTCATGGAGCGAGATGATTTCGAGAGTGGAGAAGGGACTGAAGTGAAATACAAGATTCTGGATGAATATATTGAAATGATTAAGAACAAAATCACGTTTGACCGCCAGATGACCCTAGCCATGGATTGTGGTAATGCGGCAGCCTGTCTCGCTGCTCCGACAATTTTCAATGAACTTGATGCCGATCTGACCGAACTGTTTTGTGATGTGGATGGTAACTTTCCAAACCATCACCCGGATCCAACTGTTACTGAGAATCTCGCCAAGTTAATTTCAACGGTTAAAGGTGGTGACTTTGACGCCGGTCTCGCTTATGATGGTGATGCCGACCGTATCGGTTTGGTAGATGAAAATGGAGAGATCATATTTGCCGATCAGATCATGGCTCTTATGTTGCCCGAAATCGTGAATGAAGGAGACGAGATCCTTTTTGATGTTAAGTGCTCACAGGCACTTGAGGAAGAGATCATCCGGCTGGGGGGAAAACCAGTTATCTGGAAGACGGGTCACTCTCTAATCAAACAGAGAATGAAAGAACTCTCCTGTAGGTTCGGTGGTGAGATGAGCGGCCATCTCTTTTTTGCTGATGACTATTTCGGCTATGATGATGCTATTTACGTATCAGCACGGGTTATTCAAATGTTGTCTCGCCAGGATAAAAAACTTTCCGAGCTTGTGGCGGCACTACCTCAGTATCACTCCACACCGGAAATGAGACTCAACTGTTCGGATGATGAGGAAAAATTCAGGATTAACATGGAGGCAACGACTTATTTTGATGAACATTACGATTGTCTGGACATTGATGGTGTCAGGATCAGATTCCCTGACGGTTGGGGGTTGGTCCGGGCATCCAATACTCAGCCGGTAATCGTTTGCCGTTTTGAAGCGAAAAGTGAAGAGAGGATGAAGGAAATCCAAAAGCTTGTTTTGGATAAGATCAGTGAGTTAGGTGATGTGGAGATTCCAGCTGATGGCTGATGATTTTTCCAGCCAAATAGAACGATACCGAAATCTTATTGATGCGGCTCTTTTGGATATTGGTAAAAATGGTGAACCTGCCTATCTATATGAGCCCATCCGTTACATTCTTTCCGGTAAGGGGAAACGTCTTCGTCCTTCGTTAGTATTCATTTCCGCCGAGGCTTTCGGTGCCAGTGAGAGTGAGGCTCTGCCGGCAGCCATGGCTGTTGAGATTCTGCACAACTTCTCTCTTGTTCACGATGATATCATGGACGGTGATGATCTTCGACACGGTAAAGAGACGGTTCACAAACACTGGGATGACTCCGTGGCCATCTTGGCTGGTGACGGCATTTTTTCCCTGGCCTATGATCAGCTCACCCGTCTTGATAGTGCGGCAACAGAATGTTTGAAAGTTTTTTCAAAGGCAACACTGAGGCTGTGCGAAGGCCAGGCACTGGACAAGGATTTTGAATCCCATAAAGCGGTTAGTGTGGATGATTATCTAGAGATGGTCCGGCTCAAGACAGGGACACTTCTCTCCCTCTGTTGCCGGCTCGGCGCCATCGTGGGCAGTGCATCTGCAGATCAGACTGATCGGGCTGGGCGGTTCGGCGAACGGGTGGGGCAGGCATTTCAGATTCAGGATGATATTCTTGAGATCTACTCAAGCTCAGATAATATGGGGAAGAGCCTTGGCTCTGATGTGTTGGTGGGGAAAAAAACATTTCTCACTTGCAGTGCTGAAGAGGAGAATGCTTCTCAGTGGTCTGAATTCAGGACCGGTCTCGGCGGAGGAGATTTAAGCGAAGAGATATTGCCGGCATTGCGTCAATACTTTCGAGATAACGGAATTCAAGAATCAGGGGAGGAAAGAGTGAAACAACTGGTGAATGAGGCACTTTCATTCCTGGAAAATATCCCTAAAAATAAGCGAGAGAAATTTGAGTTGTTTGTGCAGATGGTGATAGAAAGGAAGCATTAGCCATGGACTTCAGGAAGCTTGATCCGGCAGATATGCATTCTCAGATAGTCAACTTTCCTGAGCAGATTGAAGCTGCATTGGCTATTGGAGAAGGTTACGATCCGAAAGGGGATTTTTCAGATATATCTTCAGTTGTGATCGCTGGGATGGGTGGCTCGGGCATAGGCGGAGACCTTATTCGGGCTCTCACGGTGGACAGCGCCAACACACCCATACAAGTGGTCCGTGATTACCGTCTGCCTGCCTGGGTTGATGGCAAAACCTTGGTCATCTGTGTCAGCTACTCCGGAAACACTGAGGAGACCCTATCGTGCCTGAAAGATGCCATTAATCGGGGTGCAAAGGTTGCTGGTATCACCTCCGGAGGGGAAATGGAATCGAGGTTAAATGACGTTGACGGTAATGTCATCAAGATTCCCGGCGGGAATCCACCTAGAGCCTCTCTTGGTTATGTTTCCATTCCTGCCCTTGTGTTCTTGCAAAAGTGTGATTTAACTGACAAATCTATCAACAAAGACCTCCAAGACGCCTCCGACCGTTTTAAACAACTGAGGGATGATTTTTCTGAACCGTCTGACAGTAATCCCACATTTGCTTTGGCAAAAACTGTTTATGACTCAGTACCGATCATCTATGGTGATGCTCGTTACACAGGCGCTGTAGCACTTCGATGGCGCGGACAATTGGAAGAAAACGGAAAAATGGTTGCCTTTCACCACACCTTACCGGAAATGAATCACAATGAAATTGTTGGGTACAAGAATAATCCCGACTTATTGAAACGGATGGGAATTATCTGGTTGATTGATAAAGACCAGCATGAGAGAACTACGCTGCGACAATCACTGACTCGTAAACTGATTGGCGAGACAGTTTGCTATCAGGAAGAAGTCCGGAGCCGAGGAACTTCCCTGGCGGAACGGTTACTCTATCTTGTCCATTTCGGAGACTGGGTCAGTTACTGGTGTGCTGTGCTACATGGGGTTGATCCTACACCTGTGGAAAGGATAGAATCGCTGAAAGCGAAACTTGCAGAAAATGACTAATTTATCAGTTAAGAAGGTTGCATTGAGAATAGTGATCACCTAAATTAATGTGGGTTTGAACCCATTATCAATGATACCGGTAGAAGTAACACGAATCTCTTTTTATCCACCAAGCAAAGGGTACGCCGTGGTATTGCAGGAGATCGGCGGCGGTGAAAGAAAGCTACCGGTCATTGTAGGATCTTTCGAAGCCCAGGCCATTGCTCTTGCCATGGAGAAGGTGGACACGCCCCGGCCCATGACTCACGATCTTCTGACCGCTATTCTGGAAGAGATGGAGGTTGATGTTAAAGCAGTTGTTGTTACCCATCTGTCTGAAGGGACTTTTTTCGCCGGTATCAGGATAGATCTTGATGGAGACGATGAAACTGAAGTTGATTCACGTCCCTCAGATGCCATTGCGGTTGCGTTGAGATTGGGAGCGCCAATTTTCGTTGATGAATCTGTCATGAAGGAAGCAGGCGTGGAAGATGAGGAACAATCTTCCGTCAGTTTTGAAGAGTTAGTCCATAGTCATGATAACAACCGGCGTAAAATCCTCAAAGAGAAATTGCAGGAAGCTGTTGAAGATGAAGAATATGAGCAGGCAGCAAAGATCCGAGATCAGCTAATGGAAATTGAAAAAGGAGCTTCCAGCGTCTGATCAGGATTTAAAAGATTCCAATGTTATTTGAGAAGCCGCTTGTTCAGCGACTTTTTTTGTTGGCCCGGATGCTGAAGCGTAAATTTTTCGATCAATTTTTACCGTTACTTCAAAGATCTTTTCATGTTCGGCACCTTCCGTGTCAGTAACTATAAAGCGGGGTGTTTCCGTACCGTTAGCCTGACAGTGCTCAATTAGCAGACCTTTATAATTGAGTGTCTTCCACGCCTCTCTCCTTTTATTCCAAACCGTGTTGTAAATTAGATTTATACACGGTTCAAATCCGCCATCAAGCCTCATAGCGCCAATGATCGATTCAAAAACATTTGCCAACTGTTTCTCAGACACTTTCGGATGATTCAGGTCTAGAGAGGGGCCCGCTGTTATGTACTTCAAGAGATTCAGGGAGGCCCCCATCTTAGCCAGATATCCTTTTTGTACAAGTGTTGACCGTCGTTGAGTTAGCAATCCTTCTCTTGCCTGAGGGAATTCCCTGATGAGCAGATCCGACACCACCTGATCAAGGATAGCGTCTCCCAAAAACTCCAGCTGCTCGTAATTTCCAGTAACCTCGGAATTTTTTGATTTGTGTGTTAACGCTGTGTTAAGTAGGAAGGAGTTGCGAAAAAAATAGTTGAGTGCATGCTGAAGCTCTATGAGTTGTCCATCCTTGTGAACGAAGCGCCAAATAAGTCGTCTGTAAAACTTTTTGAGCAGGCTTAGTCCTTCCACTGCTTTACAATAAGAACGGCGTTGTGTCCACCAAAACCAAAAGTGTTTGACATAGCCACATTGACCTCTCTCTCCGATGAAACATTGGGTGTATAGTCGAGGTTGCAATCTGGATCGGGCGTTTCATAGTTGATAGTGGGAGCGATCTTATTTTCTAGAATAGTCATGATACAAGCGACGGCCTCGATCCCACCGCTGGCTCCTAAAAGATGCCCGGTCATAGACTTGGTTGAACTGACACTCAAGCTGCCGGCATGTGCCCCAAACAGTTCCCGGATAGCTGCAGTTTCGTTTTTATCATTGTACGGCGTGGACGTGCCATGTGCATTAATATAGTCAATATCTTCAAGATTGAGGTCAGCGTCGGAGATTGCTCTTTCCATGGCACGAACAGCACCTTCGCCGCCGGGGGCGGGAGCAGTGATATGATAGGCGTCGCCGGTGGCGCCGTAGCCGGCTACCTCACCGTAAATAGTAGCGTCCCTGGCTGTGGCATGGTCCGCCGCTTCCAGCACCAGAAGCCCTGCCCCTTCACCCATGATAAAACCGTCCCGTTTCAGATCGAACGGCCGAGACGCTTTCTCCGGTTCATCATTATTGGTTGAGAGAGCTTTCATGTTTGAAAAACCGGCATAGGCAATAGGTGTGATAGCAGCTTCGGAACCTCCGGTAAGAATGACATCAGCGTCTCCGTACTGAATGAGTCTGTAGGCGTCGCCGATTGCGTTCGTGGCACTGGCACATGCTGAAACAACACTATAGTTTGGCCCTTTCATTCCCCATCGAATTGAAATATATCCCGGTGCGATGTCCGGAATGAACATGGGGATAAAGAAAGGGGAAATGGCACGGGGACCACGGTTAATCATTTTCCGGTTCTGGTCTTCCATGGTCTGGAGACCGCCCACGCCTGAACCGAGGATGACACCGAATCGGTCCATGTCATTAATGCCGTTTTCCAGATTGGCATGCTTTAATGCCTCATCTGCAGCGGCCATGGCCAAAACAGCGAATTCGTCAAGGCGGTTCATCTCCTTTTTATCGAGATAGTCCTCGGGCTGGAAATTCTTTACCTCACCGCCAATTTTGACGGCGAAATCCGAGGTATCGAATTTGGTAACAGTGGATATCCCGCTTTTTCCAGCGAGCAGACAGTCCCAGAAATGATGAACACCCACACCGAATGGGGAAACAATTCCCATCCCTGTGACCACGACGCGCCGTGGCACAGTTATCAGTTAGCGTGAGAGTCTATATAGTCTACGGCGGAGCCTACAGTGGTAAGCTTCTCGGCTTCCTCATCAGGAATTTCCATGCCGAACTCTTCCTCGAGCTGCATAATCAACTCAACCGTATCAAGTGAATCGGCGCCAAGATCATCAACGAACGATGCTTCAATATTGATCTTATCCTCATCAACACCGAGCTTGTCCATGATAACTTCCTTCACCTTGTCGAAACTGGACATCTGTTTTCTCCTTTACATGTAGAGACCGCCATTAACGGCAATTGTCTGACCCGTAATGTAAGCTGCTGCATCGGAAGTTAGAAATAGTGCGGTTGCGGCAATCTCTTCCGTTTTCCCAATTCTCCCCAGGGGAATCTGTTTGATCATTTCTTCTCTCATTTTATCGCTCAAATCAGTCGTCATGTCAGTATCAATGTAACCCGGGGCGATGGCGTTAACGGTGATGTTACGTGATGCCAGTTCACGAGCGACGGTTTTTGTGAGGCCGATTATGCCGGCCTTTGCTGCTGAATAGTTGGCCTGCCCCGGATTTCCCATCATACCTGACACTGATGTGATATTAATAATCCTGCCGAAACGGTTTTTCATCATGTGAGGTGTGACTGCCTTAATGCCATTGAAGCATCCTTTGAGGTTCACATCGATCACACTATCCCAGTCTCCTTCTTTCATTCTGAGTAAAAGGTTGTCTTTAACAATGCCTGCATTATTTACAAGCACATCAACGCTTCCAAACTTTTCAGCAGATTTTTTCACAGCTTCTTCAAAGGCGGTCATTTCCGAAACATCCATAGGTGCAGCCAGTGCGGTTCCGTCGTTTTCTTCAATCTCAGAAACTATCTGTTCAAGGTCTTTCGCAGTTCTGCTGGTGCAAGTCACCTTGATGCCACTCTCAGCAAACTTTTTAGCAATAGCACGACCAATTCCGCGGGAAGCACCAGTGATGAATGCCGTTTTAACTTCAGGCAAGGGCCAACTCCTTTATCTGATCAAACCGCTCTATGCCTCTTGTTGAAAGGGTACGATCTATGCGGCGATTTAGTCCCTGAAGGACGCGGCCAGGACCGACTTCAACAAAATCAGTTGCTCCTAAATCCTGGAGGGTTTCTACAGTTTCAATCCACCGGACCGGATTGTCGAGCTGGCGAATCAAATTTTCTTTAATCTTTTCCGGTTCCGAAACAGCCTCAGCGGAAACATTCATCACAATGGGAAACTGTGCACGGCTCAGGCTGATTTCATCAAGTGCCTTTTTCATGGACATTTTCGCGGTCTCCATAAGTGGAGAATGGAAAGCTCCGCTCACGTTCAGTTCAATTGCTTTTGTGGCGCCTGATTTTGTTGCCAGCTTCATGGCATTTTTTACCGCATCAACATTCCCGGAAATTACAATTTGCCCCGGAGAATTGAAATTCGCCGGTACCGCTACTTCCGCTCCCTCAGACGCTTCATCACAGATGCATTCCACAGCGTCAGCATCAAGTCCGATAACGGCAGCCATAGTACCGGAGCGTTCCTGTCCAGCTTGGCTCATGGCGTCACCCCGGAGTTTGACCAGTGTCAGAGCCTCTGAGAAGGTGAAAACATTAGCGGTTGTCAGTGCTGAATATTCGCCGAGACTGTGCCCGGCTGAAAAACTCGGTGTAAGTCCTCCCGCCATCACAAGTTCTGCCAGTACAACGCTGACAACAAAAAGTGCAGGTTGAGTGATTTCGGTCTGCCGAAGAGTTTCTTCTGGTCCCTCGAAAGAGAGTTTAGCTAGATCCATGCCCATAATGTCATTGGCCTCTTCGTATCGTCTCTTTGCTGAAACGGAGGTTTCAACCAAATCTTTTCCCATCCCAACTTTTTGGGAACCCTGGCCCGGAAAGAGGAAAGTCGTATTCATACGCACTTTCCCCATCTCACGAGGGTAGCTCCCCAGGTAAACCCTGCCCCGAACGCCGCTAGGACGACAAGATCTCCTTCTAGCAACCGGCCTTCATTGACGGCCTCACTTAAACTGATGGGGATGGTGCCGGCAGTGGTGTTGGCAACTCGGTCTATGTTGATAAACACTTGTTCTTTACTGAGACCCAGCCGCTCCGCACTGGCATCAATAATTCGTTTATTAGCTTGGTGTGGAATAAAAAGGGTCACATCTTTAGCTGAGAAGTCATTCCTTTCCAAGAGTGCCTGAGCGGCATCAGCCATTCCTCGAACCGCCGACTTATACACCTCTCGGCCGTCTTGCTTAAGATAATGAAGTCGCTGCTCTACCGTTTCGAGGGTTGCGGGCTGGCGGCTGCCTCCGGCCGGCATGTATAGCCGGTTACCACCACTGCCATCCGTGAACATGACCGAATCAACAATCCCGTTTTCATCGTTAGTTGGTTCAAGAAGCACGGCTCCTGCGCCATCGCCGAAAAGAACACATGTAGCTCGATCTTCATAATCCAAAACAGAAGTCATAGTATCGCCACCGATGACCAACACTTTTTTGTGTTTCCCACTTTCAATTAAGCTGGCTCCGATCCCTAAAGAGAAAATGAAGCCTGAACATGCGGCGTTTAGATCAAACGCCCAGGCGTTCGTAGCACCAATAGCATCTTGGACAAGTGCGGCAGTAGAGGGGAAAAACATATCAGGTGTAATGGTACCGACAATAATGACATCAATCTCCTGAGCACTTGTGCTGCTTTTTTGCAGGATCTGTTCCACAGATTTGATTCCCATGTGGGATGTGGCTTCTCCTTCAGCCACAACGCGGCGCTCCAAGATGCCGGTCCTGCTTTGAATCCATTCATCAGAAGTGTCAACAATCTGCTCGAGTTCGGCATTCGTCATGACGCGATCGGGAAGATAATGGGAAACGGTTGAAATGGTAGCTTGCAAAGCTATGTGTATCTTTCAATTAGCGAGACAGTTGATGATATATCATCTCTTATGGATCCAATCAGATCGGTCTCGACACATTTTTTTGCTGCAAATATGGCGTTCTTAATCGCACGGGCTGGAGAACTACCATGACAAATGATAACAACACCGTTTACACCAAGCAAGGGTACACCACCGTACTCTTCGTATTCGAAGTGCTGCATGGCTTTGGAGAAAATGGATTTGAACAGTTTTTTTTCTTTAGCCGAGTTGACTTGATCTTTTAGCCGTTGTGAAACATCCCGATGGACGTGGGCTATCCACCCTTCTGCTAATTTCACGATATTATTGCCCAGAAAACCGTCACAAACTATAACATCAACATTTCCTTCAAAGAGGTATCTGCTTTCAATATTTCCTTTGAATGACGGAAGACATTTTTTCATCAGTTCGTGAGATTCCACATAAACTTCGGTACCCTTTGTTTTCTCAGTACCGATATTCAGTAGTCCTACTGAAGGATTCTCAACTCCTTGAATGTGGGACATATATTTTGATGCCATGGTGGCAAATTGAACGAAGTGAGTCGGTTTGGATTCTGAATTAGCTCCGGCATCGCAAAGAACAAAACCGGTTTTGCCTACAGGTATGAAGACACCCAGCCCCGGTCGCTTAACTCCCTCAATTCTGCCAAGGAGAAGTAGTGAAGCAGCCAAGATAGCCCCTGTGCTTCCTGCACTCACAAAAGCTTTCGCTTTATCTTTTTTTATCAGATTTATTCCGGAAACAATTGAAGAATCTGGCTTTTGTTTCATCACTTGAGAGGGCCGATCCGTCATTTCTACTTGTTGTGAAGTATGATGAATATCGACAGAAGATGATTCATTTGAATCAGTTAAATTTTCTTTGATCTTGGACTCATCGCCTGTAAGAGTAAGATTAATTGAAGGATCAATTGATACGGCTTCCAGAGCACCTTTGATGACTTCTGACGGTGCGTGGTCACCCCCCATGGCATCAACGATTATTCTCATCGTGATTGCTAGCTGGTAGGCGTAGTTACCGGCCTGCCTCTGTAATAGCCACAGTTGGGACATGCCCTATGGGGCATCTTGGGTTGATTACATTGCGGACAGGTTGAGATGGTTGGTGCCTTCGTTTTCCAGTGTGTCCGCCTTTTTCTACCGCGGGCTTTTGACTGTTTTCTTTTTGGAAGTGCCATATTAATTCTCCATGTCAGACAGATTTATTTCTTTCAGAGGAGCCCAACGTTCATCCATCTCCTCCTTTTTGCATTTGCAACTAGAAGTGTTCAGATTTACGCCGCACCCGGCACATAGTCCTTTGCACTCTTTACTACAAATTTCCTTCATAGGCCTTTCGAGAACGATCGAATCTCGTAAAGCAGGTGATATATCAATTTCATTTTGATCAGTAGAGAAAAACATTATGTCAAAATTTGAGGTCTCATTTAACATAGAAGGGTCTTCAGTCACAAGTATTCGGAAAGAACCCTTTATAGTTTTATCGTAAATTTCCAGACATCGGTCACAGGTCTCTTTCAGATCAGCGGTCACTTCACCTCGTACATCCAGAGTAGAGCCACTTCTTTTGATTTTCATTGTTACGGGAAGATTATCTTTTAATAAGGATAAATCGTCAAGTCCCAGTTTACTGATCGATACAGTACGCTGAAACTCTCCTGAAGATTCGTAAAGTTCTCGTCGAGATAATCTCATTACAATAGTCCTCAAATTACCCTTTGAATAAACTGCAAGTCAAGTACTCCTGCCGAAATGAAATGGATCAACTGAATAAGAAAAAAGGGGCATGTCGCCCCTTTTTCAACAGCTTTATTGCCTTAGTAATTAAGTTTCCTCGGACGATTCGCCCTCATTTTCATTGCTATCATCAGCACTTTTGTCTGAATCATCATTTGATTCATCATCATCTGATTCGTCCGTCTCTTCTTCAGCGTCATCCGTTGAAGAATCTGAATCTAAGGACCAGTCATTTTCGTTTTCCAGCTCCAGCTCTTCTTCATCTTTCCTTTCGAGAAGATTTTCCTCATCGGTCTTCATCCTGAAAATTACCACAGCAATCGTCTGAGCCACAACCTTCACACTGAGTCCATATGAGAGTACGGTGCCGACAATTAAGAAAAGCGAGAGAGCAACGAATACTGCGCCGAAGTATTCCATTGGGCCGAGAGCCCCAGATGCATCCGGGAGATAGGAGTGTACATCGTTAAGATTAAACGCTTCTGTGATGGGAGAGATAGGTTCCAAAACCGTGTCAGAGGCCCATGATACCATTCTATGAAGTTTTGAACCCATTAGTGAATCATGCCCGAAAACAATATTGATCAGGCCGTAACCCATGCACATGAAAGAAGAGAAAATGGCCATACCAGCATAAACAAGTGTATAGATTAAGGGGAGATAGAGAAGTGTTCTCCACGGCTGCGACCAGGTTATGGAGTAATTCTGGAAGACGGCGCCCATTGTATCTTCTTCCATAGTGCCCACAACGGCATGGGTGAAAAAGATCGATACAACCAGAACAACTGTTGTGTAAGCCACAAAAACAGAGCCGAAGAACCAGAGTAGGTAGGGTATGCCAAAGAAAAGATCACCGAGAAACGGAATTTTTCCGAAGAGAGCAAAGACAGCAGCCATAACAACGAAAAAGAGCGCAATAACAGCAATGGAGAGATGAGTAAAAACAGGTGCATGCCAGTGTTTCTTGACAAACTTCCATGCGTCGCCGGAGGAGTAAAACTCGTCTCCTTTGAGCTGCTTGTAAGTCACTCGGGCTACAGCAGTAGCACCCAGTAGAATAGCAACAAACCAGGCGAGGCACCCCAACAGCCAGATAACCAAGGCTACCACACCGGAATCATTTCCCAAGAGACATGGATAGAGGCCGTACTCAGCCCATACCTCTCCCATGGACCAGCCGTCTACAAGAAAAGAGAGATGAGTGAGAACAAAGTAGGCAACATATCCCACAAGATTTGCCTGAAGAAGAATCCAAATTTTCTTTCCTCCCAGCGCAAGTCGTGGTGCCCGAAAGATATCCCTGACATCAAAGTGAAGTTTCATAGGTTGCATTTTATTATCCCTTAACTAATTTAATTGAACTACTGATCCACTCGGACTTTGTCTACCCAAGAAACGAGACCGGTCCTTGCATTGATTTCAGATGATGCTTTCTTTGCCTCAATCCGTGAATTAAAGGCACCAACCCGAACCCTGTACCACAATTCATCTGTTTTTTCAAAATGTGTTTTCTGAATATAGGCATCGTAGCCCAATTTTCTGAGACCGTCCATTTTTACTTCAGCTTCTCTTAAGGTTGATTCGGAATAGATCTGTATGGTAAATCTTCCTTCGACAGAAGCTAACGCGTCTACTTTTGGTGCCGTTTTCTTTACCGGTTTAGCTTCATTTTTTACAGTAGAAGTCGGTGGGGGAGGCGTTATTTTTTCCGCGGGTGGTTCCGGCGTTGGAACTTCTTCGGCTGTCACCGTTTCTTCAACTTCTTCTGTTTCAGCAAGGCGGGAGTCTACCGAGATCTCAGCCATGGCGCTAGAGGAGATCTTGAAATGATATTCATTGGTAACCACAGCCTCGCCAGTGTCATTGAAAACGATAAATTCAAATTTGTAGTCACCGGGGACATCTGGCTTAAAGGCCATTTCGCGCCCTTCTTGGCGGATGTAGAGATCACTGTAAGTGAGCAGACTTTCATCTGGGAAAGAGAGGATATCCCAACCGTAAGACGGATTTTCCACACCCAAAGGCTTTTCAATTTGAATGGTGTAATAGTTGCCAACCGTCCCCTGGTGTGAGCTGTAGCTCTCACACGCTGTTAATGTTAATAAAAGAACAGATAGAAAAGGAATATATAGTTTCGAGGATGGCATATGTACTGAATGGGCGTTTAGCCGATGGGAATTTCGAGGGAAGGAAAGAAAAATGCAATTTCTTTTACAGCATTCTCATCGGAGTCAGATCCGTGAACAGCATTGTTCTGAACGTTCTCAGCGAAATCTCTTCGAATTGTTCCTTCATCAGCTTCATCAGGATTTGTGGCGCCTATTAATTCTCTAAAAGATGTAACAGCATCCTCTTTTTTGAGTGCAATGGGTACACACGGTTTTGAAGTCATGAATTCCACAAGGTCGTTGAAGAAAGGCCGCTCTGAATGAACGGCATAGAAAGCTTCAGCTCTTTCCCTGGTAAGCATTATTTGTTGCATGGCGAGGATTTGAAAACCGCTGTCAAGAATTCGATCAATGATTTTCCCTGTATTGTTTTTACTGACTGAGTCTGGTTTTATAATCGCTAAAGTATGATTTCCCAAGTTTAATTCCCCA
>Ga0207986_1000037_pt1 | contig 61014 bp, 58 predicted proteins | sample ETNtaG_26_FD_185764 | JGI IMG/M metagenome (GOLD analysis project Ga0207986, IMG submission 185764) | Marine microbial and viral communities from oxygen minimum zone, Eastern Pacific Ocean - ETNP201302SV89 (SPAdes) (version 2) | ecosystem: Environmental > Aquatic > Marine > Oceanic ... | reverse complement strand
CAGTTCTATATTTTCCTGCTTGCCAGCCGGCGGTAAAGCACGGGTGTGGCCGTCAAAAACCAGAATCCGCCCCCGGGCCCGCAGTTCGAAATCACCACAAGTGGCCGTCAGGGTTGAACTCAGGTACTGGGCATGGGTCATCTGGCAGGCAACAAAATAATTGCGTATCAGGTCATACAGGCGCTGCTGATCAGCCTCCAGCGAAAGATTGCTCCCACGTTGGCGCACATCAGTCGGTCGAATCGCTTCGTGAGCCTCCTGCGCCCCAGCTTTACTGGCATAAACATTCGCCGAAGCAGGCAAATATTTCTCGCCGAATTGGTCATGGATGTGCTGCCGACAACTTGATAACGCATCAGCGCTCAAGTTGGTGGAATCGGTACGCATGTAGGTGATTAAGCCAGCTTCGTACAATCGCTGGGCCAGCATCATGGTCTTCTTTACAGAAAAACCCAGTCGGGTGCTCGCCGCCTGCTGCAAAGTAGAAGTGATCAGCGGCGGGTTGGGCCGTGACTGAGTCGGCCTGTCTGTGCGATCTGATACCTGGTATGGGTTCTGGGCTAAATCCGCCAGTGCGGCCTGGGTCTGGGTTTGGTTCTGAGGGCGGAAATTCTCGCCACCCTGCTTAACTACCTGCAGGCGAAGCGATCCTTCGGCACATTCAGTATCGGCAAATACTTCCCAGTACTCTTCCGGTACAAAGGCGCGAATTTCGCGCTCACGCTCAACCAACAAACTGACTGTAACTGACTGCACCCGGCCAGCAGACAGCCCGCGGGCGATTTTCGCCCAAAGCAGCGGCGAAAGCATAAATCCAACTACGCGATCAAGGAAACGGCGGGTCTGCTGTGCCTCGACTTTGTGATCGTCGAGCGTGCCTGGATGCTCAAAGGCCTCATGAATTGCCTGGCGTGTAATTTCATTAAAAACTACCCGTCGATAACGCTGTGGATCACCGCCAATCACTTCTTTGAGATGCCAGGCGATCGCTTCGCCCTCGCGATCCAAATCAGTGGCAAGATAGATTGAATCGGCAACAACTGCGAGTTTTTGCAACTCAGAGACCACCTTGATCTTATCGGGCAGAATCTGATAGTTCGCTTCCCAGTTATTCTGCGGGTCTACCCCCATACTCTTGACCAGATTACTATAGGTCTTTTTCTTGCGGTAACGCGACTTGACAGCCGGTGACATTTTTCTGGTTTTCGCCGCTTGGCGCGCGCGCTCTTTGGGGTCTGCCTTTTTTTTCGAACCACTGACTGGCAAATCACGAACGTGGCCAACGCTTGATCTGACCACGTATTCGCGGCCTAAGTACTTATTGATGGTTTTCGCCTTGGCCGGCGACTCGACAATGACTAAAGACCTGCCCATAAATATCAAACTCGTTTACTGAAACCGTGAATTCCCGTTTAGTCGACTCACCACTCGGACCTGTCGCAACTATCAGATCATGGCATATCGGCTCTCAACTCCGAATTACCGAACCAGGATTAGGCCCACCCATGGCAGCCTTTCAGCGATCACTGAGTCAGTGCTCGCTGATGGTTTTTCGAAGCCAAACTCAACGCAAACGCAAATACCCGCCTGCACAACTGCGTACCAGGCCTGCCAACTCCATCCTTATCAGCATGGCGCAAACTTCGCTGATCGTCAAACCTGACCGCTGGGCAACCTGGTTGACACTGGTGGGAGCAAAGTCCACAACGTCAAGGGCCAGGGTGCACCAGAATGGCTGTTTTCCTGCAGGTTTCACGATTTCTTGCACCTCTTTCGACAGTGACAGATGCTCAACAATCTGCCGCGCCGACTCCACCAATTGGGCGCCGTCACGGATCAACTGGTGAGGCCCACGGGAGAGCGGTGAATTGATCGAGCCAGGAACCGCAAACACCTCACGACCCTGATCAGCAGCAAAACCGGCAGTAATCAGGCTACCGCTTCCTGGCGCCGCTTCAACGATCAACGTACCCAGGCTCAGCCCACTAATAAGTCGGTTGCGCTGGGGAAAATGGTGTCGCCGGACGCCGGTGCCAAGTACAAATTCTGAAACTACCAGGCCACCTTCCGAGATCTGATGGGCAAGGTTACGGTGACATCGAGGGTAAACGATATCCAGACCCGTGGCACACGCGGCAATCGTTGGGCCGCGAACCTTTAGAGCGCCGCGGTGGGCAGCGCTATCAATCCCAAGTGCAAGTCCGCTCGCAACTACAACCCCAATCGTTGCAAGCTCACTGGCAAAATCATGGGCGGTTTCAACCCCCGTCGGGGTCGGATTACGACTGCCGACAATCGCGAGGGCCGGACCTTGCAATAAGGATTCATCGCCCGTGCAATAGAGCACCACGGGCGGGCAAGAGATTTCGCGCAACAACGCAGGAAATTTCGGATCAGTCAGGCCGATCACCGAATGTCCTGGGCTGGCAAGCCATTTTGCGTCCTGCGCCACCAACCGCTCGCTACTGCGGCCGCCAAGTGTCAACCTTGACCCAGAACGCGACCAGTTCTGCCTGGGCAAAACCGATAAGTCAGCGCTGAGCGCTTCGAGGGGGTCGGGAAAATGCTGGAGCACAACCCGCTTGATACTTTCGGGGAGAGTTGCGCGTCCAATACGCAGCCAGGCTAAATTTCTTTCGTCCATAATTGGCCCTCCTTGGCCTTGTAATCAGCAACAGCGAAAACCAGTCCGCTTATGCTTGCCGGGTGCTTCCATGCCCCGGCGAAAATGTCAGATACCGGGGTTCACTACCCTATCGCTGAGCTGGATCGCGCGCTCAACGTCGCGGACCAGTGCGTAACTCACTCGATCAAAAACCCGAAAGACCAGCAATTCACCGGAACGTCCCTCGGGCAGAGCAATCAATTCTGCCTCGCCGCTGGCCAGGCGTCGCTTACCCGGCAAGCGTTCGGCGCAACCCAGCAGCCGTGCGTGCACCGTGCTCATGGCAACCGTGGGCAAGGTGCAGCGATCAGCACTAACCGCTGGCCGAACAATATCTCGGGTCAGCAGTAAAGTCCTATCCGGGTGCACCACCATGAGAATATCTCCGGGAGTCAACCCGTCCTGACTCCCGGCAGATACCACGACAACCGAAAATAGCCCTGCTCCGCTGATCGCACCAAAAGTGCTGACGACATGTGCGTCCACGGCAACCCGCGGTACCTTTGGGTAAAGATACGGCAAACCAATCACTTCCTGTCTGGGAATCAATCGATCACCAGGGCTCACCTCTTCAACACTGCTGACAATGGTCAATCGGGCGACATTACCAGGCTCATCCAACCGAGCTGTACCCAGATATTGAGCCGTCACCCCCAATTCCTCCCCGCTGACTGGATGCGTCAATGCGCGGTCCGGGCGAAAAATCGTGTACAACTCCGTTGCTGATGTCGGCAGATTCTGAGCATAAAAACCACTGAACTGGCCCAACAAAACGTCGCCATCTAGACCACTAATGACACGACCGGCAACCGCGGGGTCTACCTCATCCATCAGTAACGGGTAGCTAAGAAACGGTGTAATCGCATCCGGAGGAATTACGGCTGGTACTCGCGCTGGTGCCTCGGTGCGTATTGCCGGACTGCGCTTCTCAACAGCCAGCACTTTGAACTGCACCGCAGCATCTTCATCTTGCGGTGAAATAACAAGGGTTTCGCCGGGCACTAGTTCACCGCGTTCGATCAATTGCGGATTTCGCGCCAGTAGTTCAGGCCACCGCAATGGATCCCCCCACAACCGCGCAGCGATGCTCCAAAGAGTATCACCGTTCTCGACTGTATAGAGTGGCGGCAAAAGGCGCTCTGCCTGGACCGGAGCGCATACTGACCCGAGCACAAGCATGCAAAACACAAACCATTGCACAAAGAGCCGCCCTGCAGGGCGCTGTTTCAAAGCGCTCAGCATACCTTTTCGCCAGATAATTCCGTTAGAATCCGCAGTCATTGCATTCATTCCTCGCCGCATCTATTGTAGTGTAGACAAAAGTTGCCGTGCGAGCCAAGCGAACCAGTTCACAAACCCGGGGCTTGCACTGAAACCATGGCGTTGCTCAATATTCTGGTGTACCCCGACCCCCGACTGCGAAAACAGGCTAGGCCTGTTGAGACCGTAGATCAATCGGTCAGACAACTTGTGAAGGATATGGCTCAAACCATGTACGCCGCACCAGGCATTGGGTTGGCAGCTACCCAGGTGAACGTCACAAAACGTGTCGTGGTGATTGATATTTCAGAGACCCACGACCAACTACAGGTCTTTATCAACCCGGTCATTTCCAGTTCTGGCGAAACCATTGAATCCGAGGAGGGCTGCTTGTCGGTTCCCGGAATCATCGAGCCTGTAGCACGCTTCTCACAGACCAACGTCACAGCGCTGGATAGCGACGGAATGCCCATCGAGTTGCATACCGAGGGACTACTGGCAATCTGTATCCAACACGAAGTCGATCACCTGGATGGCAAGGTATTCGTAGACTATTTATCTCAGCTTAAGCGTGACCGTATTCGCAAACGCCTCGTTCGCGAATCCCACTCGGAGCGCCCCACTGGCGGCGACAAAGAGAACGTGCCTGTTATCTGACAACAGTGACCCTACGCGCAGTTTTTGCTGGTACCCCTGATTTCGCAATACCTTCACTGGAGGTCATGCTCGATTCCGATGTGGAGGTATGTGCCGTGTACACCCAACCAGATCGCCCGGCTGGACGCGGCCGCAAACTGCGTGCGTCCCCAGTCAAAGAACTCGCACTGCGTCACGGGCTGACACTGCGCCAGCCAGCCGATCTGGAAACTGAGGCACCGTACCTATCCACACTGGACATCGACCTCATGGTAGTTGTCGCGTACGGTCTGATCCTGCCGCGCGCTGTGCTGACGACACCACGCCTGGGATGCATAAACGTTCACGCTTCACTGTTGCCCCGGTGGCGTGGCGCTGCGCCCATTCAGCGAGCCATTGAAGCCGGGGACACCCGTACTGGCGTAACCCTGATGCAGATGGATGAAGGGCTCGATACCGGGCCTGTCTTAGCGACCGCCGATACATTAATCAATGAATGTGAAAACAGCGGATCTTTGCACAATCGCCTCGCAACGCTGGGTGCACAAGCGCTTCGAGGCCTGTTGGCTCGACTAGATCAAACGCCCGTCATCGGCACACCGCAGGCTGCCACCGGAGCCTGTTACGCACAACAACTTACCCGAGCCGAAACCTGGCTTGACTGGCGGTCACCCGCCGAGGTGCTGGAACGACGCATCCGAGCCTTCAATCCCTGGCCGCTGGCGCGCTCGCGGCTGGGCGACATGGATTACCTGATCCGACGGGCTCGCGCGAAACCGTCCTGTACTAGCGCGGATCCTGGCATGGTTCTCGCCGCCCAAGATGGGTTGATTCAGGTGCAAACCGGCAATGGAGCGCTTGAGTTACTGGAACTGCAGCGTCCAGGCGGTAAAGCGCTGGATACCCGAGCCTTTCTCCATGGTCACCCTATCAAACCCGGCTCGATTTTCACAGCCCGGGGGGCAGATCATGCCCAGCGCTGAAGTTTGTGCCGTCGCCGCTCGTATAGTCCATGATGTTGTCGCCCAGGGTCGCTCTTTGGAGATGGCAGCCAAGAAGCATCTGAGCACCGTCCCGGCGCGCCGCATTAGCGAAATCCGGGAAATCGCCTGGGGTACGCTGCGCTGGTGGCACCGCTACCACGGAGTTTTGTCGCGCCAATTACATCGGCCACTACGTGCCCGGGATCGAATACTCGAATCGCTGTTGGTGTGCGGGCTTTACCAGTACGATCACCTGGACGAACCCGATTACGCGGTGACAGCCAGCACTGTCGACGCCGCAGCACTGCTTGGCGCTCCAAAAGCGACCAGCCTGATAAACGCCGTATTACGCTCTCACTTACGGGCTAAGACCAGTACCGAACCCGCCAGTGATGAAGAACTCTTTGCGACTCCCCGCTGGTTACTGAATGCGATACGCAAAGCCTGGCCCAATCAGTGGAACCAAGTGTTGGAGGCAGCCAACCGTAAACCTCCCATGACATTACGGGTTAACGCTTTGCAGATATCGCGTGATGAATACCTTAAGTGGCTGCGGCAACAAGGATTCAGCGCACAGACCTCAACACTTAGCCCCTGGGGTGTCATTCTGGATAAACCTGTGTCCGTGGCTGAACTTCCTGGCTTTGCAGCCGGCAAGGTGTCAATACAGGATGCTGCGGCGCAAATGACGCCAATATTTTGCCAGCCTGCTCAAGGGGCTCGGGTCCTCGACGCCTGTGCAGCGCCCGGCGGAAAATGCACCCATCTGCTCGAGGTGTATCCGCAGATTAAATCGCTCACCGCGCTTGATCGACCAGGCCGTACAGAAGCGATCAGTGACAACCTGACTCGACTCGGCTTGACAGCGAAACTCATCGCGGGCGACGTCCTACAGCCCGAAACCTGGTGGGATGGTCAATTATTTGACCTAATCGTATTGGACGCACCGTGCAGTGGGACCGGAGTCATGAGGCGACACCCTGATATCCGCCACCATCGGCGAGCTTCTGACATCATCACGTACGCAACAACCCAGGCACAAATGGCAGCGCGGCTGTGGCCTTTGCTCGCTCCGGGTGGGCAATTGCTTTACATTACCTGCTCGGTCCTGCCACAAGAGAATGACGGCCCCTTGCTTGAGTTACACCGTAAACACTCTGGAGAAAAACCCGAAAAACCGACCGTATCAGGCGCCCTGACAACTGAACTGGGAAATCAGTTTCTGCCTGACGAAGAGCATGATGGCCTGTACTTTGCATCGTTATTCAAGGATTAAGGTTACGAACATCGGCAAGACCGTATAATTCGGCCCAGCCCGCAAATCACCTTCTATGTTTTTTCAGCCAAATTCCGGCGCCGCCCGGCCAACCCGCCTGTTGCAAGCATTGCTGCTGGCAATGCTACTCGCCGGTTTTTCGATACCCGCGCACGCCCAATTCGCCGTTAATTCGGGGCAATCGAAACTGGCTGGGGGCTTACTCAGCACCTCGGCACAATTGACCCTAAAGATCACGGGTGATCCTGCTCAAGCGCTGTCCAAAGGTATTGGGCTTACCATAGTGGTACAGACCCGACTTTACCGGGCCAGCCTGGCATCATGGTACTTTAAGGTAGCAAACTGGGAGCAGCGCTTCCGCGTGGAGCACCATGCATTGTCCAACCGTTACACCCTGACCCAGGTCGCGACGGGGACGACCGATGATTTCCCTACTCTGACTGAAACGCTGAGCGCCATAGGTCACTTTGCAACGACAGTTGACTTGCCCGCGGGAACCCATGAGAACGATGACCTGCAGATGCGTCTGCAGGTTTCGCTAGATCGCAAAAGCCTGCCCGGACCTTTGAAACTGGTTGCCCTTATCTTTAAGGATTGGCAACTGCGCAGCAGTTGGGGACGCTGGAAGGTCAAGACCCGGTGAATCGATCCCTGGGGTTTGCGCTCACGCTAGCCCTGTCAATCGTTCTGCTGGTGGCATCTATTCTGCTCAGCCAGAGCGCGAAAAACGATGACCTTTTTGGTGGCCACTACGTGGCGCTCATCGTTTTAAATGTTGTGGGAATTGCCATCCTGGCGATCCTAACCTTCTTCCAGATCCGCAGGCTCGTTATCCAGTTCCGCAATCGGACTCTGGGGTCCCGACTGACGCTTCGCTTTATCGGGACCTTCGTGATCCTCGCTGTTGTGCCGCTCGCGATGGTCTATTATTTTGCAGTCCAGTTTCTGAGCCGAAGCATCGACTCGTGGTTTGACGTCCAGATAGAACAGGCTCTCGACGACGCGCTACTCCTGGGAAGAAGCACACTGGAAGCAACCAAACTCGATGTGATCCAGCAGGCACGTAAAACCGCACGGCTAATCGAAACGACTACCTCGTCGTTTCAACTGTACAACCTGCTTGACAGGCTTCGCGAAGCCGGAGCATTTGAGGAAATGAGTCTACATTCGGCCAGCGGCCGAATTCTGGCATCCAGCAGCAAGATGGCGATATCACTGGTGCCTGATGCGCCGGATAAGCAAGTCCTGAGAAAAGTCCGTCGCGACCAGATATTCGCTGAATTTGAGCCCACCCAGGACCACGGACTGATGCTCCGAGTAGCGATACCCGTGCCTGGTCTTGGAGTTAGTACGCCGGCAAGAGTGTTACAGGTACTGCATCAATTGCCGCTGCGTTATTCGCGCCTAGGAGAGAGCGTAGAGTCGGCTTCGACAGAGTATGAAAAACTGAAATACCTGCGTGGCCCACTGACCGTCAGCTTCGTATTAACGCTGACACTGATTACCGTCATGACATTGCTGATCGCACTATGGGCGTCGATAGTTCTTGTCCAAAGACTGGTCGCGCCGCTTCGCGACCTGGCCGAAGGCACCCAGGCGGTTGCCCGAGGCGATTACAATAAACAATTGCCGGTCCACAGCGGAGACGAACTCGGCGTGCTCGTTGACTCCTTTAACCGGATGACCCACGAAATCGGCAACGCCCAGCAAGTCGCCCTGGAAAGCCAGCAAAGAGCTGAAGCGGAGCATGCCTACCTCAATACCGTACTGACACATCTTTCGGCTGGAGTGCTCTCGTTTGATGGGCAACAACACCTACGCACCTATAACGCGGCAGCAGAGCGGATTCTTGAAGCGAACCTGGAGAACTTCATCGGTACCGGAATCAACCCATTGCGCGATGCCCTGCCCGGGGCGGCTACTCTGTTGGGTACGGTAGAAAATGGCATGAGACAGCAGACCAAGGAATGGCAGCGTGAAATCAGTGTCACTGGTGCCAACGGCCGGCATATTCTGATCTGCAGCGGTACTCGACTGGATACCGAAAGCGTCGACCCAGGCTATGTGGTGGTTTTCGAAGATGCAACCGAATTACTCAAGGCGCAGCGGGACGCCGCCTGGGGTGAAGTGGCGCGCCGGCTCGCCCATGAGATCAAGAATCCCCTGACTCCAATACAGCTCTCAGCTGAACGTATCCGCAACAAATACCTGTCGGTCGTCGATCCTGAACAGCGCGAAACACTGGATCGATCAACTAGAACCATCGTGCAGCAGGTCGAAGCGATGAAAACCATGGTCAATGCCTTTGCCGAGTACGCTCAGCCGGCGCCGTTGCAATTGCTCCTGATCGATATCAACCAGTTAGTCACCGACACCGTCGAGCTTTTTCGGTCCGGAGCAACACCCATCAAACTACTGACCGATCTGGACACCACGCTGGGACAGACACGGGCTGACCCCAACGCCTTGCGCCAGGTTCTGAACAATCTCGTTATCAACGCACAAGATGCCCTTGAGAGTGATTCAGGTGAAGTCATAATCAGTACTCGCTTGAACGAAAGCACTCAAGGCATCAGCCTCACGGTCCATGATAATGGCCCGGGGTTCGACCCGCAGACCATTGACCGAATCTTTGAGCCGTATGTGACCTCAAAGGAAAAAGGCAGCGGACTGGGACTGGCGATCTGTCGTCGGATTGTCGAAGAGCACGGTGGCAATATCCGCGCGACCAATCTGCCCAACGGCGGGGCTACCGTTATAATTTCGCTCCCGCCGCGCCAGTAATGCCCAGGGCCCTCAAACGCACAATAACCCTATGAGCCCATTTACTGTTCTTGTCGTCGATGATGAGCCGGATATACGGCAAGTAGTCAGCGATATCCTGAGTGACGAAGGGTACACCGTAACAACCGCCCAGGATGCAGCAACGGCCCGCGTCTGCTATGTCGAGGATCGCCCTGACCTGGTGCTGCTGGATATCTGGATGCCGGACACCGACGGCATCGCCCTGCTTCGCGAATGGCGCAAGAATTCGGACGTACTACAAACTCCAGTCATCATGATCTCTGGCCACGGCACGGTAGAAACTGCGGTCGAAGCCATTCGCGTCGGTGCCTATGATTTTTTGGAGAAACCGCTGTCCACTGCCAAGCTACTGGTTACCGTAGCCCGAGCACTTGAAAACGTGCGGCTGCAAACTGAAAATCTGCAATTGAGAACACGCCTCGAACCTGCCGCCGGTTTAATCGGCCACAGTGAATCTCTAGCTGAACTAAAGCAACTGATCAGCCGGGTGGGAACCACCGACCAGCCAGTTATGATTCGCGGGGAAGCAGGCTCAGGCAAAGGTGTTGCGGCCCGTGCGTTGCATCAGGCCAGCAGACTTTCCAGCGGACCATTTATCGAAGTGAATCTTGGCGCGCTGCCCGCTGAAAGCATCGGCGCTATCCTGTTCGGAACAGAAAGCGAAGGTGTCACTCGTCCTGGACAACTGGAGCAGGCCAACGGCGGCACGTTGGTGCTTGACGAGATCGGTGATCTAAATCTCGATGCCCAGGCCAAACTGCTCAACGCCCTTGAAGGTGGCCGTTTCTTTCGCTTGGGCGGCACAACACCACTTGACTTGAATACCCGCCTCGTGGCCACTTCGAACCAAGCTCTGGAACAAAAAATGGCCGACAAATTGCTACGGGAAGACCTTTTCTATCGTATCAATACGGTTTCGATACAGGTTCCACCCCTGCGTGCACATCGAGAGGATATTCCGGATCTGATCAATCACTACGTTCAGCAAATTACTGAGAACCAACGCCTACCCTTTCGTCGATTTTCCATCTCGTCGATCAATTACCTCCGTAACCGTCCATGGCCGGGAAATGTGCGTGAGTTGATCAACTTTGTTCACCGTATGCTGCTGACAACAACCTCAGAGGAGATTGAGGCCGAAGAGACTCGTGAGGTCATGAGTCAAAGCGCGACTCCGCTTGACGAAGTCGAGGAAAAAAATGCCTGGCGGGATTTCGGTCGGCCGCTTAGATCTGCGCGAGAAGGTTTTGAGCGTGACTACCTAGAATTCCATCTGCACCAAACCGGTGGAAATATCAGTGAACTGGCGCGGCGGGCCGAACTCGAGCGCACGCATCTGTACCGCAAACTTAAAGGCCTGGGCATCAACCCCAAGGCTGAAAAGTATCGCCAATGAAACTCGTTAACCGCAGGGAACCCTACCCGTGAAAATAATCATTCTGGGCGCAGGACAAGTTGGCACCTCCATGGCGGAGATTCTCTCCCGCGAAGACAACGATGTGACTCTGGTCGATATCGACAATGAAAAACTCGACGGACTTCAGGATCGACTCGATATTCGTACCCTGCACGGGGCTGCCTCTCATCCAAGCATACTGGAACAAGCCGGCGGACGAGACGCTGATCTGGTGCTCGCGGTAACCGGCCAGGACGAAGTCAATATGGCGGCCTGCCAGATTGCTCATTCACTGTTTAATACGCCTAAAAAGATCGCGCGAATCCGGTCAGCAGAATACCTCTCCCATCCAGGCATCTTCACCGATGAAGCGATTCCGATTGACGTCATTATCAGCCCCGAGCATATCGTTACCCAGCATATTCTGCATCTGATTGAGTATCCAGGTGCATTGCAGGTGGTTAATTTTGCTAGTGATCGAATTCAGCTGGTGGGAGTTCGGGCTGACAGGGAAAGCCCTCTGATCGGCCGCGAACTTAAAGCTCTACGCGAAGACCTGCCCAACGTGGACACCCGCGTTGCTGCAATCTACCGTCAGGATCGGGCGATCCCCCCTGAAGGTAACACTGTTATCGAGCCGGGTGACGAGGTATTTTTTCTGGCTGCCCGCGAAAATATCCAGTCTGTCATGAGCGAGCTTTGCGCGGTAGAAAAGCCCGGCCGCCGCGTTATGCTCACCGGTGCAGGCTATATCGGGGTGCGCCTTGCGCAAACCCTCGAAAAGTCCCACTACCACGTCAAACTGGTTGAGCACAATGCAGTCCGGGCAAAACAGGTTTCCGGGCAACTCGACCGTACCGTTGTCCTGCACGGTGACGCTGCAGATGAAGAACTAATGCATCAGGAGAATATCGACAGTATCGATATATTCTGTTCGCTGACTAACGATGACGAGGCCAACATTCTCTCTGCCATGCTTGCTAAACGACTCGGAGCGAAACGTACCATGGCTCTGGTAAACCGCTCTGCTTATGTTGATCTGATGGAAAACACACTGGTCGACATCGCCATATCACCACGCCTTGCGACGGTTGGCTCACTGCTCACCCATGTCAGGCGCGGCGACATGGTCGCGGTTCATTCTTTGCGACGCGGTGCTGCCGAGGCCATTGAGGCCATTGCCCATGGAGACAAAACCAATTCCCGAGTCGTTGGTCGCTCGATTGAAGACATCTCGCTGCCTCTAGGCATCATGCTGGGCGCTATTCTCCGGGGAAAGGATGTCGTCATCGCCCATCACGACACGGTGATTGAATCGGAAGACCACGTCATTCTTTTTGTAGTCGACAAACGTCACATCCGTGAAGTCGAACAACTGTTTCAGGTAGCGGTAACCTTCATTTAAGGGGGGCCTACAGCCATGCTATCCACCGCTGTGCTGAAGATTCTGGGCGTGTTGCTGGTCATGTTCAGCACGACACTACTGCCGCCGCTGATGATCGCACTGATTGGCGGCGATGGTGGAGCGCTTGCGTTCTTTATCGCCTGGCTAGTCACCATTGTGGCAGGGTTAGCCTTGTGGCTGCCACTACGCGCAAAAAAAAGTGAGCTTAGAGTACGAGACGGCTTCCTGGTCGTGGTGCTGTTCTGGACCGTATTAGCTCTGTTCGGCGCATTGCCGCTACTGCTTTCCCCCGATCCGCAGTTGAGTATCACGGACGCATTATTCGAATCGATGTCGGGCCTGACAACTACTGGCGCCACTGTCCTCACCGGCATAGATCAACTGCCAGCTTCCATCCTGTATTACCGCCAGCAACTGCAGTGGCTCGGCGGCATGGGTATCATCGTACTGGCAGTCGCTGTAATGCCAATGCTCGGAGTCGGCGGCATGCAACTTTACCGTGCCGAAACTCCGGGGCCAATGAAAGACACCAAGCTGACGCCACGGATCACCGAAACTGCTAAGGCGCTGTGGTATATCTACTTGGGGCTCACAGTCAGTTGCGCCCTGGCCTACTGGCTGAGCGGCATGAGTGTTTTCGATGCAGTTGGCCATGCTTTTTCCACCGTGGCGATCGGCGGCTTCTCGACCCATGACCTGAGCATGGGCTTCTTTGATAGCCCGGCAATCTCGATTATTGCAAGTTGTTTCATGCTGGTATCAGCTATTAATTTCGCACTGCACTTTACCGTAGTTCGCTCACGCTCACCGCTAGCCTACCTGCAGGATTCAGAAGTGCGAGCATATATTGGTTTTTTTTCGGTCATTATCCTTCTTACTGTCACCATGCTCCTTTACTGGCGCGTCTACCCGGGTATCAGCGATACCTTGTGGCATGGCATTTTCCAGGTGATCTCCATTGGCACGACCACTGGCTTCACTACCACCGGTTTTCACTGGTGGCCGTCGTTCCTGCCGGTCATGCTAATCATGATGAGCGCCGTCGGTGGATGTGCCGGCTCCACCGCCGGCGGCATGAAAATGATTCGACTGGTTCTACTGTACAAACAGGGTAGGCGTGAGATCAATCAACTGATACACCCCAGTGCATTCATCACCATCAAGCTGGGAAATAAGCCGGTGCCCGATCACGTGGTTAACGCGGTCTGGGGGTTTTTTGCCCTGTACATTCTCAGCTACGTGGGTCTGTCAATCGCCATGACGGCAACTGGTGTCGATCTGGTCACCGCCTTTTCAGCGATAACCGCCTGCCTGAATAATCTCGGGCCGGGGCTGGGTTCGGTTGCGGACAATTACGCCGGGGTGACAACGGTGGGTAAATGGGTACTGTGCACCGCAATGCTGATGGGACGTCTGGAAATCTTTACCCTGCTGGTATTACTGACCCCTGCCTTCTGGCGCAGTTAAGTTAAGGCGCCCATGGCTGAGACGCCATCAATGTGCGCCCAGAACCTCGTCTATTGCCTGACCTACCTGGGCGATGGTGATCCGGGCAATACAGCTACGTGGACAATAAGAACGCCGGTAACAGCGGTGACAATCAGTGTCAGCGCGAACAACCACCGAAGCTTCACTCCGCGGGGCTACTCGGGATTCATCGGTGGGACCAAAGAGCGCGACCAGAGGGCGATTGTAGGCTGATGCTACGTGCATTGGCAGGCTATCCCCGGTAACCACCAACTGGGCAATACTCACCAACGCGAAATACTCAGGCAGCGATAGGCAGCCAGCAAAACTGGCGGCACGCGTCGGCGCCAATCTTGTCATCGCCTCACTGATAAGTGCCTGCTCTGAAGCGGTGCCAGTGAAGATCACAAAAAAATCTTCGGGAAGTTTTTTAACCAGATCGACAAATTCCGACAATGGCCAATTCTTGGTCGGCCAGCGAGTGAGCGGACAAAAGACTGCAATGCGCCGACCACGAACGCCAAGACGCTCCAAGCGTTCATCAATCGCCTGATTATCCATTGCCAAAGCGTGCAGCACTGGGTTGTGCTGGCGAGGCTCAATGCCGCAAAGACGTAACACCCCGTCCATTTCGGCTATCGCATGTAACTGGGGTCGATGGAACCGCTGGGCAAACCACCAGCGGCCTTTAACATAGCGCCGGCGAGCACGAGCTGCCCATAGAAAAATAACCGTTTTCCAACTCCCCTGCAGATCCAGGGCGATGTCGTAATTGTGTTCGCGGACCGCACCAAAGGTGTTTAGGAAATGCTTCGCGGTCCACAATGGTCGTCGCCACCAATCAAACTTTACCCGGTAGCGGTCAAAGGTCAGTAAACGATCAACATCTGGATTACCACGGAAAACATCTGCGGCCGTAGTCGACGTCAGCACTGTAATTGAAGCTTCTGGGTATGCCAGGCGAACCGAGTGGAGCGGCGCAGTAGCGTGAACCACATCGCCAAGCGATGTCTGCTTAATCAGCAGGATATTCATTTAGGCGACCTACCACGAGCAACGCTAGATCGCTGGCAGTAGATAAACGCGGCATCAATCATAAGGAGAGCTTTCACCGCTGGGCCGGGTCCGGAACCAGCGCAGGGTCCACAAATACTGTTCAGGTGCCTGGCGGATACCAGCCTCAAATGCCGCATTCACCACGGTGGCATCGGTTAACGCATCACCCTTGGGGAAATCCGCCAGTGGCGAACCTAGTGTGACATGATACTGGCCACTATCGTCGAGTCGGCAGAATACCGGGATGACTTTGGCGTCTGTCATTTTTGCCATTCGACCAACCACTGGTAGCGTAGCTGTCGCGATGCCAAAAAATGGCGCGAATACCGACTGTTGACTGCCCAGATCTTCATCAGGCATAAAGTAACCCACCCAGCCCGCACGAATAGCCTTAACCAAGGGCCTTAGTCCCTGATCGCGCATAAAGATTCGCGCGCCAAAACGGGAGCGGCCATGCCAGAGCCGCCAATGCAACAACGGATTGGACGGTGCCTTCATCATTGATGCTCCCGCGGCGACTTTAGCCAGCACCGCACCGGCCATATCGATACCAACTACGTGCGGGATGATCAACAGGACTTTTTCACCGGCCTGATGCAATGCGTGTAACTCGGCCTCGCCAGATAACGTACACAGACGATCCAGCCGGCGCCGGGGCGCCCACCACACCAGGCCAAGATCAAGGATGGCCTGTCCATAGCGAGTCAGATGCTCACGCAACACGGCCTCACGAGCTGCCTCATCCCAATCAGGGAAACACCACTGAAGGTTGATACGTGCAATTCGCGTACGTTTGTGATTGCGATGAAAAAATGCTTTACCGATCTGACGGCCAAGCGCCAATACCAACGGCCGCGGCAACAGCAGACACAAACCGATGGTGCCGGCCAACAGCCAGGTACCCCAGTACCGGGGTCCAAGAAAGGATAGCCGGAAACGTGGCGATTCTGGGTGGTAGTCTTTCAACTTGCCCTGGGTGACTGGAGCTGACACGGATAGAGCCAGCATCTACATCAATGCCTCCGGTTTCAGAGTCGACCCTTCCTCCCGGCAATTCTCAGCCTGAGTGCATTCAATTTGATAAAACCATCGGCATCACCCTGGTGATACGCTCCCTGATCATCCTCAAAGGTGACTACGCTCTCATCAAACAGCGAATCCGTATCCGAGCGCCGGCCACAGACCGTTACGCTGCCCTTGTACAGTTCGAGCCGCACCACACCGTTAACCCGTACCTGGGATTCATCGATCATTCGCTGCAACATTTTTCTTTCCGGGGCAAACCAATAACCATTGTAGATAAGCGTTGCATAGCGCGGCATAAGTTCGTCCTTCAGGTGGGCGACCTCCCGATCCAGCGTAATGGATTCGATCGCCCGATGCGCCTTGAGTAATATGGTTCCCCCGGGGGTTTCGTAACAGCCCCGATTCTTCATGCCCACGTATCGGTTCTCAACGATGTCTGCGCGCCCGATACCATGCCGAGCGCCCAACTGGTTAAGCGCCATCACCATCTGACCGGGACTGAGAGCTTCACCACCGATCGCTACCGGGTCTCCGGCTGCGAAGGTTAACTCAACTGTCTCAGGCTCATCCGGCGCCTCATGTGGTGACACAGTCCAACGCCACACGGATTCATCGGGTGCAGTCCAGGGATCCTCAAGCTCGCCACCCTCGTACGAAATATGCAGCATATTGGCGTCCATGGAATAATCAGCGCCGCCATCCTTGCGCGTTTCGATCGGGATAGCATGTTCGCGGGCGTACGCAACCAACCGTTCGCGAGAGTTCAGATCCCATTCCCGCCACGGTGCGATCACTCGAATCTCCGGATTAAGTGCGTAAGCACTTAACTCGAAACGTACCTGGTCGTTACCCTTTCCGGTCGCGCCATGGGCGATGGCGTCGGCTCCGGTTTCCGAGGCAATTCGAACCAGGTGGCGGGCAATCAGCGGGCGGGCAATTGCAGTTCCCAGCAGGTACTCCCCTTCGTACAGGGTATTGGCGCGGAACATTGGAAAGATATAGTCGCGGGCAAATTCCTCGCGCAAATCCTCAATGAAGATTTCCTTAACACCCAGACTCCTGGCCTTCTCCCGAGCGGGCTCCAATTCCTCGCCCTGGCCGATGTCGGCAGTGAAGGTCACGACCTCACAATGATACTGATCCTGCAACCATTTAAGGATAATTGAAGTATCCAGTCCACCAGAATAGGCAAGCACTGCCTTGTTAATTTTTTCCACGATGTGATCCGTCTGCTGAGCGGGGCAAGTCACCGACTACGCGGTGAAATGCCCCCCATTATATCAGCGGCTAAACAGGCCTCGGTTGCAGAATCTATCGCCGAACCCTAGAATCTGTCGTTTGAGCGCCCTTTAAGTGGGCGTTTTATTTTTTGTGACACGCCACCTTCGGCAAATCGACAACATGACGCGACATTTCCTGACCTTACGCGATCTGTCTCCCGCAGAACTGGGGGATATTATTCGCCGGGCGATTACCTTGAAACGTGCTCAAGGAGGCGGACAACGGCTGACCCTGCTTGATTCTCGCACCATGGTGTTGATTTTTGAAAAATCATCGACCCGCACCCGGATCTCATTTGAGGTCGCCTGTACGCAACTGGGCGGCTCGTCCGTTTTCCTGTCCCCCGGCGACAGTCAGATGAGTCGAGGAGAATCAATCAGCGATACCGCACGAATCGTCTCCAGCATGGCAGATATCATTGTCCTACGCACTGGGCCACACGATCGGGTAACAGCCATGGCAACTCACTCACAAGTACCCGTTATCAATGCCCTGTCGGATGCCTTCCATCCTTGCCAGTTACTTGCAGATATCCAGACTTTTTATGAGCACCGAGGTGAAATGCGTGATGCCCGGGTTGCATTCGTTGGCGATGGTAGCAGCAATGTCTGCCAGTCATGGATTAACGCAGCCGCAATGATGCAGTTCTCACTGCATATCGGGGCACCGGATTTGTATCGCCCCCATCCTGAGTTAGTTACCGCCGCTGGCAGGCGTTGTACGTTAACAAACCAGCCAAGCGAAGCGGTGGCCGGTGCTGATCTCGTGGTCACCGACACCTGGGCCGGCATGGGGCAGGAAACCCAGAAAGCTGAGCGGCTCAAGGCATTCCACGGGTTTCAGGTCGATAGCCAGATGATGGCTGGTGCTGCTCCGGATGCAATATTCATGCACTGCCTGCCGGCCTACCGAGGCCAGGAAGTTGCAGCTGAAGTGATCGATGGGCCCCAAAGTGTTGTTTGGGGCGAGGCAGAAAACCGCCTGCACGCACAAAAAGCCCTGATTGAGTTTTTGCTCGCCTAGGCGCCAGGCGACAAGCCCCGCACAGAATCGGGGTTCACAGCATCAGACCGTTGCGGCCACCCGCATTTGTTCCATTGCCCGCTTTTCAATCTGGCGAATCCGTTCAGCTGAAACCCCGTACTTTGCCCCCAAATCGCCGAGGGTGCTCTTCCCTCCCAATTCAGCAAGCCAGCGCGCCTGGATAATATCGCGACTGCGGTCATCCAGACTATCCAGCGCTTTACTGAGCTGGGTCTGGCGAGAACGCTGCTCGTCTGCCTGGGAAACCAGCACCCCAGGATCGCGCGAAGAATCCCCCAGGGCTTCTGCTGGTGCCAAGAAACGCGGCGTCTCGTCATCATTTGCTTCTGGCTCGAAGGCCACATCATGACCACTCATGCGGGTTTCCATCTCCCGCACTATTTTCGGATTCACATCAAGCGCTGTCGCCATCGACTCGACTTCATCTTCTTTCATCACGCCTAGTCGCGCCCGATTTTTGCGCAGATTAAAAAACAATTTGCGCTGGGCCTTGGTGGTAGCCACTTTGACCATTCGCCAGTTGCGAACGACGTAATCGTAAATCTCGGCCTTTATCCAGTGAACTGCAAAAGATACCAGTCGGACATCACGCTGATGATCAAATCTTTTCACGGCCTTCATCAGTCCAACATTGCCCTCCTGAATAAGATCAGCCAAAGGAAGTCCATATCCGGAAAAACCCCGGGCAATCGAGACGACAAAGCGCAAATGGGAAAATACCAGTTGCCGGGCAGCCTCGAGATCGTCGTCATCATGGTAACGCTGGGCGAGTGATTTCTCCTCTTCCGCGGTAAGAATAGAAGCTTGGTTCACCTCGTGCAGGTACCGCGTTAGCCCCTGGCTAGGGCCAAGATCGGTTGCGATAGATAGGGTCTGACTCATAAACGTGTCATCCTTTTTTCAGGGTACACGCATATTTTAGCACTCTATTGCCTTGAGTGCTAACGATTTCTTAACATATACATTTTTAAATATTCAATGTTTTCAGTTATTTATTTAATTTTTGCAATACTCACTGTAGCAACAAAGTTATTCATTTTGGTAGTCGGCAGCCCCATGTCAGGGATCAATGCCCACCAGGGCTCTAGCAAAGCGGTCAGCATCGAAGGGCTGTAAGTCTTCGAGGGTTTCTCCGACTCCGATAAAAGGGATCGTCAACCCACACTGGCGAGCCAAGGCAACGACGATACCGCCACGGGCAGTACCATCGAGTTTGGTTACACATACGCCGGTCGACTCCACGGCATCTTCAAACGCCGCCGCCTGGGCTAAGGCATTTTGTCCTGTACCCCCATCAACCACCAGTAGGGTTTCTTGTGGCGCGGCCACGTCTACTGCGCGTATCACACGTTTGATCTTCTGTAACTGCGCCATCAGGTCTACGTTGACATGCTGTCTTCCAGCAGAATCGACAATAAGGACATCGATCTTTCGAGCCTGGGCGGCCTTCATCGCATCGTGCGCCACCGCCGCAGCATCAGCGCCATGTGCCTGAGCAATAACCGGTAGCTCCAACCGTTCTCCCCAAGTCTGCAGTTGCTCTATCGCTGCAGCACGAAAAGTGTCACACGCCGCCAACATAACCGATCGCTCTGATCGCTGGAAGAATGCAGCGAGCTTAGCCGCAGTCGTCGTTTTGCCCACCCCGTTAACGCCAACCATGAGAATAACGAAAGGCGTCCCGGGTTGCGATTGGATATCGATTGAACGCTGCGCCTTGCCCAGTATGGCTGCCAGTTCATGACTCAATAGGTTCTTCAATGCCGGAAGGCTTTCGATCCTTTTTGACGCAGCATGTCGGCGCAGAGCAGCCACCGCCTCCCCGCTGGCCGTCACGCCCAGATCAGCCATGATCAGTTGATCTTCAAGCGCCTCGAATACAGCGTCGTCAAAGACTCCCTGTCCAGAACCCATTAATGCCGCCAACCCCCCAGAGAGTGCGTCACGGGTTTTCCTGAGTCTTGAGAAAAGCCCTTTCTTGGCGTTAGCTGTTTTCATCTTTACTGCCGGTGATCAGTGGTGCACCATACCCAAGCTGGGCTTTGGTCAAAAGCGGCAGATATCCTATCATCGGTTGTCAAACCGTCCTGAAATCCTTCTGTGATTGTGAAACGTTCTCAAATTAACCAGCATGGCCGCTTGCGCATTATCGGTGGCCAGTGGAAAAAACGCCTGATCCGCTTTCGTGGCGCAGCAGATCTGCGACCCACCCCCGACAGCGTCCGTGAAACACTGTTCAACTGGCTCGCTCCAGTGGTCGTAGGCGCACAATGCCTTGACCTTTTTGCGGGCAGTGGCGCATTGGGGATTGAGGCGGCCTCGCGCGGGGCCGCCTCAGTCAACCTGGTCGAGATGCATCGGGTGACCTGCCGTCAACTCAGCGACACCCTGTCAATGCTTAATGCCAGTAATGTCAGTGTTCACTGCGAGGAAGTGCTGGATTGGCTGGGCCATTGCAACGCCCGTTATGACATTGTCTTTGTCGACCCCCCCTATGGCGAAGGGTTGGTTGACCGCTGCCTCAACCGACTTGAACGCTGCGCCGTACTCAACGCCAATGCCCAGATCTACGTAGAGTGCGGCGCGCGGGAAAAACTGGTCATCCCATCTGGATGGCACCAGCTACAACACAAGACCGCCGGTCAGGTGGCCTATCGTTTATTCAGTGTGAACGAGACTCGAGAAATGCTCGACTGAAAATCTCGGTCAGGCAGCCTGCTCCGTATCTGGGCGCGCCGCAATCTCATCACCACTGGCGTTGTCATGGCGGAACAGCCGGCGAACCATGGGCTCGAAAAATTCCAATGGCTCATGGCGATACTCCGGATCAAAGCAGTTCTGATCATATTCCTCGCAAAACCGCACGGTATCGACATACCAGGGATGATCCATAAACCGGTCACGGACATTACGATCTCCACCGCGATGGTGTGCGTAATAAAACATCTGGAACATCCCGTGATGCTTGATGATCCAGTAGGTTTTTTCTGTGACAAACGGGCGTAATACGGCTGCCGCCATCTCGCTGTGCGACAGCGGGGCAAGCATATCACCGATATCATGCAGCAGCGCCGCCACAACTATTTCTTCGGCCTCTCCGGCACGGTGTGCCCGGGTCGCCGACTGTAGCGAGTGCACTAATCGGCTGACGCGATACCCTGAAATCGACTGGTCCAGCGACCGCAGATGTCCAAAAATTCGCTCTGGCAACCCTTCAACGAACTCTCGCTCCATTTTGTCTAAAAACTCATACTCCTCGCGGGACCCGTCAGCCATTTGGGTAAAATCTACAACCTCCATCACCTCCCTCCTGGGGATCGCGCCCCGATTTGCTTTTGTAAAAGTATGGATGAGATCAACGGCGATTGGTAGTATCACTACTCAGTATTCCGCCATATAGGAAGTTAATGCCGCAAATGACCACCAAAGCAATATATCCAGGCACATTTGATCCGATTACCAAGGGGCACATAGATCTTGCCGAGCGTGCGAGCCAGCTGTTTGACGAAGTGGTAATCGCGATATCGGCCAGCCCCTCAAAACAGCCGTTGTTTGACATTAACGAACGGCTGGAAATGGCGCAGATCTCACTATCGCATATCGACAATATCAGCGTAGCAGGATTCGATGGACTGCTGATTGAGTGTCTCCACACAGCCCAGGCCCAGGTGGTGCTGCGTGGCTTACGGGCGGTATCGGATTTTGAGTACGAGTTTCAACTGGCCGCTATGAACCGTCGACTCGATCCAACGGTGGAGACCATGTTTTTGACTCCCTCAGAAAATTACACCTTTTTGTCGGCCTCTATGGTCAAGGAAATCGCTTCGCTGGGTGGTGATGTCTCTCAGTTTCTCCATCCACAAATTAACAAACGACTCGCCGACCGCCTGGGTCGATAACAAGACGCCTCACGCCAGGGTGCACACGGCCACGAACAATGGCGCTTTTGATCACTGACGAATGTATTAACTGTGACGTATGCGAGCCCGAATGCCCTAACGATGCCATTTCCCAGGGTGAAGAAATCTACCAGATTGAGCCAGGCAAATGCACTGAGTGTGTCGGACACTTCGAGACATCACAGTGTGTTGAAGTTTGCCCCGTCGAATGTATTGTGGTCGACCCCGATCACAAAGAAGGCCGCGATACCTTGATGGAACGCTATCGTATATTAACGGGTCTTGCGGTCTGTTAATCAGGCCGTTGGCAGTTCGATATCCAAACACCGCCATAGATACCAGGTCGCAACGGATCGATAGGGCTGCCAACGCCTACCGGCCCGGGCCAATCGCGAGGGTTTCGGCAATGTCGCCAGTCGGCGCATTTTCTGGTAGCCCTTAAGTACGCCCAAGTCCCGGATTGGGAGCACATCCGCGCGACCCAGATAAAAAATCAGCAACATCTGCACCGTCCATTCGCCCACACCACGCACCTCGCTCAGGCGCTCGATAATCAACTCATCACTCATCGTGTGCAAAGCCCGAGTATCCGCTAACTCACCAGCGGCGCCGCGGTCAGCCAAGTCTAAAAGTGCGATACATTTAGACCGCGAAAGCCCTGCTGCGCGCAAATGTTCGGCGGGCATAGCCAGTAACTGCCCCGGAGCGACCCGCCGATTGGGGAACAGGTCCAGCAATCGTCCGTGGATGGTAGATGCGGCTTTGCCGCTCAGTTGCTGATAGACGATTGAGCGACACAGATACTCGAAGACCGACCGATTGCGACGCACCTCGAGTTGTAAGCCACCAACTCCAGCCATGATCCGAGCCAAACCCTTATCGCGCTGGGCCAGGTAAGTGCAAGCTACCGCTGGATCAAATTGGCGAAGACGGTTCATCAGATGCTATCCGTAATCGACCAGTGGAACACGCAGGATCCAATTCCCACAGATCGATCTCATCGTTGTCCTGGCGAAAAGAATTCAGACATTCCCGAGTAAAGCAGTTACTCAGTTGGGCTTTGATTGCCATGTTGACCCCCTGGTGACCAACCAGCAGTATATCGCCGGCGGTGTCATCCAAGTTAGCCGCAAAGTCCTTGATCCGACAAGCAACATCAAGAATCCCCTCCCCACCGGGCGGAGGTTTCAGATAACATCCTTGGCGCCAGTCGTCATAGGCGTCGTTGTCACCGGCCCGAATCTCTGATTCGAGACGACCTTCGTAATCCCCCAGATCAAGTTCAACCAGGGCAGGTTCAACCGCGACATTAAGCCCCAGCGTTTGCCCGAGAATTGCCGCGGTTTCGCGCGCGCGCTCAAGCGGTGATGAAAACATCTGAATCGGGGCGAATCCGCGAGCCTTCAATAAATCGCCGAGTTTTTGGGCTTGCTGATAGCCCAGGGTATTCAGTGGGATATCACTTCGAGACTGCCAACGATGTGCGACGTTCCAATCAGTCTGTCCATGACGGGCAATCAACAGGGCCATTAGAAACTCCGATAATAAGTCTGAGCTCAGATTCTTGCCCAAGCCGGTGATTTTTGCTTGAAAAGATTCCCAGCCGTACTGGCGATGATCCCGCTCTTAACTGAACCGATGGAAAAAACGTGGTAGTTCGTGATCTGAGGTTGACATGTTTCATTGCCATGGGTATTATGTATTCAGAATTTGTGCATTGCACGATTCTTTTCTCATATCCTCCTCCTTAGATTAATCCCGTCACATTCTTGTGACGGGATTTTTTTTTCGTAATATCTCGGTTCATTCTTTATATACAGGTTAATAACGGCTATTCGAAACTTCGATATTAATCCAGATTTTATATTTTCTAAGGATTTGATAGGTAATATCTATCATAAATAAAATAATTTTTTTATGGTGCGCCGCAATATTATTGATCGAAGCTGCAGTTACAACAGATCATCAACCCAAGTCAGCGACATGGTATTTTGTCAGGCCAGCCCTGCTATTTAGAGACTCTCCTATCCGACTTAGGCGTGGATCGCCAGCACCCGTTCCCCGCTCGCACACCAGTACGAGCCGTTGAGGCAGGCGATACAATTGACTCGCCCCGGACCGCACCGCGCATAGCACCTATCCAAAAAAGTGAGTTTTCATGGCAACTTCCCCAATCCTTTTTGTTTTTCCAGGTCAAGGATCACAATATCCAGGCATCGGTAGAGATCTATTTGACGCGTTCGAGTCGGTACGCCAACTCTATGGTCAGGCCAGCGAAGTCCTGGGTTACGATCTCGCGGCGCTATCCTTCGAAGACTCTGAAGGGAAAATCAACCTGACCCGCTATACCCAGCCGGTCTTGCTGACACACTCCATTTCCTGTCTTCAGGCATTCCAGGAAATAACCAACGGCAAAGTTCGCCCGGGTGTCACAGCCGGCCACAGTCTGGGAGAGTATTCCGCACTGGTTGCAGCTGGCGCTTTGGATTTTCCTTGTGCCCTTCAACTAGTAAAGACCAGGGGTCAACTCATGGGAGATCTGGGGGACGGTGAAATGGAGGCCTTGCCATTGCCAATCGAAAATGCTCAGGAGCTGGCTGAGCAGCATTACTGTGCCGTAGCGGCATGCAACCTGCCCGAGCAAACTGTTGTCGGAGGGCGCGTTGAGGATTTGGATGCTCTGGTCACCGACTTCCAGGAGCGCTACCCCGGAAAACGCAGCGCGCGACTCAAAACCGAAGGTGCGTTTCACACTTTCTACATGATCGAGGCCGCACTGCGATTCCGCAAAGCACTTAGTGGCGCACCTTTTTCCTCACCGGCCATCGAAGTGCTCTCCAACAGTTCCGGCATCTTTCACCGCAAAGACTCAAACAGTATCCGGGCAGGGCTTTTTTCGCAGCTCTTTAACCCGGTGCAGTGGCATGCCAATCTCATGCACGCCGCGACCCAAGGTTGCGACACAATCATTGAGTTCGGTGGCGGCATCGGCAAAGGCGAAACAGCCGCCGAGAAAAAACCCAACCTCGCCAGCATCATCAAGAAGTCGTTTCGCCGCCAGCCAAACCCGCCGCGCTACCTAAGTGTGATCAACCAGGAAACTCTGTCAGAAGCTGCATCAGTTTTTCGACTGTAGACGCTGTCGACCAGGTTACGGTAGTTCACTCTACGCGTTTCAACGTGAGCGATCGCAAGGGGAAAGACAGTTGAACACAACTGCACTGTACCTTGTGACCGTACTGATCTGGGGCTCAAGTTGGCTCGCTATCCGGTACCAGATTGGAATCGTGGCTCCAGAGATTTCTCTGATATACCGATTTGCACTGGCCACCGTGTTGCTGGTGCTGTGGTGCGTGGTGCGCGGTATTTCGCTGCGTTTTCGGTTGCGAGATCATCCATACCTGGCCTTACTTGGGCTTTGCCTATTTTCGATGAACTACCTGTTGTTCTACCAGGCCGCTTTCAATCTCGCAACAGGACTGCTGGCCGTGATCTTCTCAACCATGACGGTAATGAATATTGTTAACAGTACAGTATTACTCGGGCGAAAAACTGAGAAACAGACTATTCTGGGCGCATGCCTTGGTCTTACCGGAATGGCGTTAGTCTTTTGGCCACAAATCCAGCAAACCGGGACGACGACATTTGCTGCGGTCGTTATCAGTGTCATTGCCACCTACCTCGCATCAATCGGCAATATCCTATCGGCCCGCAACCAGATGCATGGCTTGCCCGTGGTATCGGCGAATACAATCGGTATGGCCTACGGCACCTGCTTTCTGCTGATCTACAGTTTGTGGTCGGGCGCTCCCTTTGCGTTCGATACAGCCGGCTCCTATATCGGCTCGCTCGCCTTTCTTGCGCTTTTTGCCTCGGCGATCGCCTTTGGCTGCTACCTCACCCTGGTCGGTCGGATCGGCCCAGAAAAAGCGGCTTATGCCACAGTGTTATTCCCAATCGTGGCACTTTCGCTTTCCACGTGGGTCGAAAACTTTCAGTGGCAAGGTCGTGCCATAGCGGGAGTCATCCTGGTCCTGGGCGGCAACGTCATCGTGCTCCTGGGACAAACACACTTCACCGCCCTGATCAGGCTGCTGCGCCGGTGAAGCTCAAGGACTTGAAGAATTAATCGGTTTGTCTGCGCCGGCCCAGCCACAAAACCATACCCAGAGCCAACAGCAGCGCAGGGAGTACCGAGTAATTCAGCGCTCGCCAACCCAGCCACTCGTGTAGAAAGCCCGAACTGAGCGCGGTCAGTGCAACCATGCCGAATACCAGCAGGTCGTTAAGGCCCTGGGCCTTTGCCTTTTCCGGCGCGGTATATGTTTCGGTGAGAAGAGTGGTGCCACCTATGAAGAGAAAGTTCCAGCCCAACCCCAATAACACCAGTTCAAACAGAAAATGCAACACACTAATACCGCTAAGGCCAATAAAAATACTGGCAAGCAGCAATATGGCACCGACACTCATGATACGGGTTACACCGAAACGGGCGATCAGGTTTCCAGTAAAAAACGATGGCGCAAACATGGCGAGTACATGCCACTGGATGACAAGTGCCGTATCAGCAAACCCATGATTGTGAACGGCCATCGCCAGCGGTGTCGACGTCATCACCAGATTCATTACCCCGTACGCGATCATGGCGCCGACTACCGCTACCAGGTATTTTGGCTGCCTGGCAATCTGTGCCAGAGGCCGTTGCTCGCCAGAACGCTCGCGCTCTCCCGGTACGGCTATCTGAATCTGTGAAACCAAGAGTATTGATAATCCATACAGGATCAACAGACTTGCGTAACTTCCGGCAAAAGGAACTCCCATCAACATATCCTGGGAATAGTTGGCAAGATTAGGCCCGATGAACGCCGCAAGAATGCCACCGGCCAGCACCCAGGAAATCGCCCGGCCACGATACGCTTCACCACTGATATCCGCTGCTGCGAAACGGTAATACTGGCCAAAGCCATTCAGGATACCGATCAAAAAGGACCCTACTGCAAAGGCAAAAAAATTGTGGCCCAAAATAGCCCACGTGGCGATCATGGCGCCCGCGGACCCTACTGCAAGGCCGATAATAAAACCGGCGCGCCGCCCTATCCGCTTCATCAAAACTGAAGCGGGAAAAGTCACCATCAGTGTTCCGACAAACATGCACGCCACCGGTAACGTCGCGAAGATCGTCTCCTTCGACAGCGCCAGTCCAACCAAAGCCGAAGTCGCGATAATGAGGGCACTGCCAGACATCATCAGTGCCTGGCAGGCAGCGAGAATCAGTACATTGCGCCGTAGCGCCCCTACAAAAGGCATAGTGCTATCTTGTCCGCTCGCCTTAACACTTTAACTTAGTGATCCGGGCACACCCGGGCTCGTCAGAACATCCAAAGACCTTGGATACGGCATGTATCGGGGCTCACATACCCCGGCGATATTTACCACCCACTTGAAAAAACGTGTCGGTAAGTTGGCCCAGTGAACAGCACCGAGCTGCTTCCATTAGTGGGTAAAAAACATTCTCTCCACGCAAAGCGGCATACTTGACGGCAGCAAGTGCCGGACCGGTCTGGTTTTCGTGGCGGCGCTTAAAATCCGCAAGTCGGTCCAGCTGCCCCTGTTTTTCCGTTTCGGTGCCTCGGGCCAACTCAACATCGGCTGATGTGCTAAGCGCATCCCTGACAAAAGAGTTAACACCGATGATCGGGTAACTGCCGTCATGTTTGCGGGTTTCATAATACAAAGACTCTTCTTGTATCTTGCCTCGCTGGTAACCGGTTTCCATCGCTCCTAAGACCCCACCGCGCTCTGCCAGACGATCAAACTCTGCGAGTACCGCCTGCTCAACCAGATCGGTAAGCTCCTCGATGATGAAACTGCCCTGATTGGGATTTTCGTTGCGCGCCAGCCCCCACTCACGATTGATGATCAACTGTATAGCCATAGCCCTGCGCACTGAATCTTCGCTAGGAGTTGTCACTGCCTCATCATGGGCGTTGGTATGCAAGCTGTTGCAGTTGTCGTAAACCGCGATCAAAGCCTGAAGTGTGGTACGAATATCATTGAACCCCATCTCTTGTGCATGCAAAGAACGGCCCGAAGTCTGGATATGGTATTTCAGTCTCTGACTGCGGGCATTCGCACCATAACGCTCCCGCATGGCAACTGCCCAGACCCGCCGCGCGACGCGCCCCATCACAGTGTACTCGGGGTCCATGCCATTGGAGAAAAAGAAAGACAGGTTCGGGGCAAAATCATCGATCTCCATACCGCGGGCCAGATAGGATTCCACGTAGGTAAAACCGTTCGCCAGGGTGAGTGCGAGCTGGGTAATCGGATTAGCACCTGCCTCGGCAATGTGATAGCCGGAGATTGAGACCGAGTAGAACTTGCGCACCCGGTTATCAATAAAGTACTGCTGAATATCAGCCATCATGCTCAAACTGAAATCAGTGGAAAAAAGACAAGTGTTCTGCCCCTGGTCTTCCTTGAGGATATCGGCCTGTACCGTGCCACGGACATTTTGCAGCGTCCACGACCGAATGTTGGATAACTCCTTTGCATCCGGATCGCGGCCTTGCTCCTCACAAAACCGCTCGACCTGCTGATCAATGGCAGTGTTGAGAAAAAATGCCAGAACAGTCGGTGCCGGACCGTTAATGGTCATAGACACGGATGTGGCCGGGCTGCAAAGATCAAAACCCTGATAGAGCGTCCGCATGTCCTCCACGGTCGCGATAGAAACACCAGAGGTGCCGACCTTGCCGTAGATATCCGGGCGTAGTGCCGGGTCGGATCCATACAGGGTCACTGAATCAAAAGCCGTAGACAGGCGCTTGGCCTCGGATTTAGCAGACAAAAGCTTAAAGCGGCGATTGGTGCGCGAGGCGTCACCCTCCCCTGCAAACATACGGGTCGGATCTTCGTTCTCGCGTTTGAAAGAGAATACCCCTGCGGTAAATGGAAATTCTCCCGGCACGTTTTCCAACAACTGCCAGATCAAACGATCCCCAGCGTCGGTATATCGAGGCAGGCTGACACGGGGAATCCGGGTGCCAGACAAAGAGGTATAACTGAGAGCCTGCTCCCGCGCTTTACTCCGTACACGAATACTCAGGCTGTCCTGGCGGTAGCGTTCTATCAAAGAATCGAATCCATTGATCCGTTCCAACATTTCTTCGCCCAGTTTCTCGGCCACATCCTCAGCAAGTGTCTGAAGTGTCTCGGTTGACTCTTCTGCCGCCGCAAGCAGGTCGATACAACTGTGCAGGTGCTGGTATCGACGCGCCAAAACCGCCTGGCTCTTCGCCTCCTCGTGGTAGATACGAACAGCATCGGATATCTCAGACAGATAACGCTCGCGACCGACGGGCACTACATCAGCGGGTTTCAAATTCAACTGTGGATCAGGCAACAGCCCGAGGCTCGGGGTTAGTCCGTACTCCACCAGGGTGGTATTAAGCGCCCGGTACAGTGCGGTCACACCTTGATCATTAAAATGCGATGCCATGGTTGTATATACCGGCATAGCCGTGGGCTCCATACTGAAGTCGCCACGGTTACGCTGCACCTGCTTACGTACGTCCCGCAAAGCGTCCTCGGCACCTTTGCGATCACACTTATTGATCGCGATAAAATCCGCATGATCCAGCATTTCGATCTTCTCAAGCTGTGACGGGGCACCAAATTCCGGTGTCATGACATACAGCGCACAATCCACCTGAGAGACGATGCCGGCGTCACCCTGACCAATACCAGGCGTCTCGATGATGATCAGATCAAAACCGGCGCACTGGCAGGCAGCGAGGATGTCCCCGATCTGCGGCGGTATCTCGGAGCTCGCACCGCGGGTCGCCAGTGAACGCAAAAATACGGCGTCCCCGTTAATCGCATTCATGCGGATACGATCCCCAAGCAAAGCGCCGCCGGTCTTACGTCGGGTTGGGTCCACTGCAAGCACCGCCAGGCGCAGGCGATCGCCGTAATCCATACGCCAGCGTAGAATCAGCTCATCGGTCAATGAGGATTTGCCGGAGCCACCAGTGCCGGTGATCCCCAAAATCGGCACCCGACACTCTTCACGCGCTGCGCCCGCGCGGACCTGGCGCAGAACAAATTCACTGACAGTCCCGTTTTCGATCTCGGTAATCAAGCGAGCCAGTTGTCCGCCATCATGCCCGTCCAGTCCGTCCAGGCTCTCTTTACCCTGGTTGCCAGGATAAAAATCGGCTTGCGCCATCATGTCATCGATCATGCCCTGCAAGCCAAGACGCTGGCCGTCCTCTGGCGAGTAGATACGGCAGACCCCGTAATCGTGCAGCGCGCGGACCTCTTCGGGAACGATCACGCCGCCGCCGCCGCCGAAGACGCGTATATCTCCCCGGTCGCGCTGGCGCAACATATCGACCATGTAGGAGAAGAATTCACTGTGGCCGCCCTGGTAGGAACTGACAGCAATGCCCTGCACATCTTCCTCGATAGCCGCATCAACAATTTCCTGGACACTGCGGTTGTGACCAAGGTGAATTACCTCTGCTCCAGAGGCCTGTAGCAAGCGGCGGATGATGTTGATGGAAGCATCATGTCCGTCGAACAAGCTCGCCGCCGTAACAAAACGGATCCTGTACTCCGGACCCGGATCGGATCGGGTTCCCGGGCTGGACAGGGGGGGCGCACTCTGGCTCATCGCTACCATTTTCGTCGTTAGATTGGACCAAACATTTTAGTTTCCGTTTACGTAAACGTCAATTGAAGTTATACTGACATTATGGCCATGATGATGCAAACCAACCCTTCCAGTGACACCCACAATACTTCCTACTCGATCTCGGATCTGGCCCGAGAATTCGGGGTGACCACTCGGGCAATTCGGTTTTACGAAGACGAAGGGCTGCTGCGGCCTGAGCGATCTGGGCGACAGCGGGTCTATCGTACCCGCGATCGTGTGCGACTGAAACTGATTCTACGTGGCAAACGCCTGGGCTTCTCGCTAAACGAGGTGGGCGAGATTATCAATATGTATGACTCCAATCCCGGAGAGGCGGGCCAATTGCGTTATTTCCTGGAGCAAATCCGCCAGCGCCGCGAGACCCTAAAGCAGCAGCACCACGATATTGACGTAACTCTGCAAGAGCTGGATACCATAGAAGCTCAGTGCCAGGACCGTCTGACCACCCTGAGCTGAGCTCTTCCAGGGTATTATCCTCTTTCGTCCTAGTCGCGCAGCGAACCGCACGTGCTCACAACTCAAAATTCCAGTACTGGAACGCAGGTACTCCTGGTGCTTGCCTGCCTGGTGATCGTGATCGCCGGCCTGAAAGCGGCCAGCAGCATCGTCATCCCCCTATTGATGGCCATTTTTCTAGCCATTATTGCCTCAGCCCCCCTGCAGTGGTTGCGCCGGCGTGGATTGCCCACCTGGGCCGCTCTAACCCTGATCCTGTTACTGCTGGGCAGCGCACTCATCAGTATCGGATCACTGATTGGCGCTTCCATTGATCAATTAAGCAATACCCTGCCGCGTTACGAGGCGCAACTGCGCACCCTGATCGACAACGTAACGCTATGGGCCAGCGGCCTTGGCCTCACACTGCCGCCGAGCGGTCTTGAAGAGTTGATCAATCCGGCGGCAGCGGCCCAGCTGTTCGGGCGTCTGGTCAGCGGCTTCGGTGGTCTGCTGGCTCACAGCATGTTGATTATCTTCACCGTGCTGTTTTTGATGGTGGAATCAGCCACGATTCCCGACAAGTTGCGTGCAATTTCAGCGAACCCAGACAAAACCATCGGCAACCTGTCTGCATTCATGGAGTCGGTTAACAGTTACCTCGTCATCAAGGCGTTGATGAGTTTTATCACCGCGCTTGCGATCACGGTCTACCTGCTGGTACTGGGCGTGGACTTCGCAGTCCTTTGGGGCGCCATCGCCTTTTTCATGAATTTCGTACCCTATATTGGCTCGATTATCGCTGCCGTTCCGGCGGTGACCCTGTCATTGATTGATGCTGGACCTGCGATCGCATTAGCCGTTGGGGCCGGCTTCCTCGTGGCGAACATCGTCGTCGGGAGCCTCCTCGAGCCGCGCTACATGGGGCGGGGGCTCGGGCTTTCGACTCTAGTGGTATTCGTTTCCTTGCTGTTCTGGGGTTGGGTCTTTGGGCCAGTCGGTATGTTCCTGTCGACCCCGCTAACCATGCTGGTGAAGATTGCTTTGGAAAGCGACCCGCGCAGCCGCTGGATCAGCGTGCTATTGAGCGCCCAGGCGCCAGGCAAATCCTCGGGCACCTCCTGAACCGCGACCAATCATCTTTCCTTATAACGGTAAGGTAGGCTGCCTGTGCCGGGAAACCGTCACTGGCAAGGGGAGTTGAGATGAAATTCGACGCCCTGCGATCACCACACTACCGACGTTTCTGGCTTGGATCCATCGGCTCCACCGGGGCGACCCAGTTGTATTTTGTCGGCATGGCATGGCTGGTTTTCGAACTCAGTGGATCTGCCCTGGACCTTGGCATGCTGGGGGGCGCCATGGCCGTTCCCGCCATCATCGCCACGCTCGCAGGTGGATTAGTTGCCGATCGGGGTAACCGCCGTAAAGTGCTGCTGATTACCTCCGTGCTTGCCGGCGTAGCACTGGCCATTCTCGCGCTACTGGATGCGACCGGATTAGTTGCCGTATGGCATGTACTGGTAATTGCAGCCGTGCTCGGCCTGATCTCAGGCTTTGACATGCCAGCCCGGGTCTCATTCTTTCCTGCTCTGATTGAGCCAGAACAGATGATGAGCGCCGTCGCACTGAATTCAATACTCTGGCAAGGCACACGAATGGTTTTACCCGCGATCGGTGGTGTCCTGATCGCAGTTGCTGATACTTCGGTCATCTTTGCCCTATGTACTGTTGGCTTCGCGGCCATGGCATTTATCCTTGCCAGGCTACAGGTGAACCCCACAACTGGCGTGCCGGCCAAAGGGGACCGAGGCCTGATGGCAGCCTTGCGCTTTATCTGGCAAGAACGCTTGTTCGCAGTTCTGATCGCGCTCACCTGGATCCTAATGTTCTTTGGGACATCGTACGTTCAGATCATGCCGGTATTCTCAGAACTGTTGGGCGGAGGCGAAAAGGGCTATGGCCTGTTGATCTCTGCAACCGGTGTAGGCTCAGTTGCAGGCACACTGCTGGTCGGGCGATTACAACGATCTGCGAACCTGGGGCGCATCATGTTGGGTGGCGCTCTGGTTTTCGCCTTGGCGCTGATCTGTTTTGCCATCGTCACCCAAAACGCCAATAGCCTGCAATGGGCTTTCGTCGGGGCATGTCTTTTTGCCACACTTGCGAGCATTGGCGGATCATTTTTCCTCATCAGTTCAATGACAGTAATGCAACTTGCAGTACCGGATGCACTGCGAGGCCGGGTCATGGGTATCCACAGTATCACCTTCAGTCTGATTGCGCTGGGCGGCCTGGTACTGGGCCCCCTGGCAGAATTTTATTCACCACCAATCGCCGTGATCTGTGGCGCATTGGTGGTGGGCGTGAGTGTTGCTGCAGTTTCAGCCGGCTTCCCGCATATCTGGCGTTTGGATGGGCGCAAACTCGAGACACCATCTTGAATCAGATCACCAGTTCAGGCCCAAAATTCGCCTTTGCGCGCCTTTTCAAGACAGGCTCTTTTCGCAGTCCGGCCAGGGTAGCTCAGTGCATGCTAAAATTCGCTTTGCGTTTTCCGCTCATTCGCACCCTTTCTTGAGCATTCCTGATCCCCATCCCCTAACGGCCCTGACCGCGCTCTCGCCAGTCGATGGCCGCTACGAATCTAAAGTATCGGCTTTGCGGCCTTTTTTCAGTGAATTCGCACTGATACGCTACCGTTTGATCGTTGAAGTCCGTTGGCTTGAGGCGCTTGGCACCTGTAACGATATTCCCGAGGTCGCACCGCTTTCAGCCTCAGCTACAGCCTTTCTAGAGGCAGCTTTGGATAATTTCTCTGTGGAGGATGCCAAGCAGGTCAAGGAAATAGAGCGCACCACCAATCACGATGTGAAAGCGATCGAGTATTTCCTCAAACAAAGGATAGAGGGCGAAAAGGAACTTCAGGGAATCTCCGAATTTATCCATTTTGGCTGCACCTCAGAGGATATCAATAATCTGGCCTATGCCCTGATGCTTCTCGATGCCCGCGAAGCCGTCATCCTGCCCGCAATCGACCGCCTGATCAGTACCCTGTGTCAATTGGCTGTACCTCTCACCCAAGAACCCATGCTTGCGCGCACTCACGGGCAACCGGCGAGCCCCACGACCCTGGGCAAGGAACTGGCGAATGTAATCGCACGGCTGGAGCATGCACGCTCCCAGGTTGCCAAAACAGCGATCCGTGGAAAATTCAACGGTGCCGTTGGTAATTTCAACGCCCACCTTGCAGCCTATCCCGACCTCGACTGGGTAGCCATATCGTGTCGCTTCGTAGAGAAACTGGGTCTCGATTGGCAGTCGATGACCACACAGATCGAGCCTCACGATGACATCGCCGCACTATGCCACGCACTGATGCGCACTAACAGTATTCTGATCGACCTCGACCGGGACATCTGGGGCTATATTGCTCTTGGGTATTTCCGCCAGAGAGCAGTTGCCGGTGAAGTCGGCTCAAGTACCATGCCGCACAAAGTCAACCCGATAGATTTTGAGAACGCAGAGGGTAATGCGGGTATCGCTAACGCCCTGCTGGGGCACCTCGCAGACAAACTGCCGATCAGTCGATGGCAACGCGATCTGTCTGATTCGACGGCCCTGCGCAACCTGGGGCCGGCTTTTGCACACTGCCTGCTGGCGCTGGAATCAACACTCAAGGGTCTGGGCAAACTTGAGGTCGACAGCGGTCGGTTACAGGCTGATCTTGATACCTCCTGGGAAGTGCTGGCCGAAGCGATTCAGACCGTGATGCGCCGCTATCAGGTGCCCAAGCCTTACGAAAAGCTCAAAGCGCTTACCCGGGGGCGCCAGACAATGGATCCAACCACACTGCGAGACTTTATCGAGCAACTGCCGATCCCAAAGGAAGCACGTGAGCGTCTGGTACAGTTGACTCCCGCCACCTATACCGGCAACGCAGCTGAGGCTGCGGTTGCTTTCCTGCAACGGCTGTCGGGCGATCGCTGACTTTCCGGGCAAGCCTGCGTTAGCCGGGACCCGGCTGTCCAAATTGATGGCGCAGCAAGGTTTGTGCTCGCGGCGCGAGGCCGATCGACTGATCGCTTCGGGTCGCGTGCTGGTCGATGGCGCGGTGGTAAATCAACTGGGTATTCGGGTAAACCCTGATGCCGATATTCGCCTTAGCACTCAAGCCGCGCGCCATAGAGAAACCTTGGCGACCATCTTGCTGAATAAACCACCAGGGTACGTATCCAACCTGCCCGAGAAAGACTACCCCGAGGCCGTCTCTTTGATTCGACGTGAAAATCAACACAAAGGCAGGCCCGACCACGGCAATGATTCTTTGCCCGCAGCGTCAACGTTGAACGTCGCGGGACGGTTGGATATCGATTCCAGCGGCCTGCTCGTTTTGACACAAAATGGCAGCATAGCCAGGCGGCTGATATCTCCCGACAGTCGGGTTGAAAAGGAGTATCGGGTACGAGTTTCAGGCTCTTTGGATGACCACACCATCACCCAGCTTTGCCACGGCCTGTCGCTGGATGGCCGCGTACTGCGTCCCGCACGCGTCACACGACAGGGCGCCCACCAACTCATGTTTGTGCTGACCGAAGGACGCAAGCGACAGATTCGGCGCATGTGTGAACTCGTGGGACTTAAGGTCAATAACCTGACCCGAACCCGGATCGGTGGTGTCACCCTGGGCCGCCTGCCCCGTGGGCAATGGCGCTATCTTGAGTCCGGGGAACAGTTCTAATGCCCGATTGGTATTCACCGCTGCGCCGGATACTGTTCAATCTTGATCCTGAAACTGCTCACCGGATTGCACTCGTTGCCATCGGTACGCTGGGACGGTTGCATCCACTGAACCAGTATATGGCTGATGCCTGGCGTGGCACCCTGCCCGCACACCCGGTCGAAGCGATGGGTTTGCACTTCCCTAACCCTCTCGGTCTCGCCGCAGGCCTCGACAAAGATGCTACTGCCGTCGATGGACTGGCAAACCTGGGATTTGGCTTTCTTGAACTGGGTACCGTGACACCTTTACCTCAGTATGGAAACCCTCGACCGCGGATGTTCCGCCTAACCGGTGCGCAGGCACTGATCAACCGCTTGGGCTTTAACAGTGCCGGCCTGAACCGATTCCTGGCTAATCTGGACCGCCACTGCCAGCAGGTGAGGATCGGAATTAATATCGGCAAGAACGCGACCACCCCGAACGCTCAGGCTCAACGTGACTACATCACTGGCCTGCGCGCCGTTTACACAGTGGCAGACTACGTCACAGTCAATATTTCCTCGCCCAACACGCCGGGTTTGCGTGACTTGCAGGAGCGCCAGGCCCTGAATCAACTGCTCTTTTCACTTAAAGATGAACAGGCAAAACTTGCCGACTGCCATGGCCGCTACACCCCGATTGCGATCAAGATTGCGCCAGACCTTGACGAGGAGGCCATCGCGCAGATCGCTGACGCGTTGCTCGTACATGGTGTTGATGGCGTAGTCGCCACCAACACCACCACGACCCGGCCACTGGACCCGATCCGTTACCCCGAATCATCCCAAGCCGGTGGCCTGAGCGGTGCACCCTTGGCAGTACTTTCACAGCAGGTTATTGCAAAACTCAAGAGTTATATCGGTAACGACCTGCCGATCATTGGTGTTGGCGGTATCACTGACGCGGCCTCAGCCCAGGCGATGCTCTTAGCAGGCGCATCCCTCATCCAGGTGTACACCGGCCTGATCTACCAGGGTCCAAGGCTGATCCGGGAGATTCTTGAGACCCTAGAGCAATAAATATCAGCAAGGCTGGCTTTAGTCTTCGCTGCAGGTAAAGCACAGTGAACGATTGTTCGATGGCATCGGCAAGTCCAACGACAAATCAAATGCGCAGGACGCGGCAAGATCTCGTACCGTATCGAAATCACGCACACCGCTCAGCGGATCACGGACTTTGAGCCAGCGGTCAAACTCCTCGTTACTAGGCTCAAATGGCCGATCAGCGTAACGGTAGGGGCCGTACAGGTACAGAACCTGCCCCGGTGAGAGACAATCCCGCGCCGCCTTAAAGAGGTTCTGGACGCCCGCCCAAGCCACAATATGGACGATATTGATACAGACGATCGCATCGGAGCGCGGCAAGGACAATGATGCGCGCAGCAGATCAATCGCGACCGGCGCCAGGCACTTATCGTTGCCCGATTGATCGCACCACTGAGTTATCCCCGACAATCGGGGTGGCAAATCACTGGGTAACCACTGCAGATGAGGCAGCGCAGCGGAAAAAAATGCAGCATGCTGTCCAGTACCGCTACCGATCTCCAGCACTTGCCCCTGCTCAGGCAGAACCCGGTGCAAAACCGAAAGGATCGGATCTCGGTTTCGCTCGCATGCAGGTGCATAGGGCTTTGACCCAGACTCACTGTCGGTGTTCACGGGCACCTGTATAGCCTGCACGCTTTGCACCTTCGAAGCCCTGACACTCAGGCCAGAACACCAGCCAGAATATTACGCAAGGCAACCTGATAATGGTCAACCAGCATCAAGGCAAAGAGCATAGCCAGATACTGGATGGAAAAACTGAAAGTTTGACGAGACAAGTCATCACTGTAATTGCGGTAAAGTCGAACAACGTATATCAGGAAAGTGCCGCCCAATACCAACGCGCCGACAAGATACATCCATCCTGACATACCAGTGGCAAAGGGCAGCATACTTACAGCTAGCAGCAGCACGGTATAGAGTAGCATTTGCAACAAGGTGTGCTTCTCGCCGTGGGTGACCGGCAGCATCGGGATATTCGCAGCCGCATATTCTTCACGGCGGTACAGCGCAAGCGCCCAGAAATGCGGTGGCGTCCAACAGAAGATAATCAAAAACAGTAATAAAGCATCTGGCGCGAGATTTCCAGTCACAGCTGACCAGCCAAGCACCGGCGGCATAGCACCCGCCGCCCCACCGATCACGATATTCTGAGGCGTCGCGTGCTTCAACCAAATGGTGTAGACCACGGCATAACCGATCATGGAAGCGAAGGTCAGCACAGCCGTCAGGATGTTGATCTGTGTTACCAGCAACACCATCGACAGCACAGCCAGCGCACTGGCAAACATTAACGCACGGGAACCATTAACCGTGCCGCTGGGTAAAGGCCGCCGAGCCGTGCGGGCCATCACCCGATCCGCGCGACGATCCAGCAGGTGATTAAAGGCGGCACCAGAAGCCGCCGAGAGCCCAATACCCAAGGCACCAAAAATAAGGGTCGACAAAGGCACCATACCGTCAACCGATAGGAACATGCCAACGATCGCAGTAAATACAATCAGTGCGACCACCCGCGGCTTGGTCAACTCGTAATAAGCATACAGCCCCTGTGCCGGAGATACCGGCGCACGTGACTGGGGCGAAACCTGTGCCTTCATAACAGCAATGAATTATACGGGATCAAGAAATCCCCCTAACCAATATGTGATGCACGCAGCAAACGTCCGATATCCTTACTCAGATCTGAAGGATCCGCGTCTATGGGATAACTCATCATTAGATTACCCAGAGGGTCCACCAGGTAAATTCGCGACTCGCCTGTTAAAGGAGATCCTGAGTCAAGGAGAAACTGCGAAACCAGGCTGTCTTTCTCTTCAGCACTGACACCCAGAACCACGGCTTCAGGCAGATCAAGGCGCACCTGGCTTACTGCCGAGAGTTGCTCGGGCAATAGCGGAATGAGGAGTAAACGCAGACGTCGAGCATTCTTACCCTGGGCAATCCTGACGCGCTCAAGCGAGCCGATAACCTGTTGGCACTGGGCATCACAAGCACCGCTAATGAAATAGACATAAGTCCACTTGCCGAACAACGACTTCAACTCGACTGAGGCGCCATCGGGTGATGCCAAAACCACGCTGGACAGTGCCCGAGGTGGTTCGACCAGACCGCCCTTATTGCGAAAGCTATCCGGGGTCCACAGCCAGGGGGCAATCGCCGGCGCAAGAAAAACCGCCAGCAGCGCCAACAGCAGCCAACGTTGTCGCTTAGATTTTCCCTTGGGGATGGAATTTTCTTGCTGGTCCGTCACTGTCATACTTCCCTCGTGTTTTATACAATTTTCCTGCGTTCTCTACGCGCCAGCGCGACAAACACTCCGACAAATACCACTGCCATTGCAAACCACTGAATCGCATACGCCTGGTGGCGGCTCACGCTTAGACTGGCAGGCGCAGGCCACTCGCGAACAAATCCACCGGGCTCATCAGGCCCAAGGCGTAACACATAAGGCTGGAGCGGATAGGGAGCTAAATTGGCCAGGCCGGCCAGATCCAGATTCTGTCGCAGGGGAGCATCAAACGGCGGCGCTTCGCGTTCAAGCGTAAACCCAGGCGTCGGAGCAGCCAGTTGCCCCCGGATTTCACGCATGCCATTTGGCGATTGAGGTCGAGGCAAGGTTTCTCGTGTTCCGGTTAAAGGTATCCACCCGCGGTCAACAAGTATATGCACGTTACTGTCGTTAATGCGAAATGGAGTCAGCACATGAAAGCCCGGCTGACCCTTGTGTGCGCGGTTATCCAGAAGAAACTGTCCAGCGCTGTCGAATTCACCTCTGGCATGGGCTGGAAAATAAGCGCGGTCCGGGTCCAATGGCTGGGCCGTAACCCGAATCGACAATTCCCGTGAGTGTGCCGTGAACTCACTGAGCAGATGTTTTTTCTGAACCGCCCGGTCAAGCTGCCATACCCCCAGGCCCACCAATATTGCAACCGCAGCCATCGCCACAATCAACGGTGCTGGGCGTAATACCTTTCGTGATTCCATCTCTCAATGCACCGCTTCGATCAGCGGCTCTGGTACCATTGGTCGTGATTGCGCTGGAATCTTATTCTCATGGTTGCAAAAATCATCATTCTCATACTGTTGTTCGCAATAATTGCAAGCCTCGGCCTGGCTATGGTATCTATGATGCGTGATAAGGGGCGCGGCACCGGCATGGTCAAGGCTCTCACTTACCGCGTTGCCATCTGGACGATCCTGCTTCTACTGATCGTCGCCGGCCTTTACACTGGTATTATTACCCCGGGTAATTCGCTGCGCGTCGCCGCTACCCGGTCGGTTAACTGATAGCCTCAGGTCAGCAAACCAGAAACGAAAGGCACTGTCAGACCTAGCCCGACAGTGCCCTGAATTTTCTACTTGTATCGGCTACAAGATGTAGACAAATATAAAAAGCCCCACCCAGACAGTATCGACAAAGTGCCAGTACCAGGCGGCACCCTCAAAGCCAAAATGCTCGTCGGGCTTGAAATGCCCACGCAGGCAGCGTACTAGAATCACGGTTAAGGTGATCGCACCAATAGTAACGTGAAGGCCATGGAACCCAGTGAGCATGAAAAAGGTCGCACCATAGACTCCCGAACCCAATGTTAAGCCGAGGTGGTTGTAAGCCTCCATATACTCGCCGGCCTGAAAATACAGAAAGGCAAATCCCAGAACCACACTGACGAACAGCCAGAAGCTTAACTTGGCTCGCTGGTTTTTCTTTAACGCCCAGTGAGCAATGGTCACTGTGACACTGGAAGCCAATAACAATATCGTATTGAGAAGCGGCACGCCGAAAGCGCCGATGCTGGAGAACTGCCCGGGGGCCACCTCGTGAGCGTCAGGGCCGATGTACGCTGCCCCCTGCGGCCCGGCGGTAGGCCAGGCAGCCTCAAAGCCGGGCCAAAGCATTTCCTCACCGGCAAGCCACGGCACCGAGAGGACCCGGGTATAGAACAGCGCCCCAAAAAAGGCCGCAAAAAACATCACCTCGGAAAAAATAAACCAGCCCATACCCATACGGAACGAAGTATCGACCTGCGCATCGTAGCGCCCAGCCTCGCTCTCAGTGGCAACCTGGCTGAACCAGGCATACAGCATCAGCACGATAATGATCGCGCCAGCCGCCATCAGCCAGGGGCCGGGGGCGAGATGGTGTATCTGCAATGTGAAACCCAGCGCCAGCAGAAACAGGCCCATTGACGTGATTATCGGCCATTTGGTTGGGTCCGGCAGGTAGTAGCCTCCGTGTGCTGCACTCATGTTGTATCCTCGCTCTGAATGGGTTGGATTCTAGGATCAGGAACTGGTCAGTTTTACATCCGGCGCGGGGTAAACCGCGTAGGACAGGGTAATAGTCTTAACTTCGTCGGGCAGCGCCGGGTCAACCACGAATGTCACCGGCATCATCCGGCTTTCGCGTGCCTGCAGTTCCTGGCGGGTAAAACAAAAGCATTCGGTTTTGCGAAAATGACGGGCGGCCCGCGCCGGGGAGATACTCGGGATCGCCTGCCCCGCTGTCAAACTATCAGTCAGACTGTGGGCTGAGTAACGGACCGTTACCGGCTCACCGGGATGAACCCGCAGGCGCACTGTCTCGGGCCGGTCGACCTGCCATGGAATCCCACTGACATTGACCGCGAACTCCACCGTGACCACGCGAGACTTGTCGACTTCAAGTGGCGCGGCGCTCGCCTCAGACAAAGTTGCGCTTTTGCCATTCAGCCCCGTGATCTCGCAAAAGATGTTGTACAGTGGCACCAGCGCGTAGCCAAAGCCGAACATCCCAATCACCCACAGCGATAGCCAGCCGGCAAGGCGACGGTTACGGGTCTGGCGAGAGGATTGCTTCATTGCGTCAGGGTCTCACAGCAGGTACTTGACGATACTCCAGATGAAAACCGCGGCGGCGAATACCGCCAGTATCGCCACAGTCTTCCTGATCCCGGTTTCTTGCGCATCGCTGGCTGCCATCGTACTGTTCAATCAGCGAACCTGCGGTGGTGTTGCAAAAGTATGGTACGGCGGCGGTGACGGTACGGTCCATTCGAGACCCTCGGGGTTTTCCCAGACCTCTGAGCTGGCTTCCTTGCCACCGCGGATGGCCTTGACCACTACCACCAGCAGAATCAACTGGGCGAAGCCCATGATGAATGCACCGATAGTTGAAACCTGGTTGAAATCCGCAAACTGCAGGGCATAGTCCGGGATGCGTCGGGGCATGCCGGCGAGCCCGAGGAAATGCTGCGGGAAAAAGGTGATATTAAAGCCGATCACGGTCAGCCAGAAATGCCATTTACCCAGGGTCTCGTCATACATGTGCCCAGTCCATTTGGGCAGCCAGTAGTACACACCAGCAAGCATGCCCAGTACGGAACCGGCAAAGATCGTGTAGTGGAAATGCGCAACGATGTAGTAGGTGTCGTGGTACTGGAAATCAGCCGGGGTGATGGACATCGTCAGCCCGGTGAGGCCACCGACGGTGAACAAAGCCACGCAGGCAATCGCATAGAGCATCGGTGTCTCAAAGGTCATGCTGCCCCGCCACATGGTCGCCAGCCAGTTGAAGATTTTCACCCCGGTGGGAATGGCGATCAACATGGTCGCGTACATAAAGAACAGCTCTCCTGAGAGCGGCATGCCCACGGTGTACATATGATGTGCCCAAACAATGAATGACAAAAAGGCAATAGCGACCGAAGCAAAGACCATCGAGGTATAACCGAACAAGGGCTTGCGGGAAAAGGTCGGAATCACCTGAGAGATAATGCCAAACGCAGGCAGGATCAGGATATACACCTCGGGGTGACCGAAGAACCAGAAGATATGCTGGAACAGAACCGGGTCACCGCCACCGGCCGGGTCGAAAAACGCGGTGCCGAAGTGGCGATCAGTCAGCAACATGGTGACAGCACCGGCAAACACCGGAATAGCCGCCAGCAACAAGAAAGCAGTAATCAGCCAGGTCCACACGAACAGCGGCATTTTCATCAGCGTCATCCCCGGCGCTCGCATGTTGAGGATGGTGGCAATGATGTTGATCGAGCCCAGGATTGAGGACATCCCGAGAAGGTGCACCGTGAAAATAGTAAAATCCACACCCATGCCACCCTGGCTCGACAGCGGCGGATACAGTGTCCAGCCCGCGGCCGGCCCACCACCGGGAACAAACAGCGAAATGATGAGCAAAAGAGCAGCTGGTGGCAGCAACCAGAAACTCCAGTTGTTCAGCCGCGGCAACGCCATATCCGGCGCCCCGATCATCATCGGAATCATCCAGTTGGCAAAGCCAACAAAACCGGGCATCACCGCACCAAATACCATGACCAACGCATGTACCGTAGTCATCTGGTTGAAAAAGTGCGGATCTACTACCTGCAGGCCGGGCTGAAACAACTCGGTGCGGATGATCAGGGACATCGCCCCACCGACCAGGAACATGATGAAGGCAAACCACAGGTACAGCGTGCCGATGTCCTTATGGTTGGTGGTAAAGAGCCAGCGGCTAATGCCCTTGGGCACCTCGTCGTGGTGATGGTCAGCGACTGTGCTAGTCATACGTATGCTCCTGGTTTACAAGAAAATTCTGAAAAAACTGGGTCGGTCAATGGCCGGGTCAGGGGATCAGCCCTGATTGCGCCGGCCTTCAAGCCAGGCCTGATACTGGGCATCGTCTACGACTTCGACCACGATCGGCATATAGCCGTGATCCTTGCCGCACAATTCTGCACATTGTCCGCGAAAAATGCCTGTCTCGTCAGCCCGTACCCACATCTCGTTAATGAAGCCGGGAATGGCGTCTTTCTTACCGCCCAGTTGTGGCACCCACCAGGCGTGAATCACATCCTTGGCGGTAAGCAGGAAACGCACTTTCTTGCCCAAGGGCAATACCAGATGGTTGTTCACTTCCAGCAGGTAGTTTTCGCCTTTGGTCTCGCTGCCGGTGATCTGGCTTTGAGGGGTTGCCAGCATACTGTAGAAAGATACGTTCTCTTCCATGTAATCGTAGTGCCAGCCCCATTGAAAACCGGTGACCTTAACCACCATGTCCGACTCGGTGGTGTCCTCCATCAGTAGCAGCGCCTTGGTCGAGGGCACTGCCATACCGATCAGGATCAGCGTTGGAATTACTGTCCAGAGTACTTCTGCCTTGGTCGAGTGGGTGAACTTGGCTGGCTGCGCGCCCTTGCTCTTGCGAAAACGAATGATGGAGTAGAACATAACCGCGAACACGATCAGGGCGATCACGGTGATGATGGCCATGATCATCATGTGCAGGTCGTACTGAACACGCGCGATCTCAGTGATCGGACGCTGCAGGTTTACCTTCCATTCGGCCTGCACGTTGGCTGGAAATATCCACAACCCGGCAATACCGGTAACGCTGAGCACTTTGCCCGTTAGCTGCATTAATCGACTCACGATCATTTTCATCTCCAAAAACGAGTTAGTTTTGAATTTTGTATCTGTTTGGTATGGCGATCAGGCCGCCGAGTGCGGCCAGCGGTAATTCAAACTGACCCTCGGTTCGAATTCGGTCGTGCTCTGTAAGTTCTGCACCTATCTCAATAAACCGTCCATGTGGTCCTGGCCACAATTGACTCGGGTACCAGCGGTGGCGACTGCTCAGTCTGACCTGGGCCCAGTGTCGATATAAACGTCGGTATTTTTGGCCGGCTTCGATTCTTTTTGTCACCATCAAGCGCTCACCCTGCGCCACCCGCCAATCAAGAACCCGGGTGCAGCGCTGGGCTACATAAAACGCGCTACCCAGAACCACTAATTCGAGGCCGCCGAAAGGCGGTGCGGGCCACGCACCCGCCGTCACTATGCCAACCGCTGTCACCAAACCAACGGCGCAACACAAACCGACCACGCGGTAAGCGGCTACCAGTGTCAGCGAGTAATTAAGCCTAACTAACAAGCGAAAATCGCGCCCATCCGATGTGGCATCCAAAAGAGTCATTCACTGCGGCCAGAAACTCGCCGGTGCACAACGTCTTTTTGCCCTTCGGCTGACCTAGGTCAAGAAAAACGAGCGCGAACACTAGCATGGTTGATCTAGGTCAAGGAAAACTGGCGCGAACACTAGCACAGGACCGGCCAAACCATCAAGCCTGACCCCCTTATTGACTCCTCAATAATAGAATTTCCTCGCGCTGGCAAGCCGTCGGTTCCCAGGGTCTGGGACGACGGAAGCGCCGCCCTGACCCGGGATTGGCTTCAGGACGACTGGGGTATGGGCACGTGAATACCGGAGCCATTGCCGCTCGAACCTGACTTGGCCCAGGCCATGGCGTAAACCAGTTCGAAAGTCGCGCGTACCCTGCCCCCATCAGTCTGTCGAAACGGATAGGCGCCTTTAAAGGCCTGCCAGCGATGCTTACCGGTCAGCGTGCGCCGCCGGGTCGCTAGAGCGTTGGTACCACCCAGAGCGCGCAAATCCCTGACCAGCCCTTGGATATCTGCAAAGGTCAGGCCCAGCATCTGCACATCCATCACCGGCTCCACAAAGCCATGGCGTATCAGAGCATCTCCAAGATCATGCATGTCAGTGAAATCATGCACGTGAGCAAAGGTATCGACGTGATTCCAGGCGGCGTGCGCCTCGCATAGGGTATCCGGCCCCAAAGTGGCGAACACCAACGCGCCACCCGGGCGCAATACCCGGGCAACCTCACCCAGCACTTTGTCGACATCACACCAGGGCAATAACAGGTTGGATATAACCAGATCAAAAACCCCACCCTGGTACGGCAAGTGGCCGGCATCACCCACTGCTGCCAAAAAGGATCGGCCAGCAGGATCCTTAAATAACGGTGCACCACAGGCATCAAGGCCCACAACCACGGCATCTGGATAGCATTGGCTCAGCAGATCGGCTTCGACCCCTGCCCCGCACCCAAGATCAAGAATGATCCTGGGGGTTAATGTCAGCAGCGATAGTCGTTCAAGCAATTCTTTGCCGCTATGCCGAGCCAGCACGTTATCGGCCGGATCAAGATCGGCAGCGCGCTGTGTTGCCTGCTGCACAGCGCTTTCTTGCAGATACGACAAATCGTTTTTCAAAGGCAGTGCACCTGACCGGGCTCAAGAGCCAATCTTTGGATGTTAACGCGCTGGCTGTGAAAAATGACACAGCCAGCGCCGTAATTCAGAAGCACCATTGGAATCATGCCCGATCCAACTGCGACCCGAAACCACCCGGCCTGGCGATCGGGCCTCAAGTCAGTGCGGGCTACGGCCCTGGCACTGCTGGAATGGGTTGCGCCACCGTGCTGCCTTTTGTGTCGTTTAGAAGTCGAATACCGCCACGGCCTTTGCCAGGGCTGCTGGGCCAAGCTACCCGTTAACGAGATTCATTGCGAGCGCTGCGCTTTACCCATGGCGCATGAAAGCCTTTGCGGGCATTGCCAGCGTTGTCCACCCGTCTTTGACAGCGTTATTGCGCCGCTGTGCTACCAGGATCCGATAGATCAGATGTTGTGTGCTCTGAAATATCACCAACAACTGTCTTTTGCCCGGACCGCGGCAGGGTTGATCACCGACACGGTTCGAGAATCTGGCGAGCCAATGCCTGACCTACTGATCGGTGTACCGATGACCCATAGAGCGGTACGCAAAAGAGGACTCAATCAGGCCGTATTTCTGGCGCGGCTGATAGGCCGGCAACTCGGCATACCCGTCAAAAGCACACTGATAAAAAAGCTGCGGGAAACTGACCGTCAATCCACATTGAACGCGTCTAAAAGACAGCGCAACCTCAAGGGTGCCTTTCACTGCAAAGGGTCACTCGAAGACAAACATATTGCGCTGGTGGATGACATCCTCACCACCGGCGCCACTGCCAACGAGATCAGTAAAGTGCTAAAGGTTGCCGGTGCTAATCGTGTTGATATCTGGGTCTGCGCCCGCACACCTGAAGTCCTGCGCTGAGGCGGCCTGCGAAAAAAGTCCAAATCAAAAGGCAATACCTGAACGGGGTGGGAGAGTCTGGGCCAGCGCAGAGTTGGCCCGTGCACCGTACTGCAAAGGTGATGCCACGACCCTGCCGAGCAACCCGGGCCTGTACCCTCCAGCCACGGCGATGGCGTCTAACCGCCCAACACCGATGTGCCAAACAAAAAGCCCCGGCATTGCCGGGGCTCTCGACTGGCTCAGACTTCTTTGGCCAACCCCACTACTTACATGAAGTTGGCAGAAACTTATCGGCGATTGCTGTTCCCGCAGGCGCACCATCACATACCCAACTGATTACGCCATCACCGTCAGCTGCTTGCAGTGTAAGAGTCTTGGACTGAAGGTCGGTGCTTACGGGGGCCGCACCCCGCATCGTGACGGTAATAAGTCCTGTGCCAGCCGTCGTAACGACGGTGGCCACATATTTACCTGCGATAGTCGCTGGAGCGCCCGCTGTCGCATTATCGGCGGGCCAGGCTGCCGCCGTCTGGCGATATTCGGCAATCGCTGTCTTTAGCGCCGAACTTAGTGACAATGCCTCACTCACCTGGGCGCGCGCAACATAACTGGTGTATTGCGGTATAGCGATCGCGGCTAGGATACCGATGATCGCAACCACGATCATCAGCTCGATTAAAGTGAAACCACCCTGTTTTGTATCGATCCTATGATTCGCTTGTTTCATCTAATCTCCCCTACTTTGTTAATCTTGTAACTTGCCGTAGTGTAACTTATATTTTATTAAGTAACGCGGTACGGTAAGTGTGATAGCGATCACACTTAACAGCGCTTTTATCTAAGGCTGGGCCTCTATCGCTGCACTTTCGTTGAGATAATCTGTTACAGTTTCTTTAATATTATAGAGCGAAAATCGCTCAGCGGTCTATTCTAAAAGACTAACTCTACGGGCCCTTTTCCGCTGGGCGGCGCCATCAGACACCTGTTATGGAAAACAGCCAAGCCACATACTCGATTACTGTCAGGGGCACCACTTTAAGTGGGCTGGCGCGTCGCGTGGTGGAGCGCCAATTGGTCACTCGCGAGCGTTCACGTGAGATTCATGATGCCGCGCAGAACCATCAGCATTCTTTTTTACGTGAAGCCCTGACCCAGCCAGAAATCGACCGCGGGCGATTACTGTGCTGCGCCTCCGAGGAATCAGGCATGCCACTGATGGATCTGGCGGCGTTCGATCTTACCGAGCGACCGTTGGATTTAGTCGATACCCGCTTTCTGGAAACTCACGAGGTACTTCCACTTTTTCAACGCGACTCAAAGGTCTTTCTCGCCGTATCTGATCCTGCCGATATCTCCGGACTCGATGCCTTCATCTTTCAGACCGGTTTTGGCGTAGAGGCCATCCTGGTTGATGTGGATCTACTCAACAAAGTCATCCGTGACATTGTCAGCGGCATCAGTTCAGAACTGGCCGACCTGAATCAGGATGACAATCTCGACAGCATAGCTGGAGAAGATTCCAAAGTTCCGGGCACTAAAGATGCCGAGGTCGATACCCCGGTGGTGCGCTTTGTAAACAAAATTTTCATGGATGCAATACGCCAAGAAGCATCCGACATACACATCGAGCCTTATGAAGAAAAACTCCGGATTCGTTACCGACTCGATGGCGTACTCCACGAAATCGCAACCCCGCCACTATCCCTCAGCGCCAGAATCACAGCGCGTATTAAGATACTGTCACGACTGGATATCGCTGAACGGCGGATGCCTCAGGACGGGCGGATGAAACTGCGGTTGTCCAAGGACCACCAGATCGATTTTCGCGTCAGTACGCTGCCCACCCAGTTTGGCGAAAAAGTTGTCATCCGTGTGCTCGACAGCAGCGGCAGCAATCTGGGACTGGAAGCGTTGGGCCTGGAGCCCGAGCAATTCAGCCTTTACGAAGCCGCAATCCGTAAACCCTATGGCATGATACTGGTCACCGGACCTACCGGCAGTGGCAAGACAATATCGCTGTACTCCGCGCTGTCCACACTGAATTCACCTGTGGTCAATATCAGCAGTGTCGAGGACCCCATTGAAATCAACCTTGCGGGCATCAATCAGGTCAATATCAATGAAAGAGCCGGACTGACCTTTGCCACAGCGCTGCGCTCCTTTTTACGACAGGACCCAGATATCATTATGGTTGGCGAGATTCGCGACCTGGAAACCGCTGATATCGCGGTAAAAGCCTCGCAAACCGGGCACCTGGTGCTGTCTACCCTGCACACCAACGATGCACCAGCCACAGTGGTCCGGTTATTGAATATGGGTGTCGAGCCTTTCAACGTCGCGTCTTCAGTTCACCTGATCATGGCACAGCGGCTGATCCGCCGACTGTGTAGTACTTGCCGTAAACCGATCAAATACCCTGAAGAGGTGCTGCTCAGCGCCGGGTTCTCACCGTCGGAAGATCGCAAGAAACTAGAGTTGTTTGGGCCTAACGGCTGTGACGAATGCACTGGTGGTTACAAAGGGCGCACCGGGATTTTCCAGGTGATGCCTGTCAGTGAAGCCATTACCAATCTGATTCTCCGTAATGCCGGCCAGGATCAAATCGAGCAACAAGCTGCAACCGAGGGTGTAAAGACCTTACGCCAGGCCGGGTTGGTCAAACTACGTTCGGGTATCACCAGTCTAGATGAAGTGCTGCGAGTCACCAGCACCTGAGCTCTTGGTCGCTAAAGCCGAAAAAAAACTGGCAACCTTCACCTGGTCGGGCACCGACCGCCGGGGCAAGAAAGTCTCGGGTGAACTGGAAGCGCAGGGGCCTGCTTTTGTGCGTAGTACCCTGCGCCATGAAGGCATCAGCGCCAAAACGATTCGCAAGAAACCCAAACCGCTTTTTAGCAAGAAGATCAAACCCAAAGATATTTCCATTGCCAGCCGACAGGTAGCCACCATGCTGGGCGCAGGCATTCCGATCGCCCAATCTTACAAGGCCATCGCCGTCGGCACCGATCACCCGGGCGTTCGGGATGTCTTTGGCAGCATCCGTGCCGACGTAGAGAGCGGTACCAACCTGAGCGAAGCGCTGGCAAAGTTTCCCCGCCAGTTCGACGAACTTTATACCAGCCTTGTGGCCGTAGGTGAGCGCTCCGGCAACCTGGACGACCTGATGGACAAAGTCGCCACCTACATGGAAAACCTGGAGGAGATCAAATCCAAGGTTAAAGGAGCCATGTGGTACCCGGCAGCCGTTATGGTGGTGGGCTTCGTCGTCACCGTACTGCTGCTGGTGTTTGTTATTCCCCAGTTTGAGGATCTATTCGCCGGGTTTGGCGCCAGCCTCCCTGGACTGACTGCGGCGGTGATTGATCTATCCAAAAGCTTTCGGGATTACTGGATACAGGTGTTTGTCGTTATCGTCGGCGCCTTCGTGACAGTGTCTATGGCCTATCGCCGCTCGCCTGCTATGCGCCATGGGGTCGATCGCCTGTCGTTGCGCTTGCCGGTTTTCGGCGGGATCCTGCGCAAGGCCTCGATTTCGCGCTACGCACGCACCCTGGCAACTATGTTTGGCTCCGGCGTGCCGCTGGTCGAGGGGCTTCAATCGGTTGCTGGCGCCACCGGTAACCGTGTCTACCATGATGCCTGCTTGGAGATCCGCGAGTCGGTCAGTACCGGCCAGGCCCTTTCTGTGGCAATGGCGCAGACTGGTCTGTTCCCGGCGATGATTCTGCAGATGACCACGACCGGCGAGGAATCTGGTGAGCTGGAGAAAATGCTCGATAAAGCGGCGGAATTTTATGAGCGCGAGGTCCGCGAATCAGTGGATAACATGAGTAAACTCATTGAGCCCATCATGATCTCCGTGCTCGGCATCATCGTTGGCACCCTGGTGGTTGCCATGTATCTGCCTATCTTTAAAATGGGGTCGGTGGTCTAAAGCCAACCCACGTGACCGGCTAAACAAAGGTGGGCGCCGAACTGGCCTTGATGCTGGAACAGGATTTCATACTGTCGATTGTCACGGTAGTGTTTTCTTTGCTCATAGGCAGTTTTCTCAACGTCGTAATCGTGCGCCTGCCAAGGCAAGTGCAGTGGCAGTGGGAAAAAGATGAGCAAGGCGCCACGCCACCCCCTGGCATTGCCTGGCCGCCCTCGCACTGCCCAAGTTGCGAGCATACGCTGAGCTGGTGGGAGAATCTTCCTCTGCTGAGTTACCTGCTACTGCACAGGCGCTGTCGGGCATGTGGAACTGCTATCTCTTTACGCTATCCTCTGGTCGAGGCGCTTACCGCCTTGTTGTCGCTGGTTGTGGTTCTGAGATTAGGACTGCAGTGGCCGACCCTTGCGGCGCTGGTACTGACCTGGGCGCTGATCGCACTAGCCTTTATCGACCTTGAGCATTTTCTGCTGCCGGACCGGATTACTCTGCCGCTGCTGGCTGTGGGACTATTGGTTAATGCCATCGGTGGTTTTACTGATCCGCTGTCCGCACTGATTGGCGCGGTATCTGGCTACGGCATACTCTGGGCGGTATACCATGCTTACCGCGTAGTGCGTCCCGGACGCGAAGGATTTGGCTACGGTGATTTCAAGTTGCTGGGGGCTCTTGGCGCCTGGCTGGGCTGGCAACTGTTGCCATTGGTTGTTCTTTTGAGCTCAGGTGTGGGGGCTATCATTGGGATCACCCTGATCCTGCTGCGCCGCCACCAACGCAGCGAACCCTTGCCTTTTGGGCCTTACCTGGCGGGAGCAGGCTGGCTGGCACTGCTATGGGGGGAAAGATGGAATACGCTTTATCTCAACATCGCTGGACTCTAGCGTAGACTGATGCTGAGGATTGCACTGACCGGCGGTATTGGCAGCGGCAAGACCGCGGTGACTCAACGCCTGTCCGACCTGGGGGTGCCGGTTCTGGATGCGGATGATTTCTCTTACCAGACTACCCGCGCCAAAGAGCCAGCGGTCGCACAGATCGCTAAAGTTTTTGGCCCGGACGTCCTCAGCGCTTCAGGCGACCTGAATCGGGCTGCACTGCGACAGATGGTCTTTGCCGACGAAGGCAAGCGCAAGCAACTTGAGGCAATTTTGCATCCTGAAATACGCAAACGCATGAATGAAGCCGCAAGCACCCTTGATGCACCCTATGCCGTATTCTCGATCCCACTACTGATAGAAACCGGTCAGGCGACCGATTTTGACCTTGTGCTGGTTATTGAAGCTCCTGCAGCGCTACGCGCCCAGCGGGTCGGCGAGCGCAGCGGCCTTTCAGCAGAAGCTTTTCGAGCCATCACCGATACGCAGGCCAGTGACGCGCAACGGCGCCAGGCAGCAGATGAGGTCATCATTAACGATGGATCACTGCAAGCATTGCACGCCCAGGTGGACGCACTACACCGCAGGCTCCAGGACCTCGCGCAATAGCCCGCTGAGCGGCACAACACGGAAAAATTTTGCGATTCAGAAAAAGCCCCTGCAGATGCCTGGCGCGTCTTCAGCTCACTCGCAAGCCCGGCGCCCGAGAAACCCTCTCGCTCTACACGGAAACAACCGTTATGCTCAAGGGTAAACTGATTCGGAGCAGTTGATCGCCTTCATGCAAGATTTCTCACAGCTTAAACAACAGGTCCGTCAGAATATTGCGCAGCTTGATGAACTACCCAGTGAAACCGAAGATCTGATCCGTGCGGCCGTCAGTATTGTGATCATACCTGCGCCAACAAATAGCCAAGCAGCCATCCTACTGACCCGGCGCTCAAGGAGCCTGCGACGACATGCTGGCCAGTATGCTCTGCCCGGTGGTCGTCTCGATGAAGGTGAGTCAATTACCCAGGCAGCGCTTCGCGAATGCGAAGAAGAGATCGGTCTGACCCTGCACGACAATCAGGTGATTGGGGTGCTGGATGATTTTGTTACCCGATCGGGTTTTTGCATCACCCCCGTAGTGGTCTGTGCTGATACGGGGCTAACCCCGGTTCCCAATCCCGGAGAGGTTGAAAAAATTTTCTTTATCCCGGTTGATGAACTTGCCACCGCAAAAGTGGATACCTCGGAGTCGAAAAATGACGAATCGCTCCGTGATGGCTTCTCGATAATGCTGCCTACAATAGGGCATAAGATTTTCGCCCCGACTGCGGCAATGCTTTACCAGTTCCGCGAGGTTGCCTTGCTGGGCCGGGTCACACGAGTAAAAGAGCTGCGACAACCACGCTTTGCCTGGTGCTGAAAGGCGGCATCCAGGTTAAAAGGCTCTGTCTAGCTATTCACAAGTGCACAGATCCGCCCAAGCAGAGAACGATTGCCCTTAAGAAAATCAAGCGATCGTAAATCTGTCGGGCTAACCCATCGCAGTTCCTGGCCTTCCAGGCCTCTCGCCTCACCACGAAAGTCAGTCACCTGCCAAAGGTGCAACTCGACCTTACGATCAGGATAGTTGTGCAAACAGGAAAAAAGTGACCTGGCTGACAAGACCTCAAGGCTCAGTTCTTCACGAAATTCGCGTACCAATGCCTGGTAACCCGTCTCACCAGGCTCGAGTTTCCCACCGGGGAATTCCCACTGGCCTGCATAGGCTTTGCCTACAGGGCGCTGGCCCACCAGCAGGCGCCCCGACGGATCAACGGCAACACCTACCGCAACAACCAACACCTCATCACGTACGGTAGTCGGCATTAATGCGGATGTATTCGTGGGTAAGGTCGCAAGTCCAGACCCGTGACCGAGCCCTGCCCACCCCCAGATCCACTGAAACCGATATGTTCTCTCCCTTGAGGTGCCGCAAGACCTGTGTTTCGTCGTAATCCGCAGCACGCTCTCCGTGATGTGCAATAAGTACTCCGCCCATGGCAACCGATAACCGGCTCTGATCAAGCCGCACCCCGGATTTACCAACCGCCATCACCACCCGACCCCAGTTGGCATCTTCTCCCGCAATGGCTGTCTTGACCAAAGGGGAATTGGCAATAGCCAACGCCGCCTTGTGTGCACTACCCGCTGAAACTGCTCCGGTGACATCAACGGTAATGAACTTGCTTGCGCCCTCACCATCGCGCACAACCTGGATAGCCAGGTCAGTGAGTAGCTCATTCAGCGCACGGCGAAAATCCTTCAACTCACTCGCCGCTAACGATTGCGGCGGTCGATTGCCTGCCTTGGCGGTAGCGGCGAGTACAATCGTATCGCTGGTCGAGGTATCGCTGTCAACAGTAATGCAGTTGAACGATCTGGCCACTCCGCCCTGTAGTAGAGCCTGCAGCACAGATGCGGGTAATCTGGCATCAGTAAATACAAAAGCCAGCATAGTGGCCATGTCCGGTGCGATCATGCCTGAGCCCTTGGCGATGCCGCACAGGGTGACTGTTGTGTCACCGATTCGCGCCTCGCGCGTGCTGCCCTTGGGATAGGTATCAGTGGTGCCAATGGCGCGGGCGGCCTGTAGCCACGAGGCTTTTTTTGCCTGTCGACCCATCCGTGGTAGTGCCTGCTCGAACCGAGCAACCGGCAAGGGTTCGCCAATCACTCCGGTAGATGAAATCAATACGTCGCGAGGTCGGCAGCCGATGATCTTTGCGGCCATTGCAGCGGTTGCCTTTACGTCGGCCATACCCTGAGCCCCGGTAAAGGTATTCGCGTTACCGCTGTTGACTAACATCGCCCGGGCCCGTCCCGTCCCTGCCACCTGCCGACTCCACTGCACGGGGGCAGAGGCTGTTGTTGAGCGGGTAAATACTCCAGCTACAGCCGTTCCACGATCGAATTCGACCAGCAGGAGGTCATCACGCCCTGCATATTTGATGCCAGCACGGGCCGTGCGCAGGTGCAGACCTTTCACGGCTGGCAGCCGTGGGAAACGTGCGGGTGCCAGTGGGGAGCGTTTAATGGTCGACATACCCGCCAGGGTCAGTCCCGCTGGGCTACAGCTTGCCGTGGCATTGCTTGTGCTTTTTGCCCGAGCCACACGGGCAAGGATCATTACGGCCGACCTTCGGCGTATCGCGGACAAACGGCTGAACTACCCGCCCTGTGTGATCATCTGCCGTACGCGTATCTACTCCCTGCCCGGGGCCCAATGGCTCAGGGGAAATGGGCTCCTCAGAATCAGGGTGTAGGAATTGTCGACCTTCCTGGCCCTGCTGGCGTTGCTGGTTCTCCATGTCCGTGACTTGGCGTTCGCTTTGCACCTGCACCTTTGCCAAAATGCCCACGACTTCGTGCTTGGCATGTTCCAGCATCGCCGAGAACATCTCAAAAGCCTCGCGCTTGTATTCCTGCTTGGGATTTTTTTGCGCATAACCGCGCAAGCCAATACCCTGGCGCAGGTAGTCCATCTGCGCAAGATGGTCTTTCCACTGCTCGTCCAGAGTTTTGAGCATGACGGCTTTTTCCAGGTGGCGCATGATCGGCTCACCAATCGACTGTACCTTGGCCTCATAGGCGCTCGCGACATCAGCAGCGATACGCTCGCGTAGCGTCTCCTCATGGAGATTGTCATCTCCTGTCAGCCACTTCCCAACAGGCAGCGACTGGCCAAATTGAGATTCAAATTCTTTTTCCAGACCCGGCACATCCCACTGCTCTTCAAGACTTTCCGGGGGAATATACCGGTCAATAATCTCCTCGATCACCTCATCACGGGCTATCCCTACGGTCTCGGAGATATCATCCACCGCCATCAGGGTATTGCGCTGGTCATAAATAACCTTGCGCTGCTCATTGGCCACATCGTCATATTCCAACAACTGCTTGCGCATATCGAAATTACGGCCCTCTACCTTCTTTTGGGAATTCTCAATCGCACGCGTTACCCAGGAATGTTCTATCGCCTCACCTTCTTCCATCCCAAGTTTTTCCATCAGTCCGGCAACCCGATCGGAACCAAAAATTCGCAGTAGGTTATCCTCGAGCGAGAGATAAAAGCGACTGGTGCCGGGATCACCCTGGCGTCCACAACGCCCCCGCAACTGGTTATCCACTCGCCTTGATTCGTTGCGCTCCGTACCCAGCAGATAAAGTCCACCGGATGCCACCACCAGGTCGTGCCTTGCCTGCCAATCACGCTTGATGGTCTCGACCTGATCCTGCTCGAGTTCACCAAGAGCCGCCGACTCCATATCCATATTTCCACCCAACACGATATCGGTACCACGACCCGCCATGTTGGTGGCAATGGTCACGGCTCCAGGTTGGCCTGCCTGGGCAATAATGTGTGCCTCACGCTCATGCTGCTTGGCGTTGAGCACCTCGTGCGCGATGTCCTCTTTACTCAGTAGATTAGAAAGGTATTCAGAGGTCTCGATAGACGCCGTACCCACCAGAACCGGCTGCTCGCGAGACCCACAAGCTTTGATATCGTCAATGATCGCAGCGTATTTCTCTTTTTGCGTACGATAGACCAGGTCAGAAAAATCGTCCCGGATCATCGGTTGGTTAGTGGGGATAACGACTACTTCCAGGCCATAGATTTGCTGAAACTCCACCGCTTCGGTATCTGCGGTGCCCGTCATGCCAGACAACTTGCCATACAGGCGGAACAGGTTCTGAAAGGTTATTGACGCGAGGGTCTGGTTTTCCTGCTGAATCGCAACTCCTTCCTTTGCTTCAACCGCCTGGTGCAACCCCTCTGACCAGCGCCTGCCTGGCATCATGCGTCCAGAAAATTCATCGATGATTACGATCTGATCGTTGCTGACGATGTAATCAACATCACGCTGAAATAACGTGTGTGCCCGCAATGCTGCGTAGAGGTGGTGCAACAGACTAATATTGGTGACGTCATAAAGGCTGGATTCGGCATCCAACAGACCGGACTCAGACAGCAACCGTTCAGCGTTTTCATGTCCCGCCTCGGTCAGAGATACCTGGCGGTTTTTCTCATCCACACTGAAGTCTCCCGGACCCTCCTCTTGGTCCTCGGCCGCACTTTCTTCATCCTCAATCGGGGCTTGGCGCTCAAGTGATGGGATGATCTTGTTGATCCGGGTATACAGGTCGCTACTGTCCTCGGCCGGGCCGGAAATGATCAAAGGAGTACGAGCTTCATCAATCAGGATCGAGTCCACCTCGTCAACGATGGCAAAATCAAGCGAACTCTGCGCGCGATCTTCGGCGCTGAACGCCATGTTGTCGCGCAGATAGTCAAAACCGTATTCGTTATTTGTCCCGTAGACAATATCGCAGGCATATGCATCACGCTTGGCCGTGCCATCCTGCCCTGAGACCACTACGCCGACCGTTAGCCCCAGAAAACGGTAAATCCTGCCCATCCAGTCGGCATCGCGCCGCGCCAGATAATCGTTCACGGTGATCACATGAACAGTATTGCCACAGATCGCATTAAGGTACGCTGGCAGCGTCGCCACCAGGGTCTTGCCCTCACCCGTTCGCATTTCCGCGATCTTGCCGTCATGGAGCACCATGCCGCCAATCAACTGCACATCGAAATGCCGCATCTTCAATACGCGTTGGGAGGTTTCGCGAACCACGGCGAATGCCTCGACCAGCATGGACTGTGCATCCTCACCGTTAGCCGCTCGCTCTCGAAACTCGGCAGTCTTGGCCGCGAGCGCTTCGTCGGAAAGGCTCTGGAGCCCGGACTCAAGCCCGTTGATCTCCTTGACCTGTTTGTCCATCTTGCGCAAAAGGCGCTGATTACGGCTACCGAAAACTTTGGTCGCTACCTTACTGAACATCAAATAGATCTACCAGGAATGGGGTTAAAAGAGAGGCTGTACCCCTGTTACTGGGTACACCGCGAGGCTACACTGTGTTACACAGGAAAGATGATGAATGTGTACAACCGAATAATTTTATCATGGCTGAAGACACCTTCACCCGACTCGGCCAACTAATCGGCAAAATCCAGGGCTTGCCGAACGGAGCCCCTGCCCAGGACGTCAGCGCCGAAAAACGGGCCTGGCGCTTGACTGCTGGCGACGAGATTGCCAGCCACACCGTGGTACAACCCACTGCTGATTACTGGCTGATCATCGCTGATGGGCCGGTGTGGGGTCATGCGGTCATCCAGCGGCAACAAGAAATCCTGACTGCTCTCACCCAAACGGGCCACCATCCACAAGCCCTGAAAGTGAAGGTGCGACCGCAATCAACACCGCTCGATCTCAGGGAGTCGCAGGCAGAAAGCGCGGTCAAGCCATTAGACCCCGAAAGCGCGGACCTTCTTATCGAAACCGCTGATGGGCTGAAATCCGACAACCTTGCACAGGCGCTCAGACGGCTCAGCCGTCATCGATCAAAAGAGTCTAGCTGAGCACTATCTATCCTTAACGCCACTCGCGATCCATTTTTTCCAGGTGCGTTTGAGCCAACACAGCGGCCGGATGACCGGGAAAATCCTGCAACAGCGCGTTCAAAAACTGGCGCGCCTTGGCATCCTCACCCAGCTCGTAATAAATATAACCTACCTTGAGCCGCGCTGAAGGTAGTCGGGGGCTCTTGGGAAAATATTGCATCACGATACTCATAGCCACCAACGCATCATTAAACTCGCCCATGATGTAGCGCGACTGGCCAAGCCAATACCAGGCGTCATCAGCCAACGGGCTTTGTGGATAACTACGCAAAAAGGCTACAAAGGCGTAAGTCGAATCCAGAGTACGGCTACGCCTGAAAAGGTCAAAGGCTGCATCGTAAGCCGCCTTTTCACCAAGGCCGCCTGGCTCGGCCTGGCCGGGGGTGGTGGGCTCAACTGAGACAACGGTAACGGTCTCGCTGGTACCGGAACCGTCGCCTACGACGACCGATGCTACCGGGCTTTGAAGTTTGACTGCTGCGCCGGCCAACTCGGAATCTGATGGCTCGAGGGATGTTGCGTTTACCCCGTCCTCGACAAAGGGGAGGGTCGTTGTGGTCCGCTCCAAAAAGCGACAGCCGTCAAGTTGGTCGTACAACCCCTGCTGAGGGTGTTTCAGTTTCTTTACTGCAGGGGTTTGACTGTCCGGATGGCTATCTAAATGATTGATTTTGCGCTGCAAATTCGTGAATTCGCTGGCGCCAGAACAAGGTAATCCAAAGGTCTGAGAAAAAACGATCGAGGCATCGGAGGCATCTTCAACTGACGCCGGAGCCGATGAGTGTACAAACGTCGTGGTCTTACTATCCGCCTTGGCAGGAAGCTGGCCGCCACCGACACAAGCAAGGGCTAAGGCGCATACCGCGCGGTAACCGGTATACGCCCGCGAACTCATCAGACTCCCCTAAACCGAGTTACGCCCAGCGAGAGCGAGAAGGCGCCAACCGTGCTGGCTTGGATCCTGCCGTCAGTAAAGAATCTCTACGCGACGATTCAAAGACCAGGCACTCTCATCCTGACCCATCGAAACCGGCCGCTCTTCGCCATAGGAGATCGTGCGGATCGCATCGGGTGCAACACCCAGCCCTTGGAGTATTTCGTTGACTGTATTGGCGCGGTGTTCGCCAAGTGCCAGGTTGTATTCGCGGGTGCCACGCTCATCAGCGTGACCCTCCAGCACCACGGCCATACCAGGGTTGCCTGCCAAGTACTGTGCGTGTGCTTCGACTACCCGCTGTGCCTCGGGGGTGAGATTAGAGCTATCAAAATCAAAGTAGATCACCCGCTGTCCCAATGGATCATCCAGATCAGTGCTATCTTCGCTAATCGCAATAATCTCCCCTGCAGTCGTGTCTTGGGAGCTGATTCCCGATGATGCCGCATCAGTCGAGGCAGCATCGGTGGTATCGGAAATCGTCGCGTCCTCCACTTCTACTTCCCCGCCTTTTTTCTTGGCCGCCGCGCAACCGGCCAGTGCCACGCCCAAAAAGAGCACTAGGAAAACCGTTCCAAATCTACGCATTATCAATCTCCTGTATTCAAAATCATTACTGGCTGCTACCGGCTCGCCGCCCAGGCCGGTTCTCGCACTTCTCCATCATGCATTTTCAGTATCTGTCGTACACGGCCATCCGCTGACACTGCGGCAAGAATACCATCCCTACCCAGACGCGTAGCATACAGAATCATCGCGCCGTTTGGCGAAAAAGTCGGCGATTCATCGAGTGTACCGTCAGTCAGCAATTCCATCTCGCCACTGGCCATAGAGAATACACCAATCTGGTATCCCGCGCCTGTCCCGCGGTTAGTCACCATCACCAGCCGTTTGCCACTGGGATGGTATGATGCCCTGGCGTTTTCCTTTCCCTCCCGGGTCAGGCGTTCAATGTCACGACCACTGCGGCTGATGCGATAAATCTGTGGCCGGCCGCTACGATCAGAGGTAAAAACCAAGTGCCGGCCGTCTGGGGACCAAGCAGGCTCGGTGTCGATTGCCGGGTGACGCGTCAATTGCCGAATCTCACCAGACGCTACCTGGAGCACGTAAATATCCGTGTTGCCCTTGACCGAAATCGTCAGCGCCAACCACTTGCCATCCGGGGACCAGGCCGGTGCACTCGCTGCCCCTTCAACCTGCGCAATAGTCCGGCGGTTGCCAGAATTAATATCCTGCAGCCAGATGTTAGCGCCAGAAGTGGCATTGGAGAACGACACGTAGGCCAACCATTCGCCATTGGGCGACCAAGCCGGTGACAATACCGGCAAATTGGTTGTCTGTAGAATCTGCTGGGGGTCGTGACCATCGGAATCAGCCACCATTAACCGGTACAGGCGGTCGCCGTTATTCTGTTGATTCATCGTCACATAGGCGATGCGGGTATCAAAAGCCCCGCGAACGCCCGTCATCTCATAAAAGATTCGGTCACTGATCTGATGTGCTACCTGACGCAGTTGTGCCGCACTAACAGAAAAACGCAGGCCTACCTTGATTCTTTCACGGTAAATATCCAGCAACTGGAAGCTGACCTCAAACTGATCGGGACCTTTCTCTATCACCCGGCCAATCACCAATGCTTCAGCTTTGATCAGGCGCCAATCCTTGTAGCGAACCTCGGTGATCTCGCTTGGCTTAGAGAGAAAATCAGCAG
>Ga0207986_1000022_pt1 | contig 78909 bp, 71 predicted proteins | sample ETNtaG_26_FD_185764 | JGI IMG/M metagenome (GOLD analysis project Ga0207986, IMG submission 185764) | Marine microbial and viral communities from oxygen minimum zone, Eastern Pacific Ocean - ETNP201302SV89 (SPAdes) (version 2) | ecosystem: Environmental > Aquatic > Marine > Oceanic ... | reverse complement strand
GAGAAAAGAAAGCGAATAATATCATTACGACTGCCAAACCCATTGAATCAAGTAAGCGCTCTAATATGATGGTTCCGAATGCTGAAGATGCGGTAAGTGAATTGGATAGCGAAATTGCATAGGCACGCAATATCTCACCCAGTCTAAACGGTAACACACTATTCCCAAAATAACCTACCATTGTTGCTGAAAATAACGGGCGAAATGAAAAAATTTGTAGTGGTTCTAAAATCAATTGCCATCGGTATGCTCGCAGAGCAACACTGGCAACCATAATAATCATTGATAAAAATACATATATCATATGAGTTTGGGATAAATTTTCGATCAGCTCATTAAAATTCATTTCACGAAATGCATACCAAAGCCCGGCGGCACTTAAAGCAAGCCCAAAGAATAATTTTAAATATTTATTCACGTAAATCGATCACTTCTTCAGCTTCATTTCCAAATTCAGAAAAGGAGTAATTTCCTCTTAAAATTTGCCAACTTTTCATTTGTATTTCGATCCAATTGTCCTTATCAAAATCAACAACTACATTTTCAAAATGCCAGTTTCCACTATTTACAGATATAGCGCCTTTCATTTCAAAATCTTTCATTGCAAATGAAAACGTAATTAAACCATTTTCGTTCCGTTTATTCGAAATTGAAATACCCGATAAATCCCCTGAAATGATTGAAAATATATCTCGATCTTCAGGCAAGCGCTCATCTATGATACATTGTTTCGTATTCTTATTGAATGTTTTAATTTTATTTCCTGAAATAAAGATATTTTGCTGATTAGATTCGATTAAATATTCTATTGAATCGATAAAGGAAACGGATATGATTGAATTATATGTTTGACCATACTGAAACTGGTTTAATTCAACATCAATCTTTTTCCATTTTAAGAATTTCAATCCTGATTTTAATGAATCAAGATTAGATGGTGTATTTCCGAATAAGATTGAAAAAAATAATAGCCCATAAAAGGGCAAACGGAGATGCATAACTTTAATCTTCTAAATGGAGTAAATAGGTTTCATCCACGAGTACTTCACGAGCTTTACTCCCGGTAAATGGCCCAACAACAGCAATCTGCTCCATTTGATCGATGAGGCGCGCTGCTCGTGAATAGCCAACCTTTAAGCGACGTTGAATAAGCGAAATAGATCCTTGTTGATGCGTGACGACTAGCCGAATAGCTTCATGCAATAATTCATCCTGATCGCCATCTTCAGCGCCGTCAACTGCAATACCATCGACTAATTGCCCTTCACGAATACTGGGCAATATTAATTCTGCTGCTTTAGGCTGTTCCTGAATGTGTGTCATTAAAGATTCAATTTCTTCCAGAGATAAAAATGCATTGTGCAAACGGACAGGATCCGATGATCCTGATCCCAAGTAAAGCATATCACCTCTTCCGATTAATTTTTCAGCTCCGGGCATGTCGATAATAGTTCGGGAGTCAATTTTGCTTGCAACTTGGAATGCTATTCTAGATGGGAAATTAGCTTTAATCAAACCGGTGATTACATCTACAGAAGGACGTTGAGTTGCAATCACTAAATGGATACCCACAGCTCGTGCCAATTGAGCCAGGCGGGCGATGGGTGCTTCTACTTCACGAGCATTTAACATCATTAAATCAGCTAATTCATCAACCACAACTACAATAAAAGGCATTATTGGTTCACCGCTGTCCTGCATCTTTTTATTGTATTCATCAATATTGCGTACCACTGCATCAGCGAGCACATCATAACGACGGCCCATTTCTCTTTCCACAGACCTTAAAGCATATGCAGCATTTTCAACATTAGTTATTATGGGTTCATCTATGTCTTCCATTGATAATAAATGATAATCAGCTAATGCACGATATAGTGACATTTCTACTTTTTTAGGGTCAACAATAACAAATTTTAATTCATCAGGAGTCGAGCTGTATAACAAGCTACAAATAATTGAATTTAAACAAACTGATTTCCCTGAACCTGTAGTTCCTGCGATCAATAAATGGGGCATATTCGCTAAGTCAAGGGTAGCAATTTCTCCTGATGTATTTTTACCGATTGCCAGAATTAATTTCGAATCAGAACTTGCAAATTTTTCAGAATTAATCACCGATTTGAAATAAACTGTGGCTGGGTTTCGGTTCGGTATTTCAATACCTACTGAAGATTTCCCCGGAATGGGCGCAATGACACGAACTCGGCTCGCTTCCATTACTCTGGCCAAGTCATCGGATAAGGCAACAAATTTATTGACACGCACACCTTCGGCTGGCTCTACTTCAAATAATGTAATCACAGGACCGGGACTTACATTTACCACTTTTCCTTCTACGCCAAATGTTAATAATGATTGAGTAAGAAAATTAGCCCGATCAACAAGTTCGTCACGGCTCATACTGTCTGAAATATTCACCGGAGTTGCTAACAAATCTGATAAAGGCAATTGATACTCTCGTTTCGGTAGTTGCCTTTCTGACACTTCATCTAGATTTACTTCATCTTCCTCAACCATTTCACCCACTTCAATATTTTCATCTGCAGATGGTTGAACTTCTCCCGTTTGTTTATCCGGTATTTCAGTTAGAAAATCATCTTCAGACTGCTCTGTTTCTATTAATTCTTCCGTTGATTCGTCTTTAATTTCACCTACTGTCTGTTCTTCCTTCTCTTCAATTGGGACATGTGTTTGAGATATAGATTCAGGAACTGCAGGTGGCGCTTCATCTTCTTGTTCCACAACTTTTTCTTCAGTAGCAGCATCTGCTTCAACTAATGCATCTTCTCCCTCCCGTTGAGCATCGATTTTATTCAGTAAATCCTGTGTATGCAATCGCTTGGCTTCTTCAGTCGTTTTAATTTCCTTTTTGAGTTTTTGTTCATCCCGCTTTTTCTTAAATGTTATACCCAGTTTTTCCAACGGTTCATACAAACTGAATTCAAAATATCCTCTAACCAACACCAACCATAAAGCGATTAACAAAATCCCAGTTCCAATTATTCCCAAAAAGCTATAAAGAAAATTAGCGAGATTTCCCCCAACAAGCCCGCTGGTAGTAAAATCAAGACCGGAACGATCATGCATACCTATTTCAATGAGACCGATTGTAACAGATAAAAGCACGCATGCACCAAAAACGTAACCGGCAATTCGATTGAATGATGTTAATTTTTTCTGACTAAAACACAGCCAACCCCAAATCAATCCCAAAATAGGAATTAAAAATGTGGGATAGCCAAAGAGAAATTTGATAAAGAAATATGACAGGTAAACGCCAATAATTCCCAATGGATTTTCAACGTGGACATTTGGGGAAATTCCCGGGTCTTCATTGGGGCTGTAACCTATGAGGCTGATTAGCACCAACAACGAAATTGCTATGGTAAGAATACCAAGTATTTCTAGGCGGCGGTCTTTCAAAACAGCTGAGGATGTTCCGTTTTCACGGTTCTGAACCAATCAACAAATTGAACAATGCCATCATAAAAATGGGTTGTTGGTGTGTAATCAAGGCGTGATTCTGCACGAGAAATATCGGCATATGTGCGCAGCACATCGCCGGAGGGGAGATCGTACTCATCGAGCACGGGTGCCTTTCCAGTGACGTCACTGATTGTGGAGACCAGATCAGCCAATTTTACAGGTTCAGAGTTTCCGAGGTTGTATATCATGAAATCATCTGTTGACTTCAACGCCGCAAGTATACCACTAATGATGTCTTCAATGTAAGTATAATCTCGCGCTGTGGATCCATCGCCGAAAAACGGTAATGGATTATCATTTAGCAAGTGGCGAACAAATTTATGGATTGCCATTTCCGGGCGCTGACGAGGTCCGTAAACGGTAAAAAATCGCAAACAAATCGTTGGTATTTCATAAAGGTGGGAATACGTAAAACAAAGTTCCTCGCCCATTTTTTTGGTTGCTCCATAGGGAGAAATTTGCCGATCAACCATATCCGTTTCAGAAAAAGGAATCTTATCATTATTACCATACACGGAGGAGGAGGATGCGAAAATGAAATGTTGAATTTCTTTTTGCTTCATTTCTTCCAAAAGAACTTGTGTCCCATTAATATTTACATCTGTATAATGTACCGGGTCATCCAAAGATGGTCTGACTCCTGCCATGGCTGCTAAATGAATTACAATATCAAATGAATACGTCGTAAACATTTCTCTCATGAATGCTTTATCTCTTATATCACCCTTATGGAATGAATATCGCTTATAGTCTAAATGGGATTTTTGATTCAATAACTTAATTTCGGGATGATAAAAATCATTTAGATTATCCACACAAACGACTTGCTTGCGCTGACTCAATAATTTATCTATAAGGTGAGAACCAATAAAACCACAACCGCCTGTCACTAAAATCGCGCTCATAATTGGGCTGATCCATTTTTATAAAATGGTGGTTTTATAATAAGTGCTTTTTTCATTTTTCCCCTGATATCTATGTCCAGTGCCATCCCGGATTTATGTTTACCAAATTGAACAAAGCCTAGTCCAATACCTTTTTGTAATAAAGGTGATTGTGTTCCGCTGGTTACAATGCCGACTTCATTTCCTTCTGCGAAAATTTTATATCCTTTCCTTGGCACGGCTCTGTCTACCATTTCGAATGCAGTTAAAAGTTTAGTTCTATTTTCTTTAGCTGAAATTAAAGATTCTTTTCCTATAAAATTTTCTTTATTCAATTTCGTTATCCAACCAAGTCCGGCTTCAATGGGATTTATTTTTTCATCAATATCATTCCCATATAAACAAAATTTCATTTCCATGCGCAGTGTATCACGACAAGCTAATCCACAGGGTGTAATATTGCCAATATTCATAATAGAATCCCAGATCACACCAATTACTTTACTATCAGCATAGATTTCAAATCCCAATTCACCGGTGTAACCAGTGCGGGCGATGGTGGCATTTACGCCATCGACAGTTCCTTCTTCAAAAGTATAAAATGGAATATCAGATAAATCTTTTCCTAATGCATTCTGCAATATGTTTCTGGAGTCCGGACCCTGTAAGGCTATGAGCCCAGTTTCGGCACTGACATCAACAATGTTTACATCATCCGGTTTGTGTTCATTCAACCAATTAAAGTTCTTTTCCAAATTGGACGCATTTACCACTAGCATGTACTTATCTGCATATTTATATATCAAAATATCATCGATGATTCCGCCATTTTCATAACACATAGCCGAATACTGGGCATCGCCCACGGACATGGTTTTTACATCATTAACTGTCATATAATTCAAGAATTCTTCTGCGCCTGCTCCACTCACATTAAGTTCGCCCATGTGACTTACATCAAAAATTCCACAGGATTTACGCACAGCCAAATGTTCTGCAACAATTCCAGAATATTGAACCGGCATCCGGTAACCTGCAAAGTCTACCATTCGGGCATTAAGTTCAATGTGTTTTTGGTATAGTGGAGTATCCAAATTCAATCACTGGATTCGAAATATAATTTTAGCTTACTCATTCCTTCGGTGATTTCTTCCACTGATATCCCAGAATAAGCAAAGCGAATATAAAAATCAGTTTCTCCTTCTTGGGGTCGTCCAAAATGATCCCGTGTGCAAAATGAAACTCCGGACGCGTGTAGTGCGCCCAATTGCAATTCAGCCACAGATGCTATTCCTTTACGTTCCATAATTTTGGTTACGTTCGGAAATAAATAGAATGTACACTCGGGAATTGCAATGTTAATACCGTCAATATCATTTAATCCTGAAACGGCTGTATCTCTTCTGCTGCGCAATTCACTCAATATTGCCTTTGCGCCTGATTTATCTCCATTTACAGCTTCCACCATGGCGTACTGATGAAAATGGTTCGTACATGATTCAGCATTGACATTCAATTTATTAATAATCTTGATTACATTTTCCGGGCCGATAGCAGCGCCGATACGCCAGCCGGTCATGGCAAATATTTTGGAAAATGTATATAAAATGACTGTCCGTTCCTGCATACCGGGAATATTCACAATTGATTGTGGTTTTGTATCATACAGTATTTCGTAATAGGCATCGTCACTCAATACCCACAAATCGTATTCAATCGCTAATTGAGCCAAAGCTTCCATTTCTTTTCTTGATGATTCTGCGGAAATAGGATTATTATAATTATTGTAAATCAGAGCTGTAGTTTTGTCAGTAATTGATGATTTCAATTTCTCAATATCGATAGCAAAACCAGTGATTGTTTGATCATAACTGTATGGCATTGCAATTCCACCATGATATTCGATCTGACTTTCGTAAATGGGATAACCGGGATTTGGATACAAGACCTCATCCCCGGGATTCATGACCGCTTGGATAAATTTGCCAATGGTGGGTTTTCCCCCCGGTTGAACGGAAACATTATCCGGATTGTAACTTACTCCTCGCTTACCTCCCACATCAACCGCTAATGCTTCTCTTAATGGCAAAATTCCTTCTGAAGGACAATACCCATTCTTTCCATCCATGATATATTTATTGGCCGCATCTATTATGTTTTGGGGTGTGGACATATTCATATCACCCAAATGAAATGGGTATATTTTATTTCCTTTATCAGCCCATTCTTTGGCTTGAGCGGAAACAGCGAATGCTGTTTCTGTACCTAGATTTTTTATTCGATTTGCTATTTTCATGATAATATTCTAACAGTTGATTATGAATCCAATTATTCAGTCAACCAATCAGCCAATCATATTTTAAAGTTTTGTCAGTGCTTTTTTAATAATAGCTTCTATACTGCCGTTCAATTCTCCGGTCGCTTCTAATTCACGAATAGCTTGATTTGCATGCCCTCTTTTATATCCTAATGCCATGAGTCCAATTACAGCATCTTTAGCTAAACCATTTTCTGCAGCATCCATAAAATCCATGTTATCATCATCTTCATCCACATATTTTTCCTTCAATTCAACAATCATACGTTTGGCTGTTTTGGGTCCAATGCCGGGAATTACAGTTAATGATTTCACGTCACCAGCAATGATGTTCTTTTTGAACTCATGTGGATTTGATCCGGAAAGGATATTCATAGCCGATCTCGGACCGATACCGCTGATGGTATTCAGCATTGTAAACATATTTCGCTCATCCGTACTGCCAAAACCATATAATTCCATTAAGTCTTCCCGGACATTCAGAAACGTCAACAATTCTGCATCGCTTCCTTTTTCCGGTAATGTATTATATGTGGCTGCTGTAATGGATATTTTCAATCGAATGCCGTTCATATCCAGAACAACTTGCGATGGATCTTTATGAAAAAGTTGGCCTTTTATTGAATCGATCATTGGACAAATTGCTGTTGATTAATATAACACAATCCTACTGCCAGAGCATCTGAAGAGTCCAAAGGTGTTGGAGCATCTTTTAATTTCAATATATTCTGAACCATAAACTGGACTTGTTCTTTTGTGGCATTACCATTGCCCACCACCGATTGCTTTACTTTTTTAGGTGCGAATTCTGCACACGTAATCTCATTTCGTGCAGCGGCTAAAATGATCACACCTCGAGCCTGGCCAAGCATGAGAGCTGATTTAAAATTTTTATGATAGAACGTATCTTCCACAGCCACAACATTCGGTTTGAATTTTTTCATCAATTTCATGGTTTCATCATGGAGATAAAGTAAGCGTTCAGCCAATGATTTATTTTTTGGTGGCTTGATTACGCCATATCCATGGGCTTTAGCATTGCGCTTTGTGTAATCCAGAATACCAAATCCGGTAACATTTATTCCGGGATCAAAACCAATAACACGCATCAGTCTTCAGAATCAAAATTTGTATACACAGCTTTAATATCATCATGATCCTCCAATGCTTCCAACAAAGTTATAACCGACTGCTCTTTATCATTTTCAACATTTTGCATATTTTTAGGTACCATGTCTATATTGGCTGACTCCACTTCATAACCCTGTTCTTCCATTGAGTCACGAACGAACATGATATTGGCTGGATCAGTTGAGATAATGAATGCATCACTATCCGCTTCAAAATCTTCGGCTCCCGCTTCCAATGCAGCTTCAAAAACCGTATCTTCATCATGACCGTCTGCTTTTAATGTAATTTGACCTTTCTTGTCGAACATCCATGATACAGAGCCATTTTCTCCAAGATTTCCGCCGTATTTTGTAATCAAATGACGTATCTCCGCAACCGTCCGTTTTTTATTATCCGTTAGGCATTCCATCATTATGGCTACGCCCGCCGGACCGTAACCTTCGTAAGATGTTTCTTCATAGCTGACACCCGGAAGTTCGCCCGTGCCTTTTTTGATAGCCCTTGAAATATTGTCCAACGGCATATTTGCAGATTTCGCATTTGATACAGCCTGTCTCAAACGAGGGTTACTGTTAGCATCTCCTCCGCCTTCTCTCGCAGCAATCGTAATTTCTTTTATGATAGTGGTAAATATCTTACCGCGCTTGGCATCGGTGGCGGCTTTCTTGCGTTTAATGGTAGCCCACTTACTATGGCCGGACATATTTCCCCTGAATTTTAGTTAAAATTGAATTGAAAAATTACGTCGTTTATAGTGATATATGGAATGAGGTTTTAGATTAAGATTAAGAATTTGGATAAGGAAAACTAATTACTTCTTACTTTTTTACTTCTTCCTTGATACACTTCTTATCTCGTCCTTATCATCATCCCAGTTCTTTGTGGAGTAATCCGTGTACGGATAACCCAGGCAGAAAGATAGCCCATATTCTGTAGTTTTTGGCGCATTTTGTCAGCATCTTCCCTTGCAATAAAATCACCAACTCGTACTTTATAATTTGGAGTTTCGTAAACGACATAAACAGAATCAGTCAAGGTGGCGTTAAGTAATGTGCTCAATGAATCCGCTTTGGTCATGGATTTGGATGCAATGACCTGAACCCGAAAACCGTCTGTAACCCAATGAACAGTATCGACCGCAAGAATGGAGTCAATCCCTGTGTCACTGGGTAAAACATTATTAATAATCACCGGCCATTTCGGCTGGACATCGCGATGTTCATTGGGATCGAAAATCTTCTTCAAGTCAGTTTCCTGACACAAACCGATCGTCATAATTCCACAAAAAAGAAGATACTTTATAAATCCTCTGTGAACTCTGTGGCTAATCATCATGATAAAGGCCGAATAGTATTCACAGGAATCCACCCTTTTTTTCCATCCAAAAGTATAATTTCCACCCAATTATCCTGGCTTTGGGTAATCTCTGCTTTCAATCCTTCATGGATCTTAAATACAATCATTTCATCCCGCACTGCCGGCACAGAATATACATTTACAGTAGACGATACAATTATACCCTCTGGTTTTCCGGTTACATCCCAATATTTATCTAGGCAAATGCCATGAATTAAAATGGTTAAAATAACAAAAATTGTTTGCAGTCTGGCTGTTTTTCGTTGACCTATAAATCTAAATTGACCCAAAGCATAAACCACTCCGACCAATAGAAGAAAAATACTCCCACACAATAGAAGATCGTTCACCGTTTGATAATGCTTGAATGCGTTATACCAATCCAGTAAAACAAAACCATCTGGCATATCAATGCGATCCCTCACGCGTGTATTGGTGAGTTCCAAATTATGCTTAATATCCCGATTCCGTGGTTCAAATTGCAAACCCTTTTCATAGGCCCACACAGCGTATCCAACCTCACCCATCCGGTAATAAGCATTTCCTAGGTTATAATACAAATCTGCATGCTCCACCATGTTCAACAACCGCTCGAAACTCCGAGCGGACTGAACATATTTTTCTTCATCAAAATAATAATTCCCCCGAACAAACAAACTATCCACATTGGCTGCAACGAGGTTAGAGATCAACAGTGCGAAATACAAAATTCTCATGCGTGGCTGTCCACTTTTTTGAGCAATTTTCCCGCCGTTTCGGCCATATCTTGATCCGCCATAGTTCCGGGGGCATACCGACCGGCATCACAATCCTTTAAAAGTTGAATCAATTCCTCTAATTCTTCAGGTGGTATAATACCACTTAGTTCCTGTTCTACATTTAGTGGATCCATCTTATCCGTCTGCAGCTGCCAACGTTCTTTTAAATATGTATAAATCGTCGATGAAACATTCTCGATACTGGATTGCGTTTGAAGTGATTTTAATGCCCGCTTCAATGCCCGGTGAGACATGCGCTGTCCGGCGGTAGCAATACGCTGTTGTTGATATCGAGTCAGTGTAACGGGAGCCAAAAATAGCCCGGCTACTAAAATATAACTCGTCCATACCCAAATGGGAATCTCTCTACTTCCGCGTTCTACCCATGATGGAGATGACGTAACATTATAATGAATATCCTGACCCAACAGTGCAATTTCTTCTTTGGTGAATCCCGATGAACCAGATGACAGTTGATCTTTAGCCGGGGAAATATTCAATTCAACAGAACGGGAACTAATGGAATGAAACTGTTCATCCTTTGGATTAAAATATTCAAATTCAATGCGTGGTAAAAACACCTTTCCGGCTTGGCGTGGAATGAGAATATATTCCCATTTCATGTTGCCTGTAAATTGATCCCAAAGTTGTTTCTGTTCGAATGATGCGGTGGGCGGAAATACTTCCATTGTCTCTGGGAAATTCAACTTTGGCAGACTGAACATATTCAAATTCCCCGTACCCTGTAATTCGACATAATAGGTTACTGCTTCGTTGGCTTTCACATTGTCAGTATCCACGAAGGCAGTAAGTTCGAAGGCTCCCACTGCTCCTGTAAAATTCGCCGGCTGCCCAGCAGGATATGGTTTAACACGAATTTTTCGCGCTTCTGTACGAAGTAATTTTTGTACTGTTTCATTGAAAAAGCTGTTAAAAAATGGATCATCAAATACACCACGCTGTCTTTTTCGTTTTTTCTTGATTTGAACATTGCAGCGCACTGTCATGGGTGACAATTCTAACTCGCCAGTTTTTGTGGGGAAAAGCGCCACTTTATATAATGTTGCAACATTATACACAACGCCACTTATTGTCGTTTGGTTAAATCGTGGGGGTCGCGGCACCGATAATTCTTCTGTCCAAAAGCCTATGCTCTCCGGATATTTGATATCTTCCAGGCTCATCTGAACACGGGTATATAATTTGTACGTAACAGTGACTTGTTCGCCTATAAATACTTCATCCTGGTCAATTTCTGCCAGTAAAAATAATTCATCTTTTTTTGCAACCTGACCGCTTCCTTTTATATTCATGTGAATGGGCTTTGTTTTCAGTTTCTTGCCGCCCACAGTCACAACTAAAGTCGGAATGGTTAATTGCCCTTTTTGGTTGGGCACCAGCGTCCAGGTCAGCGTTTTGCTTGAGGTGGCTTTGCCATTGATCCATTGGTAACTGGTTTGCTGGGCAGGTCCACTGACAATAGTGAATTTTTTTTCCAATGGCGCTAGATTTACGCGGGGCATATCATCCGCATCTTTAGCTTCGACTTTAAACGTAAATGTCTCGTTCACCGCCAATTGATTTGCATCCACAGACGCTGTTACAGACTGCCCTGATACAATGTGTAATAATAAAATAATTGGTACTAAAAGTCGCATTACCAATCTTTCTCCAGTTTTTTGGATCGGGCTTTGACCATTTGCCGCTTTTGATTCACTTTTTCATCCTTTTTCAAGGCATCTAAAATAGCTTGAGCATTTTGTAAATCCTGCTGTTTTTCCTGATCTTCTTGTGCTTGTTGTTGCTGTTGCTCTTTTTGTTGTTCTTGGTTCTGTTGTTCCTTATCTCCATCTTCCTGTTCTTTATCTTCTTTCTTTTCACCATTTTGATCTTGTTGCTGATCTTGATTCTGCTGTTGTTGTTGTTGATTCTGGTTTTCGTCGTTTTCGCCTTGCTGATCCTTATTTTGCTGTTCCTGTTGCTGCTGATAACGAATCATTTCATAATTGTGTTTTGCATCTTTATCCGTTGGGTTTAATTCTAATGCTTTCCGATAAAATGTCAATGCTTCTTCATTCTTCTGCTGGGATGCCATGGTATTTGCAATATTGTAATATGCTTTGGACTGCAGTTCCTTATTGTCCGTTTCCAGCGCCCGTTGAAACGCATCTAACGCTCCCTGGTGATCCTGCTGTTGAAAAGCGGTTGTGCCCAGTCCAAATTGAGCGGCGGCGTCTTCATCTTTTTCGTTCAAAATGGATTCATAATACTTACGGGCGTTGTCGTAATCACCACTTTGATAGGCCTTTAGTCCATCATCTTGAGCCATTAGAGTTGTAAACATGAGTATGATTATCATTTTATACAATTCGTCCCCTCCATGTGCTTTCTTCTTTTTTTCTTGTAGGCAGAATCATACTCACACCCAAAAATAGAAACGATAAAAATGCAAATGTTTGATAGCGGTCTTCAAATTCCGCATAGACATGGGATTGAATGGTCCGCTTTTCCATGGTGTCTATGGCAGTCATGATTTCACGATGGCTGGCGGCCCGGTTGTCAAAACGGACAAATACGCCATTGCCGGCGTAGGCAATGTCCCGCAATAATCCTTCATTCAACACAGATGTAACGAGAATTCCCTGGCGATCTCGTTTGTATTCCCGGGATTCATCTTTTTCAATTATAGGAATCAGTGAGCCGGTCTCCGTACCCACACCGACCGTATGGATGATCATTCCCTGGTTACTGGCTTTTTCCGCCAGATCGATAGCCGTTCCTTTGTGGTCCTCACCGTCGGTTACTAGGACAAATACTTTATAATGTTCACTCTCTTCGGTAAATGCTGACATTCCTGTTTGGATGGCTGTACTTAAATCCGTCCCTTGAGTTGGGATTAATTTTGTGTCGATACCGTCTAAAAATAATTGGGCCGCCTCATAATCTGTTGTGAGGGGTAAATAGAGATGACTGGAGCCGGCAAAAACCACCAATGCCACCCGATCCCCTTTCAGTTTACGGATCATCTGACTAATCTCGAATTTGGCTTTTTCCAGTCGATTAGGTTTTACATCCTCTGCATCCATACTCTGAGATACATCAATGGCAAAAACAAGATCGACCCCTTTCCGTTCCACAGGGGCCAAACGAGTGCCAATCTGGGGCCCGGATGCGGCAAAGACTAGTAATATTAACCCAACCACACTTAAACGTTTTTGCCAGCGGATTCGGCTGAAATCCACGCGTTGAAACAGATTCTCCTCGAGAGCGCCGTCACTTTTAGCAAAAATAGCTTTTGTTTTTCGTGCCTGTAATGTCCACATGAGCCACATGAGCAAGAGCGGAACATAAAGAAATAGAATGAATGGAAATCGAAAATGGATCACGTCCGTCTCCGAAAGACCGATCTGTCCAGCGTTTCATAGCATAATCCCAGCATCATGGCGGGAATGAGCAGCCAGCCAAAAAGTTCCTTGTATTGGGTGTATTCCTTCACCTGGATTTCTGTTTTTTCCAATTCATCAATTTCATCATAAATATTCATCAGCATATTCTCATCGGTGGCTCGGAAATATTTCCCGCCGGTGCGATCGGCAATGGCTCTCAATGTTTTCTCGTCGATCTCATTACGGATATAACCCCGATTGGGAATGAACGACACGGACTGGTTTGTTCCGGCGCCGATAGTATAAATACGAATATCAAACTGGCTTGCCAAATCAGCAGCTGTGAGAGGGTCCAATTCACCGGCATTATTGCTGCCGTCAGAGAGGAGGATCATCACCTTACTCTCGGCTTCACTGAAGCGTAGACGATTGGTTGCGTTGGCAATAGCCATGCCGATGGCAGTACCGTCCACTTCCCTATCCGCAATGCGAACTTCTTTAAGCAAATTTTGCAATACATCTTTGTCCACTGTCAACGGACATTGAATAAACGATTCCCCGGCAAAGACCAAGAGCCCGATGCGATCTTCTACCCTGTTTTGAATAAAAGTCTTTGCAGTACGTTTGACAGCTTCTAAACGATTGGGATTAAAGTCCTCGGCCAGCATGGAACTGGAAATATCCAACACCATGACCATATCCACAACTTGCACATTTTTTTCTTGAATACTTTCAACTATTCGTGGGCGTGCAAGTGCTAATATTATGAGAGTTACGGTAATGACCTTAAGAATATTAATAAATAATATTTTGGTATTTCCACGCTTGCGAAATGCATCTGGAATCAACTGAAATGACGAAACACGCATGGTGCCTTCATATGTTTGTCCTTGTCGTTTTTGCCAAAGGAAATAAGCAGGGATAATGAGTAATCCCAGCAGAACCCACGGATGTTCAAAAAATATCATATATTCCTATTACGCGTACCATTATAGCATTCTATACGCAAATAGTTTAGATTTGTTTCTAATCGTGAAAAACGGACGGATGCCCGTCGTAAATTTTTAGTTACTGCTCTAGCTTTCGTCTTCGACAGAAGAAGCGGCATCTTCGATTTCCCGCTTCACTTCATCGGCGCCGGCTTTGAATTCCTTCGAAGCTTTACCCAATGAACGAGCCAATTCCGGCAGTTTCTTGGCGCCGAAAAGCAGTAAAACAACTAGAAGAATGAGAAGTAATTCCCAATAACCAAAGGCTGCGTGTATTAATGTGTATTCCATAAAATTCTCCGCTTTTTAATAAATAGTGTGTATGAAAGTTACAACGCTCATCGGAAATATCGCAGGAAGTAGTATGCGCCGGCAATTCCGATAATGCTGGTGAAATTTATTTTAAGAGTGAGACCAAATTTGAAGGTAAACATGATTAGATCCATTACAATGACGCCACTTTCATTGCCAACTAATCCGGCAAGATCAAAAGTAACACTCGTTAAAAAGAAGTCTTTGACAACACCTTCCGGCAGTATCCAGCCCAGCAATTCTCCTGTGAGCGTTCCGGCCATGGCCCCGACAAACAATGTGAGAGCAATGAGTGCTAGTGAACGTTTAATCATTATTAGGTAAAGCTTCTTCTTCAAATCGATCGTGGTCGATCATCCATTTCACTGTGCTCCAGAGAACATAAAATGCCATAAGTGGAAATAGTATAATTCCTCTCCATAAAATAGCACTTGTTATTAACAGCACCACACCAATCAACTGCAATGTGTTTGATCTACCCTTTTTGAATGATAAGAGCGGAAATTTTGAAAAACGCACAGGACTGATCATCATAAATCCCAATGTTACTGTCATGGTCAAGGCAATTCTGGGATCGCCCATATCGCCAAACATCTGATGATTGAACAACATATAACTGACAATCAAAATTGCATTGACGGGTGTAGGTAAACCGGTGAAAAATGATTTCGGATCATCATCCTGGATAATATTGAATCGTGCCAGTCGAATAGTTCCAAACAACAAAGGAGTGAATGCGATTAAACCGCCGAATAAAGGAGGAAGACCATCGACGTAAACTGTGTAGATCAATAAGGATGGAGCGGCACAAAAAGAGACTGTATCAGCAAACGAATCGAATTCGACGCCAAACTTGGAAGGAATACCCAGCATGCGAGCCAGTTTTCCATCAGCCACATCGCATAATCCGGCAAACAGAATCAGCCAGCCGCCGCGAATGGGATCGCCTTTGATCATCATTACAATGCCCATGAACCCCAAAAACATATTCATCACCGTAATGAGATTGGGAATAAATCGACGCTTTTTACCTTTTTGTTTCATATTCATGCAGAAATTAGACCAACAATAGTCTTGCCTCCTGTTACTTTGTCGCCAACCTTCACATTGACTATAGAATTGAAAGGTACAATAAGATCTGTACGTGAGCCAAACATAATAAAACCAAACCGTTCACCCGGCTTTACCTCTGAACCCACTTTCGCATAACAATGAATCCTTCGGGCAATGAGTCCGGCGATTTGCTTGATTTTGATCTTCATATTGCCGCGAGATAATACAACAATTGTCTGTTCATTCACATCACTGGCACTATGATTAAAAGCTGCCTTGAATTTGCCTTTTTTATAATCAACACTTTCTACGATTCCGTTTACTGGCATTTTATTGGAATGGACATTGAAAACGTTCAAAAATATTGAAATCTGTTTTGCATTCCCCACAGCATCATCTTCTATATCATCAATCAATACAACTTTGCCATCAGCGGGAGCTATGAGGAGATTTTCACCTTCCGGGGTTGTACGTTGCGGATCACGAAAAAAATTGAGACTAAAAATGAATAAAACACCGAAAACATAATAACTCACTTTAAGCGCTGCATTTTCGTATCCATATCCCGATATACCGCAAATGAACGTCAGAACCATAAGCCCAATCAGAATTTTTCTTCCTTCCGGGGCCAACATTATTTCACGCTTGCTAATATTAAATATTTAGTCAACGTTTTACCATCTCGATAAATTTTCAATTTAATCTTATTCCCCGACCGTAAATCGCTTTCTTTTATGATCTTCAAAATTTCACGAGAACTTCGAATTTTCTGACCATTAACATCCGTAATAATATCACCTACTTTAACTCCAGCCTTTTGAGCATTGCTGCTTTTTTCTACTTCCACAACAATGACACCCTGTCTGAGTGGAACATCAAGATATTCCGCAACCTCTTCCGTTAATCGTTCCACAGATAATCCTGTGGAAAAACTACGATCCACTTTCCCGGACACTTTTAATTCTTCTGCAATATCTTTTGCCAAATTGATGGGAATGGCAAATCCAATTCCGATGGACCCTTCAGCAAATTGAGAAGCCGTATATATGAATGTATTAATTCCAATGACTTCCCCAAGGCTATTTACCAACGGTCCACCGCTGTTTCCCCGATTGATGGCTGCATCCGTCTGGATCATATCTTTATATATTTTTCCTGATTGAAATCCAAAATCCATATCCATTGCGCTGATAATTCCGGCTGTAGCTGTGGGCTGCTTGCTAATATCAAATAGTCCAAATGGATTCCCCAGAGCAATTGCCCATTCACCTATGATTAAGTCATCGGAGTCGCCCAAAGTTGCGTAAGGAAAATTGCGTCCCCTCAATTTTAATAGAGCTAAGTCCGTTATGAAATCTGTACCGATAATTTCCGCTTCATATTCTTCTCCGCCGGGGAGAGTTACCATGACTTCTGTGGCATTTTCAATTACATGGAAATTAGTCATAACATACCCATCTGGGCTGATGACAACACCGGATCCTGAACTGCGGACTTCCTTTTTTCGACTACGCTCCGGGAAGAAAAAATCAAAGAACGGATCTCTACCTCTGCTGAAAGAATTATAAACATCCCGCAACTGCACAACACTAATGGATGCAACGGCCGGTTCTACAGATTCAATGGCTCGTGTAATAGCCGTGTGCCGTGATTCATCGACGCCCCACTGGCCAGTCAGAAACGATATAGCAAAAAGTAGACTAGAAATTATCCGCGCCATCATATTCCACTTTTTCTAAAAAAAGCCCTTGGGCCGGAGCTCTGTAAACCTGTACATCCTCTTGAGGATTTTTTAACAATGTTTTAAATTCTGAATTAGACATTTTATTTTGTGTTACATTTACCATTGTTCCAACGAGGTAGCGCACCATATGATGCAAAAAACGGTTTGCCGCCACTCTGTAATTTACAATTCCACCTTCATTTGACCATTCAGATAATGCGATAGTGCTTACTCTATTTTCAACCTCTGGATTAAATTTTGAGAACGAGGTAAAATCATGTTTACCCATAATCAATTGAGCCAATTCATTTAATTGGTTCAAATCCAATTCACCGGTTTCCCATACTTTATTGCGGTCCATAATATAATCATCCGTCCGGCAACGATATACGTACTGACGTTTGACAGCAGAAAATCGTGCATGAAAATCACCCGGTACAACAGAACATTCTTGAATGCGGATGTCATTAGGTAGATTTCCGTTCAATGCAGGCATTATGTCACATGTAGCCATATCAGTATCCCAATCAAAATGGGCGATTTGTCGTAAGGCATGAACACCGCTGTCCGTCCGGCCTGAACCAATAACATTGATCTTTTCACCTTTACTTAATATTGACAAAGTACCTTCCAATTCTCCCTGAACAGACCGATCTGACTTTTGTACTTGCCAGCCATGATATGCAGAACCGTCGTATTGAAGTTGAATTTTAAATCTGGGCAAAGTTGTGAAGTGTAATAAAAATAAATGATATAATCAGTAATGTGCTAAAATGTCCAAATGTAAATGGAATTGGCCGAGCGACACCTCGAGGAATTTGCTGTCCGTACCCGCGCAATGTCATGGCGTTGGCGATGTCATCTGCTTTGTGTAAATGAATCATAATCATTCCCGGTAGTTGTCTGGCTGTTTCCTTCCAACGCCGGATCCTACCATTAGCAACATTCAATCCCAGTGCTTTATGAATCCCCTGCCAATGGCTCCAGTCACGTTGCAAAGAGGGATAAAAACGAAGTGTCATTTCCATAAACAAAAACCAGTCTTCCACTTTTCGCCACGGTTTGTTGAACTGCACCCAAATGCTCCGAAAAGCCTGAAAAACAGAACCTGAACCAGAACCAAATGTATAGGCATTCATTATGGCTATGACCAATAAAAATTTCATCATGGCAGAGCCAATTTCTGTTAAGATTTGCCAATAAGTAGATTGACTCATAATGATGGAAATAAGAAAATAAAATCCAATCATGATGGGGAGAAAATAGAAAAATGATTTTAATGAACGTATGATAATGGAAATTGCTACTTTTTCCAACCATAATAGACTCATGAATAAACCAAAATATCCCAACCAATGAAATAATGTGGGGCTGAATAATACAGCTGTTGAAAAAGATAAATACAGCCAAAGCCTAATGATCGGCTGCTTAAAAAGAATGTTCATTACTTAAAACTGAATCGTAAGGGATAATCCGGAACGGCCACTAGTTGGATGAATCATGGGCGTTACAGAAACAACTTCAATTTGGGAAATTCGCTGCAAGTAAAGAGCATCAATTGCAGAAACAATATGATTGATCACGATACTGCCGGCAATGAATTTTGCTCCCAATGCCCAAGTATCGCTGGCTACCCTGTAATCACGATATTTTTCACGTTTAGAGTCCGATGACCATTCCCAACTCCATTCGCTCTCGGACGGATAAAGAGCGTCAAACTCCCGAAAGCGCAAATGTTCTTCATTATGAGCGATCATCGATTCATAATTGCCCACGTCCAACCAAAACTGCCTTTCCTTGCTTTTGGTGTTAACTCCGGCATAATCAGCTGCATATGCCTGAAATAAGTCAGAATAATTATGACTGACAATCAACGCTCCCGCGAAAAATGTCCACAATGCTGTTTCTGAAAGAGAGAAAATTCGGCCTCTTTCCGGTTTGTTCAGACTATATTCACCCCAGCCGGGAAGTAAGAATGATTTTACAACCGGGCTCAAACCATTGTTGCTTTGACCAAAAGCAATGCAACAAATAAGTGAAATTATTATTACTTTTTTCTTGTCCATTCAAAAATAATCAAACTTAATCCAAAGAAAATACACAGCAATGCAAATACATCACCACCAGGATAATGTCTTTTATCAGACATAAATGTTAATGCTCCAAAAATGATTCCTTGCTCATAAAATGCAAGTTTTTGTTCTGCTTTCCCTGATGGAGCTATGATGCCTGAAATACCTGTATTTGCACTGCGCACTACCGGTACCCTATTTTCCACCGCTCGTAGTTGAGCTTCTGCAAAATGCTGATACGCGCCGGGCGAATCACCTGACCAAGCATCGTTGGTCTGGATAGTCAAAAATTCTGCACCTGAATCAACGAAATTTTTGGCGATCCTGGGAAAACTTGATTCGTAGCAAATCATATTGCCAAAGCGTTTATTATGCGCATTAAATATGGTGTATTCCGTTCCATGTTCAAAGTTCCCCTGACCAAAATTCAATTTATCTAATTGAGGAAATTTATATGACAAAGGTATGTATTCTGCAAAAGGTACCAAATGGAGTTTATGATACATATTATATGATCCGTCTTCATTTAGCAGAATAGATCCATTATAATAATGTTTCCCTTTTTCATCGACGACTCTATCTACAGTACCGGCCAATAAGGGAATATCATTCCTCATGACGTGCGATTGAATATCAGTTCGAATTGATGAAGTCCGTAAATAAACCGGCAATGCTGATTCCGGCCATAAAACAAAATCCGGTTTCAATGACATCGCTTTTACGGTTAAGGAATCCATCAGTGAAATTAATTCTACTCGGAAAGACCGATCCCATTTTTGCACAGGATTCACATTGGGCTGAATTACAGCCACTGAAAATTGAGATTGAGTGGAATTATTTTCTATCTTATTAAGACGCCATATACCAAGGATAAAAACCAACATCCATAATCCAATCGCTCCATAAATAAATTGTTTACGTTCCTGTGTCGTTAAAGCCAAATAAAGTAAACCATTTAGTAAACAGATAAAAAATGTAATTCCGGCGGTTCCGGTTATATCCGCCGTTTGAATCAAGGGTAAAATTGAAACTTGGGTCAATGCTAAATCACCCCAAGGAAAACCCATGGACCCGAAGCTGCGAATCATTTCCATAGCAATCCAAACAAACGGGAATATCATTAAACCCATTTTGAATCGGTGCTGAAAAAATGAAACAGCAACACCGGCTAATACCCAGAATACTCCTAAGTAAAATACAGTACCCGCCAATGATAAAAATGCAATTATAACAGTCGTTCCTTGGTTTATGCCCATCCAGTAAAAAGCAATTGTATGGGCAGTAATGGCAGCTAAATATGACATGGCTGCGCTGGTAATAACACTTCGAGTCAACCAAATATGTAATAAGGGAATAAAGCCAATATATATAATGACTGTAGCTGGTATTGGCAAATATGCAACACCCACCAATACTCCCGTAATTATTGCCAAAACCCAATCAGGATAATTGTTCAGCTTCATCTATTTTGGCTATCTAAAAATTGTTGGAGAATGATTGCTGCTGCAGTTTGATCAATTAAGCCTTTATGATGCCCTGTTTTTATACCTTGTTCAATCAATGCTTTTTCAGCACTGACGGATGTTAAACGCTCATCAATCAATTCAACTTTCATCTTTTTATCAATTAATAATTCAACAAATCGATTTACATTTTCAGTTTGAGTTGTCACTTGTCCTTTCATACCCTTTGGCAAACCAACAACGACAATTTCAACATCTTTTTCTTTTATTATGGATTGAATGTTAGTAACAAGTTCTGGATTATTTGGAATGGTATCGTAAGGTGAAGCAATCATTTGCATGGGATCCGACAATGCAAGCCCAACACGTTTTTCTCCATAATCAATACCAAGAATACGGTGCATACTATTTTATAAATAAGTTACTATATGGAATGGCCGGTTCGTTCTATAAAATCTACACCGGTTACTTTTGTCATTTTTCTAACAAGCCGATCTAATTGCCGCACGTTATTCACTTGCAGAATTAAAAATAGTGTTACAATAGCATCTTTAACTTTAGAGTCTACACTCACAATGTTTAGATCTGAATTGTTTATGCAATCAGTCAGGTCATTCAAAATACCTTTGCGGTCTTCTCCGATTATTTTTATTCGCACATTGAACAGATCTTTTTTGTCTACATCCCATTCTACTGGAATTAGTCTATCGGATTCCTTATTTAATAATGGTAAACTTTTGCAATCTGACTTATGAACTGTTATTCCACGGCCCCTGGTTACAAAACCAATCATCTCATCGCCGGGGATTGGATTACAGCATTTACCAAAGGTAACCATTAGATTAGAAATTCCCTGAAGTTTTATACCTTTTGATTTTGAACGAGCAAAATCAAAAAAGCTTTTTTCAGCTTCACCTGTATCTTGATCCAAGACTTCTTCTTGTTCTGGATTAATTTTTTGTAATATTTCACGAATGGTTAAATCACCTTTTCCAATTACTTCCAATAATTGTTCAGTTTTATTAAATCCAAATTTTTGGTGAGAACCTGCAATTTCTTCGTATTTATTTTTTATTTTCATTCGACGCAGTGTCTTTGTTAAAATTTCCTTACCTAAATTAACACTCTCTTCAAATTGTTGCTTGACCAACGCTTTTTTAACATGCGTCCTTGCTTTGGTTGTCACAACAAAATTTAACCAGCCATAACTGGGTTTTTGTGTTTTACTCGTAATTATTTCAATAACATCACCATTCTGTAGTTGGGTATTTAATGGTACAATCCTCTGGTTTACTTTTGCTCCAAGGCAATGAAGTCCAATTTCGGTATGAACATGAAAGGCAAAATCTATTGGTGTTGCGTCTATTGGGAGTTGCTGTAAATCTCCATTAGGAGTAAAAACAAAAATTTCATCTCTGAAAAGATCAATCTTCAACAAATTCATGAACTCCTTTGGATCGGATGATTCAGATTGCAAAATATCCACTAGTTCTCGCAGCCATTTTACGTGCGTATCTACACCTTTCAACTTGGTGCTGCCTTCCTTGTATTGCCAGTGAGCTGCTACACCAATTTCTGCTGTTGCTTCCATTTCATGTGTACGAATTTGTATTTCCATTAATTTTCCATCCGGTCCTACAATTGTTGTATGAATAGATTGATAAGCATTCGATTTCGGAGACGCAATAAAATCTTTAAACCGCTCTTGGACCGGTGTAAACTGATTATGAATTATTCCTAGAGATAAATAACAATCTTCAATTTTTTCCACAATTATACGAATGGCTAAATGATCATAGATTTCATCGAACTTTTTATCTCTTTTTACCATCTTGCCATAAATAGATGAATAGGATTTAACCCGACCATATATTCGTGCTTTAATGTCTAATTTATTTAATTCTTTTTGGAGTGGATCAGACAATAGTTTTATAAATTTCTCACGATCCTTGCGACTGGATTTAATCTTTGAATTCAGGTCTTTATATTCTTTAGGTTTAAGTGTTTTAAATACCAGGTCTTCCAAGTGAGATTTCACATTAGCCATACCCAATCGATGTGCTAAAGGAACAAAGACATCTCGTGTTTCCACTGCAATACGATGCTGCTTCATCCTCGGTAAATGTTCAATTGTCTGCATATTATGAAGACGGTCAGCAAATTTGATAATTATCACTCTTAAATCTTTTGCGACAGATAAGAGCATTTTCATGAAATTACCAGCCTGTTTTTCTGCTCGTGTAGTAAATTTTATGCCGCCTAGCTTCGTAACCCCATCGACCAAATTTGTAATATCTTCACCGAATTTTTCTCTGATATCTGCCAGTGATGCACCGGTATCTTCTACTGAATCGTGGAGTAATCCACCAATGACTGTAATATGATCCATTTTCCATTCAGCCAGCAATTTTGCAACTTCCACACAATGGTTAAAATAGGGTTCGCCTGATTTTCGTTTTTGGCCTTCGTGGTGGGAGATTCCAAAATCATATGCTTCCCAAAGAAGGTGTTTTATTTCTTCATTTTCTTTATCGACAGATACATTGACCTGATTGAACAATTCCATAAATTGTTTTGGAAATTCACCCACAAGCTGTGGAACAAACCGTGTTAATGGATTTTGCATTAGAAGGGTACTTCCGCCCCCATTTCATCGCCTACAGGTGCATAATTTTCAAAACGGGCAAAACGGTCGATAAATGCTGCGTCCAATGTTCCTGTAGGTCCGTTACGATGTTTCGCCACAATTATTTGTGCCTTACCCCTATCCTCATCTTCTTGGGAATAAATCCATTGACGATAGAGGAAAATCACCAAGTCAGCATCCTGTTCAATGGCACCACTTTCCCGTAGGTCAGATAATTGTGGGCGGTGTTCAGATCGTTGCTCAACGGCACGGGATAATTGTGAAAGTGCAATGACAGGAATATCTAATTCTTTGGCTAATGCTTTCAACGAACGGGAAATAGTGGAAATTTCCTGCTGCCTGCTTTCCACTCCTTTAGGACCTTGCATGAGTTGTAAATAATCTACAATAAGTAAATCAATATTATGCTCTGCTTTCAAACGTCGGGCCTTAGCACGTAATTCCAAAATACTGATGGCAGGTGTATCATCCAAATGAATAGATGCCTCAGCCAACGTTCCAACGGATACGCTCAAATTCTGCCATTGAGTCTTTGGTAATTTCCCTGTCCGGACTAAATGGCTATCTACCCTGGCCTCGGCACATAATAAGCGCAAAGCTAATTGGTGATTGGCCATTTCCAAACTAAATATGCCAACCGAATGATCATGATCCACAGCAGCGTTGCGAGCCATGGATAGAGCCAAAGCTGTTTTTCCCATAGCGGGACGGCCGGCTATAATAATCAATTCACTAGGTTGAAATCCGGATGTCAGCTCATCTAAATCCACTAAACCGGAAGCGATTCCAGTTACATCACCGGAGCGAGAATGAATCTGATCGAGCTTTTCAAATGCTTCGTGGAGGATTGGATCAATATGCTGGAATCCACCACGTAATCGACGTTGTGAGATTGAAAAGATTGATTGCTCGGCTTGGTCTAATAATTCATCTACCCCTTGCGAATCATCATAGGCATCTTTGGAAAGACTATGGGAGATCATAATCAATTGCCTGAGCATTGCTTTTTCTAAAACAATTTTAGCGTAATTCTCAACATTGGCTACTGAAGGGACAGATTCCACAAGTCCTGTGACATAATACGCACCGCCGACGCTTTCCAGTTGCTTATTTTTTTTGAGTTGATTTACAATCGAAACTGTATCGATTTCCTGACCCTCGTTAAACAGTTGTGCCATACTGCTAAATATTTTACTGTGAGCTTCTTTATAAAATTGATCGGCCGTAAGCCATTGCAGTGATTTACTTACTGCTTCCTTGCTGGCCAGCATCGCTCCCAGAACGGCTTGTTCTGCTTCAGGCGATTGTGGTTGCACATTTAACGGTTGTTTTAATTCATCAGTCATTTATTTACTCTATTCCAAAAAATCTTTTATGGTTTTGAAATCTTCCCACGTAGGTCGTTTCAAATCCTGGTTACGTAACAATGCCGCCGGATGATACGTCACCATCAAAGGCGTTCCGTGATAGTCATGAAATGTATTTCTCAGACTTTTCAACGATTTGTCCACATTCAAAAGTGTCTGTCCGGCGACTCGCCCTAAAGCTACAATGAGCTTTGGTTTTATCAAATGAATTTGATGAAGTAAATAAGGTTCACATTGATCTACTTCAGTTCGCAATGGATCACGATTATTTGGTGGGCGGCATTTCATTACATTGCAGATAAAAACATCTTTTTGGCGGTTTCGATCGATGGCAGCCAGAATTTTATCCAAAAGTTTTCCTGCTCGGCCCACAAACGGTTCCCCTATTTCATCTTCTGTTGCACCGGGAGCTTCTCCTACAAGAAGTAGGCTTGCATTAGGATCACCTACTCCAAAAACAAATTTATTTCGTGATTCTCCTAAAGGACATTTTTGACATGAACAAATTTCTTTTTCAAATGCAGAAAGTTCAGGATTAAAACCTTCATCTAATAATGGTGATGAAGATTGCGGTTGGATAGTGAGGTAAAGTTCATCCCCGAACAATTCTTTTGTCTGACGCAGGTAGCGACTTACATCATCTGTTCGAGGAGACATTGTTAATTAGTTTTTATAGGAAAAATCTGTGTTTGGGCGAAAAGTTGTACAGATGCAAAGCGCAATAAGTTCTGAAACCGGAGTAGACTATAGTACATAAGGATTGCAGAACTTTGTGTCAACGTAACAGATGGGTGAGCTTTTGTTCAAATACTAATTATCTTCTTCTGATACCATCTGCCATTTTAAATCACCCTCTACAAATTCATCAATAGCTTGCGTCGTAGACTTGGTTTCTTCTTCATAATTTTCCTTCGGTTCAGGTGGAAGTTCATCTAATACGCCCATATCAAATTCTTCAGCATCTTTGATGGCTTGTTCCATGAAACGATTCTGATTAATCTGCCGTGCCCGTTTAGACATAACGACAACTGATTCGTAAATATCTTCTGATTGTTTTTCCATTTCACGAACGGATAGTGGTTTAACTGCCATGCAGTACTCCTTCATTTTGTTTGTTAATGATTGAAATGATCTCTTCGGTTGCCCGCTGAATATCATCATTGATTACAGTAAAATCAAATTTTTCCTTATACTTTATTTCAATTTCTAATCGTTCCAAGCGTTTGGTAATTCGTTCTTCAGAATCGGTTCCCCGTTTAATCAATCTGGATCGGAGATGTTCCAAACTGGGTGGTAACACAAAAATGGTCATCGTTTGATCGGGATAAAGATCTTTAATAGACATGGAACCTTTAACATCCACTTCAAATAACAGTATTTCACTCGATGTTATTGCATAATTGATTGATTCTTTAAGTGTTCCATACATACAGCCATGGACGTTTTCAGTTTCTGCAAATTCACCTTTTTCCATACGCTCTATAAATTCTTTATCTGAAATAAAGTAATAATCTACACCATCTACTTCATAATCTCTCTGGTCTCGAGTCGTACAGGATACAGAAAAATTCATTTCTGTCTGTTGCTGCAATGCGCGGCATAGTGTTGTTTTTCCAGCGCCTGATGGAGCTGATATGGTGATTAAATTTCTCATAATACGTTTTGAATCTGCTCACGAATTTTTTCCAACTGATTTTTGAAATCCACAACAATATTAATCATGTCCCCAGTTCCGCTTTTTGAGCCGACAGTATTAATCTCTCTGCTTAATTCCTGCAATAAAAAGGAGAGCCTTTTACCCGTAGGTTCTTCCAATTCAAGAAATGTTTTAAACTGATTAATATGACTTCTAATACGAACCAATTCTTCCGAAATATCTGAACGATCTACTAAAATAGCAATTTCTTGTGTCATTCTTTGTTCATCAATATTTACTTTATCCATAAGTTCAGAAATTCGTTTTTGGAGCTTGTTTTTTTGATGGATAACTACACCTTCTATCATGTTTTCAATTCTGTCTAAATGATGCTCAAGGGAATCAATACGTTTCTTGGTATCATCATGAATAACTTGTCCTTCTTTTGTACGCATAGATTGTACTTGTTCCAAGGCACTATTCAATGCACTCATAATCGTTTTTTCATGATGCGTGTTATCACCACCATTTAAAAATAAATCTTCAAATGAGAGCAAACTGCTCATATCCAATGATCGTCCATATTCCCGTTGAATGTCATGAAGAACATTTTCAACCGCTTCGAAGCGCTGGCGATTGAATGACAGCGATCCTTTATTTACATCGCGGTTTTTTTCGATGGTTATATGTACGGTACCGCGAACCAATGTTTTATTGATCTTATCGCGGACTGCAGCCTCAATTTCTGGAGCGAGGGTTAATCCTCTTATCTTTGTTTCCAGGAAGCGTGCATTATAGGTACGGACCATAACATTTAGTGCTTGATCCCCTTTACCGGATGCACCTCTCCCAAATCCTGTCATACTTGTTAACATATCTAATATTTTTTTTATTCTGAAAAAGCTAGGAAATTTACGGGAATTATACTATCTCTCACAATCAGAGAATAGTATTTAATTGATGATCAATCATTCGAATCAGGTCTTTTACGTAGAGACTTTTTTTCTGATCTAATTTTCTTTTCTTTGATACGCTTTTCATGGGCTCGTTTCGGTGTGTGAGTTTTAATCCGTTTTTTCTTTTTTTTATTTCGTTCTTCCAGTTTTACTCGCAATCTATTTAACGCAATTTCTTTGTTCCGATGCTGACTCCGTTCATCTTGACAAACCACCACGATTCCTGTTGGTATATGGGTGAGGCGAACTGCACTTTCAGTCTTATTTACATGTTGACCTCCCTTACCACTTGCACGAAATGTATCAACACGGCATTCTTTCAAAAGATCACTATTATTTTCTGGTATCTTGATCATCGCTTATAAATTTAATATTTTTAATTCATTCAAATCTTAATTGAATCATTATATTCTTTCATGAAAAGTATATCTATTTATTATTAATCTAGTAGGATACATTAAATTATGAAACGATCGTTTATTATAATCATTTACATTTTTACTCTTTATTCATGCGAAAGCGAAAAACAAAATTCATTTTTAAAAAAATATGTCCAAGAACAAGATAAGGCTTTTCGCTATGAAATAAAAAATGTTGTAGAGGGTGATTCATGGAAAGAATATGTGATTAAAATGGTATCTCAAGAATGGTTGACCAATGAAGATGTGGATCAAACTGAATGGTGGCATTGGTTAACAATAGTGATACCGACTCGTGTAGAGGAAAGTGAAGCGCTTATGCTAATAGGTGGTGGCGACCATGAAAACAGCATGCCTGAATCTGCAAATGGCGCTCTTGTCCAAATAGCATTGGCTACAAAATCAGTTGTTGCGGAAATATCGAACATTCCTTACCAACCACTTGTGTATAATAATGATACGTTTGGCGAACGATACGAAGATGATATTATTGCATATGGTTGGAGGCAATTCCTGGATGGGGGTGCAAAAAACAATGATGCCTATTGGCTGGCTCATATTCCCATGACAAAAGCTGTGGCTCGTGGGATGGACGTTATACAGGATATATCTTCCAATGAAGGTAAACCAGTAGATCGGTTCGTGACTGCAGGAGGATCCAAACGCGGTTGGACAACTTGGTGTACAGCAATGGCTGATGATCGTATTATGGCAATTATTCCTATCGTCATTGATATGCTAAATCTTGAACCTTCTTTTAATCACCATTGGAAATGTTATGGAGAATGGTCACATGCTATTGATAGTTATGTAAACGAAGGAATCATGGATTGGATGGGTTCCCGGGAATTTGACAGCATGTTGAAACATGTAGAACCCTATAATTTTCGAGATCAATTAATCCTTCCAAAATTCTTGATCAATGCCACAGGGGATGAGTTTTTTGTAACAGATTCATGGCAGTTCTATTGGGACGATCTACAAGGAGAAAAATATTTACAATATATCCCCAATACGAACCATGGTTTAAAAAACAATGATGGTGAATACAATTTTAAAAGTCTTACAGCTTTTTACAATGCAGTGATCTCTGATTCTCCACGGCCATCATTTGAATGGCATGTTAGCAATGATTCTATATATATGCATGTGGATCATGAAACCAATTCTGACTACAGCATTAAGCAATGGGAAGCGGTGAATAATGATACACGGGATTTTCGAGTGGATGCCATTGGACGGACATGGACCTCAACAAATATTCCGAGAACAAAAGATGGCCGTTATGCAGTAAAAATTGTTCAACCGGAAACTGGCTATAGAGCAGGTCTTCTTGAAATTACATTTAATTCTAATTCCGAGATTCCATTCATGTTTACATCAGGAACTGTGGTAGCACCCAATACATTTCCATTTGGTGAATATGAAAGTAAAAATCCTATGGGAACTCGTTAAAAACCTATCATAATAGTTTCGCCACTTGTGTTGCCAACCACTTCGGGTCAAGACTAAATGAAATCAAATGAGAATCGCCTAACATGGCAGATTGAGTTGATGATGTAAAAGCATAATGAATAGCTGCCTGCCCCCAATCCAAACCTAAACCGGCGCTGTTAAGAGCATTTAATCCCCGACCAAACCGTAACGCAATTTTCTTATACTGAACCTCAAGTCCGGCTCGGTATCGACCTCCCATCTTTCCTAAATGCAAATCATCGTCCACACTTTTTCCAAACGGATTTAGGGCAATATCAACCATACATTTGAATCGCAGGGGAATTTTGTCAAATCCAATTTCTTGGGCAATCCCGGCAAATAGTTCGGGTGAAAATCGCTCAACAGTGCCATTATCCCAAACGAGAAATGATGTCGTCGCATCTGTTAAAACAAGTCCAAAGGTATTCCCTTTCCAAAATGACGATGTAGCTCCCACATCTATGCCAATTCCAGTGGCAAAATGTTCAGCTAATGCGTGAAAAAATCCCTTCATCGCCACTCCGATAGTCCAGCGGTTTAATTGCCATGTTGAACTTAAATGAACTCCCCATTGTGATTGACGAAAATAACTGACCTTTTCTGCATCCAAGCGCTCACCTTCATCCAATTGACCGTTATTCTCTCCTGCATCGCCTGTTCCGGGAATCCCATCTAAACCCCAATCCAAAAGAATATCGCGTGTATCAGGAATTTGACTTACGCCTTCGTGAAAAAGGACCATTTTCACGGGATTGCGAAAACGTTTCAATGTGGGAAAGGCAATAAGATCGCTGTTGACTAAACCGGCGAAGCGATTTTGATGAGCATAAAGATATTGATTAAATGAATTATTGGCATGAGCGGGATTTTGTAATACAGATGCTGCTCCTCCATATGCTGCCGTTTGGGTTTGGCCCAGAGAAAAAGATTGAGCATCTCCTGCATTCTTAAACGCCTGCCAGCCGTACCGCACCCAATAGGATTCAGCAGACAAAGACGAAATGAAAAAGATCAAAAATACAATCCGGAAAATATATATTTTTCGAAAAATCCTTTTCTTGTCCAGTAACACAAGGGGGTTATATACAGGGGATTCAGCCATTTATTTCTCTACATTTTTGAGAAATTATTTCTAATACACAATCCAAGTTTTCATCTATATATATCTGCAGAAGATCACAAACCATGTTTCTTTTTTAATTCATCCAATTTTTGCAATGCCTGTATGGGCGTCATGGAATTCACATCCATTTCATCGAGATCTTTTTTGAATTTGGCTTCCTGCTGTTCAAACATGGATATCTGCTTTGACGCCGGCGGCGAGACAGATGTTCCCGATTGGTCCGACGATTCAAGATGATGACTTAAAATATCCTTTGCTCGGGAAATAACGCTCGTTGGCAAACCGGCCATTTGTGCTACATGAATTCCGTAACTTCTATCTCCCGGTCCGGACATAATTTTCTTCAAAAAGACGATTTCATCTCCAAATTCCTTCACGGCGGCGTGGTGATTTTCCAATCGATCCAGAGAATGCTCTAATTCTGTCAATTCATGATAATGAGTAGCAAACAAGGTTCGGGCTGCTACATTGTCACGATTGTGTAAATATTCGGTTATAGACCATGCTAGCGAAAGACCATCAAAGGTGGCTGTTCCCCGTCCTATTTCATCGAGCAGAATTAAACTATGAGCAGTGGCATTATTGAGAATATTTGCTGCTTCAATCATTTCCACCAAAAAAGTACTTTCGCCACCAGCCAAGTTATCGCTGGCGCCCACACGAGTGAATAAACGGTCTACAATACCGATCGTGGCTTTTTTTGCGGGCACGTAACACCCAACCTGGGCCATGAGGACAATCAGTCCAACTTGGCGTAAATACGTAGATTTCCCGGCCATATTCGGTCCGGTGATGAGGTGGATCTGACTTTTGTCCACATTCATCTTCAGGTCATTGCCTACAAATCGGTCAGACGCCGGTAACAGATTTTCCACCACGGGATGACGACCGTCTTTAATATCAAGAACAGCATCTGCAACAAGCGACGGTTTACAATATTTCTTCTGAATCGATAAGTGGGAAAAAGTGGAAAGAACATCGAGTCTGTTAAGCCGTTTTGCATTTATTTGAATACGGTCAGCTCGATCAAGGATTTTGTGGCAACATTCGGAAAATAATTCTGATTCGATGGCAATGATATCTTCCTCGGCAGAAAGTATTTTTTCCTCGTATTCCTTCAACTCTTCTGTAATATAGCGCTCGGCGTTTACCAGCGTCTGTTTTCGGATATACGATTCGGGCACTTTGTCCTGATGGATCTTGGAAATTTCCAGATAATAGCCAAATACCTTATTAAATCCCACTTTCAATTTGCTGATACCCGTTTTTTCCCGCTCGGATTCCTGCATTTCAGCGATCCATTGTTTGCCGCCGCTGGCCAATTTTCGCAATTCATCTAATTCCTTATTTATTCCATCCCGAAAGACATGGCCCTGTTGGAGCTGCGCAGGAACTTCTTCATTCAATTTTTCTGAAATTAACTCCACAACCGGAGCGGTGTCTGCAAATGATTCGGCGGCTGAATTCAATTGGTCGATATCTGCTGAATTCAGTAATTCCTGCAGTTTCGGTATACATTTCAAGCTTTCCTTTAATCCAATTATGTCTCGTGGATTGGCTTTATTCTGGCTGATTTTGCCAAGGATTCGTTCTATATCCATTACGTTATCTAGAACAGCGCGCACCTTTTTTAGCAGACGTTTATTTTTAACAAATCCCGCAACAATATCCAAACGGTCATTCAACTTTTCTATATCCGTCAGTGGCTGGGATAACCATTGTTTCACAAGACGTCCGCCGCCGTTGGTTACCGTCTCGTCCAATAAATCCACCAAAGTGCCATGAGCACCTTGTGTCGCCAAAGACTTGAATACTTCCAAATTACGAATGGTAAAACCATCCAGCCCCATAATACCATCATCGGCAATGGGAGTCAATGTGGTGATGTGAGATAAGGAACCATTCAATGCATTTTTTACGTGGTAAAAGATGGCTCCTGCTACCGTAATACCCAGTTCCATGTGACCGCAGCCAAACCCTTTCAACGTCTGCACGCTGAAATGCTCGGTAAGTGTGCGCTCACCCTGATCGAAGGACAATACCCAATCTTCCACCGTGGACACAAAAGGTTTCAGTTCCCGGTACCAGTCCGTTGTGGAATAAACCAATTCCTCCGCCAAAAGCACTTCCCGGGGAGCGTATTTCCGCAGTGCTTCCGTCAGGTTGGCTACTGGGCATTCTCCAATAAACAATTCTCCTGTGGATTGATCCAGCACGGCATAACCGGCTTGGTCGCGATGATAGTGGATGCAGGTCAAAAATTGATTCGATTTCTCATTCAGTGCCGCTTCGCTGTTGATGGTCCCGGGAGTCACCACTTCTACCACTTCCCGCTTGACGATGCCTTTTGCCAGTTTGGGATCTTCCACTTGTTCGCAGATGGCCACACGATGTCCGGCATTCACCAATTTGTGTAAATAATTATCGATAGCATGATAGGGAAATCCGGCCAGGGGCACATTGCCGGCAGCGCCGTTGGAACGCTTGGTGAGCACAATACCCAGCACTTTCGCCGTGGTGACGGCATCATCACTGAACGTTTCGTAGAAATCGCCCATACGGAAAAGTACAATCGCATCACTGTATTGCCGTTTCACTTCCTCGTACTGGCGCATGAGAGGTGTGCTTTGTTGTTTGACTGGTTTAGCGCTCACAATTCCGTCCCCATCAGACGCACATTACCATCGCGTTCAGTCCAACCCTGCTTATCACAGTATTCCAAGACAGGAATGGCGAATTTCCGCGTTAAACCGCTCATGCGTTTAAAGTCTGCCACATTCATTTTGCTTTGGGTGTTAAAATGGTCTTTCATTGCTTGGCGGAGTTTAGCCATGTTTTGGCTGTGCATCCAGACACCGTTTTCGATTTCAACCACTTTTTCATTACCTTTCAGAACGTGTAGGATCTCCAGTATTTCTTTATGACTTGTATTCAATATTTTCGACAATTCTTCAGTAATCAGAGGAGTGAAACCATTTTCCATTATCCCATTTTCCATCTTGCGTGAAATGTCAGCAGTTCCGCCTTCTAGTTCTACTTTATGACCCGCCAATGCTACGCCCGTTCCGGCGGAACGAATGGATGCATCTTTTTCCATAATGTCCAACATTTCAGCCAACCATTTTTCGCTCAAACGTGTTTCCTGCTGCAGCACATCTGCAGACATGGATTTCCGTAGTGGATTTTTCTTATGATACTGTTCTAAACTTTTTACGATCAATTCGGAACATGAATTCACATTTTCATCTGTATAAACAAAACTGCATCTGGATGTATTCAATTCCGTATTTTTTACCAAATCTCTGACATTGTCATCCATCATTTGAAAAGCGACTCCCCACTCGTGCACCGTTTTGGGATTTAGTTTAAACGTAGTGACCAATTGCTCAAATCGTTTCTCCAGATCCAAATCCAATTCTGACATCCATTCCTTAATCTTAACACCTTTGGGAATAAATGAGGTTAACACTGTTCCGCCACCAATGGTATGCATGGGAGAATAGGAGCGCATGACAAAGCGATCTTCACTGGCCATAACTACCGGATCCTCCAGTTCAATAATGATATTTGCGGAACTGCCGGCGGTCATTTTCTTATTCGATGTTAATAATACGCGTGCCATTACTTCCGCTGTGCCTAAGTGTATCCGCACGCGCTGGCGGTGTTTCAGTTCTTTTTTCATGTCTGCCGTGAGTTGAATATGGGCTGTGAATTTCGATACCGCTTTCAATTTTCCCGGAGCCGCCAGCTCTGACCCGCGGAAGACCTTTTCTACTTCCACTCCAGATAGATTCACTGCCCCACGATCACCACGTTGAATGGATTCCACTTCCGTACCGTGGGACTGAATTCCCCGGACTTTCGCAGAAATATTCCCCGGAAGAACGTCCACGGAATCACCTTTTTTCAATCTCCCGGAAATGACCGTTCCTGTTACCACCGTGCCGAATCCAGTCATGGAAAAAACACGGTCTGCCTGTAGGCGAAAAAAGCTCTCATCCTTTGACTGCTGAACTGCAGCTGCTTTCGCTTCTAATAAATTCTTTAATTCGTCAATTCCCTCATTGGTTTGTACGGACGTCCGGATCACATCCACGCTTTCAAAAATGTCTTCAGTCAATTCACGGATCTCCAATTCAACTAGGTTCAGCCATTCTCCGTCTTCCGCCAGATCGGTTTTAGTGAGGGCCACCACGCATTGAGGAATGTTTAATAGTCTCAGAATATGTAAATGCTCTCGAGTTTGGGGCATGATACCGTCATCAGTCGCCACCACCAAGAGTGCAATATTGACTGTGGATACTCCCGCCACCATATTGCGGATAAATTTCTCGTGGCCAGGAACATCAATAATGGTGACAGATTCATTCAAAAAAGCAAATCCCAGGTCGATGGTCATGCCCCGAACTTTTTCCTCCGCCAAACGATCCGTGTCCGTGCCGGTGAGTGCTTTTACCAATGCGGTCTTCCCGTGGTCAATATGCCCGGCAGTACCGATGACAACTTGGGTCATTAAACGCCCTGAATTACTTGAATAAGTCTGGATACCTGGTTCGGCAGAACCGCTTTCAGATCGATATAAAATGTATTTCCTTTGGTGTAGCCAACTACCGGAATATTTCCGGTGCGGAATGCTTTGGCCAGTTTAGACACAGACATGGCATTAGGTTTAAACTGCAAGGCAGCACTGGGGATAGTCTCCACGGGCAATGAGCCGCTACCGGCTTCCACCTTGGATTCGACCAATGATATTCCCAGATCCTTAATTTTCTTTTTAGGAATATCCGTCAACATTTTTTCTCCACGTTTTAATAAAGTGTTTTGAGATGTGGTCAGGAGTTTTAGGGACAAATTATCACCGCTGACCTTTTCGTCTGAAGCATAGGTTCGTAATGTTTCTTCCATGAGTACAATGGTCCACTTGTCGCAGCGGTATGTCCTATAAAGTGGATTCTTGTGAATTTTGTTTACAAACTTCTTCTTCCCCACAATAAGACCGGATTGAGGTCCACCCAAAAGCTTATCCCCGGAGAATGTGATGATATCTGCGCCGGTTTTTACCACTTCTTCCACCAACTCTTCCGGAGGGAGTCCCATTTTTGCCATATCCGCCAAGGCGCCGGAACCGAGATCGGCTACCAATGGAATACGTTTCTTCTTCGCCAACTCTGCTAATTCTGTGAGCGATACTTCCTTGGTGAAACCCTGCACAACATAATTGCTGGTATGAGCCCAAAGAATGGTGCCGGTATTTTTGGTGATTGCTTTTTCGTAATCTTTAAGATGTGTCCGATTTGTGGTGCCCACTTCCACCAAATTGCAATAACTTTTCCGCACAACATCAGGGATACGGAATGAACCGCCGATCTCCACTTCCTGTCCCCGGGAGACGATCACTTCCTTCCCTTCGGCACATGTATTTAGAGCAATGAGGACAGCGGCTGCGTTATTATTGACCATCAAACTGCTTTCTGAACCACAGATGGCTGACAGTAAATTATTGATGTGATCTTGCCTTTCACCACGCTTGCCGGAGTTCAGGTCTAATTCAAGATTCACGTAGCCTTCAAGTTTTTTAGTCGCATTGGAAATGACCTTTTTTGAGATTGGTGCTCGGCCAAAACCTGTATGCAAAACCACACCGGTGCCGTTGATGATATTTTTCATGGATGGTTCAGCCAATCTGTCTATCTCACCCAGAATTGAATCCACTATTTTCTTACGATTTATCTTTAATTTTCCTGCTTTAGCATCTGTTCGATATTGACTTATTTCTGTTGTAATAATTTTGGTTATATAATCATTATGCAGCTTTGTATCCTTGTTCACTTCAAGTAATACTTCAGATACGGATGGTAGTTGCTTGAGTTGGTTTTGGCTCATATCAATAGTTGAAATTGATGAACAATATTAACAGATAAAACAATTAATCATGATTTTTTAATGATCATATAACTGGTAAATAGTGCTGGGATTAATAAAAAGCCCATCACGGGAAATACAGCAGCAACTCCTTGGCTTTCGGCAATAAATCCACCAAATCCTGCTGCTAATGAACCGATGCCAAAACTCAAGAAAAAACTGATGCCGTAACCCAATCCCCTGCTAGCGCTGTGGGTAAATTCCGCAATGAGTGTATTGCTGATGGGTTGATTAGAAAAATATGCCATACCCATAAAGATACTGAATACAACCAGCCACATATCCGAGCTATAACCCATGAACAATAAAAAGGGAATATTTACAGCGACGATGAGCATAAGCATTTTGGGCCGATTATAAAGACTACCCAGTCGTCCGCCGATCAATTGACCAACAATGCCAGCCAAAAAAACCAGCGTGGGGAAAACACCTGCTTTCATAGTGTCAGAAATAAAAGGCATAAATTGATGTGTATTTTCAGCGAAATGAGTGGGCATAAATGTGGTAAAACCATAATAGGCCATGCCCATGAGCATATTAGTGATATAAAAATAAATCAATGCTGGTCGATTTGTTTTATCTACTTTATTTTCAGTTTTTTCTTCAACATCATGCTTATCCCTCTTGGGAATAGCAATAAGGGTAGTCAAGGCTAGGAGCATGTTAAATATGCCTAAAAATGCGTATGATGCCCGCCAGGAGATAAGCGCCGCTAACGCTGTAGCCATAATGGGTCCTGCCGCGGAGCCGACTGTACCAAAAATACCATGGACGGCCATTCCTTTGGTGAGAACATTGACACGGTGAGAAATGAGTGTGAGTCCGGCTGGATGATAAATACTGCAGAAAAAACCCATAAATCCCAAACCAATAACCATTATAAAAAATGAGTTTGAAACTGAAACCAATAGCGCCGAAAAACCTGAACCCATGAGATATAAGATTAATAGCAACCTTCCACCCAATTTGCTTTCTGCCCAACCGGCGGGAATAGCTCCTACACCAAACATAAAAGCACTGACAGTTACAACGAGACCTAATGTATCCAATCCTGTGTTGAATTCATTCCGCAAAATGGGGATCAAACTCGGCAACGCCAGCATGAGTGCGTGGACGGATAAATGACTTCCGCCGGTTATGCCAAGTACTATTTTTTCAAATTTGCTCAATTAAATTACTCTTTTTCTTTATACATATTTGTTTAAAACTAATTCAAAAAGTTTTACAATTCGATGAAAGAATAATTTTTCTTAACCATTATAATTTTTATACTAAATTAAACAAAAAACCCCCATCGTATTTACTGATGAGGGTTTATCATTTATATATAGATTTGATTTATCGTTTTTCAGCAATACGCGTTGCTTTACCGGAAAGTTTGCGTAAGTAATGTAGTTTTGCTCTTCGAACTTTCCCGCGACGGATCAAATTGAAATTGGATATCATGGGCGAATGGAGTGGGAAAATTCGTTCCACACCTACACCATTGGAAATTTTTCGAACGGTAATGGTTTCTTCAATTCCGCCGCCTTTCCGAGCAATCACGACACCCCGATATTTCTGGATACGTTCCTTGCCACCTTCCACAACACGTACATCTAATTCTACTGTATCACCTGAATTAAATTCTGGTAAATCTGTTTTTAATTGATCTTGAACTGCTTCTTGTAATTTGTTCATTTTTTACTCCGTAAGTGTACTATTATCTAAATATTTTTGCCATAAATCCGGCCGTTTGATTTGAGTCATTTTTTCACGTTGAGATTGTCGCCAATCTTCGATTTCTTTATGATGACCATTCAATAAAACATCCGGAACGGATATTCCAGCCACTTCACGGGGTTTCGTAAAATGAGGATTATCCAACAGGTCTCCGTAAAATGTATCCGTTTCTGCTGACTCTCTGGAATTCAGCACTCCCGGGATTAGTCTAACCATTGAATCGATAATAATCATGGCAGGTATTTCTCCGCTGGTGACAACATAATCGCCGATGGAAAATTCATCGGTTACGTATTTTTCAACCACTCGCTGATCAATACCTTTGTAATGACCGCAAATAAAAATGATATTTTCATTTTCACTGAATGATGCAGCTGTTTTATGGTTCCACGTTTTACCCTGTGGAGAAGGAAATACGATTCGAACATTCTTTTTATCCATCCATTCCAAAGTAGATTCAATCGCATTGACCAGAGGTTCAGCCATCATGACCATCCCACTTCCGCCTCCAAAAGGCGTATCGTCAATTTGGCGATAATTACCCCTTCCAAATTTCCGGAGATCAACCACATTGTATTCAACCACTTTTTCTTCAGCAGCTTTACGCAGCATGCTCTGCGCTATAACAACATTTACCATGTCCGGCACAGGTGTAATTATGGCGATCTTTTTCACAGCAAACCTTCCATCGGTCGAATCATAATCACGTTTACAACACTGTCTACACCGATAACAATTTCTTTTATCACAGGAATCAGTTTTTCATCATTACCATTATGGATAACGTAGACATCGTTGGATGGCAACCAGAGAATATCTGTCAATGTGCCGACCATTTCACCGGATTCTGTAATAACAGTATAACCCAATAGTTCTTTGGAAATGAGATCAGCATTATCACCATTTTGGCTTTCAGCAAACAACGTTTGTCCAATAAGTGTTTCTGCATCATCCCGGGACTGAACTCCTTCAAACTTGAACCGCCTTCTTTTTCCTTGACCGATGGTTTTTTTCAATTTGATTTCACGAGCCAAATCTGTTTCGAATCCAATCTGTAACTCACGTGATTCGATATATTCATCGAAATAACGAGATAATGGCTGCAGGCGTACTTCGCCCCGGAGACCACTCACTCGTGTAATCTTGGCAATGGGATGAACTTTTTTACTCATTTCAATCGATCACATCCAAACGGGCACGCTTACCGCCTTCTTTTGCATTAACAGCAAATACAAGTGTTCGAATGGCAGAAATATTGCGACCACGCTTGCCGATGACTTTTCCGTAATCACCTTCTCCAACGGTTAATTCAAAAATGATTCGCTGTTCTGTTTCCACTGGAGTCACTTGTACTTCTTCGGGTTTATCCACTAACTTTTTAACTATCAACTCGATCATTTCCTGCATGGTACTCTCCTTGCAACTTTATTCGTCGCTTTTATTTTCCTTTTCTTCTTTCGAAGATTCTTCATTTCCTTCGTCCGGTTCGGCTTCTTCTTCTGTGGTCTCTTCTGTCACTTCATCTACTTCTGCATCAGCTGATTCTTTCTCATCCGCAGCATTTTTTTCTTCGGACATTTCAACTTCTATATCTGGTTTAGCTTCAGGTTCATCTTTTTCGTCTTCTTTTGATTCTTCTTCTGCTGGTGCTTCGTCAGTATTTACTTCTTTTAGCTCTTCAGTTTCAGGTTCTGGCTCTGGTTCAGGGTCTGGTTCAGGATCTGGTTCAGGCTCTGGTTCAGGGTCTGGTTCAGGATCTGGTTCGACAGCTTCTTCTTTGGAATCTTCTTCAACTACTTCTTCCTTTGTTTCTTCTTGTTCATCGTTATCGTCAGCAGAATCATCCACTTTTTCATCTTCCTTTTCATCATCACTGTCAGCTTTTTCTTCTTTTGCAGAATCATCAACTGTCGCTTCTGCCGCTGTTGCTTCTGTTTCTTCTTTTACTGGCGCCTCTTCGGCCTTTTCTTCAACGACAGGTGTATCTTCTTGCGTTTCTGTTGCTTCTGCTTCTTTCTCAGTTGCTTTTTGTTTTTCTTCAGCTTTTTTCGCTGCTTTATCACTTCTGCTCTTTTCAACTTCTGTTTTTTCAAGAGCCCATTTTTTCATTTCTTTTTCCACAGCCGCTTCATCCAGCCCCTGGCGAATCAAGTGCCAACGATAGGCCAATCCAGTTCTTTTTAATAGATTGTGAGCTGTTTCTGTAGTTTGAGCTCCTTCCTGCAGCCAATGTATAATTCGCGTATCGTTAAGAGCATAATTCTTTTCATCGTCAAGTTCGAGTGGATTAAACCAACCTAATTGTTCGATGGCAGCGCCATCGCGGCGAGCACGTTCATCCATCACCACCAAGCGGTAAAAAGGTCTATTTTTTCGTCCGATTCGTTTCAGTCTTATTTTAGTAGCCAATTCATTCTCCTTTTAGCTTATTCCCATATAATTCCCCAGGGGCATTTTGCCTGGTTTCATTTTTCCAAATTGTTTCATCATTTTTTTCATTTGTACAAACTGTTTCAGTAATTGATTCACTTCCTGTAAAGAACGTCCGGAACCCAGGGCAATCCGTTTTCGACGGCTGCCATCTATGATAGCGGGGTTTCTTCGTTCTGCCGGAGTCATGGAATTAATAATGGCTTCCGTCCAAGAAAGTTGACGGTCATCCATATTCATTCCTTTCATCAGTTTACGATTCATACCGGGCATCATTCCCATGAGTTGCTGAAATGATCCCATTTTTTTAAGCTGCTTCAACTGCTGCTGAAAGTCTTCAAGATTAAATTCGTTTCCAAGCATTTTCTTTTCCAATATATCCACTGTTTTTTCATCCGCTACGTGTTCTGCTTTTTCCACCAATGAAATAACATCACCAAATCCCAAAATACGATCGGCCATTTGCTTGGGATTAAATGGTTCCAATCCATCCATCTTTTCAGAAACACCGGCAAATTTGATTGGTGCACCTGTTACTTGCCTGATGGAAACAGCTGCGCCGCCTCTAGCATCGCCATCCAGCTTTGTTAATATCGTCCCCGTCAAAGGTAATGCTTCTGAAAATGCTTTAGCAGATGTTACTGCATCTTGACCTGTCATACTGTCTGCCACGAATAAAATTTCATTTGGTTTTACGTTATCGGCAATCTGTTGAATCTCATTCATCATTTCGCCATCAACATGCAAACGACCGGCAGTATCCAAAATAACAACATCTGCTTTTTCACTTTTTCCACGGGTAACTGCATTCGAGCAAATTGCTACCGGATCGCCGATACCTTCATCATAAACAGGGACATCTATCTGTTTACCTAGTGCTTGTAGTTGTTCAATCGCAGCTGGGCGATATACATCCGCCGCAGCCAATAAAACGTGTTTCTTTTGATCTGTAAATATCTTAGCTAATTTTGCACACGAGGTTGTTTTTCCGGATCCTTGAAGACCTGCCATCAGAATAACGGACGGTTTTCCACTCAAATCTATTTCAGCTTTTTCATCTCCAAGAATATGGACTAATTCCTCATGAATAATTTTTATAAATTGTTCACCAGGTCTTATGGATTTTAATACTTTTGTCCCCTCCGCTTTTTTCTGGACATGAGCAATAAAATCACGAGCAACTTGTAAATTTACATCTGCTTCCAATAGGACGCGTCGAATCTCTCGTGACGTCTCTTGGATATTACTATCCGTAATTTTTCCCAGACCACGCAAGCGGCGGAAAATAGTATCAAATCTATCTGTTATTTGTTCAAACATGGATTATCGGTTCGAATAAAGCTTGCAAAATTAACTGTTTCCCTTTAGGGAATCAATAAAATAGAATAAATTTTAATTGGATGATTTATGCGTCGAACTTGACGGAAACTAACTTAGATACGCCCTTCTGTTCCATTGTTACACCGAAAAGATAATTTGCCGCTTCCATGGTAAGCTTATTGTGCGTAACAACAATAAATTGGGTTTCTTCAGAAAATGCTTCCAAAACTTTAGTGAATTTTCGGATATTAACATCATCCAGCGGTGCGTCCACTTCATCTAAAATACAATATGGGCTTGGTTTATACTGGTAAATAGAAAACAACAGTGCGATAGCTGTTAAAGACTTTTCTCCTGCTGATAACATACGCAATGAATTGTTTTTCTTTCCGGGTGGTTGAGCATTTATAGCAATATCGGCCTCTAAAGGATCAGGGTCACCCACCAATGATAAGGAACCTTTACCCCCTTCAAAAAACATAGAAAATAATTTTTCAAAATTGATCTTGATTTGATCAAATGTTTCTGTAAATAACTTGCGCGCTTCCTGATCAATTTTTTGAATTGTTTCCCTTAAATTTTCTTCCGATTCGATTAAATCTGCCTTTTGATCTGTTAATAATTCGAGACGTTCTGTTTCTACTTCATGCTCATCTTTTACAGCCATATTGATAGGACCGATATTTTCTATACTTCTGTTTATTTTTTCAATTCGTTCCTCAAGGGCAAATAACGATTCTTTTACATTCATACTTTTAGGTATTGACGTATTATAACGATCTTTTATTCGTTCAATAACCAATTTGATTTTTTGATCAAAATCAGTGACATCCAATTCTGCAGATTTTAATTCGTCCAATAAATTTTCTCTGCTATGCTGTTCTTCACGAATCTTTGCTTGAATAATTTCAATTTCTCCATACGTTTCCTGATATGTTTCTTTTTTTAGATCAAGAATCGATCGTTTCTTGCTTACAACAGCATTCGCTTTCTGCAAATCTTTTTCACAGGATTTAATCTTATTATCTAATTCTTTCTGCTTTTCTTGCAAACTCTTTATTTCACTGCCAATTTCATTTTGCCTACCTGTCAATTCAGTCACAGAATCATCCGCTGTTCTTTTTTGAAAAACAATATTATCACGCTGGTTTTCAAGATTTAGAACTTCAATTCGTAAATCTTGTACGTGCTGATGAAATTCATCTCGTTGTTTGCGAACAGCCATAAGTACATTGTTTGCATTGGTAAGTTCATCGGCAACTTTTGCCAGAATTTTATCACCTTTTTCAGCGGTTGGTGACAATTTTTTCAATGAAGCTTTCAAAGATGTAATTGCAGCAGATGTTTCATCCATATCATCCGAAAGTGTATTCAATAATTCAAGATGCTGTTCGTTGCGAACTTTATATTGTAATCCATCATTTTCAAGAACTGAAACATCATCCTTTAAGTTATCAATAGTTGCTTCAATATTGCTCTGCTCTGACATGAAATTTGTTAATCTTTCAGCAATTTCTTTTACGTCGTTTTGGACAGACGATTGCGTTATTTTATTTTCCTGTAACTGCTGTTTTAGAGCGTCCAATTTTTCTTGTCGTCCTACAAGTCCCTTACCCTTTTTTCCTTGTTTTAGGATCATGTTTGTTCCGGAAAATGTCCCTTCCAGATCAACGAGATCCCAACCGGCAAGTTTCGAATCTTGCAGCGCTTTAGACAGATCATTTACGATCAACACATTTCCTAGCAGAACGTTTACAAGTGCTGTGTATTTTTTATCCGCTTTTATACTATCAAGAGCTCTGGTTACGATATGATCACTTTTGGGCATACTCTTTATTTTTGAATTCAATACTGACAATTCTTTTAATGGTAAAATGGAAGCGCTTCCGTGTTTTTGACTTTTGAGAATTTGCAGTGTTTTAAGAGCGGTGGCTCTATCTTTTGAAACTAAACATCCGGCAGTTGATCCAAGCACATTTTCAATAATTGCCTGGTATTCTTTATCCACATCAAGCAATTCTGCTAAAACGCCATGGACACCGGGAAAATCTTTAGAATGATTTAATACATATTTAACTCCGCCGGTAAACCCTTCTTTCGATTCCAATAAATTTTCATAAAACTGGATTTGATTTTGAAGTCCCTCCTCCTTTGCATCCAAGCTGTGCTGTGTGCGAACAGCTTCATGTTCATCCAATTTCAATGATTGAATATGCGATTTAACTTTCTCCAGTTTTTCAAGAGTTTGTTCAACCTGCTGTTGGAGGGTTGTTAGCTTTTTTTCTTTTTCCTTAAATTCTTTTTCTGAAACGGTAATAGTTTGTTTTAAACTTTTTTCACGTGTTTTTAAATCTTCGAGATGTACTTCTTTATCTCCAAGCATATCTTCAGTGCGTTTGAAGAGTGATTCCTGGTCAGCCAGTTTTCGTTGCTCGTCCCAGCGTTTATTCTGCAGCGCATCTACAGTTGACTGGGCTTCTTTGTATTTTTTATCAATGGATTCAAAATTAGCTTTTTCCTTTTTATAAACAGCTAATTGAAGATCGATTTGCGGTAAAAGTTTTTTGGCTTCTTCATCATAATCATCGATATGTTGTTTAAGTTGGACAACACGATTTTCGTTTGCAGTTTTTTCTCGGTCCAATCGCTCGACAGTTGATTCGGCGCTCCGCCGTTGTTCACTTGCCACCAAAACATCACGCTGCAACGTATCTCTCGTTTCTTCAGCAGTGGAAATATCAGTGCGCATTTCATCTAGTTCATTTTGCTGTTGTTGATAAACGGACTTCAACTGATCCAGTTCTTTTTCATGGATGGATGTTTCTGTTGCAGTGGATTCACGGAGATGTTTGAAGTCCTGGATCTTTTTTCTTAAGGGTGTGGCGGCTTCTTCAAATTCTTTTATTTTTATAAATGCCAACGCAATTTCACGCTGTTGAAGTTCGTCAGATAATTTTTCATGTCGCTCGAATCGCTTAAGTTGTAACGCCAATGCTTTGACTTTCGCTTCCACTTCAGCTATAATGTCTTGCACCCGTTCCAAATCTGTGCGAACCGCTTCAAATTTGCGCAGAGCTGATTTGCGCTGGTGTTTATATTTATTAATCCCCGCCGCTTCTTCAAACATCCGTTTCCGGTCATCGGTTGTTTCGGAGAGAATCTGTTCAATCATTTTCAGCTCGATGACCGAATAGGCATCGGCGCCCATGCCGGTATCAATGAAAAGGTCTTGAATGTCCTTTAAGCGGCACGGTGTACGATTAATAAAATATTCGCTATCACCGTTTCGAAATATGCGACGTCCGATCTCAACATCGTTATACTCCAGAGGCAGTTTGCCTTTATTATTGTGGACGGTGAGGGACACATCGCAAACGCTTAACGGTTTCGCAGTATCGGCACCGCTAAAAATAACATCCTCCATTTTTCCGCTGCGCAGGACACTATATTTTTGCTCGCCCAGAACCCAGCGAATGGCATCGACAATATTTGTTTTTCCGCAACCGTTGGGTCCAACGATTGCTGTAATTCCTTCGCCAAATTTTAGGTTATCCTTTTTGGCAAAGGATTTAAATCCGTGGATGTTTAGATCTGATATATACACTTATTGCTGGTTTGGATGATTTGTGGTAGTGGAATTTATGTATTTTTAGAGGAGAATGCTACATTTAACCCGGCGGCCAATTCATTTGTCGTCCACCCAGTAAATGTAGGTGAATATGATACACTGTCTGCCCGCCGTCCTGGTTACAATTAAACACCGTGCGGTAACCTGATTCTGCAATGCCCTCCTGATCTGCAATTTCTTTTGCAGCTAACATTATTTCACCCACAAGTGTTTTATGGGATTCATTCAAATCATTCGTGGTATTAATATGCTCCTTTGGAATGATAAGGATATGTATGGGAGCTTTGGGATCAATATCCCGGAAAGCAAAAATAGAATCATTTTCAAAAACCTTATCTGACGGAATTTCTCCTGCTATTATTTTGCAAAATAAACAATCATTCATTCAAACCTCCAAATTCTATAATATTCAACGCTGTTATTGCTGCAGTCTCTGTCCGTAAACGTCTGCTGCCCAAAGTAACAATGGGAATATTTTTTTCTTTAATCACAGTCATTTCATTTTCAGAAAAGTCCCCTTCCGGTCCGATTAATATTGAGACTTTATTGGACTGAACATTTTTTTGCCATGAGACTAACGATTGTTCACCATGGCTATTTAAGCAAATGATATGCTCGATATTATTATTTATAAATTGAATTAAAGAATTGGGTTCATGAACAATAGGGAAGCGACTTCGACCGCATTGTTTTGCAGCTGTCTTAACTATTTTTTGTGACCGCACTATATTTAAAGATTTTTTTACACATCGGTCCAAAAGCAATGGTGTAATGGATACAGCGCCGCATTCCACTGCTTTTTCCAGTAACCATTCAAATCGGTCTCGTTTGATGAGTCCAACTGCAATATGCATTTTTATATTCGCTTCTGAATAATTGGGAAATTCTGAAATGATTTCACCGGAAACTTCCTGTCCATTTTGTTTTATTATTCCCTTGTACGCAGTTCCCAATCCATCGAGTAACCAGATTTCATCATCGACTTTTAAGCGTAAAACATTTGAAGTATGATGCGCCTCTTCAGCATCCAGTGTAAAGCGGTTTTTCGTAAGATTATTTGGAGAAATATAAAAGAAGTGTTCGTCGGCCATCACCGCAGCCAATTGAATCCAACTTGGATTATGGCACCGTTATAATGTTCTTCCCCATCCACAATTCCATTCATAGGCAGTATATCTAATCCGGCACCTACAGAGACCATCATTCCATTCATCATTAAAAAGTCTATGCCTATTCCCACATAACCGCCCACTGACCATAGTCCTTTCGATTTACCCCAGCGAGTAAAAAATTTATCACTTTCAGCTCCATCAATGGTTAATACCGGACCGAATTGCGCCGTAACAAATGGAGCAAAATTGTTGGCAATTTGGTCGGCAAAAGGAAAATATTTTCCACCGCCAAACAAGGGAACAATTAGAACATATTTATCTCCAACGGAACGATATTGACCGGTATAATAATCATATACCATCAGTTGTTCATCACCTTTTACATCAAAAATACTTCCATGAAATAACCACTGAAATTTAGATGTAGATCTCCAAGTTTGATGGAATAATACACCGGTTCCCTGTTCACCTACCTGCAAACCGAAACCCTTTGTCCCTTCACTTGCTGATAATAAAGTTTGAAGTAAAATTAGTGTTACTATTATTTTTGTTTTCATATGTCTATTATCACTTTTCCAAACTGTTCGCTGTGTTCCAGATATTCATGCCCAATTGCTATATCATCCAAGGAAAATATTTTATCAACACGTGGAATTAAATGCCCATCTGCAACAAGCTTGATGACTTGCGAAAATGCATCAGCATTTCCCATTGTAGATCCTAAAATTGTTTGCTGTTTGAAAAATAAATGTCGCAAATCGATAACTGCTTTTGGGCCCGTTGTGGCACCGCAGGTTACAACTCGTCCACCTTTGTTTAATACGTTCATGGATACAGCCCACGTTGCAGAACCCACATGTTCAAACACAACATCCACTTTACCGCAAAACGTTTTGATTATTTGAGCAACATTATCACTATAGTGATTCACAACCTTATCTGCGCCAAGTTCATTTGCAAATGAACATTTTTCATCGGTTCCGGCTGTGGCAATCACATTACACCCAACGATTTTTGCAATCTGCACCGCCATGTGGCCCACACCGGAACCGGCACCCCAAACGAGTACATTTTCTCCCGGTTGAATCTTTGCGCGATTAACAAGCATTTGGTACGCTGTTTGTCCAACCAATGGAAAAGCAGCAGCTTCTGCAAACGAAATATTATCCGGTTTTGATTCTACAAATTTCTCATCCAGTACAATAAACTCGCAGTTCGTTCCATCCGTTGATTCACCACGAATTCCCATTTTTTCACATAAATTTTCATTCCCTGCCTGACAGTTTCGACACTCATCGCAATACACCAATGGCTGTATAATTACAGGATCGCCTACGCTAAATTTGTCTGCCTTTTCACCAAGCTTACATATTTCTCCGGCACCGTCACTACCCATTATCAACGGCAGTGGTACACCGGGAATTCCTTCGCGAACCCAAATATCAAGATGATTAAGAGCGGATGTTTTTAATTTAATACAGACTTGGCCTGCATGGAGTTCTGGTGAGGGAATATCTTCAACTCGCAAGACCTCACGTCCTCCATGTTTATGGATGCGGGCTGCTTTCATTTATCTTTTGAAAATAGTATTTTATCTAAACTCAAGTCACCGGCACCAGTAAGCATAATGGCAGCGCTTGCAAACGCATAGATTAATGCCATTTCCGAGCTTCCTTTTCCAGTGGTGATATGCATGTTTACCCCAACAAGCATGGTGATCATTAATAATCCAGCACCGATGCGAGTGCCTAATCCTAATGCAATCATAATAGCTCCAATCGATTCAGAAAACGCAGCCATAAAGCCCCAAAAGACCGGTAAAAATGTAATCCCTAAATGCTGCATTCCAAATGTACCTAAACCTTCCCACCGTTCCGGACCAGCGGTAAGTTTATCCCAGCCATGATTTGTTAATATCAAATAACCAATCCCGATTCTTAATACGATTAAACCGTAATTACGGCACGTGTTGCAATCCTTGAATAAGGCTGACACATATTTATTCATCATCAATTTCATTATATTCGGCATCTTGGATGTCCATATTCTGATAATTTGTTTTTTCTTTTTTATCCGGTGTTTTTTGCACCAAACGAACATTTTTTATAAATCTGTAACCGGCAAAAACCAATATCATAATTAAAAATGTTTTAAACATAAATTAAGGTGAAACGGGATTAAAAAACTTTGTTCCTGTCACCGGTTGGCGAATATAATTGATCACTTCATCCAGGTCTTGTTGGTTATTAACAAAGTCTATATTATTGGTATTAATGATGACCAATGGTGTATCTTGGTAACGGAAAAAATATTCGGTATAAAGTTGGTTCAGGGCATCAATATATTCTTCCGATATATTTTTTTCCATTTCCCGACCTCGACCGGCGATATTGCGCATGAGAGTATCTGTATCCGCCTGTAAATAAATCACAAGGTCAGGATTAATCACATTTTTTTCCAACAGGTTAGCAACTGTATCATACAATGACATTTCTTTTTCATCCAAATTCAAGGATGCAAATAACCGATCTTTCACAAACATATAATCTGCAATAAGCAGATTATGAAACATATCTACTTGTCTTAATTCCTGCTGTTGTTGATAACGCTGCAATAAAAAGTAAAGCTGTGTCTGGAATGCATACCGCTCCGGTTCATCGTAAAAATCAGACAAAAATGGATTCTCTCCAAATCCTTCAAGGATGAGTCGTGCGCCCAGGCGTTCAGAAAGCAAATTCGCCAAGCTGGTTTTACCTACACCAATGGGACCTTCAATGGCTACATAATATAAATTTCTCATGCGTTTTTTTCCATTACATGTTTAATCACATTGGATGGATCCGGACACATGTTTAATAATTCTGTTACAGTCATATTAAATACCGGTACGTTGAATTCTGGAGCAAGTTCAGCCCATGGTACCAATACAAATTTACGATTCGCCAAGTCAGAATGGGGAATGGTTAATTGTTCTGTTTCTAAAAATGAGTTTCCGTAAGTTAAAATATCAATATCGATGGTTCGCGGCGAATTTTTTTCACGCTTTTCCAGACGGCCCAGTAATGTTTCCACATTGCGGCAGGCATCAAACAAATCGAATGGAGAAAAGTCTGTTTCAAAGGATACAACAGCATTCAAAAATTCGGGTTGGTCTAAATTGAATAACGGTGGACAATTATAAAAGGAAGAACTTTCAATTTTATTTATTTCATGATAGGTAGATAATGCTGTAATCCCGCCGGCTAGATTTGATTCACGATCACCTAGATTTGAACCCAATGATAGAAATCCCGTATCAGGCATCGTTTTCTTTTTTACGGGAAATTTCTACTTCGACAGTATCCAACACTCCGTTGATTGGCGCATGAGGTTTACGTACTCGAACAGTTATTTCTGATACAGAAAATCGAGCAAGAATTTCTTTGGCAATAGAATCAGCTAATGATTCAATTAAATAATAGTTGTCATTTTTTACACAATTGTCCACAGTTTTATAAACAGCTTCATAATCGATGGTTGCTTCTAGGTTATCTGAAGCAAAGGCTTTTTGAAAATCGGTCTTCATTTCAACGTCCACTTCAAATTTTCCACCCAAGTGTTTTTCCGATTCACTAACACCGTGGTAGCCATAAAACTGCATGTTCTTTAAACGAATGATACCCATGAGAAAAATAAAGTTACTTCTCGTTATGTCTGTTAGTCAACGTGTAGAAATAAAAAAGCCCTCCCGAATTTTCAGGAGGGCTTTTTGGTATTATGATTGGAATTACATCATTCCGCCCATGCCACCCATTCCGGGATCTCCCATTGGAGGCATTGGCGGATCCTTTTCAGGAATTTCTGTCACAGCTGCTTCTGTGGTAAGAACCATGCCGGCAATCGAACAGGCATTTTCTACAGCTACGCGAGCAACTTTAGTTGGATCAATGATGCCGGCTTTGAACATATCCACATAACTTTCATCACGGGCATCGAAACCATAAGCACCTTTTCCATCGCGTACATTTTGTACGACAATTGATGCTTCAGCACCAGCGTTTTCACAAATCTGGCGAATAGGTGCTTCAAGAGCTCGACGTAAAATGTTGACGCCGACTGATTGTCCACCTTCAAGCTTCAATTTATCCAAAGTATCCTGAGCTCTTAAAAGAGCGACACCACCACCGGGAATAATTCCTTCTTCCACAGCAGCGCGGGTTGCATGAAGAGCATCTTCTACGCGGGCTTTCTTTTCTTTCATTTCCACTTCAGTGGCAGCACCCACATTGACAACAGCAACACCGCCGGAAAGTTTGGCTAAGCGTTCCTGTAGCTTTTCACGATCGTAATCAGAAGTTGTTTTATCAATCTGAACTTTGATCTCGTTAATACGGGACATAATGGCATCTTTCGTACCACCACCATCAACGATAGTTGTATCATCTTTATCAGACACAATGCGTTTAGCAGTTCCGAGATATTCAAGTGTCGCATTTTCCAGTTTATAACCGGCATCTTCAGAAACAACTGTTCCGCCAGTTAAAACGGCGATATCTTCAAGCATCGCTTTACGGCGATCACCAAATCCTGGTGCTTTAACTGCCAATACTTTAAATGTACCACGCAGTTTATTCACCACGAGAGTTGCCAGAGCTTCGCCTTCAACATCTTCTGCAATGATCATGATTTGCTTACCAGTCTGAACTACTTTTTCCAATAAAGGAAGCAAGTCTTTCATATTGCTGAGCTTTTTATCGTAGATCAGGATATAAGCATCATCCATTTCCGCTTCCATGGATTCAGAATTGGTCACGAAATAAGGTGAAAGATATCCACGATCAAACTGCATACCTTCCACGAATTCGAGGAATGTTTCAGCAGTTTTGCTTTCTTCAACCGTTATAACACCATCTTTACCCACTTTTTCCATTGCTTCGGCGATTTTTTCGCCGATTTCACGGTCATCGTTGGCAGAAATGGTAGCCACATTAGCAATTTGCTCGCTATCGGGAAGATCCTTACTTTGTTTCTGTAATGCTTCAACAACAGAATCACGTCCGGCATCAATACCTCGTTTGATTGACATGGGGTTTGCACCGGCTGTCACATTTTTCAACCCTTCGGCAACGAGTGCTTGAGCCAAAACGGTGGCAGTGGTTGTACCGTCGCCGGCAATGTCAGATGTCTTGGAAGCAACTTCCTTAACCATCTGGGCACCAACGTTTTCCAGCTTATCTGCAACTTCAACTTCCTTGGCAACCGTTACACCATCTTTGGTAACAGTGGGGGCGCCAAATTTCTTTTCAATGACAACGTTACGTCCTTTAGGGCCTAGTGTGACTTTGACGGCATCCGCCAGTTTGTCCACACCTGCTTTTAGGGAGTTACGCGCATCAAGACTATAGGTAATTTCTTTAGCCATTGCTTCTATCCTCCTTACAGAATAGCGAGAATATCACTCTCGCGCATGATTAAAAATTCTTTTCCGTCATGGGTAACTTCTGTGCCGGAATATTTTCCGTACAAAACTTTGTCACCTGCTTTAACAGTCATTTCAACAATTGTACCGGCATCGCTGGCTTTGCCAGGGCCGACTGCTGCAACTGTTCCTTGTTGGGGCTTTTCTTGTGCTGTATCAGGAAGAATGATACCGCCAGAGGATTTTTCCTCTGCAGCAGCAGCTTCCACAACTACACGATCAGCCAATGGTTTGATGTTTAGAGCCATCATTTAACTCCTATTTTTTTTGTGTTGTTATTTATTGTTTGTATTCCAGTAGAATGTCTACCCGAAGGCAGCATTAATATTATATATTATATATAACGTAAATCAACACATTTTAGCACTCTAAACATAGAGTGCTAAATCACTTTCCTGTACTACCGAACCCTCCACTTCCGCGAGTTGTATCAGATAAATCATCAACCAATTCAAAATGAATTGGCGAACCGTCCATGGCCACCAATTGAAACAAACGCTGCCCCGGTTCCACTGTGTAATCTTCATTCTTGATATTGTCTACTGCCGCCATAATTTCACCGCGATAGCCACCATCAATCAATCCAATGGAATTACTTAACCGCAGAGGTGTTTTGGCAATACTGGAACGGGGTATAACCAGATATGGTTTATTCTCTGTGTTTTCGCAAGCAATCTGCAAATGGATGAATGTCGACTCCCCTGCTTTTATCGTTTGTTCATTGATTACAAATAAATCAATACCGGCATCGCCATCATGAAAATGGCCATGGTTATCATATAGCTCTTTAACAACTGTATTGAATGGTTTTATCTTTAAGTTCATTTTCTATCTATCATTTCTTTTAATTGTTTAATATGATGTGGAGTTGATCCGCAACAAGCTCCTATCACGGTAGGCTCCATATCGAGATACCGTTCAATGTACTCTGTAAATTTAGTTTCATCTATAATATCAAAATAATCATTTTCAAAGTCTGTTTTGCCCAGATTTGGATACAATCCCCAATCACCTTCCCAATGTGACAGGAAAAGATCCAAGGAACTATTCATTGTTTCGATCTTATTGCAATTCATCAGCAGGCAGGAAACGGATTGTTCAGTAATATAATTTAAACATGATATCAATGCAGTTCCATCCAGCAAGTGTTCACTATCCTTAAGAATAAGACTTAACCAGCGAAAGATTGAATTATTTTTGCTTACCGATAAAGCAACCTCGATCTCATCCATATTCCCCATGGTCTCGAAAAGTAAAATATCCACTCCTGCTCCAGTAAACCATTCCACCATCTCGCCATAGGTATCTTCAGCTGCACCCTTGCCTGGAAACAGATCGGGGCTGTAGCAATCTTCCACAGCAGACATAGAACCGGCAACTTGGATGGATTCACCCCCTGCTTTTCTTGCCAGGTCAACTGCAGACATTAAACTATCTTTCGCTCGTTCTTTAGCGCGCTGTTGTGATAAACCAGCTTTGCGATACGTGTACGTGGTAGTACGAAATGTATTGGTTGTAATAATATCAGCGCCTGCTGCAGTGTAATCTTGGTGAATGCTTAATACAGTTTCGGGATGGGTTATATTTGCTTCTGCTGACCAGAGAGGTAAAGGAAGATGAACACCTTTCCGAATTAATTCAGTACCCATGGCACCGTCTAAAACGTATGGTTTAGATGTTTCCGTTATTTTCAAATTTTTTACCCAAATAATATAAAGCTATACTAGCAAGGAATAATGAAACACCAATAATTGATTCCAAAGGTTGTTCTATAAATGTGTAAAACAGTATCCAAACATTTACTAGGAGAAATACAGTTGGAGTCCAGGGATAACCCCAGACTCTGTAAGGTCGAAGCAAATCCGGTTCCCTTTTTCTCAGGATGAATACAGCAATAACAGTTGCAGAATTTGTAATAATCAGCGCTATGCCGGTATACATTAATACCTGCTCAAATGAAGAGGTAAATATAAAAATCAGACAAATAACCAATTGCAGAAGAAATGCGTATGCCGGTATGCCCTGTTTATTATGTTTCGCCAACACACTAATATAACTGTGATCTTCGCCCATGGTCTCCATGATGCGCGGACCGATAAATACATAGCTGCTCACAGTTGAGAGAAGTAAAATAGATATTCCCAACCCAATAATTCCGGCACCGGTTTCACCGAAAACTTTTATACCTGAAATATATCCTACCTCAACTTGGCCGGCCATTTCAGCCATAGGTGTCGTATAAAGAAATACATAATTCAGCAGTACATACAGAACCATTACAAAAGACGTACCCATGAGCAATGACCTTGGTAGATCTTTCTGTGGATTTTGCACTTCACCTACAAAATATACAGTTGAATTCCATCCGGAATAAGCATAATACACCCACACTAGACTTACGGCAAATCCTGAACTCATCATCAATTTCATATCTCCCGGTTTTGGAAAAACAGAAATAACCTGGTTGCCGGTTACCATTAATCCAGCAATAATAAAAACGAAAATGAGCCCAACCTTAACTGCAGTTGACCAGCCTTGGAAAAAAGTCCCCCATTTCAAACTGAATGTATGTAGTAAATGAAAGGAAAGAATCATAATAAATGCTACCCACATAGGATCAAATGCCGGAAACACAGCTGTTAAATATTTGCCTAAGGCCATAGCTGCCAATACAGCTGGTGCAGAAAATCCAACTGTTGCTGATACAAATCCACCTGCAAACCCAATTGCGGGGTGAATAATCCGGCTCAATAAGTGATATTCTCCCCCGGACCTTGGTAATGCTGCACCCAACTCACTGTATGATAATGCTCCGCATAATGCCACAATTCCTCCAACAATCCACAACATAATAAGGGGAAAAACAGATTGAATATCATTGAGTTGAAAGCCAAGGCTGGTAAAAACGCCTGTACCAATCATTGATGCCACAACAAATGACGATGCCGTCCACATGGATATGTGTCGGTTATGGGATGGATTTTCTGACATTATCCGGTGTAATTATGCGCGATACAATTGATAGGCCAGCAACACCCAGGCAATAATAAATGCTGTACCTCCAAATGGCGTAACTGCACCAAGCCATCGAGTATTTGTTATAACCAATAAATACAAGGATCCCGAAAAAAAGATAATTCCGAACATGATCAGATAAACCGGTATTATTAATACATCATAAGAGACATGAAAACCGATGGCGCCAATAACCAGTAGACCAAGTGCATGCCAGAAATGATAACGAACTGCCTTTTCAAATGTAAGCAAATCAGAGGGGGAAACCAGCTCCTTAAGGATATGGGCACCGAATGCACCAAATGCTACAGCCAATGCCATAAATATGGCACCGCTAACCAGGGCCAATTTCATCTCTATACCTTATTCTTCAGTATTTTTTTGGACGACGGTCCTCATTGGGAAAGGTATTTCAATACCTTCTTCATCAAAGCGTTTGTGCAGCCGTTTGATAAATTCATGAACCATTGGATGATGATCGCCATATTTAGCCGCGCGCATATAAACTGTAAAATTAATACTGGAATCCGCAAAGACCTGAAAACGGATTATTGGAGCATATTCCTTGCTCGCTACATCCAAATCATCAATGACTGTTTGAGCCACTTCAGTCGCTACTCGCTCAACCTGTTCCAAATCGCTATCATATGCAACACCCACTGGAATCTTGACGGAATAACTGGTATCTTTCAGATCATAATCTTTTGTAATTGATTGGGACAATTTATTATTTGGAATGCTGATCACATTATTGGCCCGTTCCACCATGGTTGTATTACGCCACGTAATATTGGTTATATAACCCTTTTGACCACTATCTAATTCTACAAAATCGCCAATCCTGACTTTTTGGGATAATAAAATATGTAATCCTGCGAAAAAATCTGATAATGTATCTTTTAAAGCCAGAGATATGGCAAGACCACCCACGCCCAATGCTGTCAAAATAGGCGCAATTGAAATGCCAAAGGATTGCAGTATAATCATTAAACCAATGGCAAGAATGGTAATGCGGGCCAAGTTGGAAAAAATAGCAGTTGAAGGAAACTGAGAACCTTTGCTTTCTGACCATTGATTGAGTAAATCGATAGCCATGGTTGATGCTGTCATTGTGACCGACAGCATAAGTAGCGTCATAGCCAGTTTCGCTGCATAAAGATTATATGGCGCTCCAATTTCGATACTTCCCGCTGCCATATAAAAGGCAACCAGGAAAAACCAGTAAATGATATATTTTTCAATAGCACCGAAAATAATATCGTCACCTTTCCAGGACGTCTTGGATGTAATTTTCTTAATACGGCTATGGATAAACCGCTTGAAGATCCATCCAGCAAAGACACCTACTGCAATTGTTATTACGGGTGGTGCCCAAATGGTGTAAAGTTCTAGTATTTGATCTATCATAAGGCTGCGAAATTACAACGTATTAGTTTAATTCTCCTCCACTTCTATTTTAACTACAACCTGTAATTCACTATTCGGAAAAATATAATCTTTATACTCATTTTCTTCCAGCAAATAATCCCTGCGAAAAACATGTTTTCCATCAATATACAATGATAGATACTTCAGCGCATGTTCTTCATTAAATGCCCAGGACAGACCATGTAATTCATTTCCTTTCATTGATTTTTCAGATTGCAAATTTCCGGAAAAATAACGATCTGTTTTTGTGGTAATTCCAGTTTTAAATCGTGTTAGTGTCGTTTCCATCCCAAGATTATTCCAATTTTTTTGAAAAACGACTTTGTTTCGTTTAAAAGCCTGAACCTGTTTAATCCTGCCGTTATCAAAGTAATCCAATTGGCAGAGGGGTTGACCAAAATAAAAATATGCCTCTTTTGTAATAACACCGCTAGGACTGTATATGCGCATAACACCGTGGACATCTCCTTTTGAATATGTAGTTACACTGAATAGCTGTCCATGACCATACCAATTATAGATAACTCCATTTGGTTTATCATTCAAATATGTACCGCTTTCTTTTTTCAAACCGGATGAATTCCATTCCGTAAACGGGCCGGTTCGAATTCCCATGTCATAGATCCAAGATGATTGTTCCTGTCCGTTTAGATAATAATCGATTTTTTCTCCTTGGAGTTTGCCATTCGAATATGTCATTTTGCTTTTAATCTTACTTTCATTTTTTGCTGTACCACTTCCATAATAAAATTGTACAGGTCCATTTAACATTCCATTAGAGAAAATTTTAGTTGAGTCCAAATTTCCGTTTATTGTGTACCATTTCCACTCCCCTATTTTGATACCATTTTGATATTCCCCATTCACAGCTTTTTGACCGTTCACATGCCAGATTTGATATTTTCCCATATACTTATTTTCCGAAAATTGAATGAGGGAATCCAATCCTTTATTATCACTATGCCATTTCCATTCTCCATTCTTTTTATCATTAATATATGTACCTGTCATTGCCTTTTTTCCTTGATCATTCCAAATGGATACAGGTCCATCTTTTATCCCTTTTTTATACGTAACGATACGTTCCTTTTTTCCGGATGTGTTAAACCACGTCCATTTCCCATGGGGAATTCCGTGCATATACTCGCCAATTAAAGACTTTTTACCATTGTCATTGTACTGAATGGATTTACCATGATACTTGTGATTTAGATACATTATTTCGCGCGTTTTCTCTCCGGATGAAGAATAATCAACACTTTTACCGGAAAGCATTCCTTTTTCAAATGTCCTTAATGAATCCGGCATTCCATCTCTTCCAAACCATAACCATTTATCACTTTTACGATTATTTTCAAATTGTCCTTTTGCGATGACTTCCCCGGTCGGTGAATACGCCACGTGTTTTCCATGCTGAATATTCCGTAACATATCTGTAGACGATGCCAATTGTCCGTTAGGATGATACGTTAATAATTCTACAGTTACAGAATCTACAAAACCATCTTTTTTATCTACTTTCATTATAGCCACCGTCTTTTCTCGGTTATTGTCATAGCGGTCTATGACAATAGAAACGGGAGCGCATGAAAACAGAAAAAGAGTAAATAAAATGATTCGTTTCATTGTCAGAATCTAAACAATAAAATGGATTTGGATTGGGAGTGGAATATGGTTTTGGATTTACATTGTCTGATAAATATACTTTACACAAATTCTTTTAACTAATAAGGAAGTCATATGAAGTATCTAATCATCTCCTGTGCTATTATCAGTAATTTACTAGCACAAGAACTTGAATCAGCCATGGATGCATGGAATAACATTATGCAAACTCCTGAAATTGTAGAATACTTTGACGGAGTTTTTGACAAACTGGGCATAACAGTTGAAGGCATGGAGGAAAATTTCACAGTCTACCATCAAGGTGATAAAATCACTTTTTCTAAAGGAATTGATGATGATATTGATTTTCTTGTCCCCCTCCAAAAACAGAATATACTCAATATGATCAGTCATTCCAAAGATGGTAAAATCAATCCTGAAGAATCATGGAGAATTCTATCCGTCTTATTTACACCACTAACATATGAAACATTAAAAGTTCCTACACTTGCCATAAACTGGCGCAGAAAACTCGCAGGAGTTGAGGATTTAATTCATGTTTATTTACTAAACCCATCCGGAGGGGAAGCAAATAAACACACCCTTATTTATGTTAAAGGACAATGGCTTGTTATCGAAGGTCTCCATGGAAATCCACGGCGTACATACCGAATGACGCCGAAACAATCGTTGGAATATCAACGGCGTACATTTTCAGCCATCAAAAAAGATTCTTTTTGGGAATGGTGGCGCTTTGCCAGTTGGTATAAAGAATGGCGGAAAGAGTGTTCAATTACGCATTCGTAAAGACCAATCAATCATCGTATCCACTAATTCTTCAACTCTTCTTTTAATTTCATTATCGGTCAATAATTGATCGGTAAAGTCCGAGCCAGTTGTATTATACAAAACAGGGAATTATTTTACAGCGGTGGTCCAGCATCAGGCTATTGGCAAAAGACATTACTGGCATATGACTTTTATCTTCCCCGGCATTGCAAATAAACCCAACAGTCTTTTCATTCCATCCACTTCCGGTGAGTTCCAGCAGATTTTTTGCTGCTGCATTTACATCATAATTGTAAATGGGGCTGACTATTAACAGTGAATCAGATTCTCCAATGGTTTGGATATGTGCTTCAATGAAGTCTTACTCCAACCAAAGCTGTCTGTCTAAACTTCGATATTGGATCGCTTCGCTCACATGCTGGGGTTGAATATTTTCTACTTTTTCCAGATCAGCAATTGTTCGTGACACTTTCAAAATTCTATCATAAGCTCGTGCTGATAATCCCAATTTTTCCATGGCTTGTTTTAACAATTCAGCTGCATCTTTATCGAGTTTACAATACGCATTTAAATCGCTTGTTTCCATTTGGGCATTGCTAAACATCCCCACCGTTGATTTATATCGATCCAGTTGTACTTGCCGTGTTACTTGAACTCTTTCCCGAATAGCTTCTGATTTTTCACCTGCTTCTTTTCCTGCGAGATCAGTAAATGGAACAGCAGGAACTTCGATATGAATATCGATCCGATCCATGAGAGGCCCGGAGATTCTGCTCATATATTTTTGAATCAATTGGGGATTGCAAGTGCATTCATTTTGAGGATCGGTGGCATATCCGCAGGGACAGGGATTCATAGCCGAAACAAGCATAAATCGGGATGGGTAACTTAAAGACATGGAAGCGCGAGCAATGGTGACTTCACCATTTTCCAACGGTTGGCGCATGACCTCTAAAACATTTTTTTTGAATTCCGGCAGTTCATCTAAAAAAAGCACACCATTATGAGATAAACTCACTTCCCCTGGTCTGGGGATTGTACCACCGCCAATGAGTCCGGCATCACTGATAGTGTGGTGTGGTGCCCGAAACGGACGCGTGGCAATGATACCTTGGCCTTCTGGCAATAGTCCAGCCACGGAATGAATTTTAGTTGTTTCTAGCGCTTCATCTAATACCAATTCAGGCAAAATGGTAGGTAGCCGTTTGGCTAGCATTGTTTTCCCGCTTCCCGGCGGACCGATCATGATCACATTGTGACTTCCTGCAGCGGCTACTTCTAAAGCTCGTTTTACCTGTTCCTGACCTTTTACATCTGCAAAATCCACATGATAATTTTTATAATTCTTAAATAAAGCTTTTTGATCTACAACAATTGGTTGCACAGATTCCTCTTCGTTGAGAATAGCAATCACATCAGCGAGTGTATTAACACCAACTACTTTTACACCTTCAACGACTCCGGCTTCATTTGCATTTTCTTCCGGTAAAACAACACCCTTAATTCCCTTATCTCTTGCACAAATCGCCACTGGCAAGGCTCCACGTATGGGACGTATCGTACCATCCAATGCCAACTCACCTAATAAAAGCATTTTTTCTAAATGATCATGTTTTACTTCTCCAATTGCTGCTAAAATTCCAACCGCCATGGGTAGATCAAAAGCGCTGCCTTCTTTACGTATATCTGCTGGTGCCAAGTTGATGGTGACGTGTTTATGGGGAAACTTATATCCGCTGTTTTTTATGGCAGCCCGGACCCGTTCTTTACTTTCTCTTACGGCACCTTCCGGAAGACCCACTGTTCTGAATTTGGGTAATTTGGCACCGGTCAGATGTGCTTCTACTTCAACAACATAGGCATCAATTCCGAGTATGGCGGAGCTTAATGCCTTGGCCAGCATTAATTGCACGTAATGATTCCCTTGAAGGCCAAGTAGGGAATCAACAAATAAAGGATCGAATCACGTACAAGATAGAAAGTGATGAATGCTGTTAAAACCACCCATCCTTTTTTTTTGATCAATAATTTATAGCCCCCCTCTTTACGAATTTCATTCCATTCTATCAGGAATTTCGGTTTTAATAATTTCATTTACTCTTTGTCGGGCTTAATCTTTCCATATTTTACATTTTCATATTTTTCCCAAAGAGTTTCACCTGCAGCTTGTTGAAAGCGAAAGGCAAAAGCCATAGCTTCATAAAAAGGTTTATTCACAAAATCATCGTGGCTGTAGAACTCATCTATCCACCCGACAAATTCATCCATATCTTTATCTTCCAATTGGTCAAAAATACCAAAAACCAATTCCGCTCGATTATCATAGTACCATTTTGTTAATTCAGTATGACCCAGTTCATTTTTTAATTCATCATATGTTTCATACGTTTGGGTCATATAAGAAAATAAATATGTCTCTTTTTGATCGGGAGTTAAAGTTTTCCAATAGGCCACAATAGGCGACATATTTGTCGGCTCAAAGTCTTGCGGCCAAATTAATGAGACTAATAATAGTGGGATAATTAACTTTTTCATAGCTTACCTGTTTCCGAATTATCAGTCCAAACTACGAAGACAAAACTATCAAATCAAAGTGCTCAAGTGGGAAATTGGTGATTGCTAGTCAGTTATTTGTAAATGAATGAATCAAGCACTCTATAATTAACATTCCACCCAATCACCGAATTCTTTAATTAAATCAATCAATTCATCCACAGCATTTTCAGCCGGGATATTTTTTCGCACTACTTCTTTACCTTTGTATAATGATATGACGCCATTTCCACTTCCAACATATCCATAATCAGCATCAGCCATTTCACCAGGGCCATTGACTATACATCCCATAATGCCGATCTTGAGGCCTTTTAAATGGTCTGAACGTTTTCGAATCTTGGCCGTGGTTTCCTGAAGATCAAAAAGCGTTCTTCCACATGATGGACAGGAAATATATTCCGTTCTTGAAATGCGGGTTCGTGTTGCTTGTAAAACACCAAATGCTGTTTGATTGTTAAATTCATTATCTAGATTTGAGTTCAGCCAGATTCCATCTCCAAAACCATCAATGAGAAGTCCGCCGAAATCTGTAGACGCATACAATCGACAGTGTTTTCGGTCCAGTTCACTGAAGTCTCGTTTCATGATGACCGGTAAATCCGATGACAATTTGAAGAATGAAGTACGCATTTCAGCCATAGCATGATCTGTCTCTGCTTCCAATATTAAAACAGAGTTGGATGGAATAGATTCAATGAAATCATTATTTATTTTAGAAAGAGAACATTTAACAAAATTCAATTCTGTTGAACTGTTAGTAAAATTTTTAGAAAGTAATGGGTATGTTTGAGGATTTTGAGACCAACTATCTGCATCTTGAATCACACACACCTCTTTCGGTAGATCAAAATTGATCTTTCCTTTTCCTACATATAAAAAATCCGCAGCTGCATCGGCAGTGGTCCATTTATCTAATTCTTCATTATAATAATGACCACAATTTTTTAGGTCAGCTTGTGTAATTTTTTCCAAATTACTCAAATCAATAATAACCCTGGGGACTTCATCACCACCTACATTTCTCACGATTAAAGATTGCCGTTTTATATACTCAAAAGGATGGAATGAATGCTTGTCTATTTTTGGTAATTGAGCAATGCGAGGTGATGAGTAGCGGTCAACCAAAGCTTGGGCAACGGGAATTTCAGCTTCTGGATCTTCTGTGAGAGATACACGTATTGTATCGCCCAATCCATCTTCCAAAAGAGTCCCAATTCCCACAGCAGATTTTATACGACCATCCTCACCTTCACCTGCTTCCGTCACACCTAAATGGAGTGGATAATCCATTCCTTCTTTCATCATGGTTGCCACTAATAATCGATATGCCTGAACCATCACTTGCGGATTACTGGCTTTCATAGAAAAAATGATATCATGGAAATTCTCGTCAATACAGATCCGGGTGAATTCCATGGCGGATTCTACCATGCCCAGCGGTGTATCTCCGTAGCGATTCATAATTCGATCAGACAATGAACCATGATTTGTGCCGATTCGCATGACCGTTCCTTCTTCTTTGCAAATTTTCACAAGTGGTAAAAAGCGTTTTCGGATGCGTTCTAATTCCTCATCGTATTGAGCATCGGTATACTCCAGGATCTCAAATTTTTTCTTATCGGCATAATTCCCGGGATTAATGCGCACTTTTTCCACGATGCAAGCTGCGATTTCTGCGGCGTTTGGCGTAAAATGAATATCAGCCACCAAAGGTTGTGTGTAGCCGCGGCGGTGAAGCTCATTTCGAATATTTCTTAAATTTTCTGCTTCTTTCTTACTGGGAGCAGTTATGCGAACAATCTCACAACCGGCATCAATCATACGAATGGATTGATCCACAGTACCCATGGTATCCATGGTATCGGTCGTTGTCATGGATTGGATGCGAATGGGCTGATCGCCGCCGATAATCACATTGCCAACGGCAACTTCACGGGTTTTAAAACGTGAGTATTGAAATAAGCTATTACAATATGGCGAGTCGTTTTCCATGGATGAATTTAATTCTGAAAGGGTGTTTTCATATACGACTTGGCTAGATCTATAGTGTAAGTATAATTATCCAATTCTATACAAGATTTATATGCTTTTTTAGCTTCATTACGTTCATTTTTCACATCATGGATTTGACCTTTTAAACACCACGCATTTGCCAATATAATATCTAACTCTGCAGCATAATTTTCCACTGCATCATCAACATGGAATTGGGCTATTTCCAGATCACCAATGGAAAAATAATATAATGCATTTTGATATTGAAAATAGCTACGATACCATTTATACTGCGTCTGCGTTAAGGCTGGGATCATTTTTTCTAATTCATTCAATGATGATAATGCTGTTTTCATTTTTCCGCACCGGATAAGACTTTCTGTAAATAAGATTCGAAAATAGAAATTCTTGGAGAATTCCTCCACCAGTATAGAACTGTGATCCAATGCCATTTCAGGATTCACATTTACCCAAAGATATAAAAAGGATAATATTCCTTTCGCTTCGATCCATGACCATGGACCATTATTTGCAGCTCGTTCGATTTTTTCCAACCCACGCTCACGGGATGGATCTAATCCCAATAGACTGGCTCCCCATTGAATAAGGACATTGCTCAAGCTGGCGTAATATTCCACAATGCCGATGGGCAACGATGCATCAACAATTTCCGGATGTTCTTTTTCTACCGTTTGAATAACTCGAAAACCAGAGTAAGCCCAGTTTAGTGTATTGAGCCATTCCTTTTTACCCAAATAAATGCGAGCCATGAGACCGGTGGCAGAACCCAAGTATAATTGGTAATTTGGATCATCAGGATATTTTTCAACCAATGATTCATAAAAAGGAATGACTTCATTCAAATCACTTTCTAGATCATTATACGTTTTCTCCACAGATGAATTTGCCTGATTATGAAGCCAACGAGCTGCCGCCCATGTCAAGTGTACCGTGGGGTTTTCCGGTGAATCCCATCTGGCTTGTGCCAGAATCTCAATAGCTTTTGCCGTTTCATAATTGTAAAAGGCATGAACGCCTTTACGAACAGCTTCATCGCCAGGGTAGGTTTGGGCGAATAAAAACGAGGATAAAAAGATTAAAACGTATTTTTTCATCTAAAATTTATATAATAATGATTGAAAAAATGTGATCAACCCTGTTGGGCGATCATAAGCCAGCCCCGAGCTTCATTGCTGTCGGGGTTTAGTTCTAGGCTCCGCTGCCAGGCAGCTTTAGCTAACTGATGTTCATTCATTTTCCAATAGGTTATGCCCATGCCGGTATATGCTTCGGCGTCCATGGGTTTGAGTTCCACCACTTCCTGATAAGCTACCAACGATTCCTTATGCATGCCCTTTTCCCGGTAATACTTACCCAAACTGCGCATGGCTCCCGGGAGCCAGCTACGGGAATGATTGTTCACACTCAACGCTTTGCTGAATGACGTCCGTCCCATAGTGGATTCACCCAAGCGGTTGTATTCCACCGCCATGATATAATAGGCTTGAGGCAGCAATACCTTTACCAGAGGATGTTCCTGTGCATAATGGAGTAGATCTTCCCAGGCAGCGGCAGCTCGACCCCATTCATTGGCATTGAAATAACTCAAGCCCTGCATGTAACGAGCGTCCACATCGTAATTATTCAGATAAACCACATCGCTGAAAGCCAATGCGGCATAAACATATTTTCCTTGGTTGAAATATAAATGCCCTAATGATAGATGGGCGTCCTCATTCCGCGGATCCATTTTAATGGCGCGCTGGTAGGACGACTTAGCCCGATCAATTTCGCCCATTTCTTCGTAGGCCCTACCTTGCAAATATACAAATCCGCCGTGTTCCGGAAATTGATCTTGGGCTAACACTGCAAGTTTGATGGCGTCTTCATGATCACCTAAATTTATTTTTTGCTTTATGAGGGTTAATTTTTGTGCGGGACCATCAGGATTCTTGGTAGCGGATTGCTCTAGAACAGCGGTATTATCAGATGTTCCCCGACCGATAGCCAGGATATCAAGTGTAGCCCTGTGACTTGGATCCAATGCAAGTGCTTCCTCATATGACTGACGGGCTTTCAGCATATCACCCATATTCTGATACATATTTCCTAAATAGAAATGAGCATCCGGGTTCAATGGATTTTTTGTAAGGACACGCATATATACATCTTTGGCATTTTCCCAATCTTGCGATTGCTCATAATGCATACCCAATTGCCGTTGAACACGAATATCATGTGGTGCTTTTCGGACAGCTGATTCATAATCTTGGGTTGTGAACTTGGCTTTGGATTCAATACGCACGACTTCTTTTATCTGTGGAGATGCCAAGTATCTAGTTGCATGTGCCAGGCGCTGGCTGCTGGTCTTCATTTTATTTGTATAATCAAATAAATCCCCGGTTAATTGAACAACAGAAACTTCTTTTTTTGGAACCAGTGTAGCTTCCACTATTTTTGGTGAAGTTGCTGTTGATTTTTTCTTTTTTGATGGCTTTTTTTTCGATGACTTACCACCGCTTTTTTTAGCCAATGAAGTTAATTGTTGAACCTTCTTCTTGTAGCCAGAAGAGGGATTCAACTGATATGCTTTTTTATAATCAGAAAGGGCCCCTTTGTAGTCTTTCTTCTTGGCCTTAGTGTTTCCTCTCTTTGCATATTTACTTGCTTGAGCTGGATTTTTCTTTTTTGAAGATTTCTTTTTCTTACTTGGCTTTTTCTTTTTTGAAGATTTTTTCTTTTTCTTTTTCTTCTTATTCTGTTCCTGAGCAACTACGGAATTGAAGGTTGTGTGAATGGGGAGCACACCAGCAAGAAAGGCCAGTAAAAGTAAACGTGTGATCCAGTGGAAGAATTTTATACGCATGACAGGCTGAATGAATTTACGAAAACGGAGAATAATGAAAAGGTATTTTTGAGCATAAAATTATTCATTGTAAGAAATCCATTCTGATTGAATTCTACCAACCTCACCCGGCTCTGTCCAGGCAACAAAAATAAATCCGTTTGATATTGTTAATTTTGGATATCCGTTTCCCAGAGCTGTATCGGAGCGATGTCTGCTTTTGTAGTGTCACCGCTACAGGCAATTAAGCTTAAAATGGTTAGTGTTATAAGAATTTGTTTTATTATGTTCCTTTCTTTTGTGTGTTAGTATTATAATAATAAATATTTCAGCTAGAAAGTTCAGTCCATCTTCAAACCCAAACCAATAATTTATTTTTCTTATAAAAGTGTAATATCCAGCTTGCGTAACCTCAATGCATTCCCTATGACCGTTACTGAGCTGAAACTCATAGCTGCTGCTGCGATAATGGGACTCAACAAAATGCCAAAGAATGGATACAAAATTCCTGCAGCAATGGGAACTCCCAACGAATTATATGCGAAAGCCCAAAAAAGATTCTGCCTGATATTTTTCATAGTGGCTTTGCTCAATAGTCTCCCTCGTACAATACCACTTAAATCTCCTTTTATCAAAGTCATATCTGCACTTTCCATGGCCACATCCGTTCCCGTACCCATTGCGATTCCCACATCAGCCTGGGCCAATGCCGGAGCATCGTTTATGCCATCCCCTGCCATGGCGACTACTTTTCCTTCATTTTTTAACTTTTGTACAATTTCATGTTTTTGGTCCGGTAGCACCTCTGCTTCCACTTTTTCAATTCCCAACTTATGGGCAACTGCATTGGCTGTTTTTTCATTATCTCCCGTGAGCATTACTATATTCAAACCAGCATTCTTCAATTCAGTTAATGCAGATAATGTCGTGTCTTTTATTGGATCAGCCACGCCGACGATTCCGCCAGCCTTGGAATCCACGGTCACATACATGACCGTAGCTCCTTCCTCCTGTAATTTTATGGAATTCTCTTCAAATTTGCTAAAATCAACGTTTAACTCTTTCATCCATGAATGATTACCCACAGAGATTTTCTTTCCGTTGACGGTGCCTTCCACGCCTTTTCCTGTAAAGGATTTAAAATCGGTACACGTTTCTAATGACAATTCTTTCTTTTGAGCTTCGGACACAATGGATTCAGCCAAGGGATGTTCACTTACCTTTTCAACACTTGCAGACAACGTTAATAATTCATTTTCGGTTACCGAATCGCCGGTTAATATTCGAACCACATTTGGTTTCCCAACTGTCAATGTTCCCGTTTTATCCACTACAAGAGTATCTACCTTTTCCATGGATTCCAGAACATCTGCATTTTTGATCAACACACCTGCTGAAGCTCCCTTTCCTGTTCCAACCATAATGGACATGGGCGTTGCCAATCCTAAAGCACAGGGACAGGCAATGATTAACACTGCAACCATATTGACCAGTGCGTAGGCAAAGCGGGGTTCAGGTCCCCAAATTCCCCATATAATAAATGCCCCGATACTCACCACTAAAACAGCCGGAACAAAATATGATGCTACTTTATCTGCTAAATTTTGAATAGGTGCCCGGCTCCGTTGAGCTTCATTAACCATTTGTACAATTTGTGATAATAGAGTTTCTTTGCCAACTCTCGCTGCTTTCATTAAAAGTGTACCGGTTCCGTTTACGGTTGCTCCCACAACAGAATCACCAATCGTTTTTTCTACGGGCATGGATTCACCGGTCACCATGGATTCGTCCACTGAAGTTGCACCATCCGTTACCACACCATCTACAGGTATTTTCTCCCCGGGGCGTACACGTAATATATTTCCTTTTTGTATTTCTTCTAGTGGGACATCTTTTTCCCTGCCGTCATCATGAACAAGTCGAGCTGTTTTTGGAGCTAGACCCAAAAGCGCTTTGATGGCGCTCCCTGTTTTATCCCTGGCCCGTAATTCCAATACCTGCCCCATAAGAACCAATGCAATTATGACGGCGGCTGATTCGAAATAAACGGGAATTATTCCTTCGGCATTTTTCAGAGCTTCCGGGAATATTGACGGAAACAGCGTTGCAATCACACTGTATATAAATGTCACTCCCGTTCCGATGGCAATCAACGTAAACATATTCAAGTTTTTAGTCTGTAAGGATTTCCACCCTCGAACAAAAAACGGTGCTCCGCCCCATAACACCACAGGAGCAGCTAATGCTAACTCGATCCATGACTGCCACGAACCAAAAAAACCACCAGTAAACATTCCTCCCATGGTGATAATCAACAACGGAAATGCCAGTGTTGTGCTGATCCAAAACCGTTTGGTCATATCAATCAATTCGGGATTTTCCGTATCTTCCAACGTAACCTGCATGGGTTCCAGAGCCATTCCGCAAATGGGACAATCTTCTAACTTATCGGCAATCACTTCCGGATGCATGGGACAGATATATTTTACATTTGCTCCCTCATGAATGACTTGCTTTTTAGGTTTCTTGTCTCCCAAATAGGCTTCCGGATCAGCATCAAATTTCGTTTTGCAATGGGAACAGCAGAAATAGTATTGTTTACTATTATGTTCTGATTTCGCTGCTGCATTTGCAGGGTCAACGTCCATTCCGCATACCGGGTCATTTTCGGGTTTTGGGTCATTATTAGAACAACAACAGGCAGATTCTTCTTTTACTTCTTCTGGTTCTGTTTCCACAAATTTTTCCGGATGTTTCATGAATAAATCATGGCAATAATCGGCGCAGAAACCGTAGGTCTTCCCTTCCCATTCAACGATAGAAACGGCTGTTTCGTCTGTGACGGTCATTCCGCAAATTGGGTCTTCGTATTTCATGTGGTTCTTTATTTTACTGATGTTCCTCGTATTTGCGAATGTATTTGGTTGTGATAAATTAATAACGCACCAGCAATTAGAATCACTCCAATTTCTCCCCAGAACAGTACTTTATTTTCCATATAAAATGAAAAATAGGGATTTTGTACCATCTTCCAAATGGAGACTTGTCCTTTCTCCGGTTGAATTTGGAATAAATAATAATCCTTTTGACTTAATGGATAAAGCCATTGAATACCGACGGTCCTTGCGGTAAGCCAATCTGTAAATAAATGAAGTTGTGCACCTAGAAAAATTCCAAATGAAATTGGTTTGATAACGTCAATTTTCAGGAATACGTTAACGAGTGACATCCCAGTAAAAATAATAATCCAAAAAATGGGTGTGTGTAAAATAGAATGGTGCCCGGCAACCGTACTTGAAAAAAGACCGTCAATATCTGGAAAAATAGAAGCAAATAATAATACAGGCATAAATGGGTAAGTTGTCCACGATGATTGTTTCATGGCGCGACCTATTAAATAACCGGAAGCTATGTGAGATGGAACGAACATTAATGTATCAATTTCTTTTCGTGGACAGCTGCGAACACTATTACGTAATCACAACTTCATAAAACTAGCTTTGCTGCCCACGTGATCGAGCGCAACGATCAACTAAATAAACCAGGGACTGATAGGGAATACCTGCGTGCGCACTTAAGCCAATTTCACAAGTTCTACTATTGGAATACGCCTGACGAACACCATCAGGAATTTGTTTTGACAAGGTTTCTAATGCCGAAGCATTTAATTCTGGCACATTGAAACCACGATCCCCAGCAAAACCACAGCAAGTAATGCCCTTCGGAATGGTAACGTTATCTGAACATGCCCGTGCCACGCGCTCAAAGACTGAAGAAAGCCCCATCTTATGCGCACTACAGGTAACGTGCAATACGATCTCTTCGTCATCTTTCTCTATCTCAACTCGATTCAATATAAAACGATCAATAAACTCTACCGGTTCGTAGATCGTTAACGCCTCATCAATATGCTCACGTAATCGCTGCGTACAGGGGCTCGTATCACAAAGTATCGGTATACGACCATTATCACTACGTTCACGCAAGACAGCATTCACCTTTTCTGCCATAGCATCAGCCTGACTCACGAAACCTTTGGACTCCATTGGCATTCCACAACAAAGTGAAGATTGTTCCGAACACAGGCGTACATGATACTGAGCTTTTTCAAGCAGACTTAAAACGGCCACTGGCAAAGAACGCTTATCTTTATCGTGTTTTGAACAGCCCATAATCTGATTCACGCAGGCGCTAAAATAAACAACCTCATCATCATGTGTTTTTTCTGATTCAATTGGAAAAGCCTTCGCTGCGCCTGGCATACCAGAAGACCATTGCGGCAAAGCACCTGCACTTATTTTACGAGCGATCCTCGATAACGATGCCATAGCGTTATCACCAAAAATATTTTGAGCAACGCGCACCAAACGCAGACCGTTACGCATAGCGACACCAACCATCGCGAAATGTTTCTGTACGGCTGTTGCCATCTTTTGTGCACGCACAGAAGCAGATTGTTGCTGACGGCGTAAATCCTTAATAAACGAGCCCGTATTGATATCAACAGGGCAAACCATCATGCACATGCCATCTGCTGCACAGGTATTTTTTCCATAGTATTCATACTTTTTTCTAAACGCCGCCAAGCGACCAGGATCATTTTGTTCGGTTTCTAATCGACTTATTTCTCGCCACACGGCTATACGCTGACGCGGAGTGAAACTCAGGTTTCGTGAAGGACAATTTGGTTCACAAAAACCACACTCAATGCATGTGTCAATTATTTCGTGTGTACTCGGCATCGCCTTGAGATTACGAAGATGTAGCTCTTCATCCGTTCCCAAAATAACATCGGGATTAAGAATGCCGCCCGGGTCAATAATATTTTTGAGTCGATGCATGATTTGCCATGCTTCTTCACCCCACTCCTTTTGCACAAAGGGCGCCATATTTCGTCCCGTGCCATGCTCTGCTTTGAGCGAACCATCGTAACGCTGCGTTACCAAATCGGTAACATCTTCCATGAATTCCTTATACCGTTGCACTTCGGCCTCAACGCTAAAATCTTGAGTAAATACAAAATGAAGATTCCCTTCAAGCGCATGCCCAAAAATAATTGCCTCAAAATAACGATGTCTTTGAAAACAGTCATGCAAATCGAGTGTGGCTTCAGCTAAATGCTCAATGGGAAAAGCAACATCTTCAATTATTACAGCCGTTCCGCTTTCACGCACTGCACCAACACTTGGGAACAAACCTTTGCGCACTTTCCAATAGGATGCCGCCACGTCGATATCACGGGTAAATGCTACCGGTTCAGATGACGCAAAATCTCTTAAGCATTGTTCACATTGCAGCACACGTGCATCACAATCTTCTTTTTCTTCTGATTGCACTTCTACTAATAATGCACACATACCTTGCTGCACTTGATCACGAGAAATTGGAACACCAGATTTTCCGGCAACACTACGTAAGCTTGCCTCATCCATGAGTTCAACAGCAGTGACCGGCTCTTTTTTAAGAGCTGTTACCGCACGGCACGCTTCGGCTATGTTTGGAAACAAAATAAACGCTGTCGCCTTATGCGCCTCATCTGCAACGGTATGATAAGTGATCTCACTTAAAAACCCGAGTGTCCCTTCAGAACCAATAATAAGATGAATTAAAATATCTATTGGATCATGAAAATCGACCAAGGCGTTTAAACTATAGCCCGTCGTGTTTTTTAGCATATATTTTTTGCGAATACGATCGGATAAACGTGCATTTCTCTGTACAGACTGAGCAAGGTCAGCTAAATTTGTGAGAAGGGTTCCATGCGTTTTTTGTAAACGCTTCCGGCTTTCTTCTGATCCACTATCTATCAACGTACCGTCAGATAAAATAATCCGCATGCTTTTAAGCGTGTTATAACTGTTCTGAGCAATGCCGCAGCACATACCACTCGCATTATTATTGGCTATGCCGCCTATCATCGCTGCATTTATCGACGCTGGATCAGGGCCAATTTTTCGCCCAAAGGACTTCAAATGCGCATTCGCGAGACTACCTGTAAGACCAGGCTGCAGCGCAATCGAACGAGCTGAATCTTCTACACGAAACCCCGTCCACCCCTGCGTCGCAATTATCAAAATGGAATCAGTTAGCGCCTGGCCTGATAGGCTGGTTCCAGCCGCCCGAAAGCAGACCGCTAGTTCCATACGCCGCGCAAGACGCAACACCGCCTGAACCTCAGATTCATTATGAACTTTCACCACCAGCTTTGGTTGCATACGATACACAGAAGCATCTGTTGCATAGGCAAAGCAAAGCACCGGATCATCAATAATCCGCTCTTGTGGCATTTCCGCAGCCAAGCGTTCTTGAAAAACCTGATATTCCGCTGGGAGCATATTTTTTATAAATATCCTTTATTTAAAATCATGTATAAGTTAAATGTATTGCAAAGATTTAAATATTGAAATATATTTTCCATGTCTCATTGCTTTGTTTTAAAATTTATGTGTAGGAAATTGTGTAGGAAATATATGTCTATCAAGCCTTTTACAAAATTATTTGTTGCCAATCGTAGTGAAATTGCTATTCGTATTTGTCGCGCAGCTACGGAATTGGGTATTAAGACAGTTGCTATTTATTCACATGAAGATCGCTTTGCACTGCACCGTTTTAAAGCCGATGAAAGTTATTTAGTTGGTAAAGGTAGACGTCCCGTACAGGCTTATTTAGATATTGAAGATATTATCCGCATAGCAAAAGATGCTAATGTTGATGCTATTCATCCGGGCTATGGATTTTTGTCCGAAAACCCTGATTTTGTGCGTGCCTGTGAAGAAGCTGGAATTACTTTTATTGGCCCTTCAGCTGATATAATGGAAAAGTTTGGTAATAAAGTGTCTGCCCGTAATGTGGCTGATGCCGCTGGTGTGCCTACTGTTCCTGCTTCGAAACCTTTGCCTGATGATGAAGATGAAATCAAAAAATTTGCTGCTGACATTGGCTATCCGATTATGCTTAAAGCCAGTTGGGGCGGCGGCGGACGAGGTATGCGCGCCATCGAAAATGAAGATGAGTTATTGGCACAAGTGGCGTCTGGAAAACGCGAATCTAAAGCTGCATTTGGTAATGACGAGGTTTATTTTGAAAAGCTTATTCGTCGCGCACGGCATATTGAAGTGCAAATATTAGCTGACCTACATGGTAATGTTGTCCATTTATATGAGCGTGAATGTTCAATGCAAAGGCGCAATCAAAAAGTGGTTGAACGTGCGCCAGCTCCTTATTTGTCTGATGATGAACGCAATGCCATTTGTAATAGTGCGCTGACTTTAACGCAAAGTGCGGGCTATCAAAATGCTGGTACGGTTGAATTTTTATGGGATGTAGATGATGGCAAATTCTACTTTATTGAGGTTAATCCACGTGTTCAGGTTGAACATACTGTAACTGAAGAAGTAACAGGGATTGATATTGTAAAAGCGCAAATTCGCATTGCCGCTGGTGGTCATATCGGGCAAGTGAAAGAAACAGGTGTTCCATTGCAAGAAGACATTAAACTCAATGGCCATGCATTGCAATGTCGCCTGACAACAGAAGATCCACTTGAGAATTTTGTACCTGACTATGGCCGTATTACAGCCTATCGCGGTGCAACCGGTTTTGGCGTGCGTTTAGATGGTGGTACAGCTTTTTCAGGGGCGGTGATTACACCATTTTATGACAGTATGCTTGAAAAAGTTACAGCCTGGGGAACAACACCAGGTGAAACGGTCAAGCGAATGGATCGGGCATTGCGTGAATTTCGTATTCGTGGGGTGTCGACTAATCTGCAATTTTTAGAAAAACTAATCAACCACAAAGACTTTGTCGAAGGAAATTACACCACACGGTTCATTGATAAGACTGAAGAATTATTCGATTTTCCTGAACCTAAAGATCGTGCAACCAAATTACTTAACTTTATGGGTGGAGTTAGTGTAAATGGCAATGATGAAGTTGCGGGTCGTCCGGTTCCCAACAATCCGCCCGCGATTAAGATTCCGCCTATAAAAGGAGGTGCTCTGCCAGAAGGTAGTAAAAACTTATTGCAATCTGATGGGGCAGAAGCTGTTGCCAAATGGATTCTCGATCAGAAACAGGTTTTGATTACCGACACAACCATGCGTGATGCACATCAATCTTTATTCGCCACCCGTATGCGCAGTAAAGATTTAATCTCAATCGCGCCATATATGGCTGAAAATTTGTCAAATCTCTTCTCGCTTGAATGTTGGGGTGGAGCGACTTTTGATGTAGCAATGCGTTTTTTAAAAGAATGTCCCTGGCAAAGACTTAACCAAATTCGTGATGCTGTACCCAATGTCATGCTGCAAATGCTGCTGCGTGCGAGTAATGGTGTTGGTTATAAAAATTATCCTGATAATGTGGTACGCTATTTCACCGAACAAGCAGCTAAAGAGGGCGTTGATGTTTTCCGTGTATTTGATAGCTTAAACTGGGTTGAAAATATGCGGGTTGCCATGGAGGCAGTTAATGAAAGTGGCAAAATTTGCGAAGCTGCAATTTGTTATAGTGGCGACCTTACAAACCCGAAAGAAGATAAATATACATTATCTTATTATGTCGATATGGCCAAACAACTTGAAAAAGCAGGTGCGCATATCATTGGTATTAAAGATATGGCAGGGCTTGTAAAGCCTGATGCTGCACGTCAATTGGTGAATGCTCTTAAACAAGAAGTTGGTATTCCATTACATTTCCATACACATGACACAAGCGGTATTGCTGCGGCATCTGTGCTGGCTGCGGTTGACGCCGGTGTTGATATTGTTGATGCTGCTTTTGATGTAATGAGTGGCCTCACCAGCCAGCCAAATCTAGGTTCAATTCATGCAGCGTTAAAGCATAATGAACGCGCAACAGGGCTTGATGATGAAGCTTTAATGACTGTAAATAATTATTGGGAAGATGTGCGTCGTCATTATGCAGGCTTTGAGGCCGGGGTAAAGGCTGGGGCGTCTGATGTATATATTCATGAAATGCCAGGCGGTCAGTATACCAACCTTAAAGAGCAGGCACGTTCATTAGGGCTTGAACAAAAATGGCCGCAAGTTGCAAAAACGTATGCTTCGGTCAATGAAATGTTTGGCAATATTGTTAAAGTAACACCAAGTTCTAAAGTTGTTGGCGACATGGCGCTTTATATGATGACTAGCGAACTAACGCCAGAACAAGTGCTTGACCCTAATAAAGATATTGCATTTCCTGTATCAGTGATTGAGTTTTTTAAAGGTGAACTTGGTCAACCCGTGGGTGGTTTTCCAAAAGCCCTGCAGGATAAGGTATTGAAAGGCGAGATTGCATCAACAGGGCGTCTTGGCGCAAACTTAAAACCAGTAGATTTAGATGCAGAACGCGCTGAATTAGAAGATGCCCTTGAAGTTAAAATTAGCGACGCTGAACTTGCTTCATATTTGATGTATCCAGAAGTTTTTAAAACTTACATGCAAGATCGTGCTGATTTTGGTGACCTGTCTGTATTACCAACAGATATATTCTTCTATGGATTAGAAACAGGCCGTGAAGCAATTGTTGAAATTGAAAAGGGTAAAACGCTAATCATTCGCTGTCTTGCACTTGGCGAAGCAGATGACGAAGGTGTTCGCAAGGTATTTTTTGAACTTAACGGCCAGCCAAGAACAGTGCGTATTGCCGATAAATCAGCGTCTGGCGTTGGCGATGAAGTACAAAAGGCCGATCCATTGAATGAAGGTCATGTCGGCGCACCAATGCCGGGGCTTGTTGCCAATTTTGCAGTAAACGTTGGCGATGAAGTAGAAAAAGGTGATCGTTTATTCACCATGGAAGCGATGAAGATGGAAACGGCAGTTTATACTGAAATCGCTGGTAAAATTACTCAAATTTTATTGGGTGCCGGCAAGCGGGTTGAAGCCCATGATTTAGTATTGATCATTGATGTTGGCTAACCCCCACCCCACTCGGACAACTAACACTGCCCGGTGAGCTTTTACGCTATATAGCCTAAAAGATGAATAGACTTGTTTCTTATTTAGTGGCACTTATATTTGTAGTGCTCGGGGCATCAATGTGAGCACTTTATCTTTGCTACCCACCGACCTTCCTTTAGGTACGATTGCGCCGGAAGCTCCTTACAACAAGATGCTGGCTGAAGGGATCGAGAGTCAGAAGAGAGGTCAGGATCCCACTGCGGTGGAACTTCAAATGCTGAAGGCAGCACAGACCGAGCTGTTTGCCTGGCTCGATGATCAGAAAGAAAAAGGGATTCAGTCATATGCCAAATTATGTGCGGAGCGAAGTGGTTTTGTTTTGACGGATCGAGGAACTGTTGATTTTCCGTGGAAAGCAACAGACCATAGGCGGATCGGATTTGATAGTGACTTTTACGCACCGGATCTTGCGAAGCGTGAGTTGGTTCCTGTTCAGCTCGAGCATACAAAACCTAGGGTCATTGTTTTTGCGACGGGTCGCGCTTTTGCGGAGAAAAATGCCCGATTGCTTCATCTGACGACAAAGCAGTCCTTGCACAATGCCAAGAATGTGATGTCGGCCCAAGCATATTTGGTTGGGAGCAGGCTGGTGTCCGGGTATCCACAAACAGACGTTCAGGTTGTAACGGTCGCCTACGATATGGTGACAAGCGAGATTGAGACACCTGCGCTTCGTATTCAAGCTATTCTTGATCCAGGTTTCATGCATCCTGTCTCTCGTATGGCGGCGGAGCGAATCTTTGGCCCTTGTGTTGCCCGAGGTCACTTAAAAAGAAATGGGACGTTCCGGCGGGATACCTCGGGACGTATTTTGGCGGAGCCTCTTTCTTCAGAACAAATCATAAACAACTTGAGCAAGATTATGCTTGTTGGTGGAAGCGTGGGTTGCCTCGTCTGTTTTCAGGCACTAATGTGGCTGAGGGAAATTCTTTATCAGCTTGGTGTCGATGACGAGCTGAAACGAGAAGCCGTACAGTCTATATTATGTCTTCACCTGGGGCCAACCACGGTCATACCACCTGACCCAGATGTGAACCTGTTTTCGGTGGTGAATGTGAATGATGAATTTTTGCTATGTGGAAACGATATTCGTGCGGTTACCAAAACAGCGGCGGATCGTGATTGTCACATGGTGACGGATCCGGCACAGCCTAATGGCCGTAGAATTGTTTGTGTGGTAGATGTACCGGGAACATTGTTTCCGAAGGATGACGGTGGTTTTAGTTTTGATCCCGTAGGTACTCATTTTGGGCATTCGCTTAAGCATTATACGAACCGTTTACGAACTTTAGGTCTCAATCGTGTTGTCAGTCGAGCCATCGAAGCGCAAGGCGGTTTTATGCTCAAAGACCTTTTGGACGATGGACCATGATGTTGCAAATTATGGAAAATAAAAAAAGCCATGTGAATCTTTTTATAAAATATTAAGGTAATAACCTAAAATATATTTAATATTAATGATAACAGCATTTTATTATCTCATAATAAAATAATTTGTTGTGAAAAAAAGTTCCATTATTACTTATTGCTTTCATTATAAGACTTAACTTATATTCAAATTATAGGTAGTTTTCTTTTACTTCTAATTAACTACTATTATTTTAAATAAGTAAAGAAAACCGCATACTAGCAAATAACCAAGGAGATCATATGAGAAACATGCTAAAAGTAACATTAGTATTCGTCATGTTACTAACTACAGTCTTTGCACAAGCAAAGATAACTGGTGACGTTAGAGTTCGCCCACGTATAGATGTCACTACTGCTGACGCGGCAACAGATGCTGTAACAAAACAATACCTCTTGTACTGGGGTCGGCTGAATGTGGATGCCGACATTGGTGGTGGATGGAGCTTTCACACAAAGCTCGCAACAAACTGGGTCGGACATTGGTCTGGTGTTATGGGTGAGAACACTCAAAAAGGTGTCGGATATTCAGGTGGTCTGGATCGTCCAACGCTATCATTGATGGAAATCAGTATGGGTAAGAATGCAGGTAACTGGGGTTTTAAAGCGGGTAATTTACCGTTAAATGGTGTTGCTAACCACATTGTGGATTTGCATTACTACCCAACTAATCCAGTTGACATCCCATGGGCTATCTATCATGTGCAGAGCATCCAGGGTTTTAGTGGTTTCGTCAACGCTGGCCCGGGAAAACTTAATCTTGCCCTTTCAATTGATGCGAATCAAAATAGCGATGCAGGCGATGGAAGTGTCAATAGAAAGACATTGATCGCAGACTATGGTGCCACATTTGGCCCTGTTACAGTAAAACCACAGTTGGCAATGACGATGGATAATGATTCAGCGGACGCACCCATGACAATGGGCGCCGGCGTCAGTACTAAGGTTGCGGGATATACACTATCCGGAACATACTTGATGACTAGCAATACTGCTGATGGCACCACCAATTACGACGGAAATCATATTCGTGTTGGTGTAAAAGGTACCGTGGGTCCTGGTTTTCTGCTGGCCTGGTATGACATGGCTACTTACACCCCAGACGGTGGTGGTGATTCTAAGTACGGTTACCTTTGGGTGCTCTATAAGTAT
>Ga0207986_1000020_pt1 | contig 80989 bp, 73 predicted proteins | sample ETNtaG_26_FD_185764 | JGI IMG/M metagenome (GOLD analysis project Ga0207986, IMG submission 185764) | Marine microbial and viral communities from oxygen minimum zone, Eastern Pacific Ocean - ETNP201302SV89 (SPAdes) (version 2) | ecosystem: Environmental > Aquatic > Marine > Oceanic ... | reverse complement strand
GTTGGGCGACGTTGCCGGTGAGGATGTGGTGGCACGGGTGCATTCAGAGTGTCTGACAGGTGACGTGTTCGGTTCCCGTCGTTGCGACTGTGGAGCCCAGCTGGAGATGTCGCTTGAGCGAATCGCCGAGGAGGGTCGGGGCGTCGTGGTCTACCTGCGTGGCCACGAGGGCCGTGGAATTGGCTTAGCGGAGAAGCTCCGTGCCTACCGGCTTCAAGATGAGGGTTTTGACACGATCGAGGCAAACCTGGAACTTGGCCATGCCGCAGATGAACGCAACTACGGCGTGGCGGCACAGGTTCTCTCTCACCTCGGGGTCGAGTCAGTCGTCCTGTTGACCAACAACCCAGCGAAGGTCGGCGGCCTGACCGAACTGGGGGTCAGGGTTGTAGGTCGCCTGTCGCTCTGGAGTGAGCCGACCGTCGAGAACGAGCGGTACCTGTCGACAAAGAGGTCTCGGTTGGGCCACCTGGACCCTGAGGTCTCCTGAGGTCTGGGCCCACTCGGTCGAATACAAGAAGCCGGCTCCCTTGGTGAATGGACCGGTCTGACCAGTCGTGGAACTCCTGGTTCTCCAGGCGCACCGGGTGCGTTCGGGAGCCCGGGTGGGCCTACCGCAACCCGCTGGTAGTCTTTGCGCCCGTGGACGACCCAACCGGGTCGTTCGGGGTCGGATCCGAAACCTCCGGCCCTCCGTATGGCTTCCAGCGACGCACTGCGCGCCACGAGGCCGGGTCCGATACCCGAGGTACCGATGCCGACCAACCTGCCCCCAAAGGCTGACACGATCACAGAGCACAAGCTTCACGAGACCGACACCGGTTCTCCCGAGGTACAGATTGCCCTGCTGAGTGACCGCATCAACCACCTCACCGGCCACCTGAAGGTCCACAAGAAGGACCATCACAGCCGGCGAGGCCTGTTGATGCTGGTGGGTCGCCGCCGACGGTTGCTCGACTACGTCATGGCAAATGACGTCGAGCGCTATCGGGCGATCATCGCCAAGTTGGGGCTGCGCCGGTAGGCGAAGTACCTGGAGTACGGCGGCCACACGGTCGTCCATACCCCTGTCGGGGGTCCGGACCAACGGAACCGACAACCAATACGACGACCCCGGGTCCCGGAGGTCATCAGTGCCAGTTGCATGCCGCTCGACAGGTTCCTCCCACGGGGGTGACCGGGTCGGGATGTATCCAACTGGAGGCTGGAGGCCAAGGGTTGCCCGGTCTGCCGCAAGGAGCGGCCGTCGTCCCGGCCGGAGGAGTTCCAGCCGGGATCAAGAGAGGAAACAATGACTGAAGTAAAGACCGTGTCCCGCACCTTCAGCGGGTCCGAAAAGACAATGTCGTTCGAGGTGGGCCGTCTGGCCGGCCTCGCCGACGGTGCCGTGCTGGCACAAATTGGCAGGTCCACCGTCCTGGTGACCGCCACCGGAGCGAGGTCACCCCGACCGGGTGCGAGCTTCTTCCCGCTTACCGTCGACATCGAGGAGCGGATGTACGCCGCCGGCAAGATCCCCGGCTCGTTCTTCCGTCGTGAGGGCCGTGCGCCCGAGTCGGCGATCCTGACCTGTCGTCTCATCGACCGCCCGCTGCGGCCGATGTTCCCCGACGGGTTCCGCAATGAGGTACACATCGTCGGCACCGTCATGGGAGCCGACATGGAGAACCCACACGATGTCCTGGCCCTGAATGGCGCCTCGGCAGCGTTGATGCTGTCCGGCATTCCGTTCGACGGTCCCATCGGCGCCGTGCGCATCGCATGGTCCGCTGCCGGCGAGTGGATTCCACACCCCACCTACGAAGAGGGATCCGAGTCGGCATTTGAGATGGTCGTGGCAGGTCGCCTGCTCGACGACGGTGATGTCGCCGTGATGATGGTTGAGGCCGGTGGTACGGCATCCACCTACGACGCCTACGAGGCCGGTGCCCCCAAGGTCGACGAGGCAGTACTGGCCGACGGCCTTGACTTCTCAAAGCAGTACATCCGCGAGGTCATCGAGATGCAGTTGGAGCTCATCGAGGCCGTGGGTGCACCCGAGATCATGCCTTACGAGGTCACCGTTGACTACAGCGACGAGATCAGGGCAGCGGTCGATGCCGCAGGCCGGGACCGCATTGCCGAAACCCAGACAATCGCCGTGAAGGCGGACCGTGGCGTGGCAGAGGCAGCCGTGAAGGCCGCCCTCCTCGACGAACTACTTCCGCAGTTCGCCGAGGTGGACGATGCCGACAGCCAGATCAAGGGAGCCATCCGGTCGGTCACCAAGGACGTCGTCCGTGCCCGCATCGTGTCCGACGGAGTCCGCATTGACGGGCGTGGAACCGTAGACCTGCGGCCATTGTCGTCTGACGTGGCAGTCATCCCCACGGCACACGGATCCGGCCTGTTCCAGCGGGGCGAGACCCAGGTGCTCAACTTCACCACCCTCGGCACAGGACGCATGGACCAGATGATCGACGGAATCGACCCCGTCGACCGCAAGCGCTACATGCACCACTACAACTTCCCGCCGTTCTCAACAGGCGAGACCGGGTTCATGCGGGGTCCGAAGCGGCGCGAAATCGGCCATGGTGCGCTCGCCGAGCGTGCCCTCGTGCCGGTCCTGCCAGCCTTCGAGGATTTCCCCTACACCCTTCGCCTCGTGTCAGAGGTTCTGTCATCGAACGGTTCGACCTCGATGGCATCGGTGTGTTCGTCGAGCCTCTCGATGATGGACGCCGGTGTGCCGATCAAGGCTCCCGTAGCCGGAATCGCCATGGGCCTCGTCTACCTCGACGGTGAGTACGTGACCCTGACCGACATCCTCGGAGCCGAGGACGCCTTTGGCGACATGGACTTCAAGGTGGCCGGTACAGCCGACTTCGTGACCGCCCTGCAGTTGGACACCAAGATCGACGGCATCCCCGCAGATGTCCTGGCGGCAGCCCTGAACCAGGCCAAGGAGGCACGTCAGGCGATCCTGGCATCCATGGCCGAGGCCATTCCGGAGCCGCGTGACGATGTTGGCGAGAACGCCCCGAAGATCGTCAGCTTCGAGATTCCGATAGAGAAGATCGGTGAGGTCATCGGCCCGAAGGGCAAGATGATCAACACCATCCAGGCTGAGACCGGCGCCGACATCAGCGTCGACGACGACGGCATGGTGGGCATTGTCGCCATCGCCTCGCCCGACCGTGGTGCCGTGGCCGAGGCCGAGCGTCAGATCCAGTTGATTGTCGACCCGCCGACCGCCGAGGTCGGTGCCGTCTATGAGGGTCGTGTCGTGAACATCACCAAGTTCGGTGCGTTCGTCAACATCCTTCCCGGTCGGGACGGCCTGGTGCACATCTCCAAGCTGGGTGGCGGCAAGCGCATCAACAAAGTCGAGGATGTCCTCGAACTGGGACAGCCCCTGACGGTCGTCGTCGAGGACGTCGACCCGAACGGCAAGATCTCGTTGATGCCGGCAGGTGACGAGTCCGCTGAAAAGGCCGAGGCCGTCGAGGCTCCCGTCGAAAGCAACGAGCCGGTTGAGGCAGAGGTCGAGGTCGAGTCTTCTGACAGCGACCCGGTTGACGACGACGTCGACACCGGATCCAACGACAACGACGACTACAACAGCATCGACGAGGAACCGGCATCGACCGGACCCGTCGAGGTTGGCTTCGAGGCGGCGTTCAGCGCCGAACTAGAGGCCGTCCACGGCGACCTGGGCGTCGCCGTACCCACCAACCGTGGTGGTGGCGGTCGTCGCGGGCGGGGGCGCTGAGCACCAACGCTGGTACGGGCCCTCCGCGGGGCCTCAGGTTGGCCACCATCCCGGTGGTCGAGCTGACCGTGCCCCATGACGGACCTGCCGATGGTCCGAGTGTGGTATCCGAGCGCATGCCGGATGCCCACTCGGTGTCGGTGGGGGTCTGGGTAGGGGTCGGAGGACGTGACGAGCACAATCGGATCGCCGGAGCGTCGCATTTTCTCGAACACCTGCTGTTTAAGGGAACCGACACCAGGTCGTCGCGCTCCATAGCCGAGTTGGTGGATGCCACCGGTGGTGAGATGAACGCCTTCACCACCAAGGAGTACACGGCCTTCTACGCACGTGTCCCGGCAGGCGGGCAGGAACTCGCCACCTCTCTCCTGGCCGACGTAATCACCTCACCGGCACTTCGCCCCGAGGACGTCGACAGCGAACGACGGGTGATCCTCGAGGAACTGAACCTGGCTGCCGATGACCCCGACGATGTGGTCGGGAGCCTCCTCTACGAAGAGGTCTTCCCCGACCACCCGCTGGGTCGCGAGGTCCTCGGAACCTCCGAATCCGTAACGATCATGGAGCGCGACGACATCGTCGAGTTCCATGACCACTGGTACCGGTCGCCCAACCTGGTGGTGGCAGCCGCCGGCGACGTGGACCACGCCATGCTGGTCGACCAGGTTTCTGAGGCCTTCGAGGACCGCCGTGGCGCCGAGCATCCCGTCCGTGATGACCTGCTCACCGAGGCGGGCGAGGGCCGATCTGTCTCCCGCCAGACCGAGGCGGTGCACATGGCCTGGGGATGGCGTGGCCTGCGCCGTGACGACCCGAGGCGCCACGCCCTCTCCCTTGGAGTCCACGTGCTGGGTGGAGGGCTCTCCAGTCGCCTGTTCCAGACGGTCAGGGAGGACCTCGGCCTCGCCTACAGCATCTTTGCGGGCATGACCGGCTACCAGGACACGGGCCTCGTGACGGTGAGCGCCGGGACGTCTCCAGAAAAGGCCGACGAACTCTCGACTGTCATCGCAGCCCAGGTTGGCGAGGTGGCAGCCCAGGGAATCACAGCCGAGGAACTGGAGATCGCGAGGGACGGCTTTGAGGGCTCGATCCTCCTGGGTCTCGAGGGGACCGGCAGCCGGATGGCTCGGCTGGGATCCAGCCAGAGCCTTCTGGGGCGGGTCCTGGCACTGGACGAGTACGTGTCTCTCCTGCGGGAGATAACCCTCGATGACGTGAATGCGGTCCTCGCCGAACTGCTCACCACAGCGGCGACGACAGCGCGGGTCGGACCAGGTTCCTGAGTCCTGTTTCGCATAACCGGCCCCTCTGGCCGGGCCGCTGACCGCTAACCTCGCCTGCATGAGCGACGCTATGGACCGGTCCACCGGAGGGATCCGTGTGGGGGTGATCGGCGCCGGAGGCCGCATGGGCGCGGCCGTGTGTGAGGCGGTCGCCGGAGCCGACGACATGGCCCTCGTCGCAGCCGTCGACCCGGTCTCGCCCGGCGAGGTGCTGAACGGCGTGACCGTTGAATCCGAAATCGGGAGCATGGTCGACACGGGTGTCGACGTGGCTGTCGACTTCACCGTTGCAGATGCCAGCCGTCGGAACCTTCCGGTGCTCGCCTCAGCCGGTGTTCACGCTGTCGTGGGAACCTCAGGCCTGACCGACGACGACCTGTTGGCACTCCGGTCTGCGTTCACGGCGAGCAACTGCCTGGTGGTTCCCAACTTTGCCATCGGCGCAGTCTTGATGCAGCGCTTCGCCGAGGTTGCGGCACCGTGGTTCGAAACCGCCGAGGTGATCGAGTTCCACCACGACGAGAAGGTCGACGCACCGTCGGGAACAGCGCTGTCAACAGTTGAGCGCATGGCGGCGGCTTCGGCCGAGTGGGCCGACGACCCGACGCAGCGCGAGGTGGTAGCCGGTTCCCGAGGTGGCGCTGGTCCAGCCGACATAAGGATCCACTCGGTACGAATGCGCGGGATGGTGGCCCACCAAGAGGTTGTTCTCGGTACGACCGGGCAGACGCTGGTGATAAGGCACGACACCACCGATCGCAGTTCGTTCATGCCGGGTGTCCTGCTGGCCGTGCGAAACGTGGCCGGGCTGTCCGGTCTGGCGGTCGGTCTCGACACCCTGTTGGCACTCTGAGACCTTTCAGACGATTGTCTGTCAGCCGCCTCCTGCACCCCGTGTGGCTGCTCACCCACCTGCTGGTGGTGTCGGCGGTCCTCGTGATGGTTGGCCTTGGGGTGTGGCAGCTCCGGCGCCTCGACGACCGTCAGGCAGAGAACCACCTCATCGAGGAGCGCATGGCCCAACCCGTTGGCCCTCTCCTCGAGGTGGTGGACCTCGCTGATCCGGAGGCTTCAGTGCACATGACCGTGAGTGCCTCGGGGACCTTTGATCCGGGCAGGGAGGTCTATGTGGCCAACCGCACCCGCGACGGCCGGCCCGGCGTCAACGTGGTTACGCTGCTCGAGCTCGACTCAGGTGCCGTGGTGGTTGACCGCGGCTTTCTGCCGAGACGGGCCTACCTGGGTGGCGAGGAAAGGTACTGGGCCGCCCCGGACACCGAGGTGGTCGTGTCGGGAAGGGTTCGGACGACCCGTGACAGCCGGGGCGGAATCGGCGATGAGGTGGATGTGATCGACCTGGCCGGGTTGTCAGAACGCTGGGGCGTCCCGCTGCTACCGGTCTACATGGAGGCCACATCGGGTGCGGTTGCCACCGACTACCCGCTCGGGCCCCGACCTCCCGACCTCACCGACGGTCCCCACCTCGGCTACGCCGTCCAGTGGTTCGTGTTCGCGCTGATCGCCCTCGCCGGCTACCCACTGGTGATGGTGCGGATCGCCCGCGACGAACCACCCGGGTTTGAAGCCTCCTGAGGAGCAGTTGCTAGCGTGAAGGCCATGCCACACCAGAGCCATCCGGAGGTACGCGTCCTGCACTCGCTGCGCGTGCGGGGGTGTGTCGACACCCACCTGGTGGCCGATGCATGCGTCATGGAGGTCCCCGAGGCCGAGGAATGGCTGGTTCACCTGGAGTCCTCGGGCAACGCCCGCTACAGGGACGGTCGCATGTCTGGCTGGATGCTGACCGCTGAGGGAAGGGACCGCGGCGAGATGCTGCTGGCCACCGAACTGGACGAGGCCGGGTGCCGTGACGAGGTCCACTCCGCATACCAGGAGTTTCTGAGCGTGAACCACGGCTTCCTTGAACTGTGTACCGACTGGCAGTTACGGGCCCCTGCCGATGACCCGGCTGGCGAAAAGGTCATCAACGACCACTCTGATCCGGACCATGATGCGGCAGTCGTTTCCCGGCTGGTCGAGGTCAACGAGGTGGTCCAGCCGATCTCGGCCGAATTGGCAACCCTTTTGCAACGCTTCGACGGCTACGGTCGACGCTTCGGAGACGCACTGGAGCGTGTCATGGCCGGAGACCACGACTGGTTCACGAAGCCGATGATCGAGTCGTACCACACGGTCTGGTTCGAGTTGCACGAGAACTTCCTGGCAACCCTCGGGATACCGAGGGCCAGCGAGGCGCAGGCCACCTGACATGGGCCGGAGAGGATTCTGATGGAACCCAGGTTCGGACGGGTGCTGACAGCCATGATCAGTCCCTTTGCCGGCGACGGCTCCCTTGACGTCGACGGGGCCGTGACCCTCGCCAGATGGCTGGAGGAGCAGGGAAACGACGGCCTGGTCCTCGCCGGGACCACCGGAGAGTCACCCACCCTGACCCAGGACGAACAGGTCGAGATGATCTCCGCTGTCGTCGAGGCCGTGGGCATTCCCGTCATCGCAGGAGCCGGCAGCAACGACACGAGGTCTGCTGTCCACAACGCTGAGAGGTGTGCCGAGGTTGGCGCCGCAGGGATTCTGGATGTGACCCCGTACTACAACAGACCCTCACAGGCAGGCCTGATCGAGCACTTCCGGATCACAGCCTCTGCTACGGACCTTCCGGTGATGCTCTATGACATTCCCCCCAGGTCGGGCAGAAAGATCGAGACCGACACGATCCTGAGGCTTGCCGACGAGGTCGACAACATCGTTGCCGTCAAGGACGCCGCCGGCGACGTAGCTGAGACGGCACGCCTGGTGGCGGCCGCTCCCGACGGCTTCGAGGTCTACAGCGGCGAGGACTGCCTCACGCTCTCCCTGCTGGCTGTCGGAGCGGTGGGAACCGTCAGCGTGGCGTCGCACTGGTGCACCCCCGAGACCGTTTCGATGATGGCAGCGTTCTTCGGTGGCGATGTGGCTGAGGCCGCAGCCATCAACCGGCGCCTCATTCCCTCCTATGACTTCGAGTCGGGTGACCTGCGGCCCAACCCGGTCCCCACCAAGGCCATGATGAAGGTATTGGGCCTTCCCGGCGGCGACTGCCGCCTCCCGATGGGCCCCGAACCCGAAGGCCTCCAGGATGAGGCCCGCAGGGTGCTCGTGGGCCTCGGGCGCGGCTGAGGCCGCAGCGAACCGCTCGGGACACGACCATGGCAGCACCCGTTCACCTGACGTTCCTGGGCGGTCTCGGCGAGATTGGTCGCAACTGTGCAGCCCTCGAGGCCCATGGACGGATCGTCATGTTGGACTGTGGGCAGTTGTTTCCCGACGACCTTCCGGGCGTCGATGCCGTGCTGCCCGACTTCACGTGGTTACGGGAGCGGGCCGACCGAATTGAGGCCTGCGTCGTCACCCACGCCCACGAGGACCACATCGGCGGCCTCCCGTACCTGCTCTTTGAGATGTCGTTTCCGATCTACGGGTCACCGTTCACCCTGGGAATGGTTCGGGGGAAGCTCAAGGCGGCAGGAGTTCCGGTACCCGAACTGATTGAACTCCACGACCATGACCGACACAGGATCGGACCGTTCGACTGCGAGTTCCTCCCCGTCACCCATTCGACCCCGAGCGGCCTGATGACACTGTTCGGTACGCCGCAGGGCCTGATCCTGCACTCCAGCGACTTCAAGCTCGACGACAACCCTGTCGATGGAAGGGTCACGGACCTTCCACGCCTACGGGAACTTGCCGCCGGAGAGGGAATACGCCTCCTGCTGGCCGACTCGACCAACGCAGGCTCGGCAGGTGCATCCAGTTCCGAATCCGAGATCGGCCCGGTCCTGAAGTCTGTCTTTGAGGAGCATGCCGGCCGGCGCATCATCGTGGGAGCGTTCTCCAGCCACGTCCACAGGATTCAACAGATTGCCGATGCCGCAGCGGCAACCGGTCGCCGCCTTGTGGTCCTGGGCCCGTCAATGGTCCGAAACGTCGGCCTTGCACGCGACCTGGGCCTGCTGCGCATCCCCGAATCCGTGTTTGCGACCGAGGACGACCTCGATGACCTGGATCCGGCCAGGACCTGCATTGTCTGCACCGGGTCACAGGGTGAGACCAGGGCGGCACTGTCGCTGATGGGGCAGGGACGCCACCGCTTCGTGACCGTTGGCGACACCGACACGGTCGTCTTCTCGTCGCATCCGATTCCAGGAAACGAGGCCGGCATCGGGCGCCTCCACAATGCACTGGCCCGTAGGGGCGCCCAGTTGGTGCACAGCGGCCAGATAGGCATTCACACCACCGGGCATGGCAAGGCTGACGAGTTGTTGGCGTTGCACGACGCGGCCGACCCCGACCTGTTCGTTCCCGTGCACGGGGAGTACTCACACCTGGTCGCACACCATGAACTGGCGCTGGAGCGCGGGATGGCGCCTGACCGGGTGCTGCGGTGCACCGATGGCGACCGGGTGAAGCTCGACGACGACGGCATCTCACACCGGGGTCGTGTCTCTGACACCTACGTCATGGTCGACGAGTCGGGCAACCCGGTGAGTGAGGACCTGGTCGAGGAGCGGCGCAACCTTGCAGGTGAGGGCTTTGTCGTCGTGAGGGTCGTCGTCGATGGCCGAAAGGGGAAGCTCGTGGGTGAGCCCTTTGTCGAGACCAGGGGCTGGGTGGAGCCGTCGGAACGCGAGAGTTGGCGTGGCGAGGTGGCCGAGGCGGTCGCCGGGGCCCTCAAGCCGGTTGTCGCCAACGGCGAACGCGATCCGGTCGAACTGGCCCGCCTGGCGAGGCGGGCCACCGGACGCCTGGTGTCGCGCCGAACCGGCAGACGACCCGCACTGGTGCCGGTTGTGGAGGTCCGCTGACGTCAACCTGTCTCTGACGTGCCCCGGTGCTGTCACCGACCGGTGGTACGTTGAGGCCGCTGTGGGCACAAGATCAGCGCGCTCGAGTTCATCCGGCAAGCCGGGCGTTACGCAACGTGGAAGCCGAGGCCGAAAGGACCGCGACGACGGTCCCGAACCGCCCGACGCCCCCGATGGGCGGAGGGCAGATCGTGGCAGGGAGCCCCGCGAGTCTCTCCTGCGACGCATGGGCCGTGCCGCGTTCGCCGGCAGGGCCGACGAGATGCTGGGACTCGGCCTGGTGCTGGGTGGCCTGCTGACGGGCCTGTCCATCTACCTCGGAAAGGCCGGCATCGTCGGCAGGGTCATCGACAGAGGTGCCGGCTGGACCGTCGGCATGACCAAGATCGGCCTTCCTGTTGCAATGGTCGCCACGGGCCTCGCAATGTTCCGGGAGCGCAACGAGTTCGGTGAGATCACCAAGCGACTCCCCGTCGGGTTGTTCATGGCCCTGGCGAGCGTTACCGGCCTGCTCCACCTCGGAAGGGGAAAGCCGGGCATCTCAGACGGAGCCGACGGCCTGGGTGCCGGTGGAGGCCTCCTGGGCCTGGCTGTGGGAGGTGGCCTTGATGCCGCCGTCGAGACCCTCGGAGCGGTACTTGTCCTTGTCGGTACCGGACTCGTTGCCCTTGCTGTCATTACTCGCACCTCTGCCAGTCAGGCAGCACGTGGCGTCGTGGTGGTGACGCGCCAGGCGGGACGAGCGGTACTGGCCGGGATAGTACCGCTGGGTCGCGCACTGCGGAACTGGGTGCAGAGCCTGTTGAACGCCCCCGGCTCCGACGGCCCACAGGTGGTCGTGCACCACGAGTCACCTATACGTGTTCCACCGTCGGCCTCAGAGGCCACGCCCGAGCCATCGCCGGCAGCGGGAACAGCTGGATCCGACGAACATGCACCAGAGCCCGAACCCACCACGAAGAAGCACAAGCGACGGGTCAGGGCACCAGCAGGCAGTGGAGAGCAGCTCACCATCGAACTGGGCACGGCAGTGGCCGGCTCGACCTGGCGCCTTCCACCCCTGTCGATCCTGTCGCGCAGCGAAACCCACGACATCGATGCCAAGGCCATCGAGGAGCGGGGCCACCGACTCCAGGAGGCCCTTTCAACACACGGGGTCGAGACCCGCCTGATCGACATGACCGTTGGCCCAACGGTCACCCGCTACGCCCTTCAGTTGGGCGACGGGGTCAAGGTGGCCCGGGTGACCAGTCTGAACAAGGACATCGCCTACGCGCTGGCCGCAGCCGACGTGCGCATTCTGGCTCCGATCCCAGGCCAGCAGGCGATCGGTATCGAGGTACCCAACGAGGAGCGCGAGGTGGTGGCGCTCGGCGACATCCTGTCATCGGCGACAGCGGCCAAGGTCCAACACCCCCTCGAGGCCGCAGTCGGGCGTGACATCGACGGCAAGCCCGTGCTGTTGAACCTCGCCACCATGCCCCACCTGCTTATCGCCGGAGCAACCGGTGCCGGCAAGTCGTCGTGTATCAACTCGCTGGTCACCTCTGTGCTGATGCGCATCACCCCCGAGCAGGTCCGGCTGATCCTGATCGACCCCAAGAGGGTCGAGATGGGTCAGTACGAGGGCGTACCACACCTGCTCACGGCCCCTGTTACCGACCCCAAGAAGGCGGCCAACTCCCTCCACTGGGCCGTACGCGAGATGGAGCGCCGCTACGGCCTTCTCTCAGACTGCGGGTTCCGCGACATTGCCGGCTACAACGCCGCCCACGACCGCGGCGAGCTGAAGGCACCACTGGGGGTGATCGACGACGACGGCGAACCGCTGGCCTACCAGAGGTTGCCCTTCATCCTGATCGTCGTCGACGAGTTGTCCGACCTGATGATGGTGGCCGCACGTGATGTCGAAGACTCCATCTGCCGTCTCGCCCAGATGGCAAGAGCCGTCGGAATCCACCTGGTGGTCGCCACCCAGCGACCCTCGGTGAACGTCATCACGGGCGTGATCAAGGCAAACATTCCGGCACGTCTGGCGTTCGCTGTGTCGAGCCTCGCCGACAGTCGGGTGATCCTCGACCAGCCCGGCGCCGAACGCCTTGTCGGCAAGGGCGACATGCTGCTGCTTGGTCCGAGCTCCAACACGCCCCAGCGGATCCAGGGCGCCTGGGTGAGCGAGACCGAGGTTAGGCAGGTCGTATCCGCATGGACCCGACAGGTCGACGACATCCTCGCAGCCGACGATGTCGATGCTCCCATAACGGTTGAGGTTCCCTCCCTGGACTCTCCGACGGGTTCGATTACCGACGACACCCATCGTTCGCCGACGGTTCATGCCGGAGACGAGGACGACCTCTTCGAGCAGGCCCGGGAGTTGGTGGTTTCCAGCCAACTGGGTTCCACCTCGATGCTCCAACGGAAGCTGCGTGTCGGATTCGCCCGGGCGGGCCGCCTCATGGACCAGCTCGAAGAGGCCGGTGTCGTAGGGCCGTCCACTGGCTCGAAGGCACGCGAGGTCCTGTACGGGAACGAGGACCTCGAGAACCTGAACGAGCAGGGCCTGTAGGACACCGGTAGGTAGCCTCGTCCACGTGATAGTCGACCTGGTGGCCCTCGTCGTGGGGCTGGCCGTGCTGACTGTCGCCGCTGACCAGTTCGTTACAGGGGCGGTTGGTCTGGCGGCACGTATGAACGTGTCGACCGTTGCAATTTGGTGCGCTGGTAATCGGATTCGGCACCAGCGCACCCGAGTTGGTCGTGTCCACGATCGCCGCGTTCGATGGTCAGGTGGACCTTGGTGTCGGCAACGTGGTCGGCTCGAATGCGGCCAACCTGACCCTCGTCCTTGGGGCGACCGCCCTTGTCCACCCGGTTGTGATCGGAGACGGCCTGCTGCGCCAGGGGGTTCTGTCGTGTAGCTCCGTGATCTGCTTTGCCCTGCTCGTCCAGAACGACGTGACGAGAGTCAAAGGTGTGGTGCTGGCCGTGGCGCTGCTGGCCGCCCTCTACATGGTCGTGCGCATGGGCGGGCACCTCGCCGAGGAGGAACCGTTAGGTGGCCTGGGCCCGAAAGGGGCCTGGGAGCCGCTTGAGGCCGGGTAGGGCAGTTGGCCCGCTGTCACCTCCCGTAGCCTTGCCGGGGTATGTCCGAGAAGCGCTACCACCTGGTGACCCTTGGTTGTCCCAAGAACCAGGTCGACTCCGACAAGCTGGCCGGAACGCTGGCGGCCGACGGCATGACGGCGACCGACAACCCCGGTGGCGCCGACCTGATCGTGGTCAACACGTGCGCGTTCATCGAGGAGGCCAGGCAGGAGTCGATCGACACGGTCCTGGCACTTGCAGATGAGCGGCAGGGTGAGGCACGCCTGGTGGTGACCGGTTGCATGGCCGAGCGCTACGGCGATGAACTGGCCGGGACGCTACCGGAGGTCGACTCGGTCTCCGGGTTCGGTGTGCCGGTCACGCTGGGACGTCGACCCGGTGCAGGGCCTGCACCCGTGCTCGACCTGTTGAACCTGCCCCGGCCGGCCAGCCCGCGACCATGGGCCTACGTCAAGGTGGCTGAGGGTTGTGACCGGGCGTGTGGGTTCTGTGCAATTCCAACCTTTCGGGGCCCACAACGTAGTCGTCCGGTCCCGTTGATTCTGGACGAGGTGGATGCCCTCGGTGTCCGTGAGGTGGTACTGGTCGCTCAGGACCTTGCCTCCTTCGGGCGCGACCAGGGGGTGGGTGAGCGGGCGATCATCCCGCTGGTGGAGGCCGTCGCCGACCGGGTCGACCGGGTGCGCCTGTTGTACCTCTACCCGTCAGACCTGACCGATGGGTTTGTGGACGCCGTGCTGGCAACCGGTCTCCCGTACTTCGACCTCTCGCTCCAGCATGTTTCCCGGCAACTTCTGGCGAACATGCGCAGGTGGGGCGACGGTCGGCGTTTCCGTGAGAGGATCGACCACATCAGGAATCTCGACGCCACAGCCACCTTCAGGTCCAACTTCATCGTGGGCTATCCCGGTGAGACAGAAGAGGACCACGACGAGTTGTTGGCGTTTGTGAAAGACGTCGGTCTTGACTGGTGCGGCTTCTTCGCCTTCAGCGATGAGGCCGGGACCCACGCAGCCGGCCTGCCCGACAGGGTTGCTGAGGGCCTCGTGGCCGAGCGCCTGCGGGAACTGGGCGAGTTGCAGGACACCATCACGGCGGCGCGGCGCGACGCTCTCATCGGCAGCGAGGTAGTTGTGCTGGTCGACGAGCCAGGTGTGGGGCGCACCCACCGTGAGGCCCCCGAGATCGACGGTGTGGTGCATGTGTCCGACGAGTTTCCTGTGGGGGAGTTCGCCACCGTCACGGTGACCGGCGCCCTGGGCCCGGACCTGGTGGCCACATGAGGGTCACACGTCACCTCGGCACGGTTGTCAGCCCCGCAAACCTCGTCACGCTGGCACGTCTGGTGTTCGCCCCGGTGCTCTTTGGCATGGTGCTATCGGCCGAGCACAGCGGCGGTACCTCCTGGCGCGGCTTCCTGCTGGGCGGGGTGCTCGGCGCGTCCGACTTCTTCGACGGGGTTCTGGCTCGCCGACGGGGCACGGTCAGCCGGTGGGGGGCCTTCCTTGACCCGTTGGCCGACAAGGTGGTCGTGATAGGCGTGGCACTCAGCCTCGTGGCGGTGGAGCGCTACTCCCTTCTGCCCGTGCTACTGCTGACCGCCCGCGAGGTCGTCATCACCTTCTACCGACTCTGGTATGTGCGTCGGGGCTTGGCGGTTCCCGCCCGCAGGTCGGCAAAGTGGAAGACGAGCGTCCAGGGTCTGGCGCTGATGTTGGCGGTCCTGCCACCCCTCGAGGGTGCGGACCTCCTCATCGGTGCCGTGCTCTGGATTGCGGTGGCCTTCACCCTGGTCACCGGGTTCCAGTACCTGGCCGATGGTAGCCGTGCTACCAGCCGGACCGGTTCGTAGGGATGAGGTCGCAGTGTGCTGTGTGAGATTGTCGCAGTAGGCACCGAGTTGCTACTGGGTCAGATAGTCGACACCAACTCGGCCTGGATCGGCGAACAGTTGGCCCTGTCGGGCATCGACTGTCACCGTTACACGGTGGTCGGGGACAACCGTGAGCGAATGATGGCGGCATTTTGCGAGGCTCTGGATCGGGCTGATGCCGTGATTGTGACCGGCGGGCTGGGTCCCACCCAGGACGACATCACCCGCGAGGTGGTAGCTGAACTGATGGGCGTGACGATGGAGCGCGACCAGGCGCTTGTGGACCGTATTGAAGCTAGGTTCGCCGGCCGGGGCCGGAAGATGCCGGCCAACAACCTGCGCCAGGCTGATGTGCCGGTGGGCGCCACGACGATGTCCGAACTGCCGGGAACCGCACCCGGGCTCATCTGCCCCGTCGGCGACAAGGTGCTCTACACGGTTCCCGGAGTGCCCTGGGAGATGAAGGAGATGCTCGAGGGCTCGATCCTGCCCGACCTGAGGCGCCGGGCCGGAGCGGTGTCGGTGATCGGCTCGCGGACACTGCGCACGTGGGGGCAGTCCGAGTCGGGCCTGGCCGAGATGCTGGCTGAAGAGATCGACCGCCTTGATCTCGAGGGTGGCCCCACGCTGGCGTTCCTGGCCAGCGGAATGGAGGGCCTCAAGGTGCGCATTACGGCCAAGGCCGCCACCTCAGTTGAGGTCGAGGCGATCCTCGACGACGAGGAGGCCAGGGTGCGTGGGGTCATCGGCCCCATCGTGTTCGGCATGGACGGGGCCAACATGGAGTCGGTGGTGCTCGACGAACTGGTTGCCCAGGGCCTCACCCTCGTCACGGCGGAGTCGCTGACGGGAGGGCTGATCGGGTCCCGGCTTACCGATGTCCCCGGTTCAAGCCGCGCCTTTCGCGGTTCGGTGGTCGCCTACGCCGGCGACATCAAGCGGGAACTGCTGGGCGTGCCCGAGGGTCCGGTGGTCAGCGAGGAGGCGGTTGTCGCCATGGCGACGGGTGTGTGTCGGGTGCTGAGCGCCGATGTCTCCGTGGCGGTCACCGGGGTGGCTGGCCCCGACCCGCAGGACGGCCAGGAACCCGGAACGGTCTGGATGGCGACGTGTGTCGACGGCGAGGTCGAGGCGGTGAGGATCCTGTTTCCGTTCGACCGCACCCGGACACGCCAGTTCACGGTTATCTCGGTGCTGAACCTGCTGCGCCTGCGCCTCCTGGCCAGACGAGGGTGCTGATCGCCGACCGGCTGCTGCTCAGGCGTCCAGGTCGTCTTCGGGTTCGAGGGTGATGCTTGCCGAGTTGATGCAGTAGCGGTCACCGGTGGGTTGGGGGCCGTCGGGAAACACATGGCCGAGGTGTGCGCCACACGAACTGCAGGTGGTCTCGGTGCGCTCGTGTCCGAGGCTGTGGTCGGGGCGCTCGTCGATGAGGTCGTCGCTGATTGGTTCCCAGAAGCTTGGCCAGCCGCAACCGGCATCGAACTTGGTGGTGCTCGTGAAGAGGGGCTTGCCGCACACGACGCAGTTGTATGTGCCGGAGCGTTCGTCGTCCCAGTATTCGCCCGTGAACGGGGCCTCGGTTCCGGCCTCCTGGGTGCAGTGGTACTGCATGGGTGTCAGGCGTGAGCGGAGTTCGTCGTTGGTTTCCTCGTTGGCCATGGGGGTGGACGGTAGTGCCACAGGGCACGGGAATTCCACGAATCTGTGAAGGTGCTTGCATCGAACGCCTGTTCGCAATTACGATGATGTCATTCGCTGAGGGGCCTCCGTACGGGACCACTGTCACACCCTGTTCGTAGGTTCGTCCGCAACCGATCAAACCACATCACATCCCGAAGCGATTCGTAGAAGATCACCGGAAACGGAGAAACAAGATGGCAAAGAACAACAAGAACAGGAACGACAGCACGACCCCGGTGATCCAGGCGTCCCCCGAGGGGCGCGACAAGGCCCTCGACATGGCGTTGGGGCAGATCGAGAAGCAGTTCGGCCAGGGCGCCGTGATGAAGATGGGCGACAAGGGTTCCATGGCCATCGAATCCGTTCCCACCGGGGCCCTGGCACTCGATCTGGCGTTGGGCATAGGCGGCCTGCCCCGTGGCAGGGTTGTCGAGATCTACGGCCCAGAGGGGTCCGGAAAGACCACTCTGGCAATCCACGTGGTGGCCGAGGCGCAGCGCAACGGTGGCATCTGCGCCTACGTGGATGCCGAGCACGCCATGGACCCCGTCTACGCAAGGGCCATCGGCGTCGATGTCGACGAGTTACTCATCTCCCAGCCCGATACAGGTGAGCAGGCCCTGGAGATTACCGACATGCTCATCCGTTCAGGTGCCATCGACGTGATCGTCATCGACTCGGTGGCAGCGCTCACCCCCCGGGCCGAGATCGAGGGCGAGATGGGCGACCACCACGTGGGCCTGCAGGCCCGGCTCATGTCACAGGCGCTGCGCAAGCTGACCTCGAACCTCAGCAAGTCCAACACCATCTGCATCTTCATCAACCAGTTGCGCGAGAAGATCGGCGTCATGTTCGGTTCACCGGAGACCACACCGGGTGGAAGGGCGCTCAAGTTCTACTCCTCGGTTCGCCTCGACATCCGTCGGATAGAGGCCATCAAGGACGGTGTCGAGGTTGTCGGAAACCGCACCCGGGTCAAGGTTGTCAAGAACAAGTGCGCTCCGCCGTTCCGCCAGGCCGAGTTCGACATCATGTACGGAAAGGGAATCAGCCGGGAGGGTTCGGTCATAGACCTGGCCGTGGACCTCGACATCGTCAAGAAGTCGGGTGCCTGGTACACCTACGAGGGCGAGCAGTTGGGCCAGGGTCGCGAAAACGCCAAGACGTTCCTCGTTGAGAACCCCGAGATCATGGTCGAGATAACCGATCGGGTCTGGCGCGAGGTCACCCCCGAGCCCGAACCTGAAGCCGAAGCTCTGGTCGAACCTGAGCCCGAGGCCGAGGATGTATTCACAGCGGCCGACGATGAACCCATCTCGATAGGGGACCGAATCGACACCCAGTAGGTATCTCCGGCCAGAGGTCGTCGCCCCGCTTCCCCTCCTGGGGCGACGACCCGGTCAGATGCCCCCGTTCGTAAGCCAGGCCCCAACACTGGCCGGTACCGGTCGGGGCGGTCGCTAGGGCGTACACGACCTAGCCTGAAGTGCATGGGTCGGTCCTATTCCCTGCGTACCTACGGGTGCCAGATGAACGAGCACGACAGTGAGCGCATCGCTGGCCTTCTCGAAGCAGATGGCATGGTTCCGGCTGCTGCTGAGGCCGACGCCGATGTGATCGTCCTGAACACCTGCTGCATCAGGGAGAACGCCGACAACAGGCTCTACGGGGCTCTGGGCGACCTGAAGGCGGCGAAGGAGGCCAGACCCGACCTGCAGGTGGCTGTGGCGGGATGTCTCGCCCAGAAGGACCGGAATCTCATCCAGCAGAGGGCGGGCCACGTGGACGTGGTCTTTGGAACCCACAATGTGCACCGGGTCGCCGACCTGCTCAACCGTGCCCGGGAACTCGGTCCCGTCATGGAGATTCTGGAAGAGACTGCGCGTGAGGATGCCGACGCGTATTCGTCGGTGCTGACTGCTCGGCGCGAGCAGGACCACAGGGCGTGGGTGACAATCCAGATCGGCTGTGACAACAGCTGTGCCTTCTGCATTGTTCCGTCGGTGCGTGGGTCCGAGATGAGCCACTTTTTCGGCGACCTGGTGGCAGAGGTCGAGTCCCTCTCAGCCGATGGCGTTACCGAGGTGACGCTGCTCGGCCAGAACGTGAACTCCTACGGCCGGGACCTGACAACCCGCCTCAGGTCCCGGGGCCCCGTTCCAGCCGACAGGTTTGAGGCCGGCCCGGCGTGGGCTGACGACGAACAGCGTCGTCCCAGGCCGCTGTTCGCAGACCTGTTGACGGCCGTGGGCGCCGTCGACGGAATTCGCCGGGTGCGCTACACGAGCCCCCATCCAAAGGACCTGCGGTCCGAGATTGTGGCTGCCATGGCCGACACGCCGGCCGTGTGTGAACACCTCCATCTTCCGATCCAGTCGGGCAGTGACAGGGTTCTGGCGGCTATGCACCGCGGGTACACGGCCGGCAGGTACCTGGAGCGGCTAACGGAGGCCCGGTCGGGCATCGAGGACCTTGCCGTGAGCACCGACTTGATAGTCGGGTTCCCCGGCGAGACCGAGACCGACTTCCAAGCCACCCTGGAGGTGGTTGCCGAAGCCGCATACGACTCCGCCTACACGTTCGTGTTCTCGCCGAGAGAGGGCACCGAGGCAGCCGAGATGACCGGCGAGTTCGTGGATCACGTGGTGTCCGTGGACCGCTTCGAACGCCTCCAGAAGGTGTTGCAGCGGTCGGCCCGAATGTGTCACGAGGCGAGGGTTGGTCGTATCGAGGAGATCCTGGTCGAGGGGCCCTCCAAGCGCGAACCCAACCAGGCGACCGGGCGTACCCGACAGAACAAGCTTGTTCACCTGGCTGCCACGGACGGTCTCAGGGCAGGGTCCTATGCCGAGGTGGAGATTACGGGGGCTGCCGCCCACTACCTGCACGCAGAGTTGGTCGAGGTGACAGCTGCACCGCTTCACCGCCGACGGATTCCCGTGGCATCGGCCTGAGGTCAGGCGCCCTGACGACAATGGCCACCCCCAACGGGCACCTGGTGCTCGTGGGCACCACCGCTTCGGGCAAGTCTGCGCTGGCCATGGAGATGGCTCGCGTGCGCCCCGGTGTGGAGCTGGTGTCAATGGATTCCATGCAGATCTACCGTGGCATGGACATCGGGACCGCCACGCCTACTGTCCAGGAGCAGGTTGAGGTTCCACACCACCTTCTCGACATTGTGGATCCGGGCGAGGAGTTCACGGTCTCGGCCTTCCAGGAGAGGTGCACGGCCGTTGTGGCAGACCTTGACAACAGGGGTGTCCGTGGCGTGATGGTGGGAGGTACCGGTCTTCATGTCCGTGCAGTCGTTGACGACTTGGAGATTCCAGGCCGATTTGATGAGGCTCGCGCCGACCTTGAGGCTGAACCCGACACGACGGTCCTCCATGCCCGGCTGAGAGCGCTCGACCCCGTGGCCGCTGAGAGGATGGAGCCGACGAACCGCCGCCGTGTCATCAGGGCTCTGGAGGTCTGCATCGGCTCAGGCCGACCATTCTCATCGTTCGGCCCCGGACTGGACTCCTATCCGGCGAGTCCGTTCACCCAGGTCGGGGTTCACCTTCCGAGGCCCGTGGTGGACCGGCGGATCGCTGAACGCTACGAACAGCAGGTGTCTGAGGGCTTTGTGGACGAGGTGCGAACTCTGGCCTCATTGCCCGGGGGGCTCTCGAGGACGGCCCGCCAGGCCCTTGGCTACAGGCAGGTCCTCGATCACCTGGAGGGCAGGTGCAGTCTCGAGGAGGCCATCCACGCTGCTGTTGTGGCGACGCGACGCTTTGCCCGCCGCCAGGAGCGCTGGTTCAGGCGGGATCCGCGCATCGAATGGATGGACGCCGAGGAGGACCCAATGGAGGTTCTCAACCAGGCGCTTTCACACCTCGATGGGTGCGCCGACCGGCGCTGACCCAAACCGTGTGTGGTGGGGGTGCTCGCGTGGGCGAGACTGGTCCCGTGAACCTGATCCAATGCCACGGCTTCGGCAACCAGTTTCTCATCGCCTTTACCGACGAGGTGCCCGTGGATGGCCCCGAGCGTGCCCGCTCCCTCTGTGACCCCGTTCGTGGAATCGGAGCTGACGGCCTGGTCTTTGGGACCCCTACGAACCCGGGCCGGTCGACACGGCTCACGTTCACCCTGTTCAACAGCGACGGCAGCCGTGCCGAGGTGAGCGGCAACGGCCTTGCCTGCTTCGGCCACGCGATCCTCCGGACCATGCCACAAGGGGAGGACCTGGATGTCGTGGTCGACACCGCTGCAGGACCCAGACGCATCCAGATAGCTGGTAGTGCCACCGATGGGGAGGTGTCGGCAACGGTTGAGATGGGTGCGGCCACCGACGGGCCCGATTTCTCAGGACTTGCAGTAGAGCTGGGTGGGCCACAGGCTGGCAGGGTGGCCAGCGTCGACATGGGCAACCCGCACCTCGTGATTGAGGTGGCAGACCCCGCCCTGGTCGATCTGGCGACAGTTGGCCCCGAACTTGAATCCCACTTCCATCCCGTGGGCTGCAACGTCCACATGGTGTCGGTGATCGACAGGTCCACCCTGCGCCTTCGGACATGGGAGCGCGGTGCCGGCCTGACCGAGGCCTGTGGCAGCGGAGCCTGTGCCGCGGCGGCTACGGCACACGCATGGGGTGCGGTCGACGACACGGTCCGGGCTCAGATGTCGGGGGGCGAGACGACCGTTGTGGTCGGAGATCCAATGGTGTTGAGTGTGACGTCGACGTTCGTGGGTGATAACGAGGTGGTCGATGGGTGACGACCGGGCCGACCGCAGGGACGACTCACACAGGGGCGCCTTCGGGGAGTTCGGCGGAGAGAGTGCCGGGCTCATCGACCGTGCGTTCCGTGAACGCATCGTCCTCGCCGGGGTGACCCTCAGCCGGGGCGACAAGGAGACCACCGAGGCGTCCCTCGACGAACTGGCGCAACTTGTCGACACGGCAGGGGCCGATGCTGTCGCACGGGTGCACCAGTCACGTGAAAGCCCCGACGCAGCCACCTATGTGGGTAGCGGCAAGGCTGCAGAGATACGCGATGTCTCAGAGGAACATGACGCTGACACCGTGGTGTTCGACGACGAGTTGAGCCCGGCGCAACAGGGAAACCTGACCGCCATCCTCAAGCGGTCGGCGCTCGACCGCACTGCGGTGATCCTCGACATCTTCGCCCAGAATGCCTCCAGCCTCGAAGGTAAGACCCAGGTTGAGTTGGCACAGCTGCGCTACCGGTTGCCGAGGCTGCGGGGAATGGGCAAGGTGCTCAGCCAGCAGGGTGGCGGCATCGGCACGAGGGGCCCCGGCGAAACCCAACTCGAGGTCGACAGGCGGCGCCTGATGCGCCGTGTGAGCCGGCTCGAAGCCGACCTCAAACAGGTCAGGCGTCACAGGGCCACGCAGTCCAAGGCCCGGCGGCGCACTAGCAACCGGTCGGTTGCCATCGTGGGCTACACGAACTCCGGCAAGTCCACGCTGTTGAACCGGTTGACCGACGCGGGGGTACTCGTTGAGGACCGTCTGTTTGCCACCCTGGACGCCACGACCAGGCGCCTGGACCTGCCTGGCGGAGAGTCGGTCTACATGACCGACACCGTCGGCTTCGTGCGGAAGTTGCCGCACCAGTTGGTCGACGCCTTCAAGTCGACCCTTGACGTGGTGGTTGACGCAGATCTCCTGCTCCACGTGGTTGATTCATCAGACCCCGACCCGATGGGGAGCATCGATGCCGTGCGGTACGTTCTGAGTGAGATCGGGGCTGCCGACGTGCCCGAGATGTACGTGTTCAACAAGGCCGACCTGGCACCCGTTGAGGCTGCCAGGTTGGCTGGCCGCGAGCCCGAATCGGTCGTGGTATCGGCGTCAACAGGTGATGGCGTGCCAGAACTGCTGGTCGAGGTTGGAAACAGGCTGCGGGCCGTCACCAGCCTCTACTCGCTGCTTGTCCCGTTCGACAGGGGTGACATCGTCGCCATGGCCCACCGCGAAGGGGAGGTCCTGTCAGAGACAGCCGACGAGGACGGGTGGAGTGTCGAGGCCCGACTTGACGAGGGTTCGGCGGGACGCCTCGCCGAGTTCATCGTGGCTTCTGACCGGTCCGAGTTGTCGAGCTGAGCGGGGGAGGCGAAATGGCAGCCGGGTTCCAACCGCCTCCGTATCCGTTCGACCGGATCGACGATTTGAGAGAGGTTGCTGCATCCCTGCCAGGTGGGTCTGTGGACCTCTCGATCGGGAACCCCAGCGACCCCGTACCTGAAGTTGTGGCCGTAGCCCTAGCCGAGCCGGATCCGGCCCGCACATATCCACCTTCGATCGGAAGCGCCGGCCTTCGACGGGCTGTTGCCGACTGGGCGGACAGGCGCTTCGGCGTAGAACTCGACCCAGCCGGGATCGGAGTGTGTATTGGAACCAAGGAACTCGTTACCGGCCTGCCACACCTGCTTCGGCTCAGGAATCCGGAACGGGACACCATCTTGTATCCGGCCGTTTCGTATCCGTCCTATGCCATGGGAGCCGAGCTGGCCGGTTGCCGGGCGGTAGCGGTTCCCCTTGACGCGGGCTGGTGCCTGGACTTGTCGGCGATCAGGCAGTCCGATGCTGAGAGGGCCCTTGCACTGTGGGTGAACACGCCGGGAAACCCTGCCGGCGGCCTTGACGACCTGGAAGCCGCAGCCTCGTGGGGGCGAGAGAACGGTGTGACCGTCCTCTCCGACGAGTGCTATGTGGAGTTCACGTGGGAGGGCCCGCCGAGGTCGGTGCTCCGACACGGCTCACACGGCACCCTGGCAGTCCACTCCCTCTCGAAGCGTTCAAACCTGGCGGGCCTGCGGGTCGGCTACTACGCCGGTGACCCCGACCTGGTCACCTACCTTCAGGAGGTTCGCAAGCACCAGGGCTTCATGGTTCCCGGCCCGGCCCAGGCCGCTGCGGTGGCGGCCCTGACTGACCAGGGACATGTGGACGTTCAGCGGGACCGCTACAGCCGCCGCCTCAAATCGCTGGTCGAGGTGATGGCGGCCATCGGCGTGACTGCACCGATGCCCGGAGGTGGCTTCTACCTCTGGGTTCCTGCTCCGCAGGGTGACGCGTGGGGGTTCGTCCGATATCTCGCAGAAACGGTCGGCATAGTTGCCAGCCCGGGGGAGTTCTTCGGCGAGGCTGGAGCCGACCATGTGCGTCTGGCGGCCGTGGCCGGCGATGACCGCATCGACCTCCTGCGCGAGAGGGTCGGCATCTGACCAAACCCGTTCCCGGCGGGCACATCCCGGGCTGTAGCCTCGGCGCCATGTCAGACCTCCGAACACAGATCGAGGGCATTTGGGCTGTCCGGGATTCGTTGGATGCCGAGGACGATGGTGCCAACGCGGCGATCCACTCCGCTATCGACCTGCTGGATGCCGGCGAGGTCCGTGTGGCCGAGCCCGACGGTGACGGTGGGGTGGTGGTCAACGAGTGGCTGAAGTTGGCCATCCTGCTCCTGTTCCGCCAGGCACAGATGTCGACCATTGAGGTTGGACCGTTCGAGTTCGCTGACAAGATCCCGCTCAAGTCCGACTACGCATCCCGGGGGGTTCGGGTCGTTCCCGGTGCATCTGCCAGGTGGGGCAGCTATCAGGGGCCGGGCGTGATCATGATGCCCAGCTACATCAACATCGGTGCCTATGTGGGAGCCAACACCATGGTGGACACGTGGGCGACCGTCGGTTCCTGCGCACAGATCGGTGCAGGCGTGCACCTCTCAGGGGGCGTTGGCATCGGTGGCGTCCTTGAACCGCCGAACGCAGTTCCCGTCGTGATCGGTGACGACTGCCTCATCGGGAGTCGCTGCATCGTGGCCGAGGGTGCCCGAATCGGTGACGGCGTGGTCCTGGGTGCGGGTGCGGTCCTGACGGGTTCAATCCCGGTTATCGACGCCGAGACCGGCGACGAGTTGAGCAGGGGAGAGGTTCCCCCGTGGTGTGTGGCCGTACAGGCCAGCCGGACCCGTGACTTCGAGGGTGGCCGGTTCGGTCTGCCGTGCGTCCTCGTCATCAGGCGCCTCGACCCGGGTGAGCGCCACGACAAGTCGGCCCTCAACGACATCCTTCGCACCCACGGCGTCACCACCTGACGTCCGGTATGTTCGAGCAACCCTCCTGCCTGCCATGACCGACCTGTTGGCCCTCACCGCCGAACTGGTTTCGGTGCCGTCGGTGAGCCATGACGAGGCGGCGATCGTCGCCCTGATAGAGGCAAGGCTGAGGGCCGTGCCCGGGCTGAACATCGACAGGGTGGGTGACAACTTGGTGGCCCGAACGCAGTTGGGTAGGTCACAGAGGCTGGTGCTCGCCGGTCACACCGACACGGTCCCCGGCGACACCGCTGCCGGTGCCCGCATAGAGGGCGACACCTGCGTCGGCCTCGGCAGCGCCGACATGAAGGGCGGCCTGGCGGTCATGTTGGAACTGGCCAGTTCGGTGCCCGAACCCTCCGTGGACGTGACCTGGGTCTTCTACGCACGCGAGGAGGTAGCGAGTGAGCACAACGGCCTGGGAGAGATCCTCTCCGTGGCACCGCACCTGCTCGAGGGAGATGCGGCGATTCTGGGCGAACCGACTGGAGCGGCGATTGAAGCCGGATGTCAGGGAACGATGCGCTTCAGGGTGTCGCTCTCGGGAGTGCGCGCCCACTCGGCGCGGCCATGGATGGGCGTCAACGCCATTCACCGGGCAGGCGGGCTCCTGTCAGCGGTCGACGGCTACGAACACCGTGAACCCGAGATTGACGGCTGCACGTTCCGTGAGGCCCTGCAGGTGGTGCGTATCGACGGCGGCATCGCCGGCAACGTCGTACCCGACAGGGTGGATCTGGTTGTCAACCACCGGTATGCCCCAGACCGCAGCGGCGACGAGGCCGAGGCCCACGTCAGGGAGGTACTGGCGCCGTTTACAGGCGAGGGCGACGAGGTGGTCCTTGTTGACCATGCACCTGCCGCCGCTCCGGGCCTCGGGCATCCGCTGCTGCTTGGTCTAGCAGCCGATGGCGGCCTCGAGGTGCGGGCAAAGCTGGGCTGGACAGACGTGGCGTTCTTTGCCGCCGGGGGGGTGCCGGCGGTGAACTTCGGGCCCGGCGAGTCGGCACTGGCCCACACAGCTGATGAATGCGTCGAGAGAGAAGCGTTGGTCGCTTGTTATGACGCCCTTGCCAGGTTGTTGGAGGTCGGTGCCTGAGGCCGAGGCCCGTGGTTCAGACCCTGCGCAGAACTGTGACCACGCGGCCGTAGATGGCGACCTCGTCTGCCGGGTAGCGCATTTCGTCGCAGGCCGGGTTGGAGGGAACCAGAACGACGGTTTCGCCGTCGAGTCGCAGGTGCTTGATGGTTGCCTGGCCACCGGGGATTCCGGCCACGACGAGGTCTCCGGGATCGGCGGTGGGCTGAACCCGGGCGACGACGTGGTCACCGTCGAATATGCCGGCGTCGATCATCGAGTCACCCCGGACTCTGAGCATGAAGAGGTTGCCGTTGCCGGTGAACTCGGAGGGCATGGGAACAGACTCCTCGATGTTCTCGACGGCCAGTACGCCCGTTCCGGCGGCGATGTCGCCGACGAGCGGCACGTGTCGGACCGCTCCCCGGTCGACGGCGGCTCCGGTGCTGGGGTCCAGCCTGACCTTGATCGCACGCGGCTTGCTGGGGTCGCGGCGTAGGTAGTCGCGGTCCTGGAGGGTGGCGAGGTGTGAGTGGACCGTGGAGGGGGAGGTGAGGCCCACTGCCTTTCCGATTTCGCGTACGGAGGGTGGGTATCCGTGTTCCCGGGTATGGGAGTCGACGAAGTACAGGATCTGGCGCTGCCTGTCGGTGAGATCCTTTTCGCTCATGATTGCTGCTCGCTCTCGGGCTTGATTACGGGGAAGTTGTTGATTTGCTTGCAATCGAACAGATGTTCGGTACACTGACTATGTGATCGAACACCTGTACGTCGCACATATGTTCCCCGAACAGACGTTCCATGTCAAGGACCGCTGCTCAGGTGGTGCTACCGGTTTCCGCCGACGCTGTCACACCCCGACACGAGGATGTACGACATGACCGCCGTCGTCCACGCAAACAACCCGGTTCACGGGTTCCGGCTTCAGGCCCCCACATCGAGCATTGTGCTGCCACTGCCGGCGTCGGTCTACCGGCGTCGCCGCATCCTGGTGGCAGCCGTGCTCTCCAGCGTCGTGTTCCTCGCATCGTTGGTTGCCGGCGAGGTCGCCGGCCAGGTCAATGGCTCTCCGGGCTCCACACCGGTGGGAGCCGCAGGAGAGCCTGTTGTCTACGTGGTCCAACCCGGCGATTCGCTATGGGCCATTGCCGAACGCATCACGCCATCCGGCGTCGACGTCCGCCACACAGTCGACCGGTTGGCTGCGGCATCTGGCGGGCCCCTGCTGCACCCAGGCCAGAAGATCGTCCTGCCCCCGGGTATTTCCCTCCCATAGAGACCCGTGCCCGGGGGCAGGGTGAGGCCTCTGTGTCTCTCAGGCAAGCAGATAACGGCAGAACAGGAACCCGTCAGCGGTCAGCACCCGATCCAACTTGAGCCCCGCTGGTGTCCTGAGAACTGGGCCGGCCAGGATTCGCCTGGCGGTTCCTGCCGCCAGCAGCGGCGAAATCGTCAGGTTCAACTCGTCGACGAGGCCGGCATCCACCAACTGGTGGTTGAGCGAGGGACCACCCTCAGCCAGGACCACGCCGACGCCACGTTTGGCGAGATCGGCCACAACCAGGTTGACGTCGACGCGGTTGCCGGTTCCGGCATCGACCACCTCGGCCATCCGTGTCAGGGCATGTCGCCCTTCGACAGGTGCTCCAGTAGCCGTGTATATGAGTGGTGGCGGGTCGGACGGGTCGACCGGGCTGAACATCATGGCGGTCGGGTCCAGGGAGAGGCTGGCTGAAACCACTGCCAGTCTGGGGCGGGGAGGCCTTCCGCTGGTTGCACGCAGCACGGCGACCCGGTCCTCGGGGGTCCTGGGGGACCTGTAGTTCTCGGCCCTCACGGTGCCCGCACCGACCAGGATCACGTCGGCCGCTCCACGCAGGGTGCCAAGCAGGCGACGATCGGCATCGCCACCGAGGCCACCTGACACACCGTCGACAACTGTCGCTCCGTCGGCTGAGGAGATCATGTTCATGAGAACCCATGGGCGGGTTCCATTGCTTCGGCGCAAATCGTCGTGGACCAGGTCGACCGGGTCCACGACGACTGCGCCGCTGTTGGTGGGAAACACCTGCTGCACGGCTCGAACCGTAACCGCGTGGCGACGCTGGGGCATTGGGAAGGTGGTGCAGGCGTGTGCCTGAGGAAACTGTGAGTGTCGCGAAATCCACAGCAAGTCCCCTAGTCCTCCACAGGGGTGAGTCCGTATGGTGCGACAGCGGTCACCTCCGGGAGGGTCCCGGTGGTTGTCACCCGCGGACCCTACAGTCAGACCCCGGCTCCATTTCAGGGACACCGGTGCCGGAGACCCAGATGGTAAGAGACGAAATCAGGAGCCATAGATGACGCTGGTACCCGATCGTGGAGTGCTTGGAATCGGCCGACACTTCACGAACGAAGGATCCGACCCCTACGACGCCGTCACATGGGAGAGGCGCGACTCCCGCCTCGTCGATCATCGCGACGGCAGTGTGGCGTTCGAACAACTCGACGTCGAGGTTCCCGCTGGCTGGTCGGTGAACGCGACCAACATCCTCGCCCAGAAGTACTTCCGCGGTACCCTCGGAACCGCCGGGCGCGAGTCATCACTGCGGCAGGTGACCGACCGGGTGGTCGACACCATTGCCGAGTGGGGCCTGAGCGACGGCTACTTCGTCGACGATGCCGAGGCAGTGACCTTCGCCGATGAGCTCAAGCACCTGATCGTCACCCAGCGGGCCGCCTTCAACTCACCTGTCTGGTTCAACATTGGTGTGGCCGGTGTCCCCCAGCAGGCATCGGCCTGCTTCATCCTGGCGGTCGACGACAAGATGTCGTCCATCCTGAACTGGTACGTCGAGGAGGGAACCATCTTCAAGGGGGGTTCCGGTGCGGGCATCAACCTGAGCCGGATCCGTTCATCGCGGGAGCCCCTGGCCGGCGGTGGTTCAGCCAGTGGCCCGGTCAGCTTCATGCGTGGTGCCGATGCCTCGGCCGGCACCATCAAGAGCGGTGGCAAGACCCGGAGGGCGGCCAAGATGGTCATCCTCGATGCCGGCCATCCAGATGTCGAGGACTTCATCTGGTGCAAGGCGCGCGAGGAGAACAAGATCCGCGTTCTTGAACAGGCCGGCTTCGACGTCGGCTTCGACGGCACCGACAGCCACTCCGTCCAGTACCAGAACGCCAACAACTCGGTCAGGGTCACCGATGAGTTCATGGCTGCGGTCGATGCCGATGCCGACTGGGACCTTCTGGCTGTCACCGACGGGTCGGTCATTGAGACCCTCCGGGCCCGCGACCTCTTCCGCCAGATCTCCCAGGCCGCGTGGGAGTGCGCCGACCCGGGCCTGCAGTTCGACACCACCATCAACTCCTGGAACACGGCGTCCAACACCGGCCGGATCACGGCCAGTAACCCTTGTAGCGAATATGTCCACCTCGACAACTCAGCCTGCAATCTTGCCAGCCTCAACCTGCTGACCTTCCTCGACCCGGACGATGACTCGACGGCCATCGGCGGCTTCGACATCGAGGGCTTCGGCCGCGCCGTCGACGTGGTGTTTACCGCCCAGGAGATCCTCGTGAGCAACGCTGACTACCCGACGGCCCCCATCGGCGAGAACACACGGGCGTTCCGCCAACTGGGCCTCGGTTACGCCAACCTGGGCGCCATGCTCATGGCGCTTGGCATGCCCTACGACAGCGACGAAGGCCGCGCCGTGGCAACTGCTGTCACGTCGCTGATGACAGGCCAGGCCTACCGGGCCTCTGCACGCCTGGCAGACCGTATGGGTCCCTTCGCCGGCTACGAGGCCAACCGTGAGCCCACCCTCGGGGTGCTCGACCGACACCGTGAGGCAGCCGAACTGCTCGACGACGCAACGGCACCTGCGCTCGTGGCTGCGGGTCGCCAGGCATGGTTCGAGGCCTGTGCCCTCGCTCAGCGTGTCGGTGTCCGAAACAGCCAGGCAACCGTGCTGGCGCCGACAGGCACGATCGGCCTGTTGATGGACTGCGACACCACCGGCATCGAGCCCGATCTAGGGCTAGTGAAGACAAAGCGCCTCGTAGGTGGCGGCACCATGTCCATTGTCAACCGCACCGTGCCCCGTGCGCTCGGGCGACTCGGCTACACCTCAGAGGAGTCGGCAGCAATCGTCAGTTACATCGACGACAACCATTCGGTCATCGGCTGCCCCGACCTGAAGCCCGAGCACACCGCCGTGTTCGCCACGTCCATGGGCGACAACCCGATCCACCACATGGGCCACATCCGCATGATGGGGGCTGTCCAGCCATTCCTGTCGGGGGCCATCTCCAAGACCTGCAACATGCCCGAGGACGTCTCCGTCGACGATGTCGAGGAACTGTTCATGGAGTCCTGGAAGCTGGGCCTCAAGGCGGTTGCCATCTACCGCGACAACTGCAAGGTGGGCCAGCCGCTCTCCTCGGGAAAGGGCGAAAACAAGCCGGCCAACCAGGTTGTCGAGGCCGCACCGCCAGATGAGCCCGTTCGGCGCAAGATGCCCCGGAGCCGCAAGTCGCTCACGTTCGACTTCAGGGTGGCCGACTGCAAGGGCTTCGTGACCGTCGGCGAGTACGAAGACGGCCGCCCAGGCGAGATCTTCGTCCGCGTCTCAAAGCAGGGTTCCACCCTGGCGGGCATCATGGACGCCTTCGCCATCTCGCTCAGCCACGGCCTCCAGTACGGGGTTCCGCTGCGGGCGTTCGTAGAGGCCTATACGGGCATGCGCTTTGAGCCGGCCGGCATGACCGACGACCCCGAGTTGCGCATTGCAACGAGCCTCATCGACTACCTGTTCAGGCGCCTGGCCGTCGAATACCTGACGACCGAGGAGCGTGCCGAGATGAACATCCTCACGAGCAGCGAGCGCATCCAGCCCACCCTTCCCGGTGTGGAGGAGTCCGCCACCGAGACCCGTCAGGGTGGTGACATTCCACCTGATCCACCCAGCATTCCGTCGGCAGCGCAGTTCGCTGCACACCTGACAACCAGGTCATCGAGTTCGGCCCCGATGTGCATGCAGTGCGGCGTGGCCATGCAGCGTGCAGGTTCGTGTTACGTGTGCACCGACTGCGGTGCAACGAGCGGGTGCTCGTGAGCAGTCGAGGCGACGGTAGGGCCTGATGGCAAAGCTGCGCTTTTCGTTCGGAACCATGGGGTCCGGCAAGAGCACGCTGGCCCTGCAGATCCACCACAACCTGTCGTCACGTGGTCTCCAGGGCCTGCTGTGCAGCCAACTGGACAGGGCCGATGGCAAGGTGTCGAGCGCTCTCGGTGTGTCAGCCGATGCTGTCGAGGTGGGGCCCAGGCTCAACCTCTACGAGTTGGCTGTGGCGATGCAGGACCGGCACGGAACGCTCGACTACATGGTCTGTGACGAGGCCCAGTTCTACCTAGCCGAGCAGGTCGACCAGTTGGCCCGCATCGTTGATGAACTCGAAGCCGACGTCTACACCTTCGGCCTGCTCACCTCCTTCCGGGGGCTCTTGTTCGACGGCACCCGACGCCTCCTCGAGATGGCCGATGAGAGCGTCGAGGTGCAGGTCGAGGCCCGGTGCTGGTGTGGCTCGCAGGCCACGCACAACGCCCGCATTGTCGACGGTGCGCAGGTGTACGACGGCGAGCTCTTCGTGGTCGACGACCCCGAGAACCATCAGGTCACCTACGATCTGCGTTGCCGCAGGCACTGGCTGTCAGGCGACTCCGGGCTGGCCCATGTTGGCCCAGTCGTGCTCGGTACAGTGGCCGACCTGACCGGCTGAACCCGGTGGCCTGACCAGAAGGCAGGGGCGGGTCGCGGGTACCCTTCGCCCATGACCGACTTCAAACCGCCCCTCGACGACATCCGCCTGGTGTTGGCCGAAATCGGCGACATCGGGGCTGTCTGCGACCTCCCTGACTTCGACCATGTCGATGTGGACACCATCGACGGGGTGTTCGACGAGTTGGGCCGCTTTGTGGCCGAGGTGATCGCTCCTACCAACCGCATCGGTGACGAGCAGGGATGTTCGATCACGGACGGTGTGGTCACGGTCCCAGATGAGTTCCACACTGCGTGGGACCAGTATGTGGCTTCCGGGTGGGGTGCCATCTCCCAGGACCCCGAATACGGAGGGGGTGGCTTCCCGAGTTCGATCCAGACGGTACTCACAGAGTTGCTTGCTACCGCAAACCGGTCCTGGTCGATGGGGCCGATGCTCACCATAGGTGCCCTCGACGCTCTCCACGCTTTCGGCGACGAGAGGCAAAAGGAGACCTACATCCCGAAGATGGTCACGGCCGAGTGGTCCGGAACAATGAACCTCACAGAACCCCAGGCCGGCTCAGACGTGGGGGCCCTGACGACGAAGGCCGTGCCGAAGGATGACGGCTCCTATCGCATCTTCGGCACCAAGATCTTCATCACCTTCGGTGAGCATGAGTTGGCCGAGAACATCATCCAGATGGTGCTGGCCCGTACTCCCGATAGCCCACCGGGGACCCGTGGCATCTCCCTGTTCATCGTCCCCAAGTACCTGGTGGCCGACGATGGCTCACCGGGTGAGCGTAACGACTACACGTGTGTCTCCATTGAGCACAAGTTGGGCCTGCACGCCAGCCCCACTTGTGTCATGTCGTACGGGGAATCCGGTGAGGGCGCCGTGGGTTACCTCATAGGTGAAGAACACCAGGGGATGCGCTACATGTTCAAGATGATGAACAACGCCCGCCTCGGCGTCGGGGTCGAGGGCCTCGCCGTGACCGAGAGGGCGCTTCAGCTGGCAGCTGATTTTGCTCTTGAGCGTCGTCAGGGAACAGCAGTCGGAGCCCCACGTGGTGAGCAGTCGGCCATTGTTGAGCACGCCGACGTGAGGCGGATGCTGCTCACCATGAGGGCCTACACCGATGCCATGCGGTGCCTTCTCTACTTCAACTCATCGACGCTCGACATTGCCGGACACCACCCCGACCCCGAGACACGACAGGCGGCTGCAGAGAGGGCCGAACTGCTCACCCCCATTTCCAAGGCATGGTGCACCGATGTTGGTGTCGAGATGGCATCGCTCGGCATCCAGGTGCACGGCGGTTACGGCTACATCGAGGAGACCGGCGCGGCCCAGCACCTCAGGGATGCGCGGATCTCACCGATCTACGAGGGGACCAACGGCATCCAGGCAATCGACCTGGTGGTCCGAAAGCTGTCCCTGCGTGCCGGTGGCGTGATGGGAGACCTGCTCGACGAGATTGCCACACTTGACGGAACGCTGGAGGCAGCGGGCGACGACTTCGACTCGATCCGTTCGAACCTGGCAGACGGGCTGGCAGCATTTCGTGAGGCCACGGCCTGGATCATCTCCAACGGGGTCAACGATCCCAACGAGGCTCTGGCCGCTGCCACGCCGTACCTGAAGATGTTCGGTCAGGTGGTCGGTGGCTGGCTGTTGGCACGTCTGGCCCTTGGGGCAAGGCGTCGGCTCGACGAAGGCGTCGGCGACACCGGGCACCTCGAGGGAAAGATCGTGGTAGCCAGGTTCTATGCGGAGCAGTTGTTGCCCATTGCGCGTGCCCAGTTGGGTGCCGTGACGGCTGGCGCCGGCGACCTCTATGCAATCTCAGCCGACGACTTTTCGGCCTGATGGTGGCGGGGTAGGCGACGGTGTTCGCCTCGCTGGTAACGGCCCTTCCGCTGGCGACGCTGCTCGGATTCATACCCAGCCCGTCTTCGGGGTCTGTGTACCTGGGGCCGGTCCAACTGCGTGCCTACGGGTTGATGATCGGGCTCGGCGTCGTGGCAGCGGTCTGGGTGGGCCAGAGGCGTTGGGTGGCAAGGGGCGGTGATCCCGACGACATCTCATCGATCGCGATGTGGGCGGTGCCGGCGGGGCTGATTGGTTCTCGGCTCTATCACGTCGCCACCGACTGGAAGCGGTTCACGGGTCGCTGGGGGGATGTGTTCGCCATCTGGCAGGGTGGCCTGGGAATTCCGGGAGGCCTGGTGGCCGGTGTTCTGGTCGGTGTGCTGGTGGCCCGCCAGCGCGGAATGAGCGTGCCCTCAATGCTGGACTCGCTGGTACCGACGTTGCCGATTGCCCAGGCGATCGGACGGTGGGGGAACTGGTTCAACCAGGAGGTGTTTGGTGGACCGACGGACCTGCCATGGGGGCTGCGGATCGACGAGGCAAACCGTCCTGTCGAACACATCGCTGCCACAACCTTCCATCCCACGTTCCTCTACGAGGGAATCTGGAATCTTGTCCTCGCATGGTTCCTGGTACGGGTTGACCGACGCGGCGTCCTGCGCCCGGGATACCTGATCGGCCTGTGGGTGTTCGGCTATGGCGTGGGTCGACTGTGGGTGGAGACGATCCGGGTGGATGCCGCGTACCTGGTGTGGGGGCTGCGTGTGAACGTCTGGATGAGCCTCGTGGCGATCGTTGTCGGTGGTGCCGTCACCGTGGCCGGACGGGTGGGTGTTTCGACTGCCGGACCCGACCTTCACTAGCCTGCACGACATGGCAGACATGGGCCAGACGGCCAGAAGCATCGGAAAGCGGGTGGATCGCACCTTTGCGTTCATCGACCTGTCCGGCTTCACGACGTTCATGGACACCGAGGGTGACGGGCCATCGGTAGACGTGATCATCGGCTTTCGGGCCGTGGTCCGCCGAATCGCCGGTGACCGTGGGGTTCGGGTGGCGAAGTTCCTGGGTGACGGGGCGATGCTTGTCGGAGTGGAGCCTGAGCCTCTGGTTGAGACCGTTGTCGAGATCGAGGCATGCATTGACGCAGCCGGCTCGGTACTGCCACTCAGGGCCGGTATCGCCCGTGGATGGGTTCTGCTCATTGAGGGCGAGGACCATATCGGCGATGCGGTGAACCTGGCTTCCCGACTGTGCGACATGGCGCAGCCACACGAGGTGCTGGCGCCGGCCTCGATGGTCTCGGACCTTCTGGTGAACACCGGTCATGAGGGTCTCGGTCTGCACCAGATCAACGGTTTCGCCGAATCCATCGACCTGGTTCGGCTGGTATCACCCGAAGAATTTTACTGATTCCGGTGAATGCGGACAGAACGCCATTCGAGTCTGCGGTGGCCGAGGTGCTCGGACGCCTCTCGTCCGGAGAGGTTGTCACCTACGGTGAGGTTGCCGCGGAGGCGGGGCATCCCGGTGCCCACAGGGCCGTCGGACGCCTTCTGCGTGACAGTGACGGGTGGCCATGGTGGAGGGTCGTCACCTCGACGGGCCGTCTCGTTCCCGGGCTCGAGGTGGAACAGGCTCAGATGTTGGGCGCGGAGGGTGTCACGGTGGCCAACGGGAGGGTCGTGGCGGGCTGAGTACCGCCGTTTCTGACGACACGGCGCCCGTGGAGGTAGGCTTGGTTCTGCCCGTCCGGGCCAAGTTGATCGCTTGTGTGTCGACCCCGGGCCGGAATCGTCACCCATGAACGGTGGTGGCGATACCCGCACGAGACCGCGGGTGACGAACCCGGTGGCCCGGCCGCCGAGAAATGAAGACAGATGACGACGACCCAGTTCGCCGAGCTAGGCGTCGACCAGGATCTGGTCGACGTTCTGACCGAGCGGGGCATCACCGCCCCGTTCGAAATCCAGACCCTCACCATCCCAGACGGTCTCGCCGGCCGTGACGTGTGCGGCCGTGCCAAGACCGGCTCCGGCAAGACCCTTGCCTTCGGCCTTCCCCTTGTGCAACTTCTCTCAAAGGCCAAGCCTGGCCGACCCACCGGCCTCGCCCTGGTTCCGACCCGCGAGCTGGCAGTGCAGGTCTGTCGTGAACTGGAGCCCTTGGCGAAGGCCAGGAACATTTCGGTTCTGGCCGTCTACGGGGGAGCACCCATCGAAAGGCAGATAGCGGCCCTGGAGAGGGGCGTCGAGTTGGTCGTGGCCACACCGGGCCGGATGATCGACCTGATCGAGCGAAAGGACCTCTCGGTGGCGGACGTTCAGAAGGTGGTCATTGACGAGGCCGACCGCATGGCCGACATGGGCTTCATGCCCCAGGTCGAGTGGATTCTGCGCCGCGCCGAGTCCGACCACCAGACACTGCTCTTTTCAGCGACACTGGACGGCATGGTCGGTGGCCTGATCAGCCGCTACCAGCAGGATCCGGTGATGCACGAGGTCGCTGCAGGTGAGGCGACCGTCGAGGAGATGGAGCATCGCTTCCTGGCTGTCCACGAGATGGACCGTGTGAAGGTGGCGGCGACGATCATCAACGCCTCCAACCGCACGATCGTCTTTTCCCGGACCAAGTGGGGTGCTGACAAGCTGACCCGCAGACTCGTCGACGAGGGTGTGAAGGCCGCTGCCATCCATGGTGACCTCCGCCAGAGCCAGCGGGAGAAGGCGCTCGGCGACTTCGGCAAGGGAAAGGTGAAGGCGCTGGTGGCAACCGACGTGGCGGCCCGTGGAATCCACGTCGACGACGTCGACGTCGTCATCCACTACGACCCTCCATCCGATGCAAAGACCTACCTCCACCGGTCAGGACGGACTGCACGTGCCGGTGAGTCCGGCGTGGTGGTCAGCCTGGTTGTCTGGAACGAGGAACTCGAGGTCCGCAAGCTGCTACGCCGTCTCGGCATGAAGTTCCCGATTGTCGAGGTCTTCTCCAACGACGCTCGCCTCGCTGACCTGCACGCCTGGGACCCAGCCGAAGAAGCCGCCTGACCGGAACGGTGAGCGGCTCGACCACATCGGGGGCACGGGCCGCCCTCAGCACAGGGCTTCCAATAGAGGTGGTTCTGGCCTCTGCGGTTGCGGGGTCGGATGGGCCGGCTTTCACTCTTGACGGGGCTGTCGTCGAGCCGGTGGTCTTGGATCCACCAGTCGACCTGGTTGGCGACGATTGGCTGGGTCGCCTCTACGAGAACCTGCTCGGATCGGGGAGCCGGCGAAGCCTCGGTGCGTTCTACACGCCGACCGGGGTGGCCGCAGGGCTGGTGGCCCAGGTGGTGACCGGTGGAACCGTTGTGGATCCTGCCTGTGGAGGTGGAGCTTTCCTGCTTGCAGCTGCCCACAGGCTCTTGGACCTGGGGGTCAGCTCGCGGGAGGAGATCGTGGCCGAGAGGCTGTTCGGGGCCGACATTGATCCGGTTGCAGTGGCTGTGTGCCGTTGGAGCCTTGCCTCGTGGGCTGGGGTCTCCAGCGATGATGTAACCGGCGTGGTGGCCGGTGACCCGCTCCGTGAGGGTGCCTCTGTGTGGGATGCCGGCCCAGTGGGCGGATTTGACGCGGTCGTCGGTAACCCGCCGTTTCTGGGACAACTCAGGGGAGGAACGCCCAGGGATCCAGGCGAGCGTGAGGTTCTCAAGGCCAGGTTCGCCGGTCTGGTCGGCGCCTACACCGACACGGCGTGGCTGTTTCTGGCGCTGGGGCTGGACCTTTTGGCGGACGGGGCCAGAATGGTGCTCATACAGCCGCAGTCGGTCCTGGCAGCCAGGGATGCAGCGCCGCTCCGCTCCCACCTGCTGGATCGGGGATTCCTTGATGCGTTCTGGTTCGACCGGTCCGGGGTGTTCGCCGGGAGGGCCGAGGTATGCGCTCCGGTCGTTGAACGCGGCTCTGGCAGCCGACCGGTTCGCCTCCTCGTGGATCGCGAGGTTGCCCCGGCCGGTGAGGTGGAGGCCCCCGAGGCCGGAGCACGGTGGGGAGGCCTGGTTGCCGGCCTGATGGGGATTCCGTTCGTTGACCTGTCCGGAAGGGGAGACGGTGCCAGGCGGGTCAGTGACATCGCCGGAACAACCGCCGGTTTCAGGCAGCACTACTACGGTCTCGTTCCGGCCGTCAGGGAGAATGTAGGCGAATCTGACACAGCAGCCCGGCTCGTCACAACCGGCCTCGTCGACCCGCTTCGCTGTCACTGGTCGCAGCGATCGGCCCGGTTTGCCCGGCGGGCATGGGCTGCTCCGGTCGTCGACACCGACCTGGTCTCGGCTGAGGACGCGGTGGTCGGTGCCTGGCTTGAGGCCCGGCTGCGTCCGAAGCTCTTGGTGGCTACCCAGACAAGGGTCATTGAGGTGGTGGTTGACATGGTCGGAGACATGGTTCCCGTGACGCCGCTGGTGATCGTCGAACCTGACGATTGCTACCTGTGGAAGCTTGCGGCAGCGCTGTCAGCACCACCGGTCACGGCCCTGGCAGCCAGTCTGACCCTGGGGGCGGCGAGGGCCTCGGACCGGATCAAGCTGTCGGCAGGTCAGGTCGGCGAGATGCCACTTCCCGTTGACAACGAAGCCTGGTCCGAGGGTGAGGCCCTGGCCCGCTGCCTCTGGGAATCGGCTGGAACAGGCGGTTCGGACACCTGGTTGGCCTTCGGGTCGGTGATGTGTGCGGCCTACGGGGTGGCGGAAACACCGGTTCTGGAGTGGTGGTGGGACCGACACCCGGAAAGAGTTTGACCTGAGAGCACCCGAGGTCCCCTAGACTCTGTCGAAAGACATCACGAGTGGCCCGGCATACCGGGTCCGGCAACCTGGGACGGACACCCAAGGTGCTCACTCGCTCCTCGGGGCGGGGATGTGGTCCCGTGAGGGACAACTAAGTGTCCGGTGACGGCGTCCGCGTCGTTCTGCCGGCGCAGAGCCCGCAAGTTGTTCCCCCCGGAGGACACAATGACGCGCGACGAGGTGAGTGGGAGAGGGTCCGGTTCAGGCGACCTGCCCCGGCATCCGCGCGCCTACGCCGATGACCTGCCCGCTTCGGGAGCCTGGCAACTCGGTGACCCGGTTGGTGGTCGCTGTTTCGTGGATGTGGCCCACGGCAGGCCCTTTGTGCTTGAGGGTGGTGGTGTGCTCGAAGAGGTCACCATGGCCTATGAGACCTGGGGCGAGTTGGCCTCCGACGCTGACAACGCTGTACTGGTGTGTCATGCCCTCACCGGTGATTCCCACGCCTATGGTCGAAGTGGGCACGGGCATGCCACGCCCGGCTGGTGGAACGGGGTCATCGGTCCGGGTTGTGCACTCGACCCCGACAGGCATTTCATCGTGTGCGTCAACGTGCTGGGTGGGTGTCAGGGTTCGACAGGCCCGGCGTCGAAGGATCCGTCCACCGGTCGACCCTACGGTTCCAGCTTTCCGACGGTCACGGCAAGGGACATGGTGCGCTGTCAGGCTGGGGTGGCGGACCACCTTGGAATCGACCGCTGGTTGAGCGTGGTAGGCGGTTCGATGGGGGGAATGCAGGTCCTCGAGTGGGGTGTGATGTTTCCCCGACGTGTGCGCTCGCTGGCACCTCTGGCTACCACGCTGGCGGCCAGTGCCCAACAGATCGCATGGAGTGCGGTGGGCAGGACCGCTCTCGCCCTGGACCCGCGGTTTCGCGGCGGCGATTACTACGACGCCGAACCCGGTGATGGGCCGGCTGCGGGCCTCGCCGTGGCGCGGTCGGTGGCACAGGTCACCTATCGCAGCGACCAGGTGTTCACCGATCGGTTTTCCCGTGAGTTGGTGGACCCGCGGTCCCTTTACGACCTGTGGGACCGCTTCCAGGTTGAGTCCTACCTCGACTACCACGGTGCCAAGTTGGCCCGTCGGTTCGACGCCAACAGTTATATGGTGCTGAACAGGTCAATGGACCTGCACGACATCGGAAGGGATCGGGGAAGCCTTGAGTCAGCCGTGGGCCGTTTCTTGTCTGTGCCGGTGATGACGGTGAGCATCGACTCGGACATGTTGTACCCGGTGCGCCAGCAGGTGAACCTGAGGGAGGTGGTAGTGGCCGCCGGTGGGCGCTGCGAGCATCACGTGATCGTCAGTCCCGATGGGCACGATGGATTTCTACTGGCAACCCACGAGGTGGGTGTGCATCTGGCCGACTTTCTCCGGGAGGTGGAGTGACGTGGCTGAACAAGACACTTCAGGCAGGGACTGGGCTCCTGAGACCATGGCGATCATGGCCGGCCGTGAGTCCAACCAGGGGGCTCTGGCGCCCATCTTGTGGGCCACGACGGCGTTTGCCTACGACTCCGTTGAGCAGGGCCACAGCCTTGCCACTGGGGTGGCTCCTGAGCGCTTCTACTCGCGCTACGGAAACCCCACCATTAATGCCTTCGAGGCGACCATCGCCGAGCTTGAGGGTGCTGAGGCATCCCGTGCGTTCGCCTCGGGTATGGGGGCGATGAGCGCTGTGGTGCTGGGGCTCTGTTCAACCGGTGACCACATCGTCGCCCAGCGTCAGATCTACGCCGGGACCCAGTTGCTGCTCCAGACCGTGTGCCCACGGTTCGGCATTGACGTGACGTTCGTGGACGGGACCCGTCCGGGTGCCTTCGCCGAGGCCATTCGCCCCGGGAAGACGATGCTCGTGGTGGCCGAGACTCCGGCAAACCCGTATCTGGACATCGTCGACCTGGATGAACTTGGCACCATTGCTGGCCCGATGACCGTCGTGGATTCCACGTTTGCCACACCTCTCGGCCAGCAGCCGATCGCACACGGAGTTGACTTGGTCGTCCACTCGGTCACCAAGGCCATCGCCGGCCACAACGACTCCAGCCTCGGCATCGTGTCGGGCTCTCAGGATCTGATTACCTGGCTCTGGAGCTTTGCCGTGCTCCACGGTGCCAACGCCTCGCCGTTTGACGCCCTCAACGCCCACCGCGGCCTTCGAACCCTGGGTGTCCGCCTGGCTAGGCAGTCCGAGACCGCCCAGCGCCTCGCTGAGTTCCTTGAAGGTCATGAGTCTGTCAGCCGTGTTGCCTACCCGGGCCTTGAGTCGCACCCGCAACAGGATCTGGCGCAGCGACAGATGAGCTCGATGGGCGGCCTGTTGACGTTTGACCTGGTCGGTGGCAGCGAGGCGGGGGAGCGGTTCGTTGAATCCACCTCGGTGGCGATCCTGGCATCCACGCTGGGTGGCCCCGAGACCCTGGTGACCCACCCCGCCAGCACGACCCATGTGGGTCTCACCGATGAGGAACAGGCCGCTACCGGAATCGGACAGGGAACGATCAGGGTTTCGTGTGGCCTCGAGGACTCAGATGATGTCGTGGCCGACTTCGAAGGAGCTCTGGCGGCTCTCGGCTGAACTCCGATCAGGTAGCAGGGGTGTTCGTCGTTCCACTACGATCGTGTGCCGGAACTGGTCGTTGAAGATGGGAAACCTGGTGCACACACCGGTACGAAGAATCGTGGCGACGCTGCTTGCTGTCGGCTCGGCCGTGGCCGTGGTGCTCCTCGTCGCCGACCCCGTGCTGGCCCAGGTCACCACCATCGAGACCATCCCCCCCGCAGTCGACGAAGACGGCCTGACGGCCGGTGAGCGCATCGACCAGATCGTGTTCTCGATACGGCTCATCGCCACTGCCCTGTTGGCGATCACCGTCGCCTTCTGGTGGCACACCCACCCCGGCCGAAGGGCCGTCTCCACAGGCGTTGTGGCAGCTGGTGCCGAGCCCGCCGAGGAGCAGCCATCGATTGAAGAGGTCGTGTACGGTGACCCGGAGTTGGAGGAGTTGCTGTCGCTCCACCTGGGTGTCGATGTCACGGCCGACACCGGCGTGGTCGTAGAAACCGGGTGAGTCGGTGAGCAACCCCGAACTGGACCTCGACGCAATGCTGGCCCGGTTCAGGGAGAGGGCCGAAGCGGTCCGTTCGCGGAACATGCCACCCATCGGCGGCGAGGAGCGACAGAGGTTTCTCGACCAGGCCCAGGCCGACTTCATGGACTTCGCGATCATCGGTGACGCCAATGCGAGCATCGAAGACGGCGTCCTCACGCTGCGCGTTGACCTGAGCAGCAGCGACGGGGACTGAGGCCACCCTCGTACGACCCCCGACGGGTCGCATGGTGCGGTGGGCCCGCTACAGTTACGCCCCGACGCGGACGTAGCTCAGCTGGTAGAGCATCACCTTGCCAAGGTGAGGGTCGCGGGTTCGAATCTCGTCGTCCGCTCCACGTGAACCCCCTGCTGAGCAGGGGGTTCTGGTGTTTTCTCTGGATCCAAGGAAACGATGATTTGTGGCTCAGGCTGCGGTGAGGCCGCGAGTGCTTCGAAATGGGCACGATTGAGATCGTCTACCAATTTCTCATCGAGCGCTGGGAATGGTTCGCCGCAAGTGTCAAGTCGGCCCTACTGCCCGCACGTATCTACACCTAGGGGTTTCAGTGGCCGCCCACCCCCTCAGGGGGAAGGTGGCAGACTCAGGCCATGAGATCGTCACTTGCAGCGGGGGCCGTGATGGCTCTGCTCGCATCGGGTTGTTCAGGTGGCAGCGATTCTGCGGAGTTGCAGGTGTTGCGGGAAAAGGTTGAAGCGCTTGAAGCGGAGATGAGCACTGTGGCGCTGGCACCGACGACCACTGTGGCACCGACCACGACGACGGCTGTGCCTTCGACTTTGGCAGCGCCAACACCCGCCGAGGTGTTCGCCGCCGTTTCCCCTTCGGTGGTTTTCATTGAAGTGCCAGATGGCACCGGAAGTGGAGTTCTGCTTTCGAGCGGCTACGTGGTCACTAACGCCCACATCGTCGGCCACTTTCCGACCGTACGACTTTTCACCTCTCTTGGAGAGGTCGCAGAGGTTCCGGTTTATGCCAGAGATTGGTCGAGCGATCTGGCATTGCTCGGGCCGATGCCGTTTGACGAACTAGCTGGGGAGATTCCTACAGTTGACTTTGGCTCCAGCGCCACAGTTGAGATTGGCGACACCGTCTATCTGATCGGTTACCCGGGAGAGGTTGAGAGCCGACCGGAACCGACGATGACCTCTGGGACCCTGAGCCGCCGACGGATTGCGTCCTGTCTCGGCCTCACCTTCCTTCAGACCGACGCGACGATTGCCGGTGGCCAAAGTGGTGGGGCGTTGGTGGATGCCACCGGGCAGTTGATTGGGATCTCTGGTCTTGGTGGATTCACAGCGGCGAACTTCGGCCTGGTCCTCACTGCCGAAGATGTATCGGCTGTTCTCGCAGGTCTGGATGAAGGATCGGGGAGCCTGTCTACGCCTGAGGGGGCTGGTGCACTTAGACAAGGTGCCCGAGTGGTGGGCTCTGATAATGCCGGTTACCTCGTGACGGTCACAGAGGAACAACCGTTGTTGTCGGTGACCGCCAATTCTCCGGAGGGTGAGGACGTGTGGTTGGACATCAGCACTTGGGACGGACTCATCCCGTCTTGGCACTGGTCCCAGGACGAAGTCGACTACATCTGGGACGACCTCTACGCACTGGCTGAAGAAGAACCTGCCCTGTTCTTCGCTGACGTGTTTGACGATGAGACAAGGGAGTCCCTAGAGGTTTCGCTGAGACCTGGCGTCTACGTCGTTGCAGTCGGTCATTTTTCCTACACCTCGGCAGAAGTTTCTGTCGAGGCTTCCAGTCCCCTCACAACCCTGGAAGACGTAGAACCTCCCGGCGGAGTATTGGCTATAGGCGAATCTGTAACCGGTGCGCTCAACCACATCCAGGATGTGGATAGTTATCGGGTTGATCTCCAGAAAGGGGACACGGTCCGAATTCAGATGGTTTCGATGTCTGATCCCATGATGAGCCTCTACCAAAACGACTTTCTTGTTGCCTCCAACGATGATGCAGGTATTGGTCTCTACGGCGATGGAGCGGAAATCATCTTTGAGGCTAAGGAAACTGGCCGGTACGACCTATACGTGATGGCTTTGCAATTCTTTCCTGGGACGTACGTTCTCACGGTTGATTTCGCCGACACCGACAGTCCAACTTGCTGATCAGATTCGTGTTCTCGGCCTCGCCTGCGCGTATCTACACCGAGGGCGTCAGAGACCAAGTACCAACTGCCGCCGACTGAACGAGGAGCAACCTCCTCTGACAAGGTCGGGTGTTAGCTCCCCGAAGCTTGCTGTGTGCTTCCGTTCAGAGCGAAAATCTCCGGGACAACACACACGGGCGGTTGGTACTTGTCTACACCTGGGGGCTCCGATGTCGCCCCCACTCCGCTCAGGGCGTGGGTTGTTGTAACGCTCTGCGAGTCGGTGTACTGGTCCGAGGATTGTCGGCTTGAACAAGCCAGGCCATGTCTCGTGGCTGCTTCCTGCCTACAGGTGAGCGTGCCAGTCGGCAAGCGCCGCTCCTATCTCATCGGCGGAGTCCTCCTGGATGAAGTGGTTTCCGGCGACCGTGACCTCCGTCTGGTTGGGCCAGGTACGGCAGAACCGGCGCTGGGCGCCGGTCAGGATGGCGCCGGGTTCTGCGTTCACGAACAACTTCGGGAACGGGGCCGACGCCATGAAGTCCGCGTATGCCGAGGCGATTGACACCACGTCGGCCGGTTCGCCCGCTACGGGGATCTCACGGGGCCAGGTGAGGGTGGGGCGCCGCCCTTCGCCCGGTTCGGCGAACGGTCGCCGGTACTCGTCGTGGTCTTCGGGTGCCAGGTCGCAGATCATCGCTCCGGGTAGGACCGCCTCCACGAACAGGTTCCTCTCCAGCACCATGTCCTCGCCCGCCGGCGACCGGAAGGCCTCGAAGATGCCCCGTGCGGCCTCGGGCCACTCGTCCCACGTGGCTATGGGTCGGACGATGGCCTCCATGTAGCAGACCCCGGCCACCGCCTCGGGGTGGTTGGCAGCCCAGTCGAACCCGAGAGCCGAGCCCCAGTCGTGCACAACCAGGGTCACGCGCCCCGTCACGCCGATCTGTTCCAACAGTTCCCACAGGTAGGTGCGGTGTTCCACGAACCGGTACGAGCCGGGGCCGGAGTCGTCCAACTTCTCCGAATCACCCTGGCCGATCAGGTCGGGAGCGATACAGCGCCCGAGGTCGGACACGTGCGGGATGACGTTGCGCCAGAGGTACGACGACGTCGGGTTGCCGTGCAGGAACACGATCGGGTCGCCCTCACCGACCTCCACGTAGGCCATCCGCTTTCCGTTGACGGTGGCGAACCGCTTGTCGATCGGGTGCTTTCCTGTGGTCGGGGTCATACCGGCGGACCGTAGTCCCACCGTGCGTGCACAGCCGACGCTGGGGAATCGACTGGCGCCGAAGAAGCAAGAGTCGCCGCTGTCAGGCACGAGGTCGCCCGTCAGGCCAGCAATCAGCACAAGTTACCAATGCGGCACCTGGTGGTCTCCTGGGCGACCAGCAGGGTGGCCCACCCCCCTCGGGGTGGGGGCTCACCCCAGTCAAGAACTCTCAGGGAAGACATGCCAGACTCAAATCGAAATGAGAGAACACCCAGAAAGTCCAATCTTCGGTCCTGAGGACCCGCGCCTAGATCCCCCGAACCCGCCGGAAATCCAACCGGCGCGCTCGATCGTCAAGGCGATCTCTTGGCGGGTAGTGGGAACACTCGACACCCTGCTTCTGTCCTTTGTCATCCTGAGTTTTCTCGGTCCACTGTTCGGCCTTGAGGAGACAAGTGGCACGGACAAGATAAGAACCGCGGCCACAATCGCCTTGACAGAAGTGGCAACCAAGATGACGCTCTACTACCTACATGAGCGGCTTTGGTCGCGGTTGCGATGGGATCGCGCCTTGGACGAGGAGGGTCACTACCGGGACGGTCGGCGGCGCTCGGCCACCAAGACGGCGACATGGCGAGTGCTGGCAAGCGCGGACACCATGGTGCTCGGGCTCGTCTTCACCGGCAATCTGGCCACAGCAATTTCGATCGGCGGGTTTGAGGTCATCACCAAGTTGGTGCTCTATTTCTTCCACGAGCGCTACTGGGCACGGATCCGCTGGGGGATTATCCCAGGGAGTGCATAAGGTTTGAACCAGACCGCCGAAACAGGACACCGTTTCGCGTATCTACACCTAGGGCTCCCGCCCCCATCCCCCCTCAGGCCGCGTACAGGCCGCGAGACGTCGCGAAACAACGCGAACCAGCGCGAACCAGTGATCAACTAGAATAGCAGGCCAGACGCGGTTTCCGGGCGTTTGCGCAGGTCAGCGGATTGGGGTGCATCGATCTGGGGGACCGAAGGTCGGAGGTTCAAATCCTCTCAGCCCGACAGAGATAGCCCCGGCTACTTTCGTTTGAGTTGGTGGTGGTCACCGTCGGGGTTGTCGGCGCAGTCGTAGTCTTCGTCGACGAAGATCAAAGACTTTCCTCGACGTGAACGTCATCATGGTTGTAGTCACCTTCGAGATGGCTGTGTTCCAAGACCCCAGCGTTGTTCAGCAATATCAGGATTATGGAAAGCACTGCAGCGCTTGATAGCACGTTGCGCACTGAACGCTGACCAGTGGCCGGATTGTGGATGGCTGGCAAAGTATCGATTGTGGCTACGTAGACGAAAGTCCCAGCCGAGAAGAGCAGCACGAGAGCCAAGATTGATTCATCTACATCGTTAAGCACCAGGTACGAAAGGGCAAGGGCTGCTGGTGTAGCGAAGGTGAATAACAGAAGGCCCTTTAGGGCTGATCTCCTTCCACCTGGTTGATGAAGCAGAAATATCCCCAGGCTCAGCGCAGCCGGCACGCGATGAACGACCACCGCAAATGCCACAAGTAATGAGAATGATGTCTCACCAGATGCGGCCGCCGCTCCAATTGCAACGCCATCTGCCAAGGCGTGCGCTGACAGCCCGATTGCGATGACTCTCCCTGAGAAAGGGTGATGTACGTGTTCATGGCCGTGCCCGGTCGCGTGGTCATGATGCTCCTCGTGGACGGCGTGACCAATCCCTAAGCCTTCCAACGCCAATAACACGATAAATCCGGCCAGGGCAGCAAGACCCATCACCAGGGGATCAGAAGAAAATACGCCGTCACCTGTGGCAGCAGTATGGAAACCCTCCGGGACTACGACCAAGAATGCCGAAGCCAGCAACAGGCCGGATGCAAAGCCAGTCAGATCTGTCAGACTCTGCGATGAAATCTTGTTAGCGAAAACCTGGGGCAGTAGGCCTGCCCCAAGAGAAACGATGACTATCACCAGAGATATGTAGAGCGGTCCCATACAAAATAGAATAATGGGAATCATTCCTATATGCAACGATGGAGGTTTGGTATTGGTGGTACGCCCCCCGGCAACAGCGACTATCTACGGAAAAACCCTTAACGGTCCCCATCGACTGCACGGCAACAGCATCGCTTCCGTAGGGGCCTGAAGTCAGCCTTTGCGGCCAAACCAGTTCAGGCCAGCGTGGGGCATCGAGGACTACCGTCCGGTCATGGATGTGGAGGTTCGGCACTCTGATATCGAGGGATCTGGAGTCTTCGCCAGCCGAAGTTTCGCTGTCGGGGAAACCATCCGGGTGGTCAACATCGTCCGTGAGATCACCGCTGACGCCCCATTGCGATCCGGCCGAGACGAACACGTCGAGCACTGCAACTGGCATCACCCCGAGGGCCAAGTCGTCCTGTACGGCGTCCCCGACCGCCACTACAACCACAGTTGCGATCCCAACGCATGGGAACGATTCGTCGACGATCGACCGGAGATCGTTGCCCGTCGCCGAATCAGCCAGGGCGAAGAGATCACGATCGACTACATGATCAACAACGGTGGCGGCGCCTCTTGGCCCTGCAACTGTGGCGCAAGTCGATGCAGAGGGATGACCTCGGTGAGTTTCTTTGCCCTGCCTCCGGGAATACAACGCGAATACGTGCCGTTGCTGGCCGACTGGTTCGTGGATCGATACAGCCAAGAACTCTCGGATCTGGAGAAACGACCGACAGGGTGATCCCCGCATCCCGCCCGTAGGTGCGGTTCGGCCAAACCAGTTCAGGCGCTGCTCAACGGCTGAAGTCTGCAGTATTCCTATCCAAGGCCCAGATGCCATGTGCCTCGGGTTCATCCGGAAAAAACGAAATGACCCTTTCCTCGATCAGTTCGAACCCAAGCCGCCGGGCCACTGCCTGTGACCGGTGGTTGTCAGGCACGATGCAACTGAAGAGTCGTTCCTCGCCGAGTTCCTCGAACCCGTAGCGGACTGCCGCCGCTCCCGCCTCTGTCGCGTAGCCACGCCCCCACTGGCTGGGGTGGAGCGTCCACCCGACCTCGACACCCGGCCAGTTGTGACGTTCGGGCCGGTTCAACCCAGCGCTTCCGACGAATTGTCCAGAATCCTTCTCCTCGAGTGCCCAATGTCCAGTGCCCCGTAACTCCCACTGACCAAGCACAGAAGCCATCGCGTTGAATGCCTCGGGCAACCCTGCACCGTCCGGGATCCGCAGGGCAGCCCGAACCTCGGGGCTGTCCATCATGGCGAACTGATCGGCAAGGTCGTCGTCCCGGAATGGGCGCAGGACCAGGCGATCGGTTTCAAGCGTCGGGCAGGCCACCATCCGTTCAGTTTGCCACCCGGCGAGCAGGACTAGTTACCGAAAAACACTTCCCCATGGATGCAGGAAATCAGCATCAGCACCCATGGAGGGAGGAATGGAAACTTCAGCAGCGATCCGACCCCAACGACGAAATCCCCACCGAAGTGGGGGCCTAAGGTTGGGCGGTACCAAGAGGACTACAGAAAGTTGGAGAGTGGCCTACACACAAAACATCCGCGTCCGCTACGGCGAGGTTGACCTGCAGGGCGTTGTATTCAACGCCCACTACCTGGCGTACCTGGACGACGTCGCGGATTCGTGGCTCCGGACACTAGATACGGACTTCGAGTCCACCGGCTGGGAAGTGATGTTGCGCCGGGCCGACCTCACCTGGCACGGACCGGCCGGGGTGCATGATGAGTTGGTGGTGACGGCCGAGGTCGTGCGGTGGGGGACCACGTCGTTCGACATGGCCTTCGACGTCCGGGTGGAGGACCGCGTAGTCCTGACGGCGACCGTGTACTACGTCGGCGTCTCGGGTGGTGACCATGTACCCATGGCGCCACCACCGGCTGTCCGGGCCCACCTGAGCGGGTGAGTGGGGACCGCGACGTGGGTGCCGGGCCCGCCGAAGCGGGAGGATCATCGCAATTTCAGGTCCGTTCCCTCATATCAGAAGCATCCCACGGGCCACCGTCACGGCACAGCCGGTGAGGTGTACGCGTTCGCCGACCAGGCTGACGTCCAGTTCACCCCCACGCGATGACGCCTGTTCGGCACGCAGCACCGGACCGAGGCGGGGCGCCCACCAGGCGGCCAGCGTGGTGTGGGCCGACCCAGTCACCGGGTCTTCGGGGATCCCGACGTTCGGGGCGAACACCCGTGAAACGATGTCGATGTCGTCCCGGTCATCACACTGGGCGGTGACCACCACCCCACGGTCCGCTAGGCGGGCCAGCAGTTGTAGGTCAGGGGCACAGCCGCGGACGTCGGCTGCCGTGCCGACCTCCAGAACGAGGTCGGTGAGGCCTATTCCGGCGTCGACTATTGGTAGGCCAAGGGCATCGGTCATCTTCTCGGACACCGGGAGGATGTTGACGACGTCCACTGGAAAGTCGAGACGTATTCCCCCATCCACGGATATCGCTGTCAACCGGCCGGACTTGGTTTGGAATTCGATCTCGCCGCCCGCGCCGTGCTCTTCGACCAGCACGTGCGCAGTGGCCAGTGTGGCGTGGCCGCATAGGTCCATTTCGGCCGTCGGCGTAAACCAGCGAAGGTCCCATTCCTCGCTGGTCCGGGGCGACGAGTGGCAAAAGGCCGTTTCCGACAGATTCATTTCCAGAGCCACTGACTGCATCCAGACCGGGTCCGCCGGTTCGTCGAGTACGAACACGGCTGCCGGATTCCCCCGAAACGGCTCATTGGTGAAGGCATCGACCTGATGGAAGGTCTGGGACACGAAGGGTCATCCTCGCATGGTGGTGCTGTGGTCTCAGACTAGGACACCTTCATCTCCCTAACTACCCACTGAATCAGCCCTGTATGGCTGACGGTGACCTCGGTGACTGTGCTATTGAGGTTTTCGCTTTAGTGGATTGACGTTGTTGGCGAGTAGGCGGCCTGCACAACGAAACAGTGCACAACCGCCCCCCTCAGGCCCTTGTCAAGGGGTGAGGCCTACAAGCCTCAGGTTCTCTTGAGGTGCTTCCCCGCCCTCGCTACTGTCCCACCGAGCGGTACAACAGAATGAGGACAACATGAAGCATTTGACACAGACCACATGGGAGGTTGCCCAGGGGCGGGAGGGAGACTTCATCAAGGTCTGCCGCCGGTCCACCCAGATCCACCAGCGCCTGGGGGCAGAGAAGGTTCTGTTGCTCAACAATGTGGCTGGACCGGGTCACACCATGACCTACGTGTGTTCCTTCCCGGATGCAGTGGCACTCGGTGCCTTTCTGGAGGCTCTGCCCAGCGACGACGACTGGCGGGCTCTTGGCGGGGAGTTCGTGTCCGACCCACCGGCAAGGATGGTGTCCCAGCACATCACTCAAGACCTCTTTTCCTGAACAAGAGCAGACAACCAAGGAGACCATGATGCCCAAGTACATGTTCAACGCTAGCTACACCACCGAGGGGGTCCAGGGCCTCCTGTCCGAAGGGGGATCGGCTCGAGTGGCCGCCGCAAACGCTGCGATGGAGTCAGTGGGTGGAACCCTTGAGTCTTTCTACTTCGCCTTTGGTGAGAGCGACGCCGTGATAATCGCCGACTTTCCCTCGAATGCCGATGCCGCCGCAGTGAGCCTCGCTGTCTCGGCATCGGGAATGGTCGCAGGAAGCATGACCGTCCTGTTGACCCCGGAGGAGATCGATGCCGCTACCGCAACGGTCAGTGGAGCCATGACCTACAGCCCTCCGGGGACCTGAACCAGCCAGCCACCCGCTTAGAGCTCCTGCGGTCTCTTCCATCGATCTTCGAGGACTAGGCCGTTCTGGCAGGCCGCGTACAGGCCGCGAGACGTCGCGAAACAACGCGAACCAGCGCGAACCAGTGATCAACTGGAACAGCAGGCCAGAGGCGGTTTCCGTGTGTTTGCACAGGTCAGCGAAATAGGTTGACATGCCTTGCCAAGGCGAGGGTCGCGGGTTCGAATCTCGTCGTCCGCTCCACATGAACCCCCTGCTCAGCAGGGGGTTCTGGTGTTTTCCCCTCGATTCCAGACTTCTGATGGTGCGGGTTCCTCAGGAGCGATCATCCGTAGTGAAATGTCGCCTGGACACGGTTGCCAGCAGGGCGATCAGCAGCGGAAGCACGCTGAGCCACAGGCTGGCGCTCCGGTAACTGCCAAACACGGTGCTTCCGATCGAAAAGGTCAGTGCGCCCATCGCCGAGGCAAGCACGCCAACCAGGCCGAGGGTGCCGGAAATGGAGCCGATGTGGCCAATGCCGAAGAGTGCTGGCAGCAGGGAACTCTGCACGGCGACTCCACTCCCCATTGTCACACCCAGAATCACCGAGTAGAGCAAGATGGTGGAGAAGGTCGTCGCTGTACCCCCCAGAAGCATCGTGGTTGCCAGCAACAGCGCCACGGCCGCCGGGAGGCTCCGTCGGACCTTTCGGTCAGCCAGCCATCCGAATGTGAGGCCACCGGCCACGGCACCAGCCGCCTGTGGAAGGAACATTGCTGCAGCCTGCGTATTCGAATAGCCGACCTCACCGAGCAGGTTGGTCTGGTGGAACAAGAGGCCGGTGCCAAAGAGGGCGTTGGTGGCGGTAACCGCTGAGAGGATCCAGAAAGCTGGAAACTGGAGTGCCATTGACCTTGTGATCAACGGGAGCGTGGGCCCGGGTTGGTCATCGTCAGGCCGAAGCCCACCGTCGGGTTGCTGGCCCAGGTCGGCGGGTCGGTTCACGTAGCCGAACCAGCTAACGGGTACTGCGGTGAGGGCGACCACGGCCGCTGCCGCCAACCATGCCAGGCGCCAACCCCAGGCGTCGATTGCGAGAGCCAGAAGAACCGGTACGACGGAGATGCCCCCCATCGTGAGCGTCATCTTCAGACCCAGGGCAAATCCGCGACGTCGTTCGAACCAGTGCATGACCGAAACGGTTGACGTCATGCTAAGGGCGCCCTGTCCGAGCAGCCGAATGCCAAAGAATCCGACTGTGAGCCAGACGGCACCACGAACCAGCGACATGTGGGCAAGCGTCAGGGCGAAGACGGCACCGAACACAGTTGATGCCCGCCGCACACCGACCTCGTCGACCCAGCGGCCGATCCTCGGCTGAAAGGTGGAGGACAACAGGGTGCCCACCAGATATGCGGTGGCAATGGCCGAGTCAGAGATGTGGAGTCCGTCAGAGAGGTGTTGGCGAAAGACAGAGACCCCGATCGACTGCCCAGGACCGGTGAGAACTCCCACGAGGCTGGCAAGTCCAACCATCTGCCAGCCATAGAAACCGGCGGCTGACCGCCTTGCCGGCCGGTTGCTACGAGCAGTTCTCACCGCGGCAGGCTAACCAATCGGTCGGACTGGCCACGTGTGGGAGGATCTGTCGCAAGTAGGCTCGTCGGGTCGGTCGGAGATGTCCCCGCTCGTGGATCACAGGGTGGTGGAGTGCAGAACTAACGGCCTGAGACGAGTATCAGCCCTCGGATCGTCAGCGCCCCCTTCTCGACTATGCCCTTACATACAACTGCCCGGCAATGGCAGTAGGTAGTGCTGGCACGAGCCAGCCATCCGCCACTTTGTCGGAAATACCTCTGCCCACGCCCAACGGCCATAACTGGAAGAGTGTATGTCGGGTTGGAACTCTGGGGGAGGGTGACAGGCCGTCTCCATGGAAGCCGGCCTTGTTCTGATGAGGCGGCCAGTAGCAGCCTGTGGCACGGTGGGTGCTGCGGTAAGTAGAACACCCGGTGTCTTGTTGGCACCCGTGGGTGGCGACGTATGGAGGGTCCCTTGGAGGTCAGCGAGTTCACAGACGTCAGATACGAGGTTGATGACGGCCTCGCATGGATCGTCATTGACCGGCCGGACAGGTTCAACTCCTTTCGAGCCCGCACCATTGATGAGCTCATCGCCGCCTTCAAGGCAGCGTGGGTGGATTCCGAGGTGGGTGTCGTGTCACTCACCGGGGCTGGGGACAGGGCATTCTGCGCAGGTGGCGACCAGAAGCAGCGGGCCGAAACAGGTGACTACGGACCGTCGGAGACCGGCCTGTTCGAGGTCGAGCAACTCCACCGTCTCATCCGCGACATTCCCAAGCCGGTAATCGCTGCCGTAAACGGGTACGCCATCGGCGGTGGCCACGTCCTCCACGTGCTCTGTGACATCACCATTGCATCGAGCAATGCCGTGTTCGGCCAGAGTGGACCGCGGGTCGGTTCGTTCGACGCCGGCTTCGGAACCGCCTACCTGGCACGCCTCATCGGCGAGAAGCGGGCAAGGGAGGTATGGATGTTCTGCCGGCAGTACGACGCGGAAAAGGCCATGGACTGGGGGCTCGTCAACGAGGTGGTCGAACCCGGTGAACTCAGGTCCGCTGTCCGATCCTGGGCCGATGAAGCGTTGGCCCTCAGCCCGACCTCACTCCGCGTGCTCAAACAGAGTTTCAACGCCGACAGCGCCTCAATCATCGGGTTGAGCTCCATGGCATGGGCCCACCTCGACCAGTTCGTCACATCCCCGGAGGCGGCTGAGGGTGTGGCTGCCTTCAACGAGAAGCGTGACCCCGACTTCTCGCCGTGGCGATGACCCCCGACGGCGGGGTCGCCCTGGTAACCGGTGGAGCCGGCGCAATAGGTGCCGCCGTCTGCCTTCGGCTCGCCAGTATGGGCCTGAAGGTGGCTGTTGCCGACCTGAATGCGGAATCGGCCATGGAGGTGGCCGGCTCCCTGTCGGGATCAGGGCACATGGGTTTCGCCATGGACGTTGCCGACCTTGATGCGGTCCGTGGTGGCGTCGACCTTGTCGCCTCAGAGCGGGGCCCGGTCGACGTTCTCGTCAACGTGGCAGGGTGGGACCGGTTCATCCCCTTCGTGGATACGACACCAGATTTCTGGGACAGGGTCATCGACGTCAACTACCGGGGCGTCCTGAACACGTCCAGTTGCGTTGTACCCAGCATGCTTGAGCGCAGGTGGGGTCGGATCGTGAACGTGGCATCCGACGCCGCCCGGGTCGGGTCGTCACTCGAGACCGTCTACGCAGGCGCCAAGGGAGCCGTCGTGGCATTCTCAAAGAGCCTTGCCCGAGAGGTGGCGAAGAGCGAGGTCACGGTCAACGTCGTCTGCCCCGGCCCGACCGACACTCCCCTCATCCACGGCATGGCCGGCGAACTCGACGACGGGGACAGATTCGTGAGTGCGCTGACCAAGGCCATCCCCATGGGGCGGTTGGCCACTCCCGACGACATCGCCCCGGCAGTGGCCTTTCTTGCATCTGCCGACGCCGGCTTCATCACGGGCCAGACCCTTTCGGTCAGCGGTGGGCTCACGATGGCCTGAACCGGGCCTGTGAGAGCCCCGCCCTTACGCTCCACGACGCTGGTCCGACCATGGACACCCTGTCGAAGCCCGCCTGACCGGTGGGCGAGGTCGTGTGGGAAGAAACGCCGCAAGTAGGCTCGTCGGGCCGGTCGGGGAGGTCCCCGCTCCTGGCTCTCGGAGTGATGGAGGGCAGTACCCATGGCCAGAGACAAGTACCAGCCCTCGGACCGTGAGCGCCTCGTTCTCGACCACGTGGAGAACCCGAAGTACGACCGGCAGATCCTGAACGGCCTTGATCCGTTCATCAACGGGACCGCCCCCGAGGACACCCGCGGCTTCTACTCGTCCAGCGAACTTGAGGCATTGGTCCAGGTGCGGGACACAGAGCGCGACGTCGAGGTCCGCATGCCGGTCAAGATGACCCGCCACTACTTCGAGATGGCCCGTAACAGCCCGGCACTCCAGAAACTGGTGAAGGCCTCAACCGATGAGACCCTCAACCTGGAGGGAGCCGAGGACCCGGGATTCCAGATGGACTACAGCCCGGTCGAGGGCCTGCTCCACAAGTACGAGATGGGCCTCATGTACGTCATCTCCACGTGCTCGGCGCACTGCCGGTTCTGCTATCGCGAGGAACTGATAGGCCGAAAGGAGGTCAAGCGCCAGGACGGCACGGTCGACAAGAAGGGTCTGGCCCACATCGGTGAGGTCACCGACTACGTGCGTTCACACAACGAAGCCGTCGCTGCAAACGGGGGCGTGCATCCAGACAGCGGGCGCGAGAAGTTGCGCGAAATCCTCCTCTCGGGCGGCGACCCGATGGTTCTGCCCAACAACAAGCTGGCCGGCTGGCTGACAGCACTGGCAGAAGCCGGCGTGGAGTCCATCCGCCTCGGCACCAAGGAACTGGCATTCCATCCCGACCGCTTCGACGACGCCTTCATGTCGATGCTGGACCTGTTCCACGGGACCTACCCGGATGTGGGATTCCGGCTGATGACCCACTTCAACCACCCGGACGAGTTCCTGGCAAGAGACGACAGCGGTTCCTACGTCAAGGATGCCAGCGGCTTCTATGAGTGGAACCCGAGCACAAAGCGGGCCGTTGGGGCCGTCGTGTCACGTGGCTGGATCAGCGTTGAGAACCAGTCGCCGATCATCAAGGGTGTGAACGACGATTCCGAGGCCCTGCGCATCATGCAACGGACCCTCAAGAGGGTGGGGATCGAGAACCACTACTTCTTCTGCGGGCGCGACATCATCGCCCACAAGGCCTTCAACGTGCCGATCGAGACCGCTTGGCAGACCCTCAACGACTCCCAGAAGGGCCTCTCCGGTGTCGAGACCCACGCCCGCCTGTCCATCACCCACTACAAGGGCAAGACCGAGGTCGCTGCCGTCACCAACGAGCCAGTCCCCGGCCTGGCCGGGTCCGAGAACGGGGTCGTGATCTTCAAGATCCTCCGCAATGCCGCAGCCGCAGCCGATAGGGGCAAGGTATGCATAGTCGGCCGCAACCCCGAGGCGATCTGGTTCGACGACTACGAGGACCGGGTCCTCTTCGACGAGGCCGGCCTCTTCGACTACGCCCGGGTGAAGGCACTCAGACCCCAAGAGACAGTGGCAGTACCCGCGTAGGCGACTGGTGTGATCGACAAGAGGGTCGCTGATCCCGAAGCAGCGGTGGGTGGTGTGGTCGAGGGTGCCACGGTCATGATCGGCGGCTTTGGTGAGGCCGGCAGCCCCATCGAGTTGATCCACGCCCTCATTGACCACGGCGCCAGCGGCCTCACGGTCGTGAACAACAACACCGGCAGCGGCGAGGTCGGGCTTGCCGCCCTGATCCGGGCCGGCCGCGTCGCCAAGATGATCTGCTCGTACCCCCGCAGCGCCAACTCCACCGTGTTCCCAGAGCTGTACAGGTCGGGACGCATAGAACTCGAGTTGGTTCCCCAGGGCACCCTGGCTGAGCGCATCCGTGCCGGTGGGGCCGGGATACCGGGCTTCTACACCCCCACGGCGGTGGGAACAGAACTCGTCGAGGGTCATGAGGTGCGTGAGTTCGACGGCCGCGACCACGTGCTTGAGCACGCTCTCACGGCAGATCTGGCGCTTATCAAGGCCCGCCGGGCTGATTGGCACGGCAACCTCGTCTACAACAGGACCGCTCGAAACTTCTCGCCCCTAATGGCCATGGCAGCGACCACCACGGTCGTGCAGGTGGCCGAGGTGGTCGCCACCGGTGGGATCGACCCCGAGGTCGTGATCACCCCCGGGATCTTCGTCGACCGGGTGGTCCACGTCGCATCACCCGCCCACGAATCCGACCTGGTCGCACGGGGGGTCACCTACCCGTGACACAGACACCGGGCCCGGTCGGCATGAGCCGGGAGCAGATGTCGGCACGCGCTGCTCTAGACATCGCCGACGGCTCCTATGTGAACCTCGGTATCGGAATACCGGAGATGATCGCCCAGTTCATCCCCGAGGGGATTGAGGTCATCCTCCACACCGAGAACGGCCTGCTGGGAATGGGGCCTTCTCCCGCCGATGGTGACGGCGACCCTGAGCTCATCAACGCCGGCAAGCGCCAGGTCACAGCGCTGCCCGGCGCGTCGTACTTTCACCACGCCGACAGCTTCGCCATGATCCGAGGTGGCCACCTGGATCTGTGCGTCCTGGGAGCACTCGAGGTCGCTGCCAACGGTGACCTCGCCAACTGGTCAACCGGCGGCGACTCGATACCAGCCGTCGGCGGAGCCATGGACCTGGTGTCGGGCGTGAAGGCCGTGTACGTGATGACCAGCCACTGCACACGCGATGGAATTCCCAAGCTTGTGAAGACCTGCAGCTATCCCCTCACCGGGGTCGGGGTGGTGAACCGGATCTACACAGACCTTGCAGTGGTTGAGGTCGGGCCCGACGGGTTCGAGGTCGTAGATCTGACCGAGGGGGTTACCTTCGACGAGGTGGCGGCCCTTACGGCCAGCCCGATTCAAGACGCCAGATCGGCAAGGGTGGAGCGATGATGGACGACACAGGGCCCAGCATGTCCGAGGCTCTCTATGAGAGGGCACTCAAGGTTCTGCCTGGCGGTGTAAGCCGCAATACGGTGCTGCGCAGTCCGCACCCGGTCTATGCCGCACACGCCACGGGCTGTCACATCACTGACGTAGATGGAGTGGAGCGGATCGACTTTGCCAACAACATGGCCTCTCTCATCCACGGCCACGCCCATCCGGCCATCGTCACAGCGGTGGCAGATCAGATGGCCCGAGGCACCGCCTACACGCTCGCCACTGAGGCCGAGATCCGCTATGCCGAGCACCTCTGTTCCCGGAATGCTGGCTTTGACCAACTCAGGTTCGTCAACTCCGGAACCGAAGCGGTCATGGCCACCCTCAAGGTCTCGAGGGCGTTCACGGGGCGGCCCAAGATCGCCAAGGTGGAGGGCGCCTACCACGGCTCCTACGACTTCGCCGAGGTCAGCCAGACCGCAGCCCCTGCCAACTGGGGTGGCGTCGACGCACCCGAGAGCGTGCCGGTCGCCCACGGGACCCCCCGTGGTGTGCTCGACGACGTGGTCATCCTTCCCTTCAACGATGTGGAGAGGGCGGTGCAGATCCTGGACCGTCACAGCGACGACATCGCATGCGTGCTCGTCGACCTGATGCCACACAGGGTGGGCCTCTGTCCGGCGACGCAGGACTTCGTCGATGCACTCAGGTCATGGACGACGGCCAACGGAGCGTTGCTGGTGGCCGACGAGGTGATCACCTTCAGGGGCTGCTACGGGGGCGCCCAGCAGGGCTACAGGCTCCAGCCCGACCTCACGGCAATGGCCAAGATGATCGGTGGAGGCTTCCCGGTGGGTGCGATAGCCGGGCGCCGTGAGGTCATGCAGGTTATGAACCCCCGCTCCGACGACTACCGCGTTCCACATTCGGGCACCTTCTCAGCCAATCCGATCACCATGACGGCAGGACGCACGGCGATGGAACTCTTCGACCAGGAGGCCGTGGCGAGGCTGAACAACCTCAACCGCCTGGCAATGGACGCGATGACTGAGGCAATAGGTCAACGTGGCGTTGAGGCAAGTGTCAGCGGTGCCGGATCACTGTTCCAGATCCACATGACCAGCCCAGCTCCGACCAACTACCGCGACGCCTACCCTGCTCCCGAGGTGGCGGCACGCCTCAGCAAGTTCGTCGACCTGCTACTGGGCAACGGCATCCTCCTCGCATCGAGTGGAACCGGCATCCTCTCCACGCCGATGGGCGAGGACGAGATCGCTCAGTTGGTTTCCGCTGTCGACAGGGCGCTGGTTGGCGCGTAACAGGGAATGCCCCGTTTCCGGGGGCCTTGGTCAGAACCGGCTGAAGCCCAGGCGGTTGCGCAGCGTAATCAACTCGCCAAGGTGGTTGAAGCCGTGCCCCAAGGCCTCCCACGAGAGGAAGAAGTGGCCGGGCTTGCCGTCCCACATCGAATACAGCCAGTCGAAGCGGTCATCGGGTGTGCTGATCCGCTCCAGGGCGGCAGTGCTGTCGGGGACTGTGTCCAGGACCGCCAGGTCATCGGTTGAGACCCACTCCAGGGTGGAGTCGATGACGGCCAGCAGGTAGTCGCCAACGGCAGTCGGATCCAGTTGCTGTACCAGGTCCAGGTCCTCGCCCTCGGCAAGTCCCCGCCAGGTGTCGCTATCCACGCCGACCCGATCCGCCCAGGCGTCAAGCACCTCGTCGGCGCCGCGCAGGACACCGTTGACTGCCAGGTCCTGGTGCCTGGCGGTGTGCCACGCCACGTACACGGCGGCTACGCCACCGCTATCCACCCGCTCTGACATCCGGTCAGCCGGAAGCAGCGAGAATACGCCGTTGGCCAGGCGGGTACGGAGTGACGTCAGATCGTTGGTGATCCAGGTTCGAAGGTCCATTGGGGAACCATAGGGAGATGTGGCCTTCAGCCTTCCGTCGGACGGCACCTATCGCACGGGTGGTGCCCGTAGCCTCTCGGTGATGTCATCGACAGCGCGTTTCAGCCGTGTCGCCCTAGGGACGACCCTGTTCCTCGTGGGCCTCGGAGGATTCACACGCGGCAGCGGCAGCGGTTACGGCTGCGCCGACCGCTGGCCACTCTGCGAGGACGGCCTGCTCGGCGGCCTGTTGCCCCGAGCCGAATACCACATGGTCATCGAATGGACCCACCGGTGGGTTGCAGCGATCGTCGGGCTCCTCGTGCTTGGCACGGCGGTGAGCGTGTGGCGCAACCACCGCCAGCGTGCAGCGCTGGTGCGTACCGCTGTCGCCGCAGTGGTGGTGGTTGGCGTTCAGGCCTGGATCGGCCGCATGGTCGTCAAGGCCGACCTCGACGCCGACCTCGTTGTACTGCACCTGGCCATCTCCATGGTCGTTGTGGGCCTGCTCACGCTTGTGGCAGTTGCAACCTCGCCAGAAGGGGAGCCCGCTGAGGGCAACGCTTCGTGGAGCACACACCTAGCCGTCGCCGCAGGCGGCTCGTATGTGCTCCTCCTCCTGGGCGCATACGTACACAACATGTTCTTCTCCGGCTGGCCACTTGTAGGCAACGAGCTGGTCCCGGACCTCTCAAACAGCTACACGGCGGTCCACTTCACGCACCGCCTCGTCGCAGGCCTGGGGCTCGTCTACCTCGTCTACCTGACCAGGGCCGCCGGTCGAAACGGCCGCCCACCCATTGAGCGGCGCCTGCTGCACGCAGCAACCGGCCTGTATGCGGTGAACGTGGCGCTCGGAGCCGTTCACGTGTTCACCGAGGTGAGCTGGAGCGGCGTTGTCGCCACTCACCTGCTGGTTGCTGGAATGGTGTGGACCTGTCTTCTTGCTGCCACCGCCCTCTCACGCCCGACACCGGTCCCGTCCGGTTGACCGCCGTGTCGATCGCTCCCATCGTCACCGCAGGCCAGCTTGAGGGGCTGATCGGCAGCGCTGTCATCTGTGATGTGCGCTGGTACCTCGACGGCAGTTCCGGCCACGAGGCCTACCTGCGTGGCCACATCCCCGGGGCCGTGTTCGTCGACCTCGACAATGACCTTGCGGCCAGCCCGGGGCCCGGCGACGGCAGGCACCCGCTCCCGTCGCCTGAGGCGTTCGCGGCCTCTCTTGGGCTCCTCGGCATCGGCCCCGACGACACCGTCGTGGTCTATGACGACTCCGGTGGGCTCAGCGCCGCCCGGATGGTCTGGATGCTCCGCGTGCTCGGCCAGTCGGCAGCCCTCCTCGACGGCGGGCTGAACGCGTGGACAGGGGCTCTCCAGGCCGAGACGGCTGTACAGGGCCTCGTTGAATGCCCCGTGCGGCCCTGGCCGGAAGGATCGTTTGTCGAAGCCGACGACATGGATGGGGCAGAGGTACTGCTCGACGCCCGTTCCGCCGAGCGCTACAGGGGCGACTCCGAACCCATGGACAGCAGGCCCGGGCACGTACCTGGTGCCCTGAACGCACCGTTTTCGCAGAACATGTCGAACGGTCGTTTCAGGTCCGCCGACGACCTGGCGTCCCACTACAGCGCCCTCGGGGTCGCCGACGCCACCGACGTGGTCGTCTACTGCGGCTCAGGGGTCAGCGCCTGCCACGACCTGTTGGCGATGGAACACTCGGGGCTCGGTCGCGGCCGCCTCTACGTTGGGTCCTGGTCGCAGTGGAGTGCCACCGACCGGCCGGCCGCCAGCGGCCCGGAGCCCGGCTGAAGCAGTCTGCGACAGGCAGCCTCAGACGTAGGTGCTTCCCTTTGGGATGCCCTCGTCCTTTCGGATCTTCACGTTTACGAGCGCCGGCTTTCCTGAGGCGAAGGCCCTCTCCAGCGCCGGTCGGATCTCACCGGGCTTCTCGCAGTACTCGCCGTGGCCGCCCAGGGCCTCGACCACCCGGTCGTAGCGGGTCTCGGCCAGGTCCACGGCTACCTTGCGGCCGGCACCGTAGAGGCCCACCTGGGGTCGCAGCATCTGGCCCCATGCGGCGTCGTTGCCCATGATGCCCACGATCGGCAGGCCGAAGCGGACCGCTGTGTCGTACTCGAAGCCGTTCAGCCCGAAGGCACCGTCGCCGTAGATGATCAACACCCTGCGGTCCGGGAAGCTGTGCTGAGCGGCCAGGGCGAAGGGCATCCCAACGCCGAGGGTTCCGAGCGGTCCCGGGTCCATCCATGCGTTCTCGCGCAGCACCGGGATGATCTTTGAGGACTGGGCCACGATGTCGCCACCGTCGCCGATGAGGATGGTGTCCTCGTCTATGAAGTCGCGGATCTCGGCTGCGAACCGCAGCGGGTCTACGGGGCTCTCGTCTGATGTGACCTGGTCCTCGAGCGTGGCAGCCAGTTCGTCCTCGCGTTCGCGTAACTCTGAACTCCAGGCGCTGAAGTCCAGCCCGGCGCCGGTGTTGCCGATAAGGGCCGACATCTGGTCGAGGGATGCACCCAGGTTGCCGACCACGGCAACGTCGGCCGACCTGTTCTGGCCGATGAGGCCTGCTTCCATGTCCAACTGGATGATCGTGGCATCGGCGGGTACAGAGGCGCCGAATCGCAGCCTGAAGTCGAGCGGTGCGCCGGCCAGCACGAACACGTCGCAGCCCTGCATGGCCTCGCGCCGTGTCCGGTTGAAGAACTGGGGGTTGTCGGCGCGCAGCATCCCCCGACCCATGCCGTTTAGGTAGACGGGCATGCCGGTGGCCTCGGCGAAGCGGGTGAGAGCAGGCCCACCCCGGGACCACTTGACCCCCGTGCCCCCCAGCAGGATCGGTCGTTCAGCCGCCGCAAGGACCTCAACTGCGGAAGCCACGTCAGTTGGGTCGGGGAAGACCATCGGTGGTGTGGTGCGCACAGTGGGGAACCGGGCCTCGTCGAGCGAGGCGGGCCCCATCAGGACGTCCATGGGTATCTCCAGGAATGCCGGTCCCGGCATACCCGACACGGCTGCACGTACCGCCATCTCCACGTACTCGGGAATGCGGTCGGTCTGGTAGCAGGCATCGGCCCACTTGCTGATGGGCCTGATCATGGACACGTGGTCCATCTCCTGCAGTGACCCGCGGCGCAGGTTGGAGAACGGACCCTGGCCGCCGATCACGAGCAACGGGCTGTTGGCCCGCCACGCATTGGCTATTCCGGTGACCCCGTCGGTGACACCGGGCCCTGCGGTGAGCACCGCGCAGCCGATGCGCCCCGGGTTCAGGCGGCTGTAGGCATCGGCGGCGTGCACTGCCGCCTGCTCGTGGCGTACGTCGATGACCGGGATTCCCTCGTCAAGGGCGCCGTCGTAGATGGGCATCACGTGGCCACCCGCGAGGGTGAAGATCGCCCCTACCCCGGCCTCTCTGAGAGCCCTGGCAGCAAGCTTGCCGCCGTGGCTCACGGTGTAGCCGCCAATCCGAGCAGGTACTCCCAGTCCTCGACGCTCAGCTCGCCGGACACCCGCAGGCGAACCCGTCCCTGTGGGCCGATGATGACGAAGTAGGGGAATCCGGTGAGGCCGAAGCCTGAGCCGACAGCACTTGTGGGGGAGTCCCGAAGCAGCAGTTCGGGCCAGCCGACGTCTTCGAACCAGGCCGAGGGCGGGTAGTTGGGGGCACCTGAATCCACCGAAGTCGAGATCGCTACGATCTCAACACCCTCAGGTGGGTCGTTCCGGCTCAGCCACTCGGTCAGGCGGGGCAGTTCTGCCTGACAGTGCGAACACCAGTGGGTGAAGAACCCGATCACGAGGCCACGACCGCCGCCAGGTTCAACATCGACCTGGGTGTCATCGAAGGTCATGGCCCTGATCGTCGGAGCCGTGATACCCACGGCCGGATCGGCACCAGAGCGTGGCATCGGTGGCAGGACCCCACCGGTCGTCTCGGCAAAGCCGACCTCTGCGACCTCGCGGGCCACTGGTTCGTCGCCCGTAGCCATCGATGCCACGAGCGCGGCGGCTACGGCCGCAGCCAGAGCCAGTCCGACGAACAGGCCGGTCCGCGACCCCCTGTCTGGTCCTGATGTAGAGGCGTTCACCTTGTTGTCTCCCGGAGGGTGGCTGTCGTCTGTCTGGCGTGGGTCACCACTAGTGCTGTCACAGCGGCGAATCCGGCCAGGGCCATCAGCGGAATTGAGATGAACCCGAACTTCTCAACCCATCTGAACGCACATGATGTACCGGGTTCGCACGATGACCCCTGGTCGGGGAACAGCTGCAGCTGGTAGTGGTAGATGGACATGGCGGCTCCGCCGATTGAGAGCGGCAGGGCGAAGCGGGCGACGTCGCTGCCGGGCCGGGCCACGGCGACCACGAGAATCAGGGCCAGCGGGTACATGGCTATGCGCTGGTACCAGCACAGCTCACAGGGCCTGAAGCCGGCCACCTCTGAGAAGTAGAGGCTTCCAGCAACGGACGTGGTTGCCACCGCCGCAGCCAGGCGTAGGGGTGCATCGCCCGCGGTTGTGAGCCTCGACCTTCCTGTGGCCGTTGCGAGTGCGATGCCGGTGGTGAAGGAAATGGCCCCTGCCACCAGTGCCAGCAGGGAGAGGAAGGTGGCTACCTGGTCGACGCTCATCGTGAGGTCAGCCTATTGGGGGAGCCGGATGGGTAAGCAGCGCCGAGGAGCCCCCGGGGTCACGGCACCCACGGTGGCGAACGTTTCTCGAGGAAGGCGGCCATGCCCTCGGCGGCCTCGTCGCCGGCGAAGAGTTCAGCCGAGAGGCGGGCAGTCCATTCGAAGGCCTCATCGGCTGTCAGCTGCGGCACCCGGCTGGTCAACTGCTTGGTAGCGGCCAGGGCCTCTGGTCCGCCCATCAACAGGTCTGAGACCACCTCGTCGACGGCTGTATCCAGGTCGGCGGTGGGAACGGCACGGTTGATGAGTCCCAACTCGACGGCCCTCGCTGCTGGGAAGCGACTGCCACGCAGGAACACCTCGTTGGCATCTGCCGGGCGCATCTTCGGCAGGCAGATGACCGAGATCATGGCCGGGGCCACACCGATGCGGACCTCGGTGAAGCCGAACTTGGCCTCGTCGGTGGCAACCGATATGTCCATTGCCGCAGCCAGTCCCATGCCGCCTGCCACACAGTGGCCTGCGATACGGCCCACGTAGGGCTTGGGTGAGTTCCTGAAGCGACCGAACAGTTCGAGCGGGCTGACAACCCGCGACGGCGCATCGTCAGATGAGCGTTCAGACAGATCGGCACCGGCGCAGAACACGCGTCCCCTGTTGGTGAGGACCACTACCCGTACCTCAGGGTCGGCATCAGCGGCATCGAGGGCATCGACAAGTTCGACCGTCAACCGTGCGCTGAGGGCGTTGCGGTTGTCCACGTCGGCAAGCGTCACGGTCTTGACCCCTTCGACGAGCGACGTCTCGACGAGTGCCATCAGGTGGTTCCCTCCCCGGGCCCGTCGGTTGGAGGTCCGGCGAAGGCTTGGGCCATGGCCAGCCACTCACGGGTGGCGTCGCCGACAAGGACCAGTTCGGTGGCGTCAACGTGGCGGCGTTGGGTCACGACTAGGCAGAAATCGAGGGCGCTTCCGGTCACCGTGTCGGCGGCATCGCCGGGCCCCCATCTCCACTCCGTGCCTGACGGTGCAGTCAGGACTACGTCGATCTCGGATTCCGGGGGGCCCAGCTTTCGGTTGATGTAGGTCCAGGCCCGCGTAATAACACCCAACTGGGCTATGTGGCGCAGCCGGTCGGTCGGAGACCTCTCGGCGCCCAGGGCGTCGACAATGTCCTGGCCGTGGGCCCAGACCTCCATGAGTCGGGCGGTGAGGAACGAGCGTGCTCCCATCGATGGTCCGTACCAGATGACCCTGGTGTCATCGGCGAGGGTGGTTGCGGCCTCAGCCTGGCGGCTACGGCCCGCTCGCCATTCGGCGAGCAGACCCTGTGGGCCGAGCGCCCGGTAGCGGCCCAGAGTGAACTCGTCGATGGCAAGGGCCCCGCCGGCCGCTGCACTCATGAGGTCATCGACCATGCTTCGGAAGCGGTCGGGGTTGGTAATGGCGGTTGTAGCCGCGTGGTCGAAGTAGGCGAGGTGTGCGACCTGGTCGGTGATGCTCCAGCGGGGGCTGGGTGTGTCGGTCGCCCACACGGTGTCGTCGATCGGTGCCACGATGTCGTCAAGAGCATCCTGTTCGTCTGTCAGATCGGCAGCGATCTCATGGACTTTCACCCCCCTGCTCCGTTCCGGTCGTCTGCGGTCACCCGGTCGTCATCGTCGCTAACCATGAGGCCACGCATGATGATTCCGAGAACCGCATCGGCGGCCTCCTTGGGTGAGGATCGCAGTGTGGCAAACACCTGGGCGAGGGCGAAGTCGCGACCGAGGCTGGCCATGACCCGCGCCACGGCCCCCGTGTCGATATCGGGGATGTCGCCACGTTCCACAGCCATGTCAAGGAGACAGCGCGTCACCGCAACCAGGTAGTCGGAGTGGTCGTTGCTCAGTTTCTGGGCAGCAGGCACAGCCTCCATGTCATGGGCAAACGGCGTGGTTGTGCCCGCCACGGCGACGTTTGCGGCTTCGAGATAGGTGCGTATGGCATCGAGTGGTGCCACGTTGTCGCCGATGACTCCCATTGCGCTGCGGCCGACCCTCCAGAGATTCCGGTCGATGACCGTCAACACCAGTTGTTCCCTGCTTGGGGCCAACTCGTAGAGGGTGCGCAAGGAGCAGTTCAGGCTCGAAGCCATGTCGGCCATGGTGAGGTCGGCGAAGCCACCGTCGAACAGGCGCCCCAACTGGTCGAGCACGTGGCGCTGACGATCGGTCAGGGACCGCTCCAGTTCTCGGTCGAGAACAGGGGTCGGCGCCGGCACCTCCCTGATGCGCATGGCGAGCTCTGAGGCCTTGGAGGTGAGGGTCTCGGTGCTCATCGACGGCGGGCCTCGGACCAGGTCATGCCCTGTTCGACGTTGATGTCCCTAGGGAGGCCGAGCACCATTTCGGCCACGATGTTTCGCTGAATGGCGAAGGTGCCTCCGCCGAGGGTCAGGGCGGGCGAGAACATGTAGCCGAAGTGCCAGATCGGATCGACCTCGGGGAACTGGTCGGCGCCCAGGTTGTTCTCGGTCGGGCCCGATCCGGCAGCGGCCGTCAGCTGGCCCGCTGGGCCCGAACCCTCGAGCATCCCTTCGGCACCGGTGAGCGCCTTTGCGGTCTCGAGCACGTGCTGGCCGTGCTCATCGGCCATGGCCTTTTGGATCGACGCCTCGGCGCCAGGGGTGCGGCCTGCCAACCTGGAGCTGAGGGTCCGCAGGCGGTTGAGGCGCAACACCTCGGCCTCGCACCAGAGGGCACTGAGGCGCTGTCGCTCCAGGGGATCGTCGGTTCCGCCGGTCAGCCTGACCAGGTCGAGCAGTGTCTCAGCTGATGGGCCCAGCCCCCACAGGGATCCGGCCGACGAGAGCGACACCCTCTCGTTGGAGAGGGTCATCTTGGCCAGACGCCAACCGTCTCCCTCGGCGCCGACGAGCAGGTCCGCTGGAATGCGTACATCGTCGAAGAAGATCTGGTTGAAGGAGTGCGCGGTGGTCATGTCGACGATCGGGGTCATGGAGATTCCCGGCAGGTCCATTGGGCAGATGAAGTAGGAGATGCCCTTGTGCTTGGGAACATCCGGGTCGGTCCTAGCTATGAGTATCCCGAGTTCGGAGTAGTGGGCTCCACTTGACCAGATCTTGGAGCCGTTGACCACGTACTCGTCGCCGTCCCGGACAGCCCTGGTTGCCAGGGATGCAAGGTCTGACCCGGCATCTGGCTCGCTGAACAACTGGCACCAGATCTCTTCGGCGGTGAGCAGTTTGGGCAGGTAGCGGGCACGCTGCTCGTCGGTTCCGGCGGCCAGGATCGTGGGGCCCGCCCAGCCGATTCCTATGGCGTTGGACGGCATGGACACGCCGGCCCGGCGGAACTCGTCATCGATGATCAACTGGTGCATCGGTTCTGCGCCCAGGCCCCACGGCTCGGGCCAGTGTGGGACCACGTAGCCGGCGTCGACCAGTTGGCGTGCCGTCGGGTCGGGGTGGTCATCGAGCCAGGCCCGCACCTGGAGGCGGTGAGGGTCGTTCTCGGGTGGCAGGTCGAAGTCCACGTTCAGCCCAGCAGTTCGACCGGTACGTCAACGACCCGCGAGCGCAGCCACTCGCCGAGTCCCTTGGCCTGGCCGTCCTGACGGGTCGAGGCAGCCACACCTTCCTGGAGGATGCCGTGGATGACGAAGTTGAGCGACATCAGGTTGGACAGGCGGAAGCGGTCGACCTCGAGGTCGGCAGCCTCAGGGAGGAGGGTGCGCAGGCGGTCGGTGGTGAGGAACCAGTCCAGCCAGGCCCACGCTGCAGGGGTACGGGCGAAGACGCCGAGGTTGGCGTTGCCTCCCTTGTCACCCGACCGTGCACCTATGACACGGCCGATCGGAACTGCGGTGGTATCACCGTCGGGCCTGTCGGTATCGGGGCCTGCGGCAGGTTCGACATCGATCTCGCCGGTTGGTGCCACCGACTCCACGACGGTCCGGTCGCCTTCCAGGAACACGACATGCTGGGGAACCAGATCAGAAGGTATGAGTGCAGGCCGGAAGACGCCGAACGGCTTTGCGCCGCCGCCACCGATGCCAAACATTCCAGGGATGGTAGCCAGGGCCAACTCGTTCACCGAACTGGAGATGGCCCGGCCCACCTTGTGCTCATCGGGGTCCTTGACCGTCAGCCTCCACAGGGCCACGGCTTCCTCGTTGGATGCAGGGTCTGCCTTGTCGGTGCGTACCAGCCGTGTGGTGACCTCAGCGAAGTCGTCGCGGTCGGCCGGACAGGCGAGCCAGAAGGCGTCCTCGACGAGGCGCGCCTTGGCCTCGATGTCGAGGCCCGTGAGGGCCACGGAGATGTCGTTGCGATAACCACCAAGTTCGTTCATTGACACCTTCAGGGTCGACGGAGGGGGCTCGCCCGCGATGCCGCTGAGGGACACCCTGTCGACACCGATCTGCTCGATGTTGATCGTGTCGAACCGCGCGGTCACGTCGGGGCCCAGGTAGGCGGGTGGGCCGATCTCGTACAGCAACTGGGAGGTGACTGTTCCCACCGAGACCTCGCCGCCTGTTCCGTCGTGCTTGCCGACTACCGACGAGCCGTCGGATGCCACATCGGCCCAGGGGAACCCGGTGCGTTCCATGCCATCGACCTCGGTGAAGAACGAGTAGTTGCCGCCCGTTGCCTGGGTGCCACACTCGATGACGTGCCCTGCCACCACGGCACCTGCCAACGGGTTCCAGTCGTCACGGGACCAACCGTGGTGCCAGGCGGCCGGTCCGCACACGATGGCCGCATCGGTGGTGCGCCCGGTGATGACGATGTCTGCGCCACGCCCCAGGGCCTCAACGATGCCCCAACAGCCCAGGTAGGCGTTTGCACTGATGAACCGCGAGGTGTCGCCGATCGGCTCACCAGTCTCCATGTGAGCCAGGTCCACTCCGGCTGCTGTCAGGTCGGCGAGGCGTGGCAGCAGGTCGTCGCCGGCCACCCATGCGATGCTGGGGGACAACCCGAGCCTCTCGGCCACCTCTGCGACCGCTTCGGCACAGTGATCGGGGTCGAGGCCTCCGGCGTTTGAGACAACCCTGATTCCCCGGTCCAGGCATGATCCCATGACCTGTTCCATCTGGGTCACGAAGGTGCGGGCGTAGCCGCCACCGGGCCGCTTGGCCTGGGTCCTCGCAAGGATCAACATGGTCAACTCGGCCAGCCAGTCGCCGGTGAGGAAGTCGATGTCGCCACCGTCGACCATCTCGGAGGCGGCCGACAGGCGATCGCCGTAGAAACCCGAGCAGTTGGCGATGCGGATGGGGTCGGTCATGGCGTGTCGTTGAGGTCATCTTCGAGTGGGTCGATGACGAGCAGGACGGCACCGCTCTCAACCTGCTGTCCGGCTGAGACGAGCATCTCAGCCACGTGTCCGTCGAACGGTGCCTTCATGTGGTGTTCCATCTTCATGGCTTCGAGTATGACGAGCGTCTGCCCGGTTGTGACAGCGTCGCCCACCGCAACCCTCAACTCCAACACCACGCCCGGCATGGGAGCGGTCAGGCCACCGGTGGGTTCCTCGGTACCGGGAACCACGAACCGGGGAACGACGTCGAATACGGCTGTGCCACGCGATACCTGGACGAACACCTTGTCTACGGTGCCGGTTATGCGGCTTGTGGAACGGTGGCCATCGACCTCCAGGTCGACTTCTTGGGGCGACCACCGATGGACACGGGCATCGGTGGCACCGTTGACCCTGAAGCTGCCGTCGCGCTGAGACCTGTAGGAGACCTCAATCGGTGCTCCCCCATGGTTGAACGTCACCTGTTGTTCCGGTAGGCGGGCGTTGCGCCAGCCGCTCGGAATCTCCGCTAGGACCGTGGCCTCTGAGCGGTTGCGGCCCTGGAGCCACATGGCTGCCGTGGTCGCCGCCCGTGCCACCTCGTCGTCGGTGAGGGAAAGGTCGGGGGTGGGGGAGTGCCGGTCGATGAAGTCAGTGGTCGTGTCGCCTGACAGGTAGCCGGGATGGCGCAGCGTCGAGACCAGGAAGTCACGGTTCGTTGTGACCCCGCCGAGGTGGAGGTGTTCGAGTGCAAGCGCCAGACGGCCGGCCGCCTCGGTCCGGGTGGGTCCGTGGGAGACGACCTTGGCCAGCATCGGGTCGAACTCGACGCCGACGTGTGATCCGATCTCGACACCGGAGTCCCACCTGACCTCGGGGGTGGAGGCGGGCTCGAAGGCCACGAGGGTGCCCGTTGCCGGAAGGAACCCGGCCGACGGGTCCTCGGCATATAGGCGTGCCTCGATGGAGTGCCCGCTGAAGCAGATGTCGGCCTGGTTGTAGCCGAGTGGCTCACCCGCGGCGATGCGGATCTGTTCGCGCACAAGGTCGATGCCCGTGACCTCCTCGGTCACCGGGTGCTCGACCTGGAGGCGTGTGTTGACCTCGAGGAAGAAGAAGTCACCGGTGTCGTTGTCGAGCAGGAACTCGACGGTTCCGGCGGAGCTGTAGCCGATACCGGCCGCCAGGCTGAGCGCAGCGGCACCCATGGCTGCACGCAGTTCGTCGTCGACGGCCGGCGACGGTGACTCCTCGATGATCTTCTGGTGACGTCGCTGGATTGAACACTCACGTTCTCCGAGGTGGACGAGGTTGCCGTGCGAGTCGCCGAGGATCTGGATTTCCACGTGCCGTGACCTGGGCAGCCATCGCTCAAGGAAGACCCTGGCATCGCCGAAGGCGCCGGCGGCTTCCCGCTCTGCCGAAGCAACTGCATCGTCCAGTTGGTCGGCCTCCTCGACCAGGTGCATTCCCTTGCCTCCACCTCCGGCGGCCGCCTTTACGAGCAATGGGAACCCGACCCCTGCGGCATCTGAGGGATTGTCGCTGGAGGGGAGGATTGGAACGCCAGCGGCGGCGGCGGCCGACTTGGCCTCGAGCTTGTCGCCCATGGTGGTTATCACTGTCGGCGACGGGCCGACCCAGATGAGGCCGGCCGCCTCGACTGCCGTGGCAAACCCTGCGTTCTCGGCAAGGAACCCGTAGCCGGGATGGATTGCATCGGCACCTGTCGTCATGGCTGCTTCGATGATTCCGGCACTGTCTAGGTAGCCCCCGGAGAGGTGGACGGCCTCGTCGGCGTCGGCGACGAAGGGAGCATCCGAGTCGGAGTCCACGTATACGGCGATGCAGCGGATGCCCATCGAGCGGGTAGCGCGGAAGACCCGGCGGGCGATCTCACCCCGATTGGCTACGAGAAGCGATGTGATGTTCACAGCCTGAACACCCCGTACCCGGTGGCTCCCTCGATTGCCCTGCTACGAACCACCGAGAGGCACAGCCCCAGAACCGTCCTTGTGTCGCGAGGGTCGATGATGCCGTCGTCGCTGACGGCCCCGGTGGCAACGAGGGCCAGGGAGCCGGCCTCCTGGATCTCCTCGACCATTCTCACGATCTCGGCATCGGCGGCCTCGTCGAAGTCCTCGCCCTTGCGGGCAGCCCTGGCCCTGCGGACCTGGGACATGACGCCGGCAATCTGCTTGGGTCCCATGACGGCGATCTTGGCTGTGGGCCACAGGAAGGTGAAGCGGTTGCGGTAGCCGCGCCCCGACATGCCGTAGGTGCCCGCACCGTAGGAGGAGCCGATGATCACGGTCAGGTGGGGAACCGTGGAGTTGGTGACGGCGTTGATCATCTGGGAGCCCTTCTTGATGATCCCGTCGGCCTCGGCCTCGCGGCCGACCATGTAGCCGGTGATGTTCTGCAGGAAGACCAGGGGGGTGTCCTGGCGGTTGCAGAGTTGGATGAAGTGTGCGGCCTTCTCGGCGGCCTCCGGGTGGATCACCCCGTTGTTTCCGAGGACACCGATGGGGTAGCCGTGTATCGATGACCAGCCGCACACCATGGTCTGGCCGTAGCGGGGCTTGAACTCCTCGAACCTTGAGCCGTCGGCGACCCGGGCAATGACCTCTCTGACGTCCACGGGTTGTCGTAGGTCGCGGCTGACGAGCCCGAGAAGGTCGGCGGGGTCGTGGACCGGTTCCTCGGACACGAGCGTCGGCCCTGGTCCCTGCTTGTGCCAGTCAAGGTGCGAGACGACCTCGCGGCAGATCCGGATGGCGTCCATCTCGTCTTCGGCCAGGTAGTCAGCCAGCCCGGAACTTTCGGCGTGCATCTGGCCACCGCCGAGGGTCTCGTCGTCAGATTCCTCTCCGGTTGCCATCTTCACGAGGGGCGGTCCGGCCAGGAATACCTTGGAGCGTTCCTTGATGAAGATGTTGTAGTCGGACATCCCGGGTTGGTAGGCGCCACCTGCAGTGGATGAGCCGAACACGATACAGACGGTGGGTATGCCGAGCTTTGAGAGCTCGATCATCTCGTAGAAGAAGCCACCGGTCTCTGCGAAGTGCTCGGTCTGGACCCTTCGCCTCGAGCCTCCGTCGCCGGTCGGGATCCGTAGGTCGGCACCGGCTGACTCCACGAAGCTCACGTACGGGATGCGGTTGTCACGGGCTATCTCGATGGCCCGCATCCACTTCTTGCCCATGTAGGGGGTGATGGCCCCGCCCAGCACGGTGGGGTCGTTGCCGAGGATTATGCACTCGGTTCCGGCGATCACACCGAGGCCCATGACGAAGCCGCCGCCGACGGCGTAGTCGGAGTCGTAGCCAGCCAGGGGGCTGATCTCGAGGAAGGGACTGTCGGGGTCGAGGACCTGAGCGATGCGCTCGCGGATCGGCATCTTGCCCCGGGACCGCATCCGGTCCATTGCGGCTGGGCCGCCTCCGCCGTCTGCCTCGTCGAGGAGTTCGTCGATCTCGGTGAGCTGTTCGAGCATGTCAGAGCGGTTTTGTTCGAACGCCTCGCCGTTCGTGTCCAGCAGGCTGGGTAGGGGTGGGGCCAGCAGTTTCCGCTTCATCCGGTCGATTCTAGGGGCGGTAAGATCACTAGTGCAATATTACCGCAACGCTGTTCCGTAGAATCCTGGTCATGAACGACCGCAAATGGGGGTTTCGGACCCGTGCACTCCACGCCGGAGGAGGACCCGATCCGACAACCGGCGCACGTGCCGTTCCCATCTACCAGTCGACGAGCTTCGTATTCGAAGACACCGCCGACGCCGCCGACCTCTTCGCCCTCCAGAAGTACGGCACCATCTACTCACGAATCTCCAACCCCACCACCGCCGCATTCGAAGAGCGCATGGCCAGCCTCGAAGGGGGCATCGGGGCAGTGGCGACAGCCAGTGGCCAGGCCGCAGAGTTCCTGACAGCAGCATCCCTGGCGGGAACCGGCGACAACCTGGTGTCCTCGTCGGCTCTCTACGGCGGCACCCACGCCATGTTCGACACGACGCTCGGACGGTTCGGAGTAGAGGCCCGCTTCGTCGACGGCGACGATCCGGCGGCGTTTGCCGCCCGCATCGACGACCGCACGCGATTCCTCTACACCGAGGTCATCGGCAACCCGTCAGGTGCCGTCGCCGATCTGGCTGCACTGGCCGACGTGGCCGGTGCCCACGACCTGCCCCTGGTGGTCGACTCGACCTTCGCCACGCCCTACCTGTGTCGACCCGTGGAACACGGAGCCGACATCGTCGTGCACTCGGCCACCAAGTTCATCGGCGGTCACGGCACATCCATCGGCGGCGTCGTCATCGACTCGGGAGGCTTTGACTGGGGATCAGGCCGCTTCCCCCGGATGACCGAGCCCTCGGCCGGCTACAACAACCTTCGGTTCTGGGAGAACTTCGGCGAGTACGCCTTCTGCACGATGCTGCGGGCCGAGCAACTTCGCGACGTCGGTGCATCGCTCTCACCGTTCAACGCCTTCATGCTCCTGCAGGGCCTCGAGACGCTGCCCCAGCGGATGGATGAGCATGTCACCAACGCGTACAAGGTCGCTCTGTTCCTCGAGGGTCACCCCGATGTGTCCTGGGTCGCCTATGCCGGCCTCGAGTCGTCGCCCTACCACGACCTGGCCAGGCGTTACCTCCCAGCCGGGCCGGGCGCCATCTTCACCTTCGGCGTGGCCGGAGGAAGGGCCGCCGGTGCGAAGTTCATAGAGAGCCTGACCATGGTCAGCCACCTGGCCAACGTGGGCGATGCCAGGACCCTCGTAATCCACCCGGCCACGACAACCCATCAGCAACTCTCAGACGAGGATCTCGTCGCCGGAGGGGTAACACCGGACATGGTCCGCCTCTCCGTCGGACTTGAGGACATCGACGACATCTGCTGGGACCTTGACCAGGCACTCTCGGGTGCAGCGTCATGACGGTCGACCACGAGCCGGTTCCCGGTTGGTCGGAGCCATCGGCTGCCGAGAGGCTTGGAGTGCTCCGGTCGGTTCGCACCGTCGCCATGGTCGGTGTGTCGGCAAAGCCGGAGCGCCCGTCTAACTTTGTGGCCACTTACCTGCTCAGCTCGTCGACCGCCTACGACGTGTTCTTCGTGAACCCCGCCTTCGACGAGATCCTGGGAAGGCCGTGCCATGCGAGCCTGGCCGACCTGCCCGTCAGACCAGACCTCGTCGACGTCTTTCGGAGACTTGAGGACGTGCCTGATGTTGCCGACGAGGCCGTCGAGGTTGGTGCCACGGTGTTCTGGACGCAGTTCGGCCTGTGGAGCGTCGATGCCGCCCAGCGGGCACTGGCCGGGGGGCTCGACGTGGTGATGGACCGCTGCCTCAAGGTCGAACACGCCCGGTTCCATGGTGGCCTGCACCTTGCCGGCTTTGACACCGGTGTGATCAACTCCCGGCGCCGGGGTGCCTGAGCGCTTCGAGGGTCAGCGGGGCTTGCATATGACCACCGGGATGTCCCGGTCGGTCGACGCCTGGTAGTTGGCGTAGTCGGGCCATTGCTCCACGGCAATGGGCCACAGCGCCGCCTTCTCCGCGGGTGTAGCCGTCCGGGCCCGCAGTTCGTGCACCTCTGCCCGATCCTGGATAGTGATGTCCGGTTCTGCCAGCAGGTTCAGGTACCAGACCGGATGCTCAGGTGCGCCTCCCAGCGACGCCACGACCAGGTAGCCGTCCTCATGGGGGACCCTGATCAGGGGCGTGCGCCTGACCTTGCCGGTCCGGCGACCGGTTGTTGTCAGGACAATGACGCCGGCACCGTTCATTTCGTAGCCCTGCTCGCCGTTGGTGCTCAGGTACTGCTCTACGTGGCCGGCGATGAATTCGTTGGGACTGGGTTCGTAGTTGTCGTCGCTCATGCCGGGACGATACATCGCCTCCCGACGACGGGACCGTGGAGGCGGGCGGGGTCGGAGTCGTCCGACCGTTCCCGTCGGACCCGTTGCGAATAGCGTGGTTGCCCAACGAGTTCAGATTGTCTCGACGCTGATGGGAGAGGAGGAACCCACATGACCAGACCCGACTTCGACGTCGCCAACCGTGCATTCATGGAGGACCTCGTGGGCTACCGGTCCGAGACCGGAATCGACGGCTACCTCGGCATCGAGGTAGCCGAGTTCGAGGCCGGACGCCTGGTGGCCGAGTTCGAGGTGGCCGATGACCACGTGACCATGGTTGGCAACATCCACGGCGGCTGCCTCGCCGCCCTGTGCGACCACTGCCTGGGCCTCGTGCTGTACCCGGTCATGGCGCCGGGGTCATGGGCGGCGACGACCGAGTTCAAGGTCAACTACGTGCGTCCGGTAAGCAGAGGCAGGTGCCGGGCGACCGCAGAGATTCGGTCGATGACGAAGCGCTCCGCTGTGGTCACCATCGAGGTGGAAAACGAGGACCGTATGGTCGCCCTGGCCCAAGGAACCTGCACGATCAAGTTGGCCGAGGAGAAGCCCCAGGTCGTCTGACGACGGTACGGGCCGGATCAGGTCGACTGTACGCTTGTCTCGTTCCCACCCCGGTGGGAGCCTGCATCGGTGCCCGAGCGGACCAAGGGAACGGCCTGCAAAGCCGTAAAGCCGCGGGTTCAAATCCCGCCCGGTGCTCCATTTCAGTTGCAGCAGGTACGCGGGAGCGCCCACGAGGTGGGTTGCCTGGCCGATCGGTACCGTGGGGCCTATGGCTGATCAGGATGGTGGCAATCGACCGACGGATTCTGGCGGAGGACCCCCGCTGCCCCACACGCCTCCAATGGGTATCAGGGCGGTGCACCCTGGCGACGATCCCCCAGTTGCTCCTCCGACTCCACCTTTGCCGCAGCGCCACAGGGAGCGCCCTGCCCCTAACTGGCTGGCTGCCCTGATCTCATCGGCTGGGGTCATCGCAGCAATCATGGGAACCTTCCTGTCGTGGCGCGTGGCTGACCACGAGAGCGGTTTCGTGACCCACCTGATCGGATGGGACCAGGCCGGCAAGGCCGTCGTGATCCTGGTGGCGGGTCTGGTCGCTGCCGGTGCAACGGGTGCGCTGTGGACCGATCTTCGGGGGCTGACCCTGAAGTTGGTGTTGCTGGCAACTGGGCTGGTCATCCTGGCTGCCACCGGCCTCGAGATAGCCAACGTGTTGAGTCTCGACCCGTTCGACGGATACGTGTACTCGGTCGGGTCCGGCCTGCCCGTGGTCGCAGCGGGCGGAGTACTGCTGGTGCTCGCAGCCCTCCTCGACCGGGGACCGTGGGCCTTCGGTTCTGATCGGCCGGCCTGACGCTCTCCCCGGTGTGCCGTTCGGGGGCCACTGGTACGATGCTGCGCTCCGGGGCCGTTAGCTCAGTTGGCTAGAGCACCTGCATGACGCGCAGGGGGTCGGGGGTTCAAGTCCCTCACGGCCCACACATAACCGCAGGTCAGAGGCCTGCAGTGTTGTCGTTTTCAGTACTAGCGCTCTCTGGGAGCAACGCTGGGAGCAACCAGTAGAGAGTGTTTGGCTTGTTCTGGAGTAGTTAGTCATCGTCTCGTTCGGAACCACAGGCCGGGCATTCCGCGTCTCCGGGTCCCAGCAGTCCAGAACAACTGCCACGCCAACAGTCGGTGTCATCTTCGGATCCGCAGCGCGGGCAGACCTCCTCGCCGAACCCCAGCCACTCGGTGCAATACCGGCAATGCCTCACGCGGCCCACAGCCAGACAGTAGAGCGGCTATTCGGCCGGTGTCAGTCTGGTCCGACCCCCCCCATCGTTAACTCGACCCTGTCCGAGGAAGAGGGGGTAGGCGACATTCGCCTGTTGTCAATTGCCCGGTAGGTAGCCCCAGCCAGCCGAGGCCGTTCTGGCAGGGCTGCTGGTCGGCTCGTAGCGTGGTCGTCATGGAGGTCAACGGCTACACGATCGAACCAGGGGCGAACCTCAGGCGGGCAGATCTTGCCGGCGCGGTCCTTGTCGGAGTGAACCTTGCCGGTGCCTATCTGGTTGGGGCGAACCTGAGGTGCGCAGACCTTGCTGGCGCGAACCTTGCCGGTGCGAACCTCGAAGAATCAGACCTAGTAGGGGCGAACCTCAGCCATGTGAGACTCAGCCACGCCTTCCTAGGGGGGGTACTCCTCGAAGGAGCGAATCTGAGACGAGCGAACTTGATCCACGCCAAACTCAAACGGGCGAACCTCTTGAGGGTGAACCTCCTCGGGGCGGACCTTAGGTGGGCGAACCTCAAGCGGGCGGGCCTAGAAGGGGCGAATCTCTCTGGAGCGGACCTCGTTGGGGCGAAACTGAGGTGGACCAATTTGACCGGAGCGATCTGCGACAGAAATACCGTCTGGCCTCCTGGTTTCGACCCGACAGCCGCCGGAGTGATCATCGACTAGGCTCTTCTGGCGGCCCTGCTGGTCTCGGTAACGGCGGAGAGCCCTATGAGAGACTCAGAATTAGCAAACTCAGACTACGACTGACCCGACAGAAGATTCGTTGTAGGCCGACTCGGCGTGCAGGACCTGGTCGAGACCGGCCTGCTCAGTCTCCTCGTCAACGCGCAGGCCGATGGTCATGTCCAGGACCTTGGCTAGGACCCAGGTAACCACAAAGGACAGCACGACCACCGAGGACATGGCCACGATCTGGTCAAACAACAGTTCCACACCTCCGCCGAAGAACAATCCGTCATCGAAGTCGCCGCCCGAGATGGCGCTTGAGTCAGCGAATAAGCCAAGGAGCAACCCGCCGGTCAGGCCTCCAACCCCGTGTATGCCAACCACATCAAGGCTGTCGTCGTAGCCAAACCGGCTCTTGAGAGAAACGGCCCAGTAGCAGACCACGCCGGCCACTAGGCCGAACACCACGCCGGCCAGACCGCCTACGTAACCGGCGGCCGGGGTGATCGCGACTAGAGCGGCCACAATCCCGGACGCAGCGCCTAGCGAAGTGGGGCTCCCGCCCCTCAACTTTTCCACGGCGATCCAACCGACCAATCCGGCAGCGGCGGCGAGGAACGTGTTGAGCAGAGCCTGGACGGCCTGGCCATTCGCCGCACCAGCAGATCCGGCGTTGAATCCAAACCAACCGAACCACAAGATCCCGGCGCCCAGCATGATCATGGGCATGTTATGTGGGGGCATTGCCTCCGACGGCCAGCCGCGGCGTTTGCCAAGGACAAGTATGAGAGCGAGAGCGGCCACTCCTGAGTTGAGGTGGATAGCTGTACCTCCGGCAAAGTCCAGCGCTCCGTTGCCCGCATGCCAACCGTTGTATACCCAGTAGGTGACCGGACAATAGACAGTGAGCAGCCAGACGGGTACGAAGACAATCCAAGCGGAGAACTTCATCCGGTCGGCGACTGCTCCGGAAATGAGGGCTGGTGTGATCGAAGCGAAAGTCATCAGGAACGCCACGAAGATCAAGCTCTCCGGGTCGGCACTGAGCCCATCCAACCCGATGGCGTCGAAGTTGCCGATCCAGTCTCCTCCGAAGAACCCGCCTCCTCCCGGGCTGTTCCCAATCGAATAGCCGACTAGGACCCACACGATAGGGACGATGCCGATGCAGTACATGTTCATCATCAGCATGTTCACCACGTTCTTGGTCCTGCTCATGCCCCCATAGAAAAGAGCGAGACCCGGCACCATGAACACCACTAAGGCAGTAGAGATCAGCATCCAAGAGTAGTCACCAGAATTCACAGTTTCGATTCCTCTCGAGTCGACTATCGGGCAATCTAGGCGGTCTGAGGCTTCTAGATCGCCCCGAGCACCGTTGAGTAGTGCACTGACCCTGTGATGGGTCCCGTTTCTCTTTACGGACTCGTCCGGACAGGTTCGATACGGCGGCAAGGTTCAGGTGGGGGTTCAAGGGCTAGCCGTCCGTCGTTTCTGTGTCTTTGGAAGGGCCTGTGACCCGACCCCCCTTGCTTTGGAGTAACTGGCATCCCCATTTGACTGGGAGGGTAGTCTGGCCGACCTCACTAGGAGTATCCGATTAGCACTACGACTATCGTGGTGTAAGCGTTTTCATGACAAGGGGTGATGATGGCTGAGGTTTCCCTCCAGAACCTGGAGAAGGTCTATCCCAATGGCTTCCAGGCCATATACGACCTGAACCTTGATATCGCCAACGGCGAGTTCTTGGTACTCGTGGGACCATCCGGTTGCGGCAAGTCCACTGCGTTGCGCATGGTCGCGGGGCTTGAAACGATCACGTCGGGAACTCTCACGATTGCCGGTGAGCCTATGAACGACGTGGAGCCCAAGGATCGCAACGTTGCCATGGTGTTCCAGAACTATGCCCTCTATCCACACCTGGACGTGGCCCGAAACATCGGATTTGCTCTACGCCTGTCGGGAATGCCGAAAGCCGAAATCGAGACAAAGGTGGGAGAAGCAGCCAGAATATTGGAGTTGGAGTCGCTGCTCCACAACAAACCGGCACAACTGTCGGGTGGTCAACGCCAACGGGTAGCTATGGGTCGCGCCATAGTTCGCGACCCAGCGGTATTTCTCATGGACGAGCCGTTGTCGAATCTGGATGCCAAGCTTCGGGTCCAAATGCGTGCCGAGATCGCCAGGCTCCACAGACGTCTGGCAGCTACGACTCTTTACGTCACCCACGACCAGGTGGAAGCCATGACCATGGGTGACAGGGTGGCTGTAATTAAAGATGGAGTTCTCCAGCAAACCGATGAACCATCGGCTCTCTACGACTCTCCCGACAACGTGTTCGTAGCAGGCTTCATCGGTGCACCGGCAATGAACCTGCGCCGAGGACATCTCAGGTCAGTAGATGGTGACTGGACTATCCAACTGGGCCACAACCGACTTCCTCTCGCTGACTCTGTTCTGACTGAGCGACCAGCCTTGGCTGGCTACGACGGTGCCGAGTTAGTGGTCGGCATCCGTCCCGAAGCCATGGAAGACGCCTCCCTGTCGGACAACAATGCTCCGCGCATAGTCGTGGACGCCGAACTGACCGAAGCCCTCGGATCAGACATGCTCGTGCACTTCCACCTGGATGCAGCGGCTGTTGACACGGGCGACCCTGATGTGCTTGATGACCTGGAGGACGCAGCGCTCATGATCGCCAGGGTCGACCCACGCAGTCCCGTCAGGTCAGGTAGTCGAATCGAATTGACCGTCGACACCAAGCGACTCCACTTCTTCGATCCCAAGACGAACCTGGCCATCCGCTCCTGAACGCAAGATCGGGGACTCTCAGGTATTTGGAGTCGTGGCCGGGCAGAGCGGTGATCCAATCTCAAGAACCAGTCGTGCCTCAGTCACCTTCCGTCCCCCCTAGACCGTTGGCCATCACCTCGTCGATCTCCACGAACCGATTCTCCTGAATGGACAGCTGCGCCGCTACCCCCACCGCAACGGACCAAAGCCCCTCTTCCAAGCCACTTTCAGGTCGCATCATTTCTAGAACTGTCCTACGAAAACGCTTGTGCTCGACAAACGATGAGCCGTGGTGGAGGCCCTGATAACCAATACCCGAGTCCTGCACGTGAACCTCTTGGATATCACCGATTCCGTGTTTCCCACGGATTCCGGTTCGTAACACCGACTCTGGAACCAGGGCCTCCACCTTCCCGAGATCCCCGACAACCGAGACTTCCTCTTGGTTGCGGGTGGCTTCGGCGAACATACACAGGTCCAACACTGCGCGAGCTCCCGAGTCGAAATCCACTATCACATATGCGTTGTCAATGACGTCGGGAACCCGTCCCTGGTATTCCTCGTCTAGGTGGTTCACATCCTGGGCTCCCGAGGCCATGACACGCAATGGTCTGGCTCCGGTGATGAGGTTCATGAGGTCAAAGAAGTGGCAGCACTTCTCAACCAGAGTCCCGCCTGTGTTCGCCTTGAAGCGGTTCCAATCACCGACCTTCTCAAGGAAGGGAAAGCGGTGTTCGCGGATTGCGACCATGCGAATCGGCCCGACTGTTCCGGCCATCACGGAGTCGATGAGGCTGGCAATGGCTGGCATATACCTGTACTCAAGACCGACCCAGACCACTGCGTCCGAGCCAGCCGCTTCGATAACTCGGCGACAGTCGGAGACCGTGGTGCACAGCGGCTTTTCAACGAGGACGGGCAAGCCAGCCTCAATCACGTCAAGGAGGACGTTGACATGGGTCATGTTCGGTGTCGCTACCACCAGGGCGTCGCATCCCCCGGCCTCGAGCATTGAGTGGTG